>Ga0315336_1000131_pt1 | contig 325022 bp, 295 predicted proteins | sample ASW5metaG_FD_204512 | JGI IMG/M metagenome (GOLD analysis project Ga0315336, IMG submission 204512) | Ammonia-oxidizing marine archaeal communities from Monterey Bay, California, United States - ASW #5 | ecosystem: Environmental > Aquatic > Marine > Intertidal zone | place: USA: California...
TTGGCTTTCGGATGAGGCCTCATCTGGGATTCTCCTTCGGACTGTAAGGTGTCGTTACCCACAGTCTTCCAGAGAGCTCCGGGTGAGGCCTCTCTATCCGTCCTGAACAAGATGCCCAGGACTCACAGCTAGGCGCATCGACGCCTCGGGCGGGAGACGAACCGTGGCGACTGGCCATGTCTTCATCGCGACGAGCCTCGATGGCTTCGTGGCCCGAGAAGACCACGCACTCGACTGGTTGACGAAGCAGCCTACAGACGGCGAGGATCACGGGTACGACGCGTTCTTCGCGAGCGTCGACGGCCTGGTCATGGGACGCGGCTCCTTCGAAACGGTGCTGGCCTTCGACGAGTGGCCGTACCCGAAGCCAGTCGTGGTGATGACCAAGACGCTCGTACAGAAAGATGTTCCTGCGCAGCTCCAGGGCAAGGTCGAGCTGTCGACTCTCGAACCGGCAGAGCTGATGCAAATGCTGGCGCGGAGGGGGTGGTCCCGCGTGTACGTCGACGGCGGAAAGGTCGTCCAGTCGTTCCTGCGCTGTGGCCTGATCGAAGACCTCATCGTGACGACCGTTCCAATTCTGATCGGCGCCGGCGCGCGACTCTTCGGCAGTCTCGACCAGGACGTCGATCTCGAGCTCCGCGGTTCGAAGTCGTTCGATTCCGGTTTGGTCCAGTCGCGCTACACGATTCGGTCGGCTCGCTGAACTCGTCGAGAGAATCGGCGCGCGCCCGAGATCGCCCCGCTCACCGCCCGATGGCAGAGCCAGGGCAACTTTTGGAAGTGAGCGCGCAGTCGTAGCGCACGCCCCGGAGTGATTCGGGAATTCGTCGAGATGGTGTCACCCGGATCACGAGGCGTACCCGCGTTCGGACCGTTGGGTCTCTCGACCGTAGGACGGGGCGGTCGCGTTGGAGGCCAAGTTCGCATGCACGCCACGCTGCGTAGATGTGCTGTCGTCACATCGATCTTGCTCATGTTCGGATTGTCGGGTTCAGCAGTCGGCGCGCTCTCACTGGCCGACGCGGTGACCGGGGCCACGCTCGAAAGCGGAGGGCTCTTGTTCAGCGACTTCCAGGTCGCAATCACCGGAGATCTCAGTTCGGATCTCGCTGACTACGCCGTTCTCGGCGCGGGAAGCGGGATCACCCTCACCGGAGACATCACCCAGGTCTTCGGCGAGAGCGGCACTCTCACCCTCAGCTATCAGGTCTCCGTGCTCGATTCGTCACAGTCGATCACGGCCGCGCTCCTGTCCTTCGACGGACAGGTGCTCGGGCCGGGTGCCTATGCGTTCGTCACCGAAGGCGTGACGGACGCGGGTTTTGGGAGCCTCGGTTCGCTGTTCGTCTACGACTTCGGGGCGGGCGGGAGCCAGGCCTCCGATGGAGTGGGATTCGCCAATCAGGTCACGTTGAATGTCACGGAGACGATTCAGCTGGATGCGGAGACGCTCGGCGCGTTGCTCGCAACGGCGGGGTCGATCCAGCAGCAGTTCACGGTGGTCCCCGAGCCGCGTACGCTCGCCAGCCTGTGTCTGGGCCTCATCGGCCTCGGCGTCGCTGGGCGCAAGCGCGGGTAGGGTCCGGGGCAGCCTCGTACCCCCGGGGCTGCCCCTCGATTCCTTCTCACGACTACGCCCGTTCAGGCAGGAATTTCGTACTGCGTCAGCTCGAGGACGACACCGTCCGGCGCACCGATGTACGCGTACGTGATGTCGGGCTCGACGACCGGCTGCGCGAGGATCTCGACGCTCGCCTGTGTGAGTTCGTCGACCGCCGCCTTCACATCGGCGACGCGTAGGCCGATGTGTGCGACCCCGCAGCCCGGCGTGCGTGCGCCGCCCTCGAAGGCGGGCGGATGGGCCGGTGCGACGCCCTCCGGGACCGGGCCGAAGATCAGGATCTTGCCGCCGAGCGCGAGCAGCACGGTCCCTTCTTCGTGCCGCTGGACGATCGTGCCGTCGAAGTGATGCTCGTAGAACTCTGCCGACTTGGCGGGATCGGCGCTGTAGATGTGGATGTGGTCGAGGGCTTCGACGTGCATGCTGCAAACTCCTGCTCGTCTGGGCGAGCGGTCACCGGGCGCCGATGGAGCCTAGCGAGTGCGTGGCTCGACAGGCAGGCGAAGCCAGCCGCGCAGGATTCCGGTCGGAATGCGCGCCCCATCTTCGGGACGAAGCCGGGCTATCGGCATGAGTTCGGCGAGCGCCTCCAGGCCGACTCGGGCTTCGAGGCGCGCCAGGTGCGAGCCGAGACAGAAGTGGATGCCGTGGCTGAATGCGACGTGGTCGTTCGGGCGACGGCTCGCGTCGAACTCGTCGGGTCGGTCGAAGTGGCGTGGGTCGCGATTGGCCGCGGCGAACATGACCATCAGCACGTCGTCCTCGGCGATCTTCTCGCCGCCGAGCTCGAGGTCGTGGGATGCGATTCGGGCGAGGCAATTGATCGGCGATTCGAGGCGCAGCAGCTCCTCGACCAGATCCGGAATCTGCTCGGGTTGGTTCCGGATCGTCTGGACGAGGTCGGGCCGGTCCCGTAGCACCACGGCGGCGTTCGAGAGCAGGTTCGTGGTCGTCTCGTTGCCGGCGGTCCAGAGCAGCTGACACAGCCCCACCAGTTCCTCGGCCTCGAGCGGACTCTCGTCACTCTCGGAGGCGTCGATCAGTGCGGAGAAGAGGTCGTCGCGCCGATGCGCGCGGCGCTCGTCGATCAATTCGGCGAGCACCGAGTACATCTCCCGCATGACCTGCGGCGCGTGCGCTTGCTTCAGCTCGGCGGCGCCCGTCACACTCGTCGTCGCGTTCCACAGCTTCAACCGATCGTGCAGCTCGGCGGGGATGCCGAGGATCTCGGCGATCACGTTCACCGGAAACGGGCTCGTGAATGCCCCGACGAGGTCGAGCTCTTCACCCGCGTCGAGCTTCGCGCGTGCCGCGTCGAGCAGGCCGCGCGCGATCTCACGGACGCGTTCTTCGCGCTCCGCGGTGATGCTGGGAGTGAACGCCTTCGAGAGGATGCGCCGGAGTCGGTCGTGGTGCGGCGGGTCGTCCTGGATGAGGGTCTGGCGCGGGAGCCCAGCTTCCTTCCAGCGGCCGATCGGACCGCCCTTCGACGAGAAACGAGCCGGGTCCTGGAGCACGGTCCTGACGTCGTCGTACCGGGTGACCGCCCAGAACCGGTGCTTTTCGCACCAGTACACCGGCGCTTCGTCGCGCAGCTTTTGCCAGTGCGCGTGCGGGTCGGCGATGTAGCCCGGATCGTCGAACGGGAGGAGGTTTTCCATGGGCACGTCCTGGCTCGCTCGCTGATTACGTGTCGTCGGTCAGAGCGGGTTCGACGAGCGAGCGCTTCTCTCCGCCGGGTCCGAAACCGGTGTCCGAGAGGTGCTGCAGGAACGCTTGGAGCGCTCGCGGGCTCGGCGGCTCCGGGCCCTGCCAGCGCGTCGCGATTTCTTCTTCGATCACCGAGGGCAGAACTTGCGGGAAGAGCGAACCGCCGAGACGATCGCCGGGTTCGAGGCCATGATCCCAGAGCAGCGGCATCGTGGCGTGCCGCGGCGCGAAGGTCACGTCGTCGCCCGCGTACCGAAACGCCAACGCACGCCGGTCTCGTTCGTTCGAGAGGTTTGCGTCGGACCCGTGGCAGACGGTCGGTCCGAATACGAGCACATCGCCGGGCTCCATGTCCCAGCCGACGACGTCGTGTTCGTTGCGGAGCTTCGAGAAGTCGGGCGCCGTCGGGAGATCGCTGTCCATCATGTAGGGGTCGTAGCTCGGCGTCACGGCCTTGTAGCGCTGCGGCCAGCGGTGGGAGCCGCGCACGAACTCGAGCCCGCTCGACTCTCGCGTGACGGGATCGAGCGTGATCCAGAACGAGACCAGCTGGTCACCGGCGACCGGCCAGAACGGAATGTCCTGGTGCCACGGCGTTTTTACCGGGCTGCCCGCCCGCTTCACGAAGAACTGCTCGTAGAAGAATTTCACACGCTCAGAACGCAGGATCTGGTTCGCGAGGTGCGGCAGAGACGAGAAGAGTGCGAGGTCGCGGAACTCATCGTTCAGCTTCCACACGAAGATGTCGCCGTGAAAGCCCTCTCCGGCGGCGAGGTTCTTGCTGAGGATGTTCTCCTCGGCGATCGCGTGCTCGAGCGCCGCACGGAGTCTGTTGATCCATGCAAGGTCGAGCAGCCCTCGTGCGCAAACCACGCCGTCGCGCTGGTAGGCAGCGATTTCGTCATCGGCGAGCCAGCGCGAAGGCTCGGTAGGTTTCGGGAACGCGATCGCCATGGAGGTCGTCCTTCCGGCTCTCCGAGTCTGGCCGGTCATTCCGCGCGAGGATACAGCTGCGCCGGGCTGGATTCGACCGTCCCGGGGTCGGATCCGCCCCGAACTGATTGAGGCACGGGCCCGAATGGGGGAGAATCCTCCGCGGCTTGCCGGCTCCGCTCGATGTAGGCAAGCTGGGGTATGGGGGTGTACCGATGAGCCGACGCCACGAGTCGAACGTACCGGGCGAGTTTCCGCCGCATGTCCCGCTGACGGACTATTACGAGCAGCCCGCCGACCGACAGGACTACGTTCAGGATCTCTTCGACAAGTCGGCGCATCACTACGACACGGTCGAGAAGATCTTCTTGAACGGCGGTGTTCACTATCGCCGCCTGTCGCTCAAGTTCAACGGGCTGAAGCCCGGCATGAAGGTGCTCGACGTCGCCGTGGGCACCGCGGCCGTTTCGATGGGTGCGGTGAAGATCGTAGGCCCGGAAGGCCGGGTGGTCGGCGTCGACCCGAACCGAAGCATGCTGCGCGAGGCGCGCAAGAAGGTGGACATCCCTCTGGCCCGTGGTGTCGCCCAGGCTCTGCCCTTCCGGAGCGACTACTTCGATTTCGTGACGATGGGGATCGCGCTGCGGCACGTTTCGGACCTGAAGGCCGCCTTCAGCGAGTACTGCCGTGTGCTCAAGCCCGGCGGAACGGTCTGGATCCTCGAGAGCCACGTCCCGCGCAAGGGCATCGGACATTCGCTCACGAAGTTCCTGTGGGCCAAGGCGATACCGGGTCTCACCTACGTGGCCACGCGGAGCCGCGATGCCAAGGAGCTGATGGACTACTACTGGGACACCATCGATCAGTGCGTCGAGCCCGAGAAGGTGGTCGAAGCCATGCGCGCCGGCGGCTTCGAGTCCGCGCGCTCGAAACTAGTGGTGCCCGGGATGTTCTGCGAGTACATCGGGAAGAAGGCCGAATAGCCAACCTGCTAGGAGATCGACGCGGGATCCGCGTCCCCGTGCGCCCCCGCGGCGGTGCAGAGTTCCGCGAATGATTCGCGCAGCATCGCCTCGAAAGCGAGGAGATCGGGCATCGCGGTGCCGTCGGCGTCGAGTCCGATGAAGAGCTGGCCGCGGTAGCCGTAGAGCGCGATCGAGACGGGTGAGTGGGGGGCGGTGGGCGCGAAGGGATAGCCCGCGGTGACCTCCGCGCCGGCGATGTAGCGCGGCAGGGGGATGCCCGGCACGTTGGTCACGATCAGCTCGATCGCGCCCGAGGCCTGGAGCGAGAAGCGCTGGTAGAGCCACCGCGGCGCACCGGAAATGAGGTGGGCCAGCATCGGCACCATCTCCGTGGCCGGGGACGACTTGCGGGCCCGTACCCTCTCGTGGATGACCCGGAAACGCTCGATCGGGTCGCCCGCCGCGATCGGGAGCCGGACGTTGATGGCGGTGGTGCGGTTCTCGAGCGCCGCGGCCAGGCCGAACTCGGAGGGGGGCCGCAGGTTGATGGGCACCATCGTGAGGATCTCTTTCACGGTGTCGTGACCGTGAGCCTCGTGCCAGCGTCCCATGGCCCCGGCCACGCCGGTGAGGAGCACGTCGATCATCTGCCCGCCGAGTTTTCGCTTGGCCACGCGGAGGGGCTCGAAATCGAGCGCGATGCCGGAGAGGTGGCGCGCGCGCCCGAAGGCCTGGAGCGGCGAGCCGCTCTCGAAGGCGGCGTCCTCGGACAGCTCTCGCGCGACCTGGCCGAGGCGCACGAGCGAATTGGGGTTGCGGACGCCTTTCCAGGCCGCGTCGGCCAGAACGCCGGCGCGAGAGAGACCCTCGCTGATGCGGTGGCCCGCGGCGGCGAACAGGCGCGACGCGAGGCTATCCTCCGGCCAGCCGCCGGGAGGCTTGTCGGGAGGGAGGGGCGTCGGCTCACCCTCACGGTCGGCGTCGGTGAGTGCGGCGAGGATCGCGTTCCCGCCCACCCCGTCGGCCATCGCGTGGTGCAGGCGGAAAAAGATCGCCGAGCGGTCGCCCGGTCGGTCGATCTCGATCAGCTCCCAGAGCGGTCGCGACTCGTCGAAGGGACGTTCGTAGATGGGGCCCACCATGTGGAAGAGCGCCCGAAGCTCGTCTTCGTCGTCCGGGATGGCCGCCTCGGCGTAGTGGCGCACGTGGAAGTCGAGGTCGAACGTGACGTCGTCTTCCCAGCGCGGGAGGGCGAGGTCGAAGGGCGACGGCACCACCCGCTGGCGCATCCGTGGGATCGCCTCCACGGCGCGCCACGCAGCGCCGCGCAGGCGCATCGGATCCGGTTGGCGGTCGAGCAGTATCAGCATGGACATGGTCGTCCGCTGCTGCGGCTGATCCGCATAGAGCATGGAGAGGTCTTCTGGAGTGAGCGGTGTCGAACTCTCGGGGGGCAAGGAGCTTTCCTTCTCGCGCGGCTGCCGTCATTGCAATCGTACGCCAGAATTCGGAGGCCTCGAAGCCCTCGTTCGGACACTGCGCGCCCATCCCGCCCTGGCGAGCTTTCGCTGGCAAGAGCTCGCCGTATTGCGTGTGCTCACTCGGGGGTGGGCTCGGGAGACGAGTTCGACGGGGCGCTGTGTCCGCGGGAGGGCACCGTTACCTTCGAGACATGAGCTGGGCCAACGAGCGCACTTCGGCCCCCGTGATCGCCGTCGGAGGCCTCGTCGCGGTGGGCAAGAGCACCGTGTCGCGTGTCCTCTCAGAGCAGCTGGGTGCCGTTCGTCTCGAAGCCGATCGGGTGCGGGACGAACTCTTGCGTGAGCCCGACGGCGGGGCGGTCCACGAGGCTCACTGGTGGCGCACCTTCGAGCCCGAAGTCGAGGGGGAGATCTACCGCGAGCTGCTGCGGCGGGCGGAGGTGAGGGTGTCCGCGGGCGACACGGTCGTGCTGGATGGCTGTTTCGCTCGTGCCCACCAGCGGCTCGAAGCGCGCTCACTCGCGCTCGCGCATGGCCTCGACTTCCTGTTCGTGGAGTGCCGCGTGCCGTTGGAGGTGAGCCGGCGCCGGCTGATTGCGCGCGACGCCGAGGGCGAGACCTCCGGCTGGCAGGCGGTCTTCGACCACCTGCGCGAACGCTGGGAGCCGGCGAGCGAACTCGCATCGCAGGAGCACGTCGTGGTGCTCAGCGAGGGAGCCATCGACGACGTGCTCGCACCGATCGAGGCACGCCTTCGCGCACGAGCGCCGCGACCGGTCGCCTCGCGCGAGCCACGGGTCGTGACCTTCGACTGCTGGAACACCCTGATCACCGAGACGAACTGGCAGTTCGCCCATGGGCTTCGCGTCGAACAGCTGCGGCGGGCCGCGCGCGAGGCCGGACGCGCCGTATCACAAGCGGAGGCCGGACGGGCCTTCGACGCTGCCTGGAGCCGACACATGGCGCTCTGGGGGCAGGGTGTGGCCACGGGCGCGCGCGAGGTCGCACAGCAGGGGCTCGCCGAGTTGGGACTCGTGGATCCGCATCCGGCACTCGAGCACCTGATTCGCTCCTTCGAGGACGCCTCACACTCGAGCGACGTGCGCGCCCTGGACGGCGCTCGCGAGACGTTGGCTGCACTGGAACGGGCCGGTGTGGCGTGCGCCCTCGTTTGTGACACCGGCCTGACCCCGGGGCGCGTCGTCCGGCGACATCTCGAACGGGAAGGTCTGCTCAGCGCCCTTACCATTCAAGCGTTTTCCGACGAGGTGGGCACGCCGAAGCCCGACGCACGTACTTTCACGGCTGCCCTCGATCCCCTCGGTGTACCACCCGATCGGGCCTTCCATGTAGGTGACCTTCGCCGCACCGATGTCGCCGGCGCGCGGGCACTCGGAATGACGTCGATTCGGATCCGGCAGCTCTTCGACGACGACCCGAGTCCGCACCCGGAGGCCGACTACGTAGTCGACTCCCACGCGGATCTTCGCGCGTTGCTAGAGGATCTTGCGGTCCTCTCCTAGAGGCCCGGAACTCCGCGGGCGCCTGTCGCGCGGCTCCCTTCGCGTCGCCCTGTGAGACGCTGAGAGCATCCCGGTCGAGGGTGGGCGGGTTGGATCACTTTCCTTCCAGCAATCCAACCAGATCCAATGTCGAGATGATCCCGGCCAGGGCATCTCCTTCGACGACCAGCACACGGTGCACCCGGTGCTGCCGGAATGTCCGCGCGACGTCCGGAATCGGAGCGTCCACGTCGACGAACAACGATCCCGCGGTCATCGCATCGCTCACTTGAAGCTCCGCGAGCCGATCCTGAAAGTCTTCGATGTCGCTCCAATCGGGGCTCGAGAACGCGAAGTCGTCGCGGTAGTAGCGGGTCTCCGCGACGGCCGTGTCCCGCTCGTCGTTGACCGCGCGGAGCAGGTCGGTGCTCGAGACCACCCCGACGACGATGTTGCGGTCGTCGACGACCGGACACCCACCGATGCTCTCCTCGACGAAAAGTCGCTGGAGGTCACCGAGGGACGTCTCCGGGGAGACGGTGATCACGTCCTTCTGCATGACGCTACGAGCGGTTTGATGCGTATTCACGGGGCTTCCTCCGCGGCTGAAAGAAGCAGCATCCGTGCCACTGTGAAACTCGCGCCATGCGGGTTGCGGCGCCGATGCCCGGTCACCATCCGCCCCATTCCGGCTGCCGTCGTGGACAACCTGCCCCACACGAGACACGAGCCGATTGCGCTCACCTGTGCGCTCTCGAAGAGGTCGCAATTCGCCCCCAGCCATCGGCCTGTGCGAGTGCGGAACAGACGGGGACGTGACAGTGGCTTGAGAGTAGACAAGGATGAGTCGCAGACGCCCTGTGGGTCGGGGGTTGGGACCGCCTGCCGAAGGCAGGGCGGCAGGGGGTGGCGAGTGGCTCTTGGCGACGGCGACGCGACGTTTCGAGCGTGTGGCGGCGAGGCGGGCATCCGGCAACTGGTCGAGACGTTCTACGCACAGATGGACCAGCTCCCGGAGGCGGCTCGGATCCGAGCGCTGCACGCACCCGACCTGTCGCTTTCGATCGACAAGCTGGCGTGCTTTCTGTGCGCGTGGACGGGCGGGCCCGCTCGCTACGCCGAGACCTACGGATCGATCCAGATCCCAACGGTGCACCGCCATCTCCCGATCGGCGAGAGCGAGCGGGATGCCTGGCTGCTCTGCATGACAAACGCGCTCGACGCACAGCCGTATCCCGACGACCTGAAGCGCTACCTGCTGCGAGAACTCTTCGTCCCGGCGGAGCGGATCCGGCAGGGGGTCGCGGAGCGCGAGGCCGCCCGCCGCGGCTAGCCGAGGCGGATTTCGACGACCACCATCTCCTTCGACGCGCGTTCGAGGTCGTCCGGATCCGGGCTTCCGTTCGCGTCGAGTGCGATGTCGTAGTAGGTCGCATCCCGAGGCAGTCGAGCCAGGTGCGCCGCGACGGCGTCGCGGATTCGCTTCGGGTCGTCGTGGATGGCCTCCGCGCGACCGTGGCTTTCCTTTCGGCGCACGAAGAGGGACACGTCCGCACCGTCCTGGAGATTCCTCCACCAGGAATTCCGGCGGCTCGTGAAACAGCGGACCGTCGAGCCCTCGCGGCTGTAGCTGACCGGCAGCGTGTAGGTGCGGCCACTCCGTCGCCCCTCGAAGGTGATGAGCAGAATGCTCTTGCTCATCGGGCTGTGCAGCGGAGAGCGCAGCAGCGCGCTCATCAGAGGGTTCAGCAGTTTGAAGACCGAGTCGGGGATTCTCATTTCGCGCGCTGCCCTGGATCCTCGGGGGATTCGTGCGAGATCAGCGTGTTCCCGGGGATTTCGTCCGGGGTGCGGCCGATCGCGAGTTCCGGCGGCAGCGTGTCCGGCAGTCCGTCGACCATTTCCGGGTGCGAGTAGTAGCCGAGCGCGTAGTTGCCCATGGTGTAGCCGAGGAGGTCGGTGATCGCGGGCTCGAGATCCTTCGCGATGTGCGGCGGACAGGAGAGGAACTGATTTTCTTCCGTGCGCAGCCAACTCAGGCAGTAGGTGATATTGAGCCCGACCCGCGCGGCATCCGAGCGGTTCGCGCCGCCGCCGTGGACCACAGTTCCGCTGTAGCAGAGCACCGAGCCGCGGCTCATTTCGGCCTGGATGCTCTCGTCCGGCGACTTCGGGTTCCTGTCGAGGGGCCAGGCGTGGCTTCCCGGCACGACGTGCGTGGCGCCGTTCTCCTCGTTGAAGTCGGTGAGTGCCCAGAGGGTGTTGAACTGCGGTTCGATCGGCTTTGGGATGTAACCGCCCCAGGCGAGTCGATCGCGGTGGAGGAGCTGCGCAGGCTGGCCCGGCAGGATGTCGATCGTCTGGGTCAGATGGAGCTGGATCCGCTCGCAGTACGGGTCGAGGAGCGCATTCGCAGACGCGAGGATCAGCGGATGTGTGATGACAGGCCTCACTTCGGGGCAGCGGGCGACGAGTGCCCCCGTTCGCTTGGTGCGGCGCCCGGTGAAGTCGTCGGCACCCGGCTCGGACCGATCGATCCACGGGGTCAGGTCGGCATCGAGACGTGCGAGGGTCTCGGCCGAGAGCACGTCCCGAATGATGCACGCTCCGTCGCGCTCCATCGCTGCGACGATCTCGCTGGCTTTGCTGTCGGGGGAAAGCGTCTGCAGTGTCATGCGGATTTCTCCAGGGCGTCGGGGGTGAAATCGAAATTGACGGCTGGGCGCGGTGTGCGGAGCAGCGGACCGAGCTGAAGGGCGAGTACCGATCGCTGACGTTCGGGCGGCCACTCGTCGGGCTCGAGCGTCGCTCGGAGACCCAGTCCGTCGAACGCCGTGAAGGCGGCGGCCGCGACTTCTTCTGCGTCCTTTCCAGGTGCGGCCAAGCCGGTGCGGCAAAGGATTGCCGCCAGGTTTTCCTGGATCTCGGCGTACGAGTCTCGATGCAATGCTGCGAGCGGGGGTGTACTCACCGCCCGCCCGCAAAACGCGATCCAGACCCGCCAGTCGCGGCGGCGCGGTTCATCGAGAGGAAGGATCTCCGCCAGTTCGCTGAGCAGGGCGGCCACCGGATCGCCCGAGTCGACGGGCCCGGGATCCCATTCCGGGGCGTAGCCCGCGAGGCTTCCGAGGACGTGCTCGAGAGCGGCGATCAGGACTGCGTCCTTGTCGGGGAAGTAGTGCCCGACCGCTCCGGTGGTGCACGAAGCGATTCGTGCGACGTCGACCAATCGGACCCGATCGAGCCCCTGTTCGTCGATAGCCTGGGCCGCGGCTGCGGCGATCTGGGCTCGACGGGCATCGTGGTCGACCAGTTTCGGCATCATGGTGATGTTAAAAAAAACTGACTCTCTCGCAAGTGGGGTCTGAGGCACCTCCGCTGCCCCTGCGACATGCGAGCGAAGAGCTCGCGTTGCGGGAATCGGGCGCGTCCGAGGCCGAAGTCGATGCGCTGCGGGAGGAGCGGTTCGGTCGTGAGGCGGCCGATCGGATGGCGGCGCTCGATGCGGACCGTGCCGACTGGGCGGCTCGAGTCACCGAGTACCGATCCGAGCGCGAAGCCCTGCTGGCGACGATGGATGACTTCGCCGAGCGCGAAGCGGCGCTCAACGATCTCCGCGAGCGGCACTTCTCCGAAGACGAGCGAAAGCGGGTCGAGATTCTCGATCGGGGGTCGGCCCCGGCTCCGTGAGTCTTCGAGTTTGGGCTCAGAGCACCAACTCCCCGCCCAGGTCGGGTGCCACAGAGCCCCTGAGGGTCGCCTTGTACCGAACGGGGGCGGCCGTTCCTTGGACGACGCCCCGGCCCTTGATCTTGAGCGTGGGGTTCTCCCCGTTCCGATCGAGTTTGACCTTTAGCCGCATGCGGGAGAATTCGACGTCCGAAGGTGCGCCCACGAGGGCGCCGACCTGCTCGCTGATTTTCTCGGCGAAGAGCGGCTTCGCCATGTCCGCGAGGAAGAGCTCGAATTTGCGGCCGCTCTTCCCGGTCGCGAGCCATGTCCCGACATAGCGACGATCGGTCTCGTCCTGGCCTACGAAGAGGCCGAGGTCGCTGAGCTCCAACACCAGCATCGCCGAGTCGATCGCGCGGCCGCCGCCGGCCACTTTCACCTTCTCGACGCCGGCGAACACGTAGTCGGGGTCGATGCGGCGGATGAGCTGGGGCCCGGCGTCATCGCAGCTCTCACACGGATCGAGGGCTTCGGCCGTGATCTCGATCGCTTCCAGCTGGACGGCCTCGAGTCTCGCGATCGGGCCCGTCGGCGGCTCGGGCTGCGGGCCCGCTTCGGTCCCTCCCGGTGGCTCGTACGAGAGCTCGCCGGTCGACGCTGCGAAATCGTGCAGGATCACGTCGTGAAAGAGGCCGCCGCCCGGAAAGAACCCAAGCTCACCCAGGTCTGCAGGATTGGGCGTGTCTTGGATCTCTTCCTCTTCCTCGGCGCCCTGAGCGAACGCGGGGCTCACTGCCAGCAGTGTTGCGAGAAGAATCGATGCAGTGCGCAGGAGGGTCATGTGCGACTCCTTGTTGGGGTGGGAACGCGCAGCCTACGGAAGCAGGACGCGAACGATCGATCCGCCGACGAGCTTCGCCTTGTACGCCACCCGGACGTTCGTCCCGTCGAGCACGCCCTTGCACTTGATCTTCAAGGTGCCGTCGCCGGCATCGTCGAGCTTCACGACGATCTTCGGAGACCGGCTGAACGTGACGTTCTGCACAGCGCCGGTCATCGTCGTCGCGACCGCGGCGATCTTGGAAGCCAACGCCGCCTGAGACGCGGTATCCAGCGTGAGGGCGAACTTGCGACCGCTCTTGCCCACGGGAACCCACGCGCCGGCGTAGTCGTGGTCCTCCTCGTCCATGCCGGTGAAGAGGCCTAGCCCGCTCACCTGAAACATCTGCATCGTCACCGACACCTGCTTCCCAGCACCTGCGACCTTCACCTTCTGCATGCCGCCGAACGCGTAGTCGGGGTCGAAAGGCGGCGGACCCGCGCACGTTTCCGGCGCGAGGACGCACGGATCGATCGGGAGGATCTCGATGCAGGACGCCGGATTCAAGATGCACGGATTGATCGGGAGGATCTCGATGCAGGAGGCCGGATTCGAGATGCACGGATCGATCGGGAAGATCTCGCTGCAGGACTCAGGAGAGAGCAAACAGGGATCGAGGGAAGGGAGGATGGGATCGACGGCCAGGACGGGGCTCGCGGCAAAGGAAATGCCCAGTAGGACGACGGCAAGGCGGATGCGGTACATGCGGTGCTCCCAGAGGTTGCGGGTTCGTTTCGGTTCTAGGAACAGGATCGCCCGCCCGTTCGATCGCTCCTATCGAGTGGTTCACACACGAGGGCGAGGTGCTTCCCGGAAGGCCCCCCCGTGTGAACGAGTTCACATCTGGGCCGGGGGAGCGGTCCGCGCCGCCGGTTCCTGCGTCCGCTGGGCTAGCTTTCCGCGCAATGAGTTCTCCGCATCCCGACCTCTCCGAGAAGATCGCTGTCGTCACGGGCTCGTCGCGCGGCCTCGGCCGCGCCACCGCTCTGACGCTGGCGGGGGCGGGCGCCGATGTCGTCGTCACGTATCGCAAGCGAGCCGAAGACGCGGAGGAAGTGGCGGAAGCGATTCGCGCCCTGGGTCGACGTGCCTGGGTCCATGCGCTCGACATGGAAGACGTTGCGAGCATCGATGCGTTGTTCGAGGCCGTTGCATCGGAGGCCGGAGCACTCGATGTGCTCGTGCTGAACGCGGCGGCCACTTCCTTCCGCCCGCTGCTCGAGGCCGAGCCTCGCCACCTCGAGCGAACCTACGCGATCAGCACTGTGGGCTTCTTGCGGGCCGTGCAGCAGGCGCTCCCGCTGCTCGAACCGCGGGGCGGCACGATCATCGGTGTCTCGGGCGCGGACACCCGCACATACATACCCGCTCATGGAATTCTCGCGGGGGCGAAAGCCGCGATGGAAGCGATGATTCGCTACCTCGCGTGCGAACTCGGGCCGCGCGGGGTCACGATCCTCGGCGTGAACCCCGGGACCATCATGAGCGATTCGATGCGCCTGATGCTCGGTGACGCGCTGTATGAAACGGCGGCCGCGTACGAGTCGCGGAGTCATCCGCTGCGCCGGGCGGCCGCGCCCGAGGACGTCGCCGAGCCGATCGTGCTGCTGTGTTCGCCGCTCGCCCGCTGGTTGCATGGCTCCATCCTGGACGCGGACGGCGGATCGGTGTTCGCGATGACTGGGCGCTGGATGGACGAGGGCGCGCGCGCGGCGATGAAACAGGGCCGGCTGGACGAGACCGAAGCCGGGCCAGCTGCCACGCTGCGTTGATCTCGTCTGAGCGCCGACGACCGTGTTGCGCGTCTCAGTAGAGGAGATGCGGCCTTCGGGTCTCCAGCCACGCCGCCTCGTCCGCCGTGGCCGGTGCGTCGAGGTCGCCGGGCTGCGCCGCTGGGTCGTCCACCCACTCGCGTAGCAGCGGGCCGCCGTTGATGACATCGATCGCCCGCTTCTCCAGCTCGTACTCGTAGGCGAAGTCGCGCCAGAGCGGGTAGTCGGGGTGGAGCCGGCGGATGGCTTTGAATCCGAGTGCCTGGAGCCGCCACGGCTTGAAACGATCGTGGTCGTAGCTGGAGTCTTCGGTGTGGATCTGGACGCCACTGCAGAGAGTGCCGGCGTGCTTGTGGAAGGTCGGCTCGAACCAGCATTCGCGCAGTCGACAACCCGCAAGCCACGCCGGGGCGAGTGCCTGCATCTCGGCGATCACCTGGCCCGCATCCAGGTCGGGCGCACCGAAGACCTCGAGGGGACGTGTCGTGCCGCGTCCTTCCGAGAGCGTCGCGCCCTCGACCATGACGGTGCCGGCATAGGCGCGGGTCATCCAGAGATTGGGCGCGTTCGGGCTCGGGTTCACCCAGGCACGTTCGCCGATCGGCCAGCCGAAGCCCGGCGCCGCCGCGGGGTGCCAGCCTTCCATCTCGACCACGCGATAGTCGACGTCGAGGTTCAGCTCCGCGACGAGCCAGAGGCCAAGTTCGCCCAGTGTCAGGCCGTGTCGCATGGGGAGGGGGCCGGCGCCGACGAAGCTCTCCCAGCCGGGACGCAGCAAGAGGCCTTCCACGGGTCGCCCGGCGGGGTTCGGACGATCGAGCACCCAGACCGCCTTCTGTTGCGTCGAGGCGGCTTCGAGCACGTAGCGGAGCGTGGTGAGAAACGTGTAGATGCGGCAGCCGAGGTCCTGGAGATCGACGAGCAGCACGTCGAACGTGTCCATCATTGCGTCGGTCGGGCGCCGCACGTCTCCGTACAGGCTGAACACCGGGATCCCATGATCCGGATCCGAGTAGTCCGGCGACTCGATCATGTTGTCTTGCTTGTCGCCGCGCAGGCCGTGCTGCGGCCCGAAGGCGGCGGTCAGATTGACTCCGTGGCAGTGGGCGAGCGCATCGAGTGCATGGGTCAGGTCTGCCGTGACCGAAGCGGGGTGGGCGAGCAGCCCGATACGCTTCCCCGCGAGCGGAGCGCGGAGCGACGGGTCGGTGAGCAGTCGTTCGAGTCCGATCTTCAGAGCTGGTCCTCTTGCAAAGCCCGCGGCATCGGAAATCCAGTCTATCGCACGAGCCGCGTTGTTCGGCGGCTCACGCCCGCGACGTCGACGAAGCGCAGCATCAGAACCTCTCGACGACTTCTCCGCCCTCGACGACTTGCCGATCGAGGTCACACAGGAGAGCCACACCGGCGCCGCTTGCAACCATCTGGACCAGGGTCGCAAGGCCCGTCGCGCGGAAGTTGCCCCACTCGCCTGTGCTCGCAGCCCACTCACACACGGAGACGACTTGATCGTGCAGGCAGTGGCCGTCGTCGAAGAGTAGCTTCGATCGCTATTACCAAAAGTTATCGATCATAAAAAAACAATCAATTGGACGAATTTTCGAGTTCGTCCGATCCTTCGCTCTACACCCTTGGGAGGAATCGACATGACGAACACACTGACCACCGAATCCGGCGCACCCGTCGCCGACAATCAGAACTCTCAGACCGCGGGCCCCTCGGGCCCCATCGTGCTGCAGGACCAGCACCTGCTCGAGAAGCTGGCTCGGTTCAATCGCGAGCGGATCCCGGAGCGCGTCGTGCACGCGGTCGGCTCCGGCGCCTACGGGACGTTCGAGGTGACGAACCCAGGCGTCTCGCGTTGGACCCGAATGGCGATGCTGAGCGAAACCGGAAAGCGAACAAAGGTCTTCGCCCGATTCTCCACGGTCGCGGGCTCGAAGGGGGCGCCGGACTCCGTGCGCGACCCGCGCGGGTTCGCGCTGAAGTTCTACACCGAAGACGGGAACTGGGATCTCGCCGGGAACAACACGCCCGTATTCTTCCTGCGAGATCCGATCAAGTTCCCCGACTTCATCCACAGCCAGAAGTACGACCCGTTCACGAATCAGCAGGAACCCGACAATGTGTGGGACTTTTTCTCCCACAGCCCGGAAGCCACGCACCAGTTCACGTGGCTCTTTGGCGACCGCGGGATCCCGGCGAGCTACCGCTATATGAACGGCTACGGATCCCACACCTTCCAGTGGGTGAACGCGGGTGGAGAGCGCTTCTGGGTCAAGTTCCACTTCAAGACGGATCAGGGCATCGAGACCCTCACGTCGGAAGAGTCGGCACGCGTCGCCGGGGCTAATCCCCAGGCTCACCAGCTGGACCTGGTCGCGGCGATCGAGCGCGGCGACCATCCGTCATGGACGCTCAAGGTCCAGGTCATGCCGGAGGCGGATGCCGCGACCTATCGCTACGACCCGTTCGACGTCACGAAGGTCTGGCCCCACACCGACTATCCGCTGTTCGAGATCGGCCGCCTGGTCCTCGACCAGAATCCCGACAACTACTTCGCGGATGTCGAGCAGGCGGCGTTCGACCCCGGTCACTTCGTTCCCGGGATTGGTCCGTCGCCGGACAAGATGCTGCAAGGCCGGCTCTTCGCCTACGGGGATGCGCACCGCTACCGGCTCGGCGTCAATCACACGAGGCTCCCGGTCAATGGGCCGCGCGGGGTGCCGAGCGGTGCGAACAACTATGGCCGCGACGGTTCGATGTCGTTCCAGGGGAACGGCGGGAGGAGCAAGAACTACGAGCCCAATAGCTTCGACGGCCCGATCCAGACGAACGAGTCGGTGTATCAGGGGCTCGCTTCGGATGGTGTCACCGGGTCATCGGCGAGGCCGCGACATGCCGAAGACGACGATTTCGTTCAGGCGGGCGCGCTCTATCGGCTGATGTCGGCGGATGAGCAACAGCGACTGATCGAGAATCTCGCCGGCAGCCTCGCGGAGGTGACCCGGCCCGAGATCATCGAGCGTTCGATCGCTCACTTCCGGGCCGCGGACCCGAGCTACGGGGATCGCGTGGAGGCTGCGGTCAAGGAGCTGCGGAGCTAGCGCGCCCGGTCGCCGGGGTGAACCACCTGAACAGCGCGGGGATGACGAGGAGGGTGAGGGCGGTCGAGGTGACGAGACCGCCCACGACCACCGTGGCCAGGGGCCGCTGGACCTCGCTCCCCGCGCCGGTCGAGAAGAGGAGGGGCAAGAGCCCGAACGCGGTGGTGGCGGCGGTCGGTCAGAGCGGAGCGGCGACACGGCGTGTGGAGTCCTAGGGCGACTTTGCCTTGAACTGGGCGCCGTCCGCCTTCTTCACAGAGGAGAATGCGGCTTCGAAACAGCCGGCGTCGCTGGTGTTCACTTGAATGGACGCGGTGGTGGCGCCCTGAAGGAGCGAGGCAACCCCGGTCGGGAGTGCGTCTTGGTCCTTCTTTGAGTTGTTCTTCCCCTGAATCTGGAGCTTGCCCTTGCCCGCTCCACCCGGGGCGGCACTGATCTTTGTCACCCCGGAGGCTGACGCCCCCGCATCTTTGTAGGCGTAGCCCTTGTCGCCCTTCGCGCTCCAGCAGGGTTTTTGTTTCGGTCCGCAGGATTCGCCCGCGCGGTCGACGGTGAGCCCGCTCACGAGCTGGCTCGTACCGTCGTAGATGCAGAGTTCGTAGCGCGTGTCGCCGGCTGCGGGATCGCCGAGATCCGCGAGGGTCGTGAGCGTCTGGAAACCCTTGAAGGTCGCCTTGAGTTTCTCCTTGCCGAGCTTCTTCTCGACGATCGAAAGGCTGGCCTTCTCGGCGACATGACACCCCGTCGCGGGCACCAGGGGACATGCACCGGTGCCGCCGCTCCCGCCTTCGGCGCTCGTCCGGATCTCGTAGAAGTCGGCGAGCGGAAACGAGGCTGCTCCCCATTGGGCATCGAAGGCCGCTTGATCGAAGGTCAACAGCGGGTCCATCGTCGCGGAACAGTCCGTGAAGAGCGCGCCCGCACCGGTACTCGCGACCGACGTCGCCGAGAGTGCGATCACCAGGATTCCACCGACGGGGAGCAACAGGTTCACGCTCTCGGTGGGCTGGGACGTGTGGTTGGGTTGCCAACGAAGGATCACGGTGTTCCCGAACCGGATCAACGCCTGGCCCGTGTTGCTGCATGCGCTGCTGCCGCTGCGGGAGAACGCGGCTTCCGCCGTCACCGGAATGACGTCTGGCTGGAATGCGGGCTCGATCGAGATCTGCTCGACGCGCGCGAAGTAGTTGAGGAACGCGTTCGCGCGGAAGTCGCCCGCAGCGATGACCATGGCCTCGGAGTCCTCGTCGGAGATCGCAGTCGCGGTTGCAATCGCTGCGGGTCGATCGCCCTCGGTCGTGGCGGCGGTTCCGAACCCTTCGAAAAAGAGATCGGGGAAGCCAGCCGCGGGTCGGAGACACACCTCCGACACCCATGAGATCGGACCGAGCGCCTCGTCGAGCTCTGCGCCGGTGGAGCCGAAGAAGGCGCACTCCTCGAACTGGAACCCGCCGATGCACTGGAACGCGCAGTCGCTGAGCATCGACCCCAGCGGCTTGAGCGAGCCGGCGAGGCCGGGAGCGGGCGCCATCAAGAGAACCCCCACGCAGGCGAGGGGGAGTCGGAAGTGTCGAGCCATGGGCCCATCGTGTCATTCGACGGTGCGAGGCGTCAAGGTTTAGTGTAGGGGGGATCCGGGAGTGGCCACTGGCTAGTATTTCGAGCGCACCGACGAGTTCCGCACCCCCCGCATGACGGGATCTCGAAAGGATTGTCCATGTCCACCCTCAAGCGTGGCCTCCACGGCGCCGTCATCGGCGCCACCAAACTTTTCTCGAAACTGCTCCCGGATCGCGTGCCGGTGACATTCGTCGGGTCCGAAGCGACCCGTGAGCTCTGCGACGCGATCGGAAGCTTCGGGCTACGCCAGGTCCTGGTCGTCACGGACGCCGGCCTGGTCGACGTGGGGATCGCCGCGCGTGTGACGGATGCGCTGACCGCGGCCGGGGTGAAGTGGGTGCTCTACAGCGGCGTCGAGCCCGATCCCACCTTCACGCAGGTCGATGCCGGCCTCGCGCTGCTCCGCGCCGAGGGCTGTGACGCGGTGCTGGCCTGCGGCGGGGGCTCGCCGATGGACGCGGCGAAGGTGATCGCCGCCGCAGCGGGTACCGGGCGCACACCCGCCGAGCTCGAGGGCCGCTTCAAGGTGAGGAAGGCGCCTCTTCCGTTATTCGCGATTCCGACCACGGCCGGCACCGGCTCCGAGGTGACGTTCGCCGCGGTCGTTTCCGATTCCGAAACTCACGCGAAGAAGTTCTTCGTCGATCCGAACCTTCTGCCGCAGATGGTGGCGCTCGATCCGTCCCTGATGCTGGGGCTCCCGCCGCACATCACCGCAGCCACGGCGATCGACGCCCTCACGCATGCGGTCGAGTCGTGGATCGCCAAGACGGCCACCCCGCAGACGGAAGCGTACGCGCGAAGCGCGGTTCGCCTGGTCTTCGAGAACCTGCCCACGGCGTACTCCGACGGCACCGACCTTTCGGCGCGCAAGAACATGGCGCTCGCGGCGTACTACGGAGGGCTCGCGTTCACCCGGACGAGTGTCGGCTACGTGCACGCGATCGCGCACAACTTCGGCGCGCGCTACGGGACGCCTCATGGCCTCGCGAATGCGATTGCGCTGCCGCATGTGCTGGAGTTCTCGAAATCGGAAGCCGAGGATCGGCTCGCCGGCCTCGCGGACGTGATCGGCCTCTCCGGAAGCAGCAACGCGGAGAAGGCAACCGCGTTCATCGCCGCGGTCCGCGAGTTGGAGGCACGGGTGGAGATCCCGAGCACGCTCGCGGCACTGCAGGAAGCCGACATCCCCGGAATCGCCAGAGACGCGGTGGCCGAAGCGCATCTCAACTATCCCGTGCCCCGCTACATGACGGAGCCCGAGTGTGAGACGTTGCTGAGGGCGATTCTGGCCTGACCGCTGTGCGCCCCGCGGCTTCCGGCTCAGCTCCGGTGCAGAGGAGTCGGCACCACGACGACGGGCACCGGCGCCTTGCGGAGTACGCGGTCGGCGGTGGATCCGATCAACAGGCTCTCGCCGAGATTCTGGCCGCGCTTTCCGATGACGATGAGGCCGGCACCTTTTTCCTTTGCATGGGCGAGGATCTCTTTGTGGGCCACGCCAATCCGCACCCGTGCGCCAACGGGCGGATCGCACTCGGCGACCCGCTCCGCGAGCGCTTTCCGTGCGCTGATCACCTCCTCCTGCTGCAGTTTGGTGACTGCGCTGCGGTTCGTGCGATGAAACGGAAGGGAGGGCTGCAGTCTGGGCGTGGTGTAGACCACCTCGGCGTGCGCGCCGAGGCGCTTGGCGAGGTCGAGTCCGCGCGCCAGGACCGTCTTGCTCGCCGGTGAAAAGTCGATGGCGATCACGATCGTGCGAAAATTGGACCTGGACATGACCCTCCCTGTGGAGGCTGCGACTTTAGCGCGAGCCTTCCGGTCGTCATCGTTCGTGCGGTGCGTTCGAGCCGCAGCGCGATGTCCTTGGCGAAAGGCGGAACGGGTAGTGGGTGTAGCTGCGGTAGATGAACGCCGGTGTGGTGGCGACGTCCCCACCCGGCGCCTGGAACTCGACGACGACATCGGCTTGCTCGGGGTCGAACGGGTTCGCCGCGGCGACCGGGATCGGGAGTGTGGCCTCGAAGCGCCGCCAGATGCGAACGTCCACGTCGCCCTCGGGCTTGCAGGAGAGGAGGGGCAGGAGCGAGAGCAGGAGAAGCGCGGGGAGAAGCCTCATGCGGGCATTCTACCGCGCCTGGGGATTCCCGCGGCGGAGTGTCACGAGGGCTCGGCGGGCTTCGGTGCCGGGCGCGTCCAAGGGTTCGCCTAGTCGGAGAGGGCCGTCACGGCGTCGCAGTTCCAGTCGAGCTGAACTCCGGTGTGGTCGGAGACCCAGCAAGGGGGCGCCGGGGAGGCTCCGCACGTGGGTGCGAACGGATTGGGCTCTTCGGCGAACAACCGGGTCGCGACGCCGTCGCCGTCGAGATCGTCTTGGGAGTCCAGGCCGCCTGCGCAGCGGGCCCCGGCTTCGGGGGGCACGACGAATGCGAAGTCGATCCTGCGATCGACACCGAGAGCGGTCGCTTCGAGATCGCTCAAGTTTTCGCCCTCTCGGCCAGAGGTACAGCCAAACCCGGTCAACGGCTCGCACTCGAGCACGCCTCCCTCGGCACTTGCGTCGAGCCAGCCTCTCCCGGCGAACGCTTCGTACACGAAGCTCCCGGGCACTTCGTTCATGTCACCGACGACGATCACCGGTTCACCGTTCTGGCGGCGTGCTTCGACCGCGAGGGCGGTCTGCTCTGCCTGGCAGTCGCGAACCGTGACGGCGCCCGCCGTGATGCACTCCGGAGGGCAGGGCTGGCCGAAGCTGCAGTCGCTGCTGCCGCTGTCCGATCCCGAGGCCAGATGGGTGGAATGCACGTCGAGTACGCCGAGCGGGTGATCGAGCCGTACGAACAACACATTCCGAAAGCCGTTGTGCAAGACCACGAACTCTTCCTCGAGAGGACGGTGCCTCGACAAAATCAGGGAGGCATCGAGGATGTTGTCGGCGATCCAGGTGAGATGATAGGGCTCGGGGCACACGTCCAGCAGCTGACTAGCGACCTCGTCGATGACCGACGCATTCGGGGTGTCGGCGACCTCCTGAAGGGCCACGACCGCCGGGCAGCCGCGCGCCGTGATCCACTGGCCGAGGAGCGCGATGCGGTCGGCCAGTCGGCAGCCGCCAGACTCGGCGGGGCAAGTGAGTCCGTGGAGGACGTTGAGCGTCGCCGCGGTGAAGTCATTCGCGGGACAACCGGGTGGCGCCTGCGCGCGGCGGGCCTCGAAGCGGCCGGTTTCGTTCTTCTTGACCGTGCCGCCGAAGCGAGTGCAGTAACGCGTGTCACCGACCGCGAGCGTCACGGAGAACGGTTCGGCCTGCGCGTCCGCTTCGAGTCCACACGGCAGGGCGCCCTTTGCCTGGATCGACAGCTTTCCGCCTTTCTTGCCGGTCCGGAGGATGGCTTTTCGGACGGGCCCCGCTCCCCCCGTCTTGTCGCGATATACCCAACCCGATCGAGTGGTCGACCAACCCGCCGCCGGGAGGGAGAGGTCGGCTCGGCAGTGCCCCGCGGCGTTGGACGAGAAGAGCTGAACGGTGGCTCCGGAAAGCGGGTCCGGGAGCGGGTCGGCGATCGCGAGCGAACGCTCGGTGGCCCATGACAGCTTGCGCCCATCCGGCGCGCTCGGCTTCGCCTTCACCGAGAGCTTTCGACCGGCGATCGCGATGTCGGCCGCGCTCGCAGGCGTCGCGTGGAGCGCCGCAAGGCCGACCGCTCCCGCGAGGAGGCAGCGTGATAGGCCCGACGCGAACGTCATGGTGTCATGGTACCGGAGAAGCCGGAGCTCGTGTGCGCCCCCCGCCGGGCCTCGGGTATGCTCTCTCGGGGACTCGTTCCCGGGGAGGGCGGTTTGTTGTCGAGAGGGTCTGCGTGGGTTCGGTTGGCGTTCGTGGTGGTTGTCTTCGCGGTCCCTGCAGCTGCGGTGGAGCCGCCCGCGGAGACGGAGGCCTACGATCGGAGCGGCTGGTACCTCGGAGTCGGCGGCGTGTTCGCCTTCGAAGACCTCGGCGGGGACGCAGCGCAGCTCGGACTCCCGAATCCTCCGTACCCGTCGCAATTCGAGCCCGATTTCGACGACAGCGCCGGAGTGAATATTCGGGCCGGCTACCGCTTCGCTCCGAGAGTCGCGGTGGAGTTTCAGTACGAGTGGCTCGAGGGCTTCGACGACAACGGGGCGGCGCCGAGACTCGAGGTGGACTCCTCCCTGCTCACGCTGGATGCCAAGTTCTTCGCTCTCACGGGCAGGGTTCAGCCGTACGCGCGGGCGGGTGTCGGAGTTCATTTCGCGAATCTCGAGATCGTCAACGACGACTTCGACAAGCCCTGGGAAGACAGTACGGGCTTCGCTGCGCGTTTTGGCGTGGGGATCGACTACTACCTGACACCGCACTGGGCCCTCGCCCTCGAGGGGAGCTACGTGGTGAGTACCGGCGACACCAAGCACTTCGACTATGGCGGGCTGCTGTTTGGGGCCCAGTATCGCTTCTGACCACGCGGGTGACCCAAGACTGCCGCGTCGGAATCCGGATCTCGTGGAACCGGGATCCGGAAGAGTGAGCCACTCTCGTTCGCGACGAGCAGCTCGCTCTCTCCGTTCCAGGCGATCGCTTCGACCTGTCCGGTGCGGCGCGGCTCGAGTTCGATCGTCTCGACCACCTGGAACGCAGGCGGGTCGGTCGGCCCCTCTCGCGTGATGTGCACGAGGTAGATCGCGCGGTAGGTGAGGAGAGCGAGCCGGGGTCCCAGCGCATCGGCGCCCGTGACCTCCCCGTAGAGGTCGACTCCGATCACGGGTCGGCGCCCGAGTGGAAGCGTCGCGATCGGTGCAAGAGCGGTTTCGCCGCGCTCGGGCGGAAGCGGGAGCCGATAGAATTGGGTGTCGCGGTCGCTCCGGTGCTTGGTGGCGATGAAGAGGGCACCCTCGAACTCGAAGAGCGCCTCGGCGTCGTAGTTGAACGCGGTCAAGTCGAAGCGCCGAAGCTGATCGGAATAACGAAACTCGAGCGTGGCATCGGTTTCGACCCAGCCGATCTCCGAAGCGGGGTCCGGTTCGGGAACGCGATAGATCCGAAGATCGGTCCGCCGGTTGAGGTTGTTGCCGAAGTCTCCCAGGTACAAGCCCCCCGAATCATCGACGGCGATGTCCTCCCAGTCGACGTGCTCGGCTCCCCGAACGGCGAACTCGCCGAGCACGCGGCCTTCTGCGTTCAAAGCGAAAATTCGGGGCACGTCCCCGGAGTCGTTGTGCGCCCAGAAGACCCCAGGATGGATCCGGCTCTTCACGAGACCGGAAAGCTCGCCGAGCTCGCGCGAATCGACCCGGCGGACGTCCCACTCATGAGGCGGGGGAAGGACGGGGGAGAAGGTGCAGCCGCACACGAGTGCGCCCCACATGCACAGCCACGGCAGGCTCCGCTGGGAGCGACCCGTGGACCCGGGGGCTCGGGCCGCGCCCCGTCCAGTCAAGGGCTCGCCCGGTCCGGTGAGGGCCGCGCCCCGTCCAGTCAAGGGCTCGCCCGGTCCGGTGAGGGCCGCGCCCAGTCGAGTGCGCGGTAGAGGTCGACGCCTGCCGGCTCCAACGTCGGGGTGCGCGTCGCACGAAGCTCGCGAGTCTCTCCCTGGCGTCCGGCGATGTCGCGGCGTTCCGGCAGGTTGTTCTCGTCGTCGAACGCCTTGGTGATTCGAGCCGAGACCGAGAACTCCCCTGCGCTTCCAAGTGTGGTGGAGTCAATGAGTTCGAGGAGCGTCGCGAGCACGACCGGGTCGTACGACGATCCAGACCGGTAGAGCGCCGTCGAGATCGCCGCCGTGACGTGTTCCAGTCGCTCTTCCGGGTCTGCCGCGCGCTTCGCCTTCTCGAGATGAGCGAGCGTTCGCTTTGCCCTCAGCACCGGGATGAACGCCCGTCGGCCGAGGGTCGTGAGTCGGACTCGTCGCCCCCGTGGCTGTTGCGGGTTTCGAAGTTTCCGGCGGAACCGTTCGAGCACCGAAGGCTCGACGTCGAGACGACGAGCCAGCCGCTCCCAGAACTCACCGGGGTCGATCTCGGTCAGCCGGCGGATCGCCGCGCTCCGGAACTCGAGCTGTCCGTGAACCTGCATTCGTGTCCAGCGCCCGTGCGCTCCCCCCCCGACCTCCCATTCGGTCGCGTCGAAACCACTGGCCAGGAGATCGCCCCCCGGAGCCAGGCCTGTGAGCATCTCGTAGTAGTCGTTCAACTCGTGGCTGTGGGTATTGAAGTCATCGATGTCGAGTGAGGCCTCGATCGCAGGGTGTAGCGTCACGCGATCATCTGCGTCGAGCGCGCCGAAGGCGCCGCGAACCTCGAGCCGCTTCCGTTCGCCGTTGTCGAGAAACGACCACGCGGTGCCGCGAATGCGTTCGAACTGAAACTCCTCTCGTTCATCGGACACGGCCGAAGCCCCAACCTCGAGCCGGGCTGCACGAGCCTCGGTGAAGCCCTGATAGAAGAACAGGTTGAGGTGTGCTCTGGAGTCCTCGAACTGAGTCATGAACTCGCGGGGTTCGCCCGTTGCGAGCGCCTCGATGCCCTTGGGATCGCCGGTTCGGATCAGGCGCTCGAGAGCGTCGTCGACACCCGAGACCGTGGGGTCGACCTCGACGAGGGTGCCCGGAATGTCGCCCTGTCCATGGTCTGCGGTGAAGAACGGGATCTCCACGAACACTGCGCGGAGGAAGACCCGCAGCCGGGAGTCGAAATAGCGGGGGTGGTCGAGCCAGACGAGAGGGCGGTCTGAACGATGGTCGATGATGCTGCGACGCGACCAGAAGCGCTTGCTGCCGACGTCGGCGCCCGCGGGACCCAGGAGCGTCGCATCCGAGCTCCGGATCCGGAGTCCGGCTCCGCCGGTTTCCTCTCGATAGAGCACGTAGCGCTCCGGCAGGCGAGCGTGCTTCGCGGTGGCCGGGAACAACAGTCGCAGTGCGGCGTGGTGGTCTTTGATGGCATCGTGCCGGTGGGCCGCCGGATAGACGACGGTCACCCTGCGGAGCCAGCTTCCTTCCGCGTGGCCGATGTAGCCGATTCCTGGCTGGACACCGAGGGTCACCGAATCTTCGACCAGGTACTGGTCATCGCGCGCCTTCGGGTCGGGATTGAGATGGACCCGGCGCACGAAGCTGACCAGAAGATCCGGCGAGAGAACGACATTGCCGGACAGCGAAACCGATCCCGGATCGACGAGGTCGATCGCGCTGACGCCCGAGAGGATCCCGGCCATCACGCTCTCTTCGAGAAAGTGAAACACCGGCGAGAGGATGCTCTCGGTATGTCCGCCGTAATCGATCGAGGATTCTTCGAACTCACGGATCACGAGCTCGCCATCGACGACCACCCCGTCCGGGCTCGTGTAGTGCCGGTCGACGGGGAGCGGGGCGAACTCGTCTCCGAGCCCGAACGCGACGACGAATTGATTGCGACGGTGGATCAGCTTCTCGACGTACAGCGCCCCGATGGACTCCGGCCAGCGCCCGAGTGCGACGGCCGCGGCGATCTGCGGACGAGTGAGCTGAGCGATCCGGCGGGCCATCCACTTGATGTCGAAGTAGGTGGCCGTGTCCTCGAGGCCGTTGTCCTGGAGGTCGAGGTACGTGAGTTCGGTGCGCCCGCGGAGCGCGCCGATCATCCGGCTCCACGGGTCGCGGGCCACGAGGTCCCATGGAAAGGCGTCGGCCTTCTCGGGAAGCACGAGCCCGAGTGCGTGCCCCAGATCCTGCTGGATGAGATAGGTCCGGTAGCGCCCGTCGGGGTCCTTTCGAAGGGCGACCTTGTTGTTCTCCTCGTCCTTCATGTCCGCATTCGCGATCCAGACGTTGAACAGAAAGAGTCCTCGCGCTTCGCGGTGTTCTGCAGCGATGCCGTGCGAGAACGGAAAGAAGCCGATTCGCTTGATCTCCTCGTGCTTCAGTTCGGCGACGGCCTCGCGGAAGACGATGTACTCGCGGCCCCCGGCGTCGAAGCCATGTCCCTCGTCACCGGGGAGCAGGACCGATTGGAGCGGGATGTAGGTGTGGACCCGTTGCCGGTCGAAGTAGCCCGCCCAATCCGCCTGGAGTTCCGCATAGGACTTGTCTCCCAGATAGACGCGGAGAGTGCGGAGATGCATCGTCAGGTCGGCGTTGTAGCCGAGAGCCGCGATCAGCGAGTTGGCGGTCGGGTCTGCATGAGTCTCCATGCCAAACTTGAGCTTGAACTTCAGTCGACACTTCTTGCGCTTGGACTTTTTCTTCTTGGCGAGACACGCTTCGTCGTAGTAGTAGACGTCGAGCTTGGGTTTGCTCTGGGTCATGTGGGTCTTGGCGAAGTGCACACTCGCCCCGTCCGGCTCGGGAAAGCGGATCGGCACATCCGCGTGGATCGGGTCTCCCCCGCCGAGGTAGTTCTCGACGATGTCGACGTTCGCGATGTCCGGCTTGGTGGTCCAGAAGACGGTCTCGTCCGGCGGATCGAGGAGCGAGAGGTCGGAGCCATGCTCGAGGAGTTCACGAAGCTCTCGGGTCGTGTAGAACCGGCCCGTTGCCGGATCGACGAGGTTGCCTGCCTCCCGCCCGGCGCCGCGGGGGCGGGCGGGCCCGCCGGGAGCATCCCAATCGTTCACCATGTTCTTCAGATGAATGGGAATTTTGATGCTCCCGATCGGGTCGGTGTACGCACGGGTGGCGTACTCGAGCGTCAGGATTCCTCCGGCCAGTTCGAAGATCCGAGCCGGGTCCCCCGCCTCGGTCAGTTCGTCGAGGCGCTCGAGGATCAAGTCGAGGGCGATGATGAGATCTCTCGACGCAACCTTCTTCTCCGAATCGGCAGCGTTGCGGCCCGCGACCGTGGTCTCGTACCGCACGACGTGCTCGGAGAGGAAGCGGCGCTTGCGGCGAACGAACGCCTTGTAGTGCTCGAGCTTTTCGAACGAGAGCACGACCTCATCGGAATCGTCCGGAACGGGCCGAACGAGGAACGCCTCTTCGATCTCCGCGCGAAGGGAGCCGCGGTACGGGAGCCGCGTGTCAGCTTGCACGGGCGACGCGACGGCGAGCCCGAACAGGACCCAATGGATCGCGACCAGGATGAGTCTTCTGGCGGGGCGCACGTCTCGCTACTTCTTCATGAAGCCGGCACGGTAGAGCTCGTCTGCGTCCATGCGGCTGGGTTCGACCGGGAGCCCGTCGAGGCGGATCTGGCTCCCCAACTGGGCGACCGCGTGCTGCGCCGAGTCGATCTCGAGTCGCTCGGCGATGATCGTCGCGGGACCGTACTCGGGTTTCTTCACATAGGCCATCAGCGCTGCGTGGTGGATCTGCCTCAGCGTCGAGTCGCGAAGGGTTGCCCGCGAGGCGTCCTTGCAAGCGAGCGCGGTCCCCGCGCCGTGGACCGAGACTTCGTGCGCCTCGAGTTCGCTGCCCTCGCCGACGGAGATCGCCTTGTCACGGACACGTGCGAGGGCGGTCCCTTGAACCTCTACGCTCGACCCGCTGACATCGATCCCATCTCCTCCGATGTCGGTGAATCGTCCTCCGAGAATCGAGCCGACCGAGAAGTCCGCATCCAGCGCATCCGAAGGGGTGTCACGGACCGAGACGCGAACGAGCTCGAAACGGGTGCGAATCAGGTTGAGTGCATCCTCGGCGCGATTGGCCTCGAAGGTCGAGTCTTCGAGTCGAAGCTCTGCGTCCCGAAATGTGACCCCCCCAGTCAGTCGCCACGGCCCGAGTTCGATGCCCCGCGTGTGGCGCACGCGGACGCCACTCCAGTGGTGTGGCCGGGCGGACCGCAGAACGACGATGCCCTGCCAGCCGCGCGGGCCGAATGAGCTCGGGTTTCCCTCCAGGACGATGGGGCGGGTGGCATCGCCTGAGAAGCGCAGCGGCCCGGACGCCAACAGCATGCCTCGTTCCGGAAAGCGCAGCGTGGTGCCGCCGGAAATTTCCAAGCCGGCGGCGGCGGGGAGAATCAACGAGCCGTCGACGCGCCAGATGCCCGGGCGGACCACGAACGTCTCGCGCTCGCCCACCCAGCGCAGGAACGGGTGTTTCTCGAGAGCGCCCTCGTGCGAAGCCGTGGGCACCGGGTGGGTCTCGACGGCGACACTTCGCACGAGGTTCAGGTCGCGGCCCTCGGCGGGCGCGCTGCGCAGAACGGCGGGGTCGGCGATCGGGCCCTTCGTCAGACGCCGTGCGTGTGAATTTACGGCGGCGAGCAGGGGCTCGTCTTCGAGAAGTCGGGTGGCCCAGGCGCTCTGTGCGAACCACGCCGTCGTCTTCGCACCCTGAGATCCCGGTTGTACGGCGAGTTCGCCATCGAACGCGACCGGTTCGAGGAGCAAAGTGATCGGATTGAAGTAGAAGCGGAGATTGGGAAGGGACAACAACGCGGCTGCGTCCGAGGTCGCGGCCACCGCCAGGAAGCGCGCCATGACATCGAGATCGAAGACGTCTGCTGCGGGGAGCTCCCGTCGGAAAAATCCCTGGGCCAGTGCGCGCGCGACGTCGAAGTGGGCGCCTTGCTCCTCGGACCGAAGGACGGCGGCACGGCCGAGGGGGACGATCCGGACCGTGTCGGGGTCTGGGGCCTGTTCGAGGCGCAGGAGCACGCCATCCCGCCGTTGGCGGTGTTCGAGCATCTGCTTCGCAGGCAGCTCGATCAGCTGGAGCTCGCCGAGGGGTTCCCGATTCAGCGAAACGGGCAGCGTCGTGGTGCGCGGAACGACGATTCCTTCGGAACAGAGGAGTGCGAACAGCTCCGCACGCGCGTGGGCTCGACCTGCCGTCGCACGCCTCAATTGCATCCCAAAGATTCCGAAGGCGGGCTCGTTGCGGGGCCACGAAATCCAGTAGGAGACCGCGGGTTCCTGCGAGGCTGCGGGCTCTGTGGACGCCGTCAGTTTGCCGCGCGTGGGTTTCGGCCCGTTCGCGGTTTCGATCGTGACGGGGACGGCCTTCCTGTCGGCACCCGGATCTCGCGGGGCCCGGAGGCTTTCCAGATGCTTCTTCTTGACGTGCAGGTCGAGCCGTTCGGGGAAGGCGTTTTCACAGCGACGCTCCGGCCCGTAGCGGGGTGCGGCGGAAGCCGGAGCGCTGGCGATCGCGACGCTCAGCCCCAGCGCGGTCCTCCAGATCAGAAGACGTCCGCGTCGCACTTCAGGCGAGCTGGCGGCGGAGTTCATGCGCTGTCTGCGTAGAGCCGTCTGCACTCCAGCCCGGCGGCTTCCACAAGGTGCGGAGTGCGTTTCCGAGTGTGCCGCTGCGCGCCGCATCCCGAAACATCTCGAGCCATGCGTGGCTGGCGATTCGCACGGGGTTGAACGTGTGGATGTTCTTCGTGAGGCCGTAGTCGACGGGCTCGGTTTCGGCCTCGAAGGTTCCGAACAGGCGATCCCAGACGATCAGGATCCCCGCATGGTTGCGGTCGAGATAGCGGACGTTGCGGCCGTGATGGACCCGGTGATGCGAAGGAGTATTCAAGATTGCTTCGAGCGGGCCGAGTCGACCGATCAACTCGGTGTGGATCCAGAACTGGTAGATGAGGCTGATGCCCTGGGCGGCGAGGATCATCAGGGGTTCGATCCCGAGTAGCGCCAGCGGCGCCCAGAAAATCGGACTCGTGAATGGGGTCGTCCAAGATTGGCGCAGCGCGGTCGACAGATTGTAGTGCTGACTCGAGTGGTGGTTCTCGTGTGCGGCCCACAGGAAACGCACTCCGTGGGAGGACCGATGAAACCAGTAGTAACAGAAGTCGTCTCCCAGCAGCGCCAGGGGCCAGGCCCACCAGACGAAACCAATGTCGAAGAACGCGTGCTGGTGGAGAGCGGAGTAGACGGCGAGCGTTACGACCTTCGTCCCGGTCGACACGACGACATTGCCAAGGCCCATCGAGAGGCTTGCCAGGGTGTCGTGCCATTCGTAGCCCCGGATGCGTGCGCTCACGGTGCTGCTCCGCCACATCTCGGCGGCCATCAGCAGCAGGAACAGCGGAACTGCGATGTAGACGACTGTGGACATGAGCCTCTGACGGGGCCGGCGGCCGGTCCGCGTGGCGGGAGAGGCGCGGATTGTCGGTCTTGAGCGGCAGTCCGTCCAATCCGCGGAGCGGTGCCGAGTTCGCCGCACTGCCCGCACCGCCCTCCGTCTCGTGGAACCCCGGAGAGTGCCGATCTCAACGCTGCCCATTCTTTAAGCAGCTGAGTCCGGGATCTTGGGCGTTCGTGGCTTCCGGCCGGGCTGAGCCGCTACGATGCGCGCCGCAGACGCCCCCCCAGCCGCTGCGCCCGCCGGCACGGTGCTTGCTCTACTGGGTGTCAGGCAATCACCGCCAACTCCGCCGGGCCCCGAGCCCGGCGTGGAGGACCCAGACGATGAGTGGAAGTTCTGCACGACTGCAGGCGATCGAAGCCGTGACCCGATACGCGCCCCTGTCCCCGCCCTTGGATTTCTCCGAGGTCTCGGCCAGTGAGCTCTTCGGGTCGAACGTCTTCGGGCTCTCCGCGATGAAGGCACGGCTCCCGAAGCCGGTCTACGACTCGGTCCTCAAAACCGTCGAAACCGGATCGGTCCTCGACCCGACCGTCGCGGACGTCGTGGCCACGGCGATGAAGGACTGGGCGATCGAGAAGGGCGCGACCCACTACGCTCACGTCTTCTATCCCCTCACCGGTTCGACGGCCGAGAAGCACGACAGTTTTCTCACTCCGGACGGGACCGGCGGCGCGCTGGTGGAGTTCGCCGGGAAGACCCTGATCCAGGGGGAGCCCGACGCATCGAGCTTTCCGAACGGCGGCATCCGGGCGACGTTCGAAGCCCGCGGCTACACCGCCTGGGACGTCACGAGCCCGGCCTACATCCTCGAGAATCCGAACGGGACGACCCTTTGCATCCCGACCGCGTTCGTTTCGTGGACCGGGGAGGCCCTCGACAAGAAGACCCCGCTGCTGCGCTCGACGCAGGCGCTCAACAAGCAGGCCCAGCGAGTCCTGAAGCTCTTCGGCCACAAGGAGATCTCGTCCGTCGTCGCGTACGCCGGTGCCGAGCAGGAGTACTTCCTGCTCGACCGACACTTCTATTTCTCGCGGCCCGACTTGATCGCGGCAGGTCGGACGCTGTTCGGCGCACCGTCGCCGAAGGGACAGGAGTTCGACGATCACTACTTCGGCGCCATCCCCGAGCGGGTGCTGGCCTACATGCTGGAGTGCGAGCGCGAGCTGTTCAAGCTGGGGATCCCGGTGAAGACGCGCCACAACGAAGTCGCCCCGGGACAGTACGAGGTGGCTCCGGTGTTCGAGCAGGCGAACCTCGCGACCGATCACCAGCAGCTGATGATGTTCACGCTCAAGAGGGTGGCGGAGAAGTACGGCATGACGTGCTTGCTCCACGAGAAGCCCTTCGCCGGCGTGAACGGCTCCGGCAAGCACGTGAACTTCTCGCTCGGGAACTCGACCCAAGGGAACCTGCTCGATCCCGGCGACACGCCGCACGCGAACGCGCAGTTCCTGATTTTCTGCGCGGCGGTGATCCGCGCCGTTCACAAGTATGCGGGACTGCTGCGGGCGGTGGTGGCTTCGGCCGGGAACGATCACCGGCTCGGGGCGAACGAGGCGCCGCCGGCGATTCTCTCCATCTTCCTCGGGGACCAGCTCACCGACGTCTTCGAGCAGATTGCGAAGGATGGCGACGCGAAGAGCTCCAAGCTGAAGGGCCACCTCACCGTGGGCGTCGACACGCTGCCGGAGCTTCCCAAGGACGCCGGCGACCGGAACCGAACCAGTCCGTTCGCGTTCACGGGAAACCGCTTCGAGTTCCGCGCGGTCGGATCGAACCAGTCGATCGCCGGCCCGATGGTCGCAATCAACACGATCGTTGCCGAGTCCCTCGACTACATCGCGAACGAGCTGGAGGCTGTGTCGAGCGACGATCCGGCGGAACTGCACGGTGCTGTGGAGAAGGTGCTACAGGACGTGATCAAGGAGCACGGCGCGGTGATTTTCAACGGGGACGGGTACTCGGACGAGTGGCACAAGGAAGCCAGGGAACGCGGTCTTCCGAACCTTCGGACCACCGTCGATGCGTTGCCTGTGCTCGCGAGTGACGAGGTGGTGTCTCTGTTCGAGAGCTATGGGGTGCTGAGCAAGCGCGAGACACTGAGTCGACTCGAGGTCTATCTCGAGCAGTACTGCCTCAGTGTGAGCGTCGAGGCGAAGACCACGATCGAGATGGCCAGGACGGTCGTGTTCCCGGGAGCGATCCGTTACCAGGGAGAGCTCGCGGCGACTTGCGTGAGCCTCGAGCAGGCCGGCGTCGAGTGCGACGCCGACACGCTCCACGAGGTGACGGGCCTCGTGAAGCAGCTCAAGGACGCAATCGCGATTCTCGAGGCGGCAGTCGCCGGGGAGCCCGGTGAGACGACGCTGGCGCACGCCGAGCACTGCCGCAGCGAAATTCTGCCGGCGATGCTGGCGGTTCGCGAGGCAGCCGACGCACTCGAGGGGATCGTTGCCGACGATCTCTGGCCGCTCGCGACGTACCAGGAGATGCTCTTCATCAAGTAGCCCAGCCTTCACGCAGGACTGCGCGCGCGGTCGGCGGGGCCGATTGCAGTCGCCGTCTCGGCTGGCTATGCCACCGAGGGTTGGCAGGGCGCTGCTGCAGCCAGAGGAGGTTGGCGATGGAGATCCACGGGACTTGTGAGCCGGGTTTCGAGCCCGTGCACGAGGCGTTCGAAGCGAATTTCGAGAAGGGCCTCGAACTCGGCGCGAGTGTCGCGGTCACGCGGGACGGCGAGTCGGTCGTCGATCTCTGGGCGGGGGACTCAGACCCGCGCGGCACGGCCTGGGGTCGCGACACCCTCGTCAACGTGTACTCGACGACCAAGACGATGGCCGCGATTTCGGTGCTGGTCCTGGCGGATCGGGGCGAGATCGAGCTGGACGCGCCGGTGGCACGCTACTGGCCAGAGTTTGCGCAGGGCGGGAAGGAGGGTGTGCTCGTCCGGCACGTGATGAGCCACAGCGCCGGCCTGTCCGGCTTCGATCCGAAGCTCGACGCCCCCTCGGATCTGTACGACTGGGATGCGATCTGTGAGCGGCTCGCGGCGCAGTCGCCCTGGTGGGAGCCGGGGAGCCAGTCTGGCTACCACGCGGTCACGCAGGGGTTTCTGCAAGGAGAGATCGTCCGTCGCGTCACCGGGCGGTCGATCGGCACGTTCTTCCGCGAGGAGGTCGCGCAACCGCTGGACGCCGACTTCCACATTGGCCTCGACCCGGTCCACGACGAGCGGGTCGGCGAGCTGATTCCGCCGGGAGCCCCGCCGGCTTCGGCGAATGCGGATCCGAACTCCATCGGAGCCCGAACGATGCAGAGTGTGGTGATCACTGGGGAAGAGCCGCAGACGGAAGGTTGGCGTCGTGCGGAGATCCCGGCTGCGGGAGGCATCGGCAATGCGCGGGCCGTGGCCCGTATCCACTCGGCTCTCGCGTGCGGAGGCGAGGTCGATGGTGTGAAGCTGATGTCGGAGGCGATGGTGGCGCGGATCCTCGACGAGCAGACGCGTGGCAAGGATCTGGTGATGGGCGTGCCGCTCGTCTTCGGAATGGGCTTCGGGCTCAACGACGCCAGCTTTCCAATCAGTCCGAACCCGCGTGCGTTTTTCTGGGGCGGCTGGGGCGGCTCGCTCGCGATCACCGACCTCGATGCGCGGGTCTCGATCGCCTACGTGATGAACCGCATGGAGGCGAACCTCATGGGGGACCCGCGCGGCGGTTCGGTTGCGGGCTCGGTCTACCAGTCGATTGCGGCCGCCTAAGAGGCTCCTCGCCCTCTGGCGTTTAAATTGCGTCGACGATCGCGTTGAGCGTCGCGCTCGGACGCATGGCCGCTTCCGCGCGTTTCGTGTCGGGTCGGTAGTACCCGCCCAGGTCCTGCGCGGGGCCCTGGGCACCGTTCAGTTCCGCGACGATCCTCTCTTCCTGGCTCGCGAGTTCCTCGGCCACCGCAACGAATCGTGACGCGAGTGCCGGGTCGGTCGTCTGCTGGGCCAGAGCCTGGGCCCAATAGAGCGCCAGGTAGAAATGGCTGCCCCGATTGTCGAGTTCATTCACCTTCCGCGACGGCGCTTTCCGCTCGATCAGGAGTTTCGCGGTGGCTTCGTCGAGCGTCTCTCCCAGCAGCCGCGCGGCGTCGTGGTCGAACGAGGCGCCGAGGTGCTCGAGGGAAGCGGCGAGCGCCAGGAACTCGCCGAGCGAATCCCAGCGCAGATGCCCTTCGGCCTCGAATTGCTGGACGTGCTTCGGAGCCGAGCCGCCGGCGCCGGTCTCGAAAAGGCCGCCCCCGTTCATCAGCGGGACGATCGAGAGCATCTTCGCGCTCGTTCCGATCTCGAGGATCGGGAAAAGATCGGTCAGGTAGTCGCGAAGGACGTTGCCGGTGACAGAGATCGTGTCCTCGCCGCGGCGGATCCGCTCGACCGTGAAACGAGTGGCCTCGGCGGGCGCGAGGGTCTCGATCTGCAGGCCCGCTGTGTCGTGGTCTTCGAGGTACCGCTCGACCTTGGCGATCAGTTGGGCATCGTGCGCGCGTCCGCGATCCAGCCAGAAGACTGCCGGGGCGCCGGTGGCCCGCGCCCGGGAGACCGCAAGCTTCACCCAATCTCGAACGGCGGGGTCCTTGACCTGGCAGGCTCTCCAGATGTCCCCGGTCTCGACGTCGTGCTCGAGGAGGGTCGCTCCCGATGCGTCGACCACGCGGACGCTGCCAGGGGCAACCATCTCGAAGGTCTTGTCGTGCGACCCGTACTCCTCGGCCTTCTGCGCCATGAGGCCGACATTCGGCACGCTGCCCATCGTGGCGGGGTCGTAGGCGCCGTGCGCCTGACAATCCTCGACAACCGCTCTGTAGACCCCCGCGTAGCTCGAGTCGGGAATGACGGCATTCGTGTCCTGGAGTTCGCCGGCCGGGTTCCACATCCCGCCGGAGTCCCGGATCATCGGGGGCATCGAGGCGTCGATGATGATGTCGCTCGGCACGTGGAGATTGGTGATCCCCTTGTCGGAGTTCACCATGGCGAGTGCCGGGCCGGCCGCGTAACAGGCTTCGATGTCGGCCTCGATCGCTCGCCGATCCGCGTCCGAAAGCTCGGCGAGTTTCTCGAGCAGATCGCCGAAGCCGTTCTTGACGTCCACGCCGAGCTCGTCGAGCGTGGTGGCGTGTTTTTCGAACACAGGTGCGAAGAAGACGCGGACTGCGTGCCCGAAGAGAATCGGGTCCGACACTTTCATCATCGTGGCTTTCAGATGAAGTGAGAATAAGACGCCGCGCTTTTTTGCGTCCTGTACCTGGCTCTCGAGGAACGCGACGAGCGCCTTCTTGCTCATGAAAGTGGCGTCGAGGATCTCGCCCGCCTGAAGGGGGATGTCGGCTTTGAGGACGGTCACGTTGCCGCCGGTCCCCACGTGTTCGATGCGAGCCGAGGTCGCAGATTCAATTGTCAACGAGCGCTCGTTGTGAAAGAAGTCGCCGCTCTCCATCGTGGAGACGTGGGTCTTCGAGTCCGCGGCCCAGGCGCCCATGCGGTGCGGGTTCTTGCGGGCATATTCCTTGACCGCGCGCGGGGCGCGCCGGTCGGAGTTGCCCTCACGCAGCACCGGGTTGACCGCGCTGCCTTTCACCTTGTCGTAGCGGGACTGGACTTCCCGCTCGTCGTCAGAGTCGGGCTCGTCCGGATAGTCGGGAAGGGCGAATCCCTTTGATTGCAGTTCCGAGATCGCGGCCTTCAGCTGCGGGACCGACGCGCTGATGTTCGGCAGCTTGATGACGTTCGCTTCGGGCGTCTTTACCAGGGCGCCGAGTTCGGCGAGACCATCGGGCTCGCGCTGGTCGGCGGCGAGCCGCTCGGGGAACGCCGCCAGCAGGCGGCCTGCGAGAGAAATGTCCCGCGTCTCGACCGGCACGCCCGTAGCGCCGGCGAAGGCCCGGATGATCGGGAGGAAGGAGAACGTCGCGAGCGCGGGCGCCTCGTCCGTCCAGGTGTAGATGATCGGGGGGCACGGGCTCATGGTTCCTCCGGGGTGCCGCGGGGTTCTACCAGAATGGGGCCCAGCCCTCCATCCGGGCTGGATCGGGAGTCGCCCTCCGCTGCGGAAGCTCGCCGGGACGTCTCCCGCTCGCTCCGTCCTAGGCCGGCCTGCGCTGAGTCTCGAAATCCTCGAGCGCCGCGTCGTGAGTCATCTCCCAGTAGTCGACGAGACGCCAAGGCATCACCGAGAACACGCGACCTCGAGCGTTCCGGTAGTAGGTCGACATGCCCGGGTGCGTCCAGATCAACTTCTCGTGCTCGGCATCGACCCGCAGGTTGTACTCGTCGTGCACGCTGGATTTCACTTCGGCGGAGTGAACCCCCTGTTCGATCATCTGGACGAGCAGGCTCGTCAGGTAGCGAGCCTGGCATTCGGACTGGAAGATCGCGCTGCCTCCATGGCCGAGTCCGGTGTTCGGCCCCAGCATGAGGAACAGGTTCGGGAAGCCCGGCACGGTCGTGCCGAGATACGCCGTGGGGTCGTCGCCGCGCCACGCGTCGCTCAGCTGGAGGCCGCCGCGACCGGTCACCCCGAGCTTCGCCGTCATCTGCGTCATCCGGAATCCGGTGGCGTAGACCACGACGTCTGCGGGCCGATGGACGCCGTCGGAGGTGACGAGGCCAGTCTCGTCGAGACGCTCGATGGGCTGCGTGACGAGATCGACGTGAGGGCGCTGGATCATCGGATACCAGCCGTTGTCGAGCAGAATGCGCTTTCCGTAGGGCGGATAGGTGGGAATGCAGGCGCTGTGGAGGTCGGTCCGATCGCCGAGTTCCGCGAGGATGTGATCGGTCATCTCCTGGCGGTGCCGATCGTTGGTCTTGTTGAGGGAACGTTCCGGGTGGGGCCAGCTCGGATCCTTGTGCAAGAACCGCAGAAGGCCGTCTCCGTAGCGCCAGAACATCGTGAACCGGAACCACTCCGCGTAGAACGGCACGGATGCGAGGAGCCACTGGGCTTCGTCGGAGATCGGATCGTGGTACCTCGGTATGGGCCGAGCCCATTGGGGACTGCGCTGATAGATGTCGAGTGCTTCGACCCGGTCGACGAGGGTCGGACCAATCTGCATCGAGGTGGCCCCGGCTCCGATGAGAGCCACCCGGAGACCGTCGAGTTCGAGATCCTCGGGCCACGCGGTGGAATGGAAGCTAGGGCCCTCGAAACGCTCGGCGCCCGGAATCTCGGGAACCGCCGGCTCGCCGAATTGGCCAATGGCGGACACGAGGAAATCACAGGAAAACTTCTCCGCTCCGCCGGGCGTTTCCAGTGTCACGTTCCAGCGCGAAGCCGTTTCGTCCCAAGTCGCATTCGTGACCGACGTCTCGAGCCGGACGTGGGGGCTCACGCCGAATTCTTCGGCGGCTCGCGTCACGTAGTCGAGGAGCTGGCTCTGCGGGGCGAAGTAGCGCTCCCAGCGGTAGCGAGTCCCTTGCGAGAACGAGTACGCGTGATTCGGCGTGTCCACGCCGCACCCGGGATACCGGTTCTGGTGCCACGTACCGCCGAGCTGCGCATGCCGTTCGACGATCGTGTAGGGGATCTGCAAGCGCTCGAGCTGCGCGCCGAGTGCGATCCCGCTGACCCCGGCCCCCACGATCAGCACGCGCCGCTTCGCCGCATGGGCGGGTGGCTTGGCGTCGCTCCACTGGACGTTGCGGGAGGTGAACCCGAGCTCTTCACGCGCCATCGGGGCGTACTCGGCGGGCACCGATTCTCCGAGGCAGGCACTCATCATGCGGACCATGAGGTCGTCGCCCGGGCGGGGGTGGGCGGGGGGACGGCTCGGATCGGAGAGGATCGCGGCCGCCTTGCGGCGGATCTCGTCCTGCACGGCCGGGGGGAGCCCAGCGTCTTCGGCGGCGATCAGACGGACGTCCCGTCGAGGCCGGAACGGCGGTTCGAGCCAGCGCTCGTCCCCCGTCTGCTGGAACAGCACCATGAGCAGCACGCGCAGGTCGGCATGCTCGAGTGCTCGCGCCAGCCGGTCGGGTTCAGGAGGGAGCAAGAGGGTCTCCAACGGCTCGGGAAGCCCTCGATTCGGCTCGCCCGGAGTGCCCCAAGGCGTAGCGCACGGCTGGCGTCCTCGGGGAAGACTCAAGTCTGCACCGCTGTCGTTGACGGCCTTCGAGGCTGGGCGAGACTCGAGCCGTGGCACGAGACGCCGACCCGGAACTCGCAGAGATTACGCGCGGGACGCTCGCGCACTATTCGGGGCGGGCCGCGCAGTTCTGGGAAGGAACCCGGGATCACGACGTGGCCCAGAACCTCGACGCGCTCCTCGGAGCCATCGACGGAGACGGACCGCATCGGATTCTCGACTTCGGATGCGGGCCGGGTCGCGATCTCGCTGCGCTCGCAGCACGGGGCCATCGGCCTGTCGGTCTCGACGGCACCCCGGAGTTCGTTCGAATGGCCCGGGAGCACACCGGCGCCGACGTCTGGGAACAGGACTTTCTGGCGCTCGATCTCCCGACGGCTTCGTTCGATGGAGTCTTTGCGAACGCGTCTCTATTTCATGTGCCAGGACGGGAGCTTCCGAGAGTTCTGGAGGAACTGTGTGAATGTTTGAGGCCGGCAGGGGTCCTGTTCGCCTCGAACCCGCGGGGCCAGAACGACGAGGGTTGGAACCGCGGCCGCTACGGCGCGTACCACGACTTCGAGCGTTGGCGGGAGTTCGCGATCCGAGCGGGGTTTCTCGAGATCGACCACTTCTATCGGCCGCCGGGCCTGCCCCGCGATCAGCAGCCGTGGCTCGCGAGCCTCTGGCGCCGTCCTCCCGCTTAGCACCCTGCTAGGGACCGGCGGGCGGCGGGGCGCTCTCGCCGATCGTTCGATCGAGCCAGTCGATCATCTCGGCGGCCACGTGCAGCACGCTCTCGCGGGCTCGCAAGTGGTGGTCTTCGAAGGGCATCTCGACGAAGCGGGCGCGCCCTCCGACTCCGACCAGTGCGTGGAAGAAGCGCCGGGCCTGCAGCGGAGGGGTGCCCGGATTCGCGTCGGCTCCGCCGTGCACCAGCAGGAGCGGGGCCGCGAGCTTGTCCACCGAGAAGAACGGCGAGACGCGGGCGTAGAATTCAGTCGCGTTCCAGAGGGAGCGCTTCTCGTGCTGGAATCCGAAGGGCGTGAGCGTGCGGTTGTACGCGCCGGAAAAGGCGAGCCCGGTGGCAAAGAGCCGGCTGTGGACGAGAAGATTCGCGGTCGAGAACGCGCCGTAACTGTGCCCTGAGATCGCGACCCGGGCCGGGTCGGTCACGCCGAGCTCCGTCAGGTGGGCGACCGCCGCGCGGGCGTTCTCGACGAGCTGCTCGAGATACTCGTCGTTCAGCGCATCGCCTTCGCCGATGATGGGCATCGTCGGGTTCACGAGTACGGCGTACCCCGCGAGGACGGCGGCAAGCGGCGATGCGCTCCGCACCCGGTGGTAGCGGAACATCCGCACGTCGACTTGTTCGGCGTAGTCCCGATCCGAATGCTCGCGCGGATAGATCCAGACGAGCGTCGGGAGCGGGGCACGCGCCTTCCAGTCGGGCGGCAGATAGAGCGTCCCCTGCAGCTCGACGCCGTCCTTGCGTCGATATGCGACGCGGCGGCGCTCTGCGGCGTCGAGAGCCGGATACGGGCTTGCGAACGGACGCAGCGCGACCCGCTGGTCGCCGCGCACGGCGAACAGGTTCGGCGGTTCGTGCTCGGTCTCGCGAGACGTGACGAGGACAGGGGCTGCGAGGTCGGTGATGCCGACGACCGCCTCGTAGATGCCGGGCTCGCTCTCGAACAGCCGCTCGACGTCGAGGGTCTCGAGATGGAGTGCGTCGAGGAAGGGTCGTGGGCCGTCCGGGCTGAGCCCGTCCCCCGCCAGAAAGATCCGATTCTCCGCCTCGAGGATCGCCCCGCGTCCCCCGTCGGCGCGCAGCGCACGTCCGGGATTGTCGTAGAGGTTCTTCGTGGCTCCTTGCCAGACGACGCGCGACCCCGCTGGGGTGACCGCGTGAACCGTGATTTCGCCCTTGCTGCGAGTGGAGAAGAGCGGCGTCCCGGCCGTCGTCCAGGCGAAGTGTCGAATCTTCTCCGCAGACTGTGCGATCAGTCGGGGTTCGGCGTCCGCGAAGGGGGCTTCGAGTGCGACCCAGCGTTGCCCGGCGGGCGCCTCGGCCGCGCCTCTCTCGAGCCAACCGAGTTGGGTGGGCGCGCCCGGTTTCCACGCGAACTTGCGGGGCTGTTCGGCCTCGCGAGTTGCTTCGACGCCGAGTCCCTTCAGTTCCGAGGCGTAGGGACGTTGGGCCGTTTCGAGGTTCCAGATCTCGACCTGGCTCGGGAACTTCCGTGCCGGGGCGAGACGGGAGTAGGGGCGTTCGATCCTCGTGATCACCGCGTGGCGCCCGTCGGGAGACGGCACGACCCGGGTGAGCAGCCCGCGGGTTCCCGGAATCCGCGAGACGGTTCCGGCCCGTGTCACGCGCGCGATCTCCGAGGCGAAGTGATAGTCGAAGAGCTCTTCTTCGTGGGCGTCGTCGATCAGATTCGAGTAGGTCCGAAGCGGCGTGGGGCCCCCGACGTGCTGCAAGATGTCCGGTTCGATGCGCTCGGGCGGCGCTTCTCCACGATCTTCGAGGAGTAGCCGGCAGACGAACGCGTCGGCGCTGACCCAGTCGCAGGGTGAACCCCAGGCCGCCTGGATGGGGACATCGAGGGTGCGCGCGCTCGCCGTGTCGATGTCGAAGAGGGCGAGCCGGGCGGGGCCGGCCGCGACCGATACCGCGGAGAGGGTGCGGCCGTCCGGCGAGAACCGGACGTCCGAGAGAAGGGTGCCGGCTCCGGGCTTCCACTCGATGAGCGGGGAGGGCGAGCGAGCCGAGACAACCTCGACGCGGTGGACGAGCCTGTCGACGCCAGAGGTGCCCGTGGCCGGATCGAACCGGAACCCGGCGAGTCCGTACCAGTGCCGGGCGAGGCGCCCGCGCGGAAGGACGGTCTCTCGGTAGAGGAGGGCGACGCGCCCCGTGTCGTGGTGGACGAGCGGCTCGGCTTCTCGCTGGGCGGTCAGCAGTTCGACGATCTCGGGCGCCGGTTCCCGGTAGCCCCCGAAGAGGGGCGCGGCCGTTTCGCCCGCCGCCCAACCGGGTACGCCAGCGCTCGAGATACAGAGCCAGAGGGCGGCTGTGAGCAGGCTGCGGTGGCTATGCAAGTGGATGACCCTTCGTGTGCGGGTCGCCGTCGGCTCGGCGCGCCGTCTGTCCTCGGGAATCGATTCAGGCAACGCGAAGTTCGCTTTCCTGCCGGAGCCGGATCGGAGAGCGACCGAACCAGCGTGTGACCGCGCGAGAAAATGCGCTGGGCTCCGAGAAACCTGCGAGATAGGCGATCTCGCTGATCGGAGCCTCGCTGCTCTCGAGATAGTCGCGCGCGATCTCGCGCCGAAGATCGTCCAGCACGGCCCGGAACGTCGTGCGTTCCGCAGACAGGCCACGCTGCAACGAGCGGGGACTCAGGGCGAGGCTCCGCGCAATCTGATCGAGTGTGGGGGGCGTGCCGTCGAGCTCGGCGGCGAGAGCACGCCGGACACGACCCGCGAGCGTGTTGGCGCCGAGGCCCTCGAGGAGTTTGGCTCCTTGCTCGTCGAGCATGGTCGCGACGAGCGCGTTCGCGGAACGCGATGGGCGCTCGAGAAGCGCCGGGTTGAGGACGAGTTCGCTCGTCTCGGCCTGGAAGCGGACCCGGGTGTGCAGAGCGCGCTCGTAGTCCGCCCGGGGGCCACGCGGCGGATGCACGAGTCGCACTTCGCGAGCCCGGACCTCGGTTTCGGACGCCCAGCCCAGCACTTGAAGGATGAGCGCCGCCTTGTACTCCGCGTCCACAGCGCGCGCTTCGGGGTCTCGAAACGGCGCGCCGATTGCGATTCGCACGTCCCGCTGCGTGCGGCGGATTCGGACGAACGGCTTGCCCGTCAGGATCGTCTGGTACCGGATGACACGCTCGATCCCCGCGCCCAGGGTCTCGCTGCTGAGCATCAGATAGCCAAAGAGATTGACGGCCCGCGGGTGCACGACTTCGCCGACATGGAGCCCGATGCACGGGTTGCCGGTGACCTCGGAGGCGGCCCGCCAGACGAGTCGGTAGCGCGCGTTCGGGATGCGAGCCTCCCGGTTCGAGAGTACGGCCGGGTCCACGCCGGCCGCTTCCAGCACGGGAGCCATATCGCCGCCGAGCCTCTCGAGGCCCTCGGCGAACAGTCGAAGCATCGTCGCGCAGGTGTCTGAGGCCATCCAGGACGGAATCCTATCAGACACGCCCGAGCCGTTCGGGGGCTCGATTGGCGCGCCGGGTCAAGACTGTGGCAGCCGCGATCACGGTCAAGGAGGGCGTGCGTCCATACGTTGGGAGTCATGGCATTCGCACGACCCCGACTCCGTTCCCATCGCGCTTTTTCGGCCGAGACCCGTCAGCTGGGCGCCTATCTCCGCGACATCGAATCCCGCACTCCGCTCTCTCGGGAGCGGCAGCATGAGGTGTGCGAGGGCCTCTGTGAGGCCACGCGGGAGTTTCGGCTCGCCGTCTATCGCGTCCCCTGGGTGCACCGGCGCGTGTTGGCGATTTGGCACACGGAGCGTCAAGCGGGACGGGCGAGCAGCCGCATGTCCGATTCCTTCGGTGTGCACGCTCCCGAGGACCGAGAGCGACTCCAAAGCTGCCTCGAGACTCTGGAGTCGACTTGGCAATGCGGCGATGACGTGCGCCTCGCCCAGCTCCTCCTGGACGCCGACCTCTCTCACGAAGTTCTCCGCCGCCTTCATCGCGAGCTGCTGAGGCTCTCGAGCGGGATGACCGGCTGTCAGGACTCGGACGCGCTCGAGAAGGAACTCGGTTGTGCGCCGCAGGTATTTCGGCAGATGATGCGGACGATCGCCGCTTCGTTCGACCGGATGACTCGTCGGAAGAACGAGCTCGTGGAGAGCCATCTAGGTCTCGTCCTCGCGCAGGCCTCACAGTTCGAGCACCTCGGAGTTCCGCTGGCGGACCTCGTTCAGGAAGGGAACGCGGGCCTCCTCCGCGCCTCGGAACGCTTCGATCCCTCTCGAGGCGTCGGCTTCGTGACGTATGCGCTCTGGTGGATCCGCCACGGCATGATCCGTGCGGTTCAGAATCATGGTCGAACGGTGAGACTGCCGACCCACCGCCATGAAGCCGTGCGAGAGTTCCGCAAGCGCGAGCGGGAACTCGAGCGAGAGCTGGGGCGGCCCCCTCGGCGCGGCGAACTCGCCCGAGCGCTCGGGGTCGAGGTTTCCCAAATCGACGAACTCCGGCGGGTGCAGGCGCCCGTCGTGAGCCTCGACGCTCACCTGCCCGAAGGGGACTCGGGCGCGGCGGCGACGTGGGTGGACGTGTTGGGCGACCCGAATGCGGGCACGGCCATCGAGACGCTCGAGAGCAGCGACCAGATGGGGCATGTGCTGGAGGAGATCGCGACCCTGCCGCCTCGCGAGCGACGAATCCTGATGCTCCGCTACGGGATCGGCGGCGAGGCTCGGAGTCTCCGGGAAATCGGCCAGGACCTCTGTCTTTCGGGAGAGCGGGTGCGGCAGCTCGAAATTTCGGCGCTGGACCGGCTGCGACGCCGATTCGCCCGGAAGCCCTGTCCGGCGTAAAGCCCGAGGGCGGGGCGGGAGGCCAATGTGGCCGGTCCAGGCGAGGCCCGGTATGAACGGTGCCGATGCCGTCCCCAGCCGCCGAAGACACTTTCGATTTCGTGATCGTGGGTGGGGGCTCCGCAGGCTGCGTTCTCGCCCGCCACTTGAGCGCGGACCCGAGCTGCCGCGTCCTGGTCCTCGAGGCGGGGCGCCCCGATTTCTGGTGGGACGTGTTCATCCATATGCCGGCGGCATTCGCGTTCCCGCTCGGGAACCGCTTCTACGACTGGGGCTACCGCAGCGAACCCGAGCCCCACATGGCGGGCCGCGAGATCTACCACGCTCGGGGCAAGGTGCTGGGCGGTTCGAGCAGCATCAACGGCATGATCTTTCAGCGCGGGAATCCGCTCGACTACGAAGCCTGGGCAGAGCTGCCCGGGCTCGAACGTTGGAGCTACGCGCATTGCCTGCCGTACTTCAAACGGATGGAGACGTGTGCCGACGGCGAGGACGCGTATCGGGGGCGTGAGGGCCCGTTGGTCGTGGAGCGAGGTCCCGCGAAAGGCCGGCTCTTCGACGCGTTCTTCGAGGCGGCCCAGCAAGCGGGCCACGGGCTGACCGACGACGTCAACGGGAGTCGGCAGGAGGGTTTCGGGCGCTTCGATCGGAACGTTCGCCGCGGGCTGCGCTGGAGTGCGGCGCGGGCGCACCTCCATCCGGTTCGACATCGGAAGAACCTCGAGGTGCGCTGCCGATCGTTCGCGCAGCGAATCGTGTTCGAGGGTCGGCGCGCCGTCGGTGTCGAATACGTGCGTGCCGGCAAGGTGGAGCGCGTGACGGCGGGCGAGGTCATCAGCTGCGGGGGGGCGATCAACTCTCCCCAGCTCCTGCAGCTTTCCGGGGTGGGGCCTGCGCCTTTGCTCCGAGGACTGGGCATCGACGTCGTCCAGGACCTGCCGGGTGTCGGTGAGAACCTGCAGGACCATCTCGAGGTCTACGTCCAGCATGCTTGCATGCGTCCGGTCTCGCTCGCGCCGAACTTCCGTTGGCGCCGGCGCCCCTGGGTCGGACTGCAGTGGTTGGCGGGCAGAGGGCCGGGAATGACCAACCACTTCGAGGCCGGTGGGTTCGTTCGCAGCCGCCCGGAGCTTCCGTACCCGAACCTGATGATCCACTTCTTGCCGCTCGCGATCCGGTACGACGGGACGACCGCCACACGAGGGCATGGGTACCAGCTGCACATCGGCCCGATGCTGTCGGATGCGAGGGGAACCCTGCGGATCCGTTCGGCAGACCCCGCCGTGCCTCCCGCACTCCGCTTCGGCTATTTGTCGACGGAGCAGGACCGTCGCGAGTGGGTCGAGGCGGTCGAGTGCGCCCGGACGATTCTCGGGCAGCGCGCGTTTGCCGATCTCGACGGAGGCGAGCTGTCCCCGGGAAGTGACGTCCATACTTCCGAAGAGATTCTCGACTGGGTGGCGCGGGAGGGAGAAACCGCGCTCCACCCGTCTTGCACCTGCAAGATGGGCCACGACGAACTCGCCGTCGTGGATCCGGACACCCTTCGGGTGCGCGGCCTCGAAGGGCTTCGCGTCGTCGACGCTTCGGTGATGCCGACGATCACGAACGCCAACATCTACGCGCCCGTGATGATGATCGCCGAGAAGGCTGCCGACGCGATTCTCGGACGCAAACCGCTCGCGCCCGAAGTGGCCGCGCTCACCGGAGCCGGGCTCTGAAGCGGCGGCTCTGCTAGAGCGTTTCGAGCGTGTCACCCTCTCAGCCATCTCCTACAGGACGGCTCCTCGACCGGATCGGGCTGCCGACCTTCGCTTCCAGGCTCGCGTTCGCGGTCGTGGCGGTCTTCGTGATCGGGTCCGTCAGCTCGATCGGGACGGTGAGCGCCGGACTCATCGGCACGAAGGACTGGGTCATCCAGCACTTCGACTGGCTGTTCGTGTGGGTCGCGACGGGCTCGGTGCTCGTGGTGGCGCTCTTGGCGATTCATCCGCGGGCGAACGTGCGACTGGGTCCCGAAGATTCGACGCCCGAGTTCACCAACCTCGCGTGGTTCGCGATGCTGTTCTCGGCGGGGCTGGCCTCGGGGATCCTCTACTGGGCGACGGCGGAACCGATCCTTCACTTCGAAGCGAATCCCTTCTGGCCGGGCGACGGCGATCGGGAAGGCGCGCTCTCGACCGCGCTTCGATTGACGGTGATGCACTGGGGACTCCACGGCTGGTCGTTCTACGTGCTCGCCGCACTCGCGATCTCGATTTACAGCTATCGCCACGGGGTCCCGCTGAGTTTCCGTGCGGCCCTGTATCCACTGCTGGGCCCAAAGCACATCGACCGTTGGCCGGGCGTCGCAGTCGATCTCCTCGCGCTCTTCGGCACGGTCTGTGGCGTCGCGACCTCGATCGGACTCTCCGCCGCGAGTCTGAACGCCACGCTCGGAGGGCTGGTCGGCCTCGACGTCACCGTCTCGAACCAGATCGTCATCGTCTTCGCCGTCTGTTCTCTCGGCATTCTCTCGGCGCTGTCCGGAGTCGCTCACGGGATTCGTCGCTTGAGCGAAGTCAACGTCTGGGTGAGTGCCGGCCTGCTCTCGGTCTTCGTCGTTCTGGGCCCCACGTGGTTCCTGGGCGGACAGCTGCTGGAAACGGTCGCCGACTACGGGCTACGCCTGGTGCCCGATGGCCTGTGGCTCGCCGACACGCCGGAAGACGTGTCTTGGCAGGCGTCCTGGACGGTCTTCTATTGGGGCTGGTGGCTCGCCTGGACGCCCTTCGTCAGCCTGTTCATCGCGCGCATCTCTCGAGGTCGGACGGTTCGCGAACTGGCCATCGCGGTCATGCTGGTGCCGACTCTGGTCACGATCGTGTGGATGACCGTCCTGGGGGGGACGGCGCTGCACCAGGAGTTCATGAACCCGGGGTCGGTCAGCGCGGCGGTGAGCCAGGACTTCAGCCGCGGAATCGTGGCGGTGATCGGGAATCTGGGCTGGCCGAGGGTGCAGCTGCTCCTGATGGTGACGGCGACCTTTCTGCTCTTCAGCTGGCTCGTGACGTCGCTCGACTCCGCGACGTTGGTGATCTGCCACCTGCTGGGTTCCGAGGACTCGGCGTCGGCCAAGGTGTTCTGGGGGTTGGCGCTGGCGTCGGTAACGGCCGTCCTGCTCCTCGCGGGGGGACTGCTGGCACTACAGGCGGTATCGATCGTCGTCGGGTTGCCGCTCGCCGTCCTGATGGTGCTGTTGACGGGTGGGTTGATACGAGACGTTCTGGCCGGGCGCCTCTAGCGAACACCCAGCTCGCGCCGGAACGCCGCTTCGAAATCTTCCGGTGTTCCTTTGGCGGCCTTTCGGAACGCCCGCTGCACGTCCCCGGTTCGGACCAGCTCTCGAACGAGCCGCCGCAGCACGTCCCCTCCGCGCTTTCGGGCGACGTGATCGACGACACCGTGTGAGTAGAAGTACGCGAGGCGCGCGCGGGCAGGGTCGAGGTGGCCGAGGCTCGGAGCTCCAAGGTGGGCGAGGGACGGAAGGGCGCCGGTTTGCGCTGCGTATTCGAGCGCGGCCCACGCCTGCGGGGACAAGCGGCCGCGGGAGCCCGCCGCCCGCGATTCGAACCACTCCGAGAGTCCTTCGTTCAGCCACGAGGGCAAGACCAGCGAAGGGGCTGCCGCATCGAGTGACGCGTGAACGAGCTCGTGGTGGAGCGTGCGCCGGAGGCGGTTCGTCACGAGTACCGCTCCGCGTACGTGGATCGTGCCTCCATAGAATCCGGCTGCGGGAAACCGGAACAATCCTGCGAACCGCTGGTCGAACAGCGCGGGATCCCAAACCGTGACTTCGAGCAGGCTGGGCGCGCGGAGTCCGTACTCTGCTTCGAGGGCGTCGTGGCCGGCCTCGAGAACGTCGAGGACCGTGCGCTCGAACTCGAGCGCGCCCCCCGTTCCGTGATACTGATCGAGTGCGACGTCCTGCCTCAGGACGAAGTGCGAGGAGCGGCGTTCAGAGAAGCGCCCGTCGGCGCCTTGCCCGAACGCTGGGACGGAGCCGAGCAGGAGTACGACGAGGAGAACGGCGACGCGCGCGGTCCGAGAGCAGTCCGTGTCCACGGCTCGAGTCTAGGAACATCTTCCGGAAGCTGCCGAGTGGCTCAGAAGATGTCGCCATCCGAGCGGGGCTTTATGCGGGGGAGCTCCACGAAGTCGCCGTCTCGCTTCTCGGCGTTCGCTGCGAGGGCCTCGGCCATCTCGTCGGGCTGAAGCATGCTCGCGTTCCAGATGCCGACGTAGTCGAGTCCGTCGGCGGTCGAGTGGTCGCGCGAATAGTTGATCATCCGCTTGCAGCCGTACACCGCGAGGGGCGCGTTGGCGGCGATTTCGTGCGCGAGTTCCGAAACGCCCTCGAGCAGCGCTGCGTGATCTGGGTAGACGCGGTTGATCAATCCGACCGACCGCGCCTCCTCGGCGGGCATGCGCCGACCCGTGTACGCGAGCTCGCGGACGATGCCCTCGGGAATCAGCTTGACCAGGCGCGGAAACGTGCCCACGTCCGCAGTCATGCCGATTCGCGTCTCGAAGATCGTCAGGAACGCATCCTCCGTGGCGTATCGCATGTCGCACGCGGTCACGAGGTCGACCCCGCCGCCGATGCAGCCGCCCTGGATCGCTGCGAGCACCGGGAGTCGACAGTTTTCGAGCGCAGAGAACGAGGCCTGCATCCGGCGGACGTCATCGTAGAAACGGGCGCCGTGCACGCGACGCATGCGGCGACGCTGGGAGGCGTCGATTTCGTTTTCGCCGGTTCCGTTGCCGCCCGGCGCGAACGCCTGGAGATCCAGCCCGGCGGAGAAGTGCGGCCCGGTCGACGAAATGACGATCACCCGGGCGCGCGCGTTCTCGTCGAGATCGCGGACGATGGCCGGGAGCTCGTCCCAGAACGCGGGCGACATGCTGTTGCGTTTCTCAGGCCGGTTGAGGACCACGTGCGCCACCTTGCCCTCGATCCGAACGTCGAAGCATTCATGTCCCATGTCGTCTCCCTGCGCTCACGGCCTGTGAGTTCGCCAGCTCCGGACGATACTCTACCCTCGCGGGCTTGCCGGCCACGGCGCAACCGGAGGAGGGAGCATGGGCAAGATCGAACAGTGCATCGAGAACTGGCATCGACATCTGCGGGGAGAGTTCCCCGGTGGGCTCGATGCGCTGCTGGCCGATGACGTCGTGTTCTACTCGCCGGTCGTCTTCACGCCCGGCGCCGGCAAGGACGTGGCCAAACTCTATCTGAGCGCCGCGGAAGCGACGATCGGGGGCGGCTCGGCGGAGAGTGCGGCCGCTGACCCTTCGGAGAAGCGAGCTTCCAAGTTTCACTATTCGAAGCAGGTGCTCACCGGGAACCACGCGATTCTCGAGTTCGAGACCGAGATGGAAGGCAAGTACGTCAACGGCGTCGACATCATCACCTGCAACGACGACGCGAAGATCGTCGAGTTCAAGGTCATGATTCGACCGCTCCAGGCGGTGAATCTTCTCCACCGGCAAATGGGTGCGATGCTCGAGAAGATGAAGAGCTAGTTTTCTCGGTGCCCTGCCAAGCCAGGGGCGACGAAGCGCTCGAGTAGAGCGCGCTCTTCCGCTTCGTCCTCGCCCGGGTCGGCGAGGAACGACATGATGATGCGGACGGCCCAGCGTGCGGAGAGCTGGCTGTCGGCGGCTCGCTTGCCGCCGGCCAGCGTCGCGGCGAACGCGACGGTGAGCGGCTCCACCACTTCGGCGGTGCGAGACATGCGGGCGGCGAGGTCCGAAACGCCCGGCGCGAACCAGGCGGCGGTGCCCGGGTTCTCGCGGACGAGTCGGAGCGCGTGGACGATGCACTCGACCAGGCGCGCTTCGGGGTCTTCGAGGGATGCACTCTCGGCGCGAATCGAGTCGAGGATCCGGCGCGCAGCCCGCTCGACGTATGCGACGTGGAGCTCATGTCGGCTGCCGAAGTAGCGGTAGAGCGTGCCCCGCGAGCAACCGGCGGCGTCGGCGATCTCCGCCATCCCCGCTGCCGACACGCCTCGCTCGACGAAGGCCTTCTCGGCGGCGTCGAGAATCTTCTCGGTGGCGAGCGCAGGCTGCTCCTCTCTCAGCCACGCCTGGGTCACGCCGCGGGTCCCGCTTCGAACGGCAGCGACTGGTAGCGCCTGACGAATGCGCCGGGCGCGAAAGCTCCGGCGTCGGCGTCGACCCGAAACTGCGGGCAGCGCGTGAGCAGCTCTTCGAGGGCGATCTGGGTTTGCAGCCGAGCCGCGGCGGCGCCGATGCAGTGATGTGGCCCGTAGCTGAACGTCAGGTGTCGGCGGATGCGACGCGTGACGTCACAGTCGGCCGCATCCTCGCCAAACTCGCGCTCGTCCCGATTCGCCGAGGCGTAGAGCAGCATGACTTTCTCGCCCTCAGCGATCTTCGTGCCCGCGATCTCGACTTCGCGCAGCGTCGTGCGGGCGAGCCCCTGGACCGGGGCGGTCAACCGCAAGAACTCTTCGATGCCGCGCTTCATGCCGTCGGGATGCAGCAGCGCAGAACGCTGGCCCGGGTGGCGAGTCAGCAGCTCGAGTGCGCCCCCGAGCAGGCCAGTCGTCGTGTCGTTGCCCCCCGTCACCATCGTGAATCCCATGCCGAGAATTTTGGCGAGCGAGACCGGCTCGCCTCCCTTGAGTTCGCCATGCACGAGCGCAGAAATCATGTCGTCTCGCGGGTCGCGTCGCCGTTCTTCGATCAGCGCGTTGAAGTAGCCGAACATCTCACCGACGGCTTCGCCCGCGGAGAGGACGTCGCCCTCGGCGTTCGCGGCCACGATCGAGTTCGTCCAGCGGTCGAAGTGCGCTCGGTCCTCACGAGGGACGCCGAGAAAGTGCGCGACGACGAGACTGGGGAGAGGCTTCAGCAACTCGGCGACGACGTCGCCCTGGCCCCGGTCGCGCAAGCGCTCGATTCGCTCCACCACGAACCCGCGAATCATCGGGTCGAGCGCGCGCACCTGCTGCGGTGTGAAGCGTTTGATCGCGAGCTTCCGCAGCGCGGTGTGCTCCGGCGGGTCCATCATGACGATTGGCGCTTCGATCGAGAGCAGTTCGCGCTCTCCGTAGTTGAACGTCAGCCCATCGGCGGACGAGAACGTCGCCGCGTCGATCGCGGCCGGCAGAATGTCCGAGAAGCGGGAAAGGACCCAGTACGCACGTGAGCCGTCTTCGGGGACCACTCGATGCACCGGATCGTGATCCCGGAGCGCGCGGTACATCGGGAAGGGATCCCGCCAGGATTCGCCTCCACACGGCGAGAAAGAAGCGAGGGCGGCGGTGGTCATCGGACTCCCTGGGGTGCTGATTCTCTATATAACAGAAAATGAGATTTGTTCTATAACTCGATTCGATCGCTCGGGCCGCTCGTGCTTCTCGACCGCCCTCGGTGGCTGGACTACACCTGCCGCATGAGCACGCGAGGCACGGGACAAGGGGGGCCGCTTCGGCGGACCGCGGAGATCTTTCAGGTACTCGGAGGCGCAGGATTCCTGAATCCGAGCTTCCTCCGCAGCCTGGCGCCGGCGATGCGGAAGTTCGGCACGACGTCCGCGACCGGGTTCCATGCCGCGGCGCTGCGTCACCCGACTCGGACGGCGCTGATCGACGAGGCCGGGGAAATGACATTCGGCGAGGTCGACCGTGCGACGAACTCGATCGCTCGGGCGCTGGCCAAGGCGGGTGTGAAGCCGGGTGACGGCGTCGGTTTGTTCGCGCGAAATCACCGCGGGTTCATCCAGTCGCAGGTTGCCCTCGACAAGCTCGGAGCCAACACGCTGCTGCTGAACACCGGGTTCGCCGCGCCCCAGCTCAAGGAGGTGTGCGCGCGCGAGGGAACTCGAGTGATCTTGTACGACGAGGAGTTCCGCGACATCGTCGAAAGCGGCGCGGGTGACCACACGCGCTTCGTGACGTACTCGGAGTCGGACGTCCCCGAGACGACCCTCGAGGAACTCGTCGCTTCGGAAGATGGCTCCGACGTGACCCCGCCGAGTCAGGTGGGACGAACGACGATCCTCACCTCGGGAACCACGGGAACCCCGAAGGGTGCGCAGCGCACGATGAAACGACAGGGGGTCGACACGTTCGTCGGTCTCTTCGGACGGATGCCGCTGCGCGCCGGGACGCGCAACCTGATCGTCGCTCCGACGTTCCACTCCTGGGGAGGCTTCCACCTCCTGATCGGCGCACAGCTCGGTTGCACGATCTGTCTTCGGCGTCGCTTCGATCCGGAGGGCACGCTCGAGGCGATCCAGCAGCATCGGCCCGAGGTGCTCGCGGTCGTCCCCGTGATGATGCAGCGGATTCTGGACCTGGGCCCCGACGTGATCGCGAAGTACGACACGTCCTCACTGGAGATGGTCTGCGCGAGCGGCTCTGCACTGCCGGGAGAACTCGCGCTTCGCTGGATGGATGCGTTCGGCGACAACGTCTACAACTTCTACGGCTCGACGGAAGTGGCACAGGCCTCGATTGCGATGCCGGACGAACTGCGTACCGTCCCGGGAACCGCCGGCCGACCGCCGCGGGGGGTCACCGTCCGGATCCTCGACGAGAACGGCAAGGAAGTGCCGCAAGGCAAGACGGGCCGGATCTTCGTCGCGAACGAGAACCAGTTCGACGGCTACACGGGCGGCGGCAACAAAGAGGTCATCGACGGCCTGATGTCGAGTGGAGACGTCGGCCACTTCGACGAAAACGGATTGCTGTTCGTCGACGGGCGCGATGACGACATGATTGTCTCCGGCGGGGAGAACGTATTTCCGCGCGAGGTCGAGGATCTGCTGTCGGATCACGACGACGTCATCGAGGCAGCAGTCCTCGGCGTGCCCGATGATGAGTTTGGTCAGCGGCTGAAGGCCTTCGTCGTTCTGCGCGAAGGTGCGACCCAGGACGAGGCCGTGCTGAAGGCGCACGTGAAGACCAATCTCGCTCGCTACAAGGTTCCCCGCGAGATCGTGTTCCTCGACTCGCTGCCCCGGAATCCGACCGGTAAAGTCCTGAAGCGCGTTCTGGTCGAGCGCGGGTGAGTCGATGGGCAGGAGGTTTCGTGCATATTGATCGTCTTGTTTGGATGGCGCCTGTATTGGCGATACTCCTCGCGGGCTGCGCGACCTTCGAGGATCCGCCGGTCGACGATCCGTCGCCGCGAGCCTCTGGACTTTCCCTGCGGCTCGAGACGGCGGACATTCGCTACGAGGAAGTCCGGCGCCGCGGGGTCTGGAAGGCATCGAGGAGCCCGAAAACCGGGGACGGCCGCGCGACCGCCGTTCTGCGAGACACGGGTTGGTTCGGCAACGTAGGTCCGGCCGTGCAAGGCGCCGACTACGAGGGTGGGGTCACGATCCACCGGTTTCGGGAGTCGTATTCTCGCTTGACCGCGTCCGTGTTGACGGGATTCTTGCTGCCGACCGCGCTCGACCGCGAGGTGCGCGTCGAGGGATTCATCACGCGTGAGACTCCTGGCTCGGCAACTCACTGTTTGCGCGAGGATCAGCTGACGAGCTGGTACCAGCTCTTCTTGGCCGTGGCGTATCCGTGGAACTCCCCGCGAGACGCAGAGAATCAGCTGGTCGATCACCTCGTGCGTGCCTGCATGGCAGACATCCTGCGCGAGCTCGAAGACGCCGATCTGGACGACACGCCGGAACTCATCCTCTTCCCGCCGAGCGAAGACTGAGTGGGGTGGTGGAGTGGGTGGCGTGACATATCCGCCGAGCGAAGACTGAACGAGTTCGTGGAGTGAGTGCGGACGCCTTGGAGGCGGATCCGCTGCCGACCGGCATCGAGCTGACGGCGCTCGATGCGCGGTTTCGAGACGATCCGTACCCGATCCTGGCGGAGCTTCGGGAGCGGGAGCCGGTCCATCACGATCGGGGCCTCGGGCGGTTCGTGCTCACACGGCACGACGACGTGCACGAAGTGCTGCGCGACCTCTCGCTCTGGAGTGACCCTCGCAAAGCGAGGCCGGGAACATTCACCCGCGACTACCTGGCCCAGGGCGACGAGGAGCCGTCGATGCTCCTGATGGACGACCCGGGGCACAAACGGCTCCGCGACCTGGTGCGGCGATCGTTCACGCCGCGTGCGATCGAGGCCTGGCGGCCTCGAGTCCGCGCGATCGCCGAACGGCTCGTCTCGTCACTGGACGGGGTATTCGATCTCGTCGACGCTCTCGCCGCGCCGCTCCCGTCGATGGTGATCGCCGAACTGCTCGGGATCGACCCCGAGAAGCACGCGCAGTTCAAGGTCTGGTCCGATCTGTCGACTGCGGTCGGTTTCAATCCGGCACCGGAGCCGGCGCAGGTGACGGCCGCGGAGGAGGCGCGGGCGGCGCTGTACCACTTCTTCGCCGAAGAGATCGCGCAGCGCAGAGGCCATCTCGGGTCGGATCTGATCAGCGACATGCTGCGTGCGGACGAGGCGGGAGACCGGCTGACGGAAAAGGAGATCGTCATGCAGTGCGACCTCTTGCTCATCGCAGGAAACGTGACGACGACCGATCTGATTGGAAACGGGGTGAAGGCGCTGATCGACTTCCCCGAGCAGGCGGACAAGCTCCGGCATCGGCCCGAGCTCTGGCCGAACGCGATCGAAGAGCTGCTGCGCTACGACTCGCCGGTCACGAATTCCGGTCGGATCGCGAGTCGCGATCTGGAGATCGGAGGTGTGGAGATCGGCACGGGTGAGACGCTGAGCGTTTCTTTGGCCGCGGCGAATCGAGATCCGGCGGTGTACCCGGACCCGGACGCGTTCGACGTCGAGCGAGAGGATACGCACCATCACGCGTTCGGAGGCGGACGCCACTTCTGTCTCGGCGCGCACCTCGCGCGGCTGGAAGCCCAGGAGGTCTTCCGCGCGCTGCTCGATCGCTTCGCCCGCATGCGAGTCGGGGAAGCCGGATTCCGGTATGCCGCGACCCCGAGCTTTCGCGGGTTCGAGAGGCTCTCCGTCGCGGCCGACGAGGGGTCGTGAGCGAACGCACCCGGGCGCGAGCCCTGGCTTCGCTGGCGGAACACTTCGGACACGACGGCTTTCGGCCGGGGCAGGCCGAGGCCGTCGAGGGCACGCTCGACGGTCGCGACGTCGTCGTGCTCTTGCCCACCGGCTCGGGGAAGTCGCTCTGCTATCAGGTGCCGGCACTCGCAGACGCGCGCGGTGGAATGGGTACGACTCTGGTGGTCTCGCCGCTGATCGCGCTGATGCAGGACCAGGTCGGCGCTCTCCGTGCCCGGGGGGTTCGTGCGGCGGCGCTCCACAGCCATCAGGGCGACGAGGAGCAACGCACAGCCGTCCGAGAGTTCCTGCGGTCCGAACTCGATCTTCTCTACGTCTCGCCCGAGCGCGCCGCGAAGGAAAGTTTTCGACGCATGCTCGGCCGCGTGCCGATCGCACGGCTCGCCGTCGACGAGGCGCACTGCGTCAGCCAATGGGGTCACGATTTCCGACCGGACTATCTCCGGATCCAGGAACTGAGAGAAATTCTCGATGCCCCCGTGATGGCTTTGACCGCGACGGCCACCGCTCCGGTGCTCGAGGAAATCGAGGCTCGGCTCGGCTTGCGCGATCCGGTGCGGGTCTACACAGGCCTCGAGCGACCGAACCTCACATTCGCGGTTCGTCCGCTGCGCCGTCGAGACGCGCGACTCGCGGCTCTGCGCGATGAACTCGACGGCGCCGGACTCCTGGCGCGGCGAGGCGTGGGCCGCGGAATCGTCTACTGCAGCACCCGGAAGACGACGGAAGCGGTCGCGAAGGATCTGCGTTCCGCGGGTTGCGCGGCGACCCACTACCACGCGGGGCGTACGCCCCTCGCGCGAGAACGTGCCCAGCAGGCGTTCGAGGCGGGTCGGACCCGAGTGCTGGTGGCGACCAATGCGTTCGGCATGGGCGTGGATCTGCCCGACATCCGCTTGATCGTGCACTTTCAGACACCGGGGAGCCTCGAGGCCTACTACCAGGAGGCCGGCCGAGCCGGGCGCGATGGAGACGCAGCGCGCTGCGTGTTGTTCTTCGGGCCGGGGGACCTGACCACACAGCGGCGCTTGATGTCGTCTGGAAGCGGGGGAGTCGCGCACGAAGCTCGGCGGGAGCAGGGGCTGGCCGCGATGGCTCGCTACGCGACCGAGGATCGGTGTCGCCAGGAAATGCTCCTCGCGCATTTCACGGGCGCCGGGGGCGGCGCCGTGTGCGGGCGCTGTGACGCCTGCTCCGGCGAAGTCGAGGTCGACGAGACGCCGCCGGCTCCCCCCGTCCGCACGCTTGCGACTGCGGATTGCGAGAAGATCGTGGCGGCCGTGGATCGGTTGTCGCGCCCGGTCGGTCGGATCCCGCTCGCCCGCGCGTTGCGCGGCAGCAAATCGAAGTCGCTCGCGAGAGGTGGTCTCCTGACGCTGCCGGAGTACGGCCAGCTGGCGGACTACGACGAAGCGTCGATTGTCGCCGCGATCGACGAGTTGTTGGTGTCGGGTCGGCTGAAGCGAACGGGGCGCAAGTACCCGACGGTGTGGATTCCCGGGAAGGCGATTCGCGGGGAGAGCGCGGCTCGGGCACGGGGCAAGGCGGGGTCGGCGGGGCGCAAGAAGTCGTCGGGCCGATTCGGCGGGCCGATCGCGCGCGAACTCGACAACTATCGGCGTCGGCAGGCGCGAACCCTCAAGTGGAAGGCATACATGGTCTTCCCGCGTCGGACCGTCCTCGCGATCGACCGCGAGGAACCGATGTCTCGCGACGCGCTCGCCCGGATTCCGGGGCTCGGACCGTCGCGGATCGAGCGGTTCGGCAGCGACATTCTCGACGTTGTGCGCCGGCATCGAACCCCGAGCTGAGGTTCAGCCGCCGTTCGCCTCGCGTGTAGAGGCGTGCGTGTCGGCTTCGACGAGACGCTCGAAGGCTGGGTAGAGCCGGTCGGCCATCCGGCGGTGGCCGATCGCGTTCGGGTGCTTGTCCCAGGCCGCGATCCACAGATCCTCGTAGTCGCCTTCGCCGGCGTACGCATTCTCAGCGTCGATCATTTCGAAACCGGCCTCGCGCATGAGATCGGCTTGCGTGCCGATCAGCTCCGCTTCGCCGGGGATGTCTTCGGGCCTCGGCAGCACCACCGCCAGCGGCCGGATCCCGCGCGCTCGGCAGTCTTCGACGAAGCGGCGGTAGGTCCACGTGAGCAGGTCGCGGGCGAGCGGCCGGAGCCGTTGTTCGGCGACGATGCGGCTGAGCCCCGGCTCGAGTCCGGCTTCCCGGGTGACCGAGACGATGTGCTCGAAGGGAATCGGATGAGCCTTCTCGGCCGAGTTGGCGAGTTCGTTGACGATCCACGTGAGGTCGTCGATCCCGACATACAGCACCGCGTCGGGTTCGAAATCGATTGCGCGATTTTGGAGGACCGCGAGGCGGCTCAGGGGTCCGTAGCCTCCGACTGAAAAATTGAGAATCTCGAAACGTTCGGGGCCGGCGGCATTCAGGCGGTCCTCGATGAGGTTCTCGAACGTCTCCCCATCGGCGACACCGGAGCCCTTGGTATGGGAAGATCCGAGCAGGGCCAGCCGCCAGGTGCCGGCGGGCTTCTCGAGCGTGTAGGGACGGTCGCGCATGCCCCACTCGTTGGTCGACTGGACGGCACCCTTGTAGCGGGGGCTGATGCTGGGAATGAGTTCATACGGAGGAAAGCCGCCCGTCTTGCGGTTGGCAGATTCCGTGCCGCGCCAATCTTTCGGTTGGCGGGCATAGAGCGACGCGAGCGTGTCGCCGAAGCGTCCGACGTCCGCCAGGTCTTCGTAGTAGCCGCGCTCGAGACGCCTGGCGTCCGCCGAGTTGAGCTTGCTCGTCGTCGCGCGATCGACGAGGCCGGCGAGCTGCGGGGCGAACGAGAGCGTCTCCGGACGCATGCCGACGCCGAGGAGCAACAGCGCGATCGCCGACATCGCGAACGTCGACTGCCAGTACCAGGGGGCCCAGCTCTTCTCGCGCTTGCGGCGCGCGGCGGCATTCTCCTCGAGGGGCGAACGGCTCACCATCACGGCCACCACGCCGAACGTGACCATGCCGGCGAGCACGACCAGCAGCTCGCGGCCGCTCATGCCGAGCAGATGGGACCAGGTCACGGACAGCTCTGCCGAGGAATCCGCCGTCCAGACGGACCAGCTGAGGCACATGAACGTGAACATCCCGAGGGTCTTGAGCGCGAGCGTGACCTCGTCGCGCAGGGTTCGCTTCTTCTTGCCGAGGCTCCGCTTCCTTCCGTGCGTGGTCTCCCAGAGCATGTTCACCATGACCAGCACGCCGAGCAGCGCCCAGAAGGCCGCGTCCTGCCAACGCCAGGTCACCGCCCCCCGGATCCAGAACCACTGGTAGGAGTGGAGGATCCACGTGGCGAAGAACGCGACCGAGGTCGCCGCGACGATCGCTGTCGTCTCGCCATACTTCCTGCGCAGCGGGAAGTACGTGGGGTTGAAGAAGATCTTGAGGATGAAGTCTCTCCAGTAGATGTTGATCCGGCGCCAGAGATCCGTGAACGACGTCGCGAGGAAGTAGTTCTGGTTCGTCGCCGGGAGATGGAAGCTGAACATCTGCAGCATTCCGACGATCAGGTGGAAGCTGCCCGAGACCTTCAGATAGATGAGGTACGTCGTGACGACGAGCTGCACCGCGGCCAAGCCAGAGTCCACCGAGCCGGGGTCGACGGCGAGGTTCTGGTAGACGATCCGGTAGAGGATGAGGTGAATGCAGCCGCGCAGCATCCACTGGATGCCGCGCTGATACGCGAGGAGGTCGTCGCCGGACATGTGCGACCGACAGAACGTCTTGTAGTCGACGACGGGGAAGAGCGGGAAGCACACGTTCGGGAGCAGGAAGAAGTAGGAGACGGCGTGCCACAAAGAGAACGGGGCGGCCTGGTGCTTCAGGTCGTACGCGTAGACGATCAACCGGAACATGAACATCGACCCGAGGATCGGGAAGACGACTGCCGGGAGCGGTGTCTCGATCCACCCCGCGCGCAAGACCCAGAGGGTCGCGGCCGCCGTCCCGACGAGCGCGATGCGCCCGAAGTACGGAACGGGCGCGTGGATCAGCCCGATCAGCACGAGGCCGGTCCCGATCAGCCAGAAGCCGTTCCCGAGACCGAAGATCATCAGGATCCCGGCGAGCGAGAGACAGCTGAAGAACGGGAGCCGGAACGAGCGGGGCAGGAAGTGGTGCACGAGGAAGCCGCACCAGGCGAGGACGACGAGCCGCAGGAACGCGGGGCTCTCGATCTCGAACGCGCGGATCACCAGGATCAGGAGGCCGAACTGGAACGCGGCCAGCAGGAACGGGACGAGCCGTTCTAGCCGCAGCTGGTCAGCGAGGCCTCCCGTCGGAGCCCCGCTCTTGCCGTCGATCTCGGCGCTCGCGCTCAATGCAATCTCCCCCCGGAGTCGGCCCTGGGAATAGCGGAACCAGTGGGTGCCCACACCGACCCCTCCGGTGGCAGATCGAAGGTCGATTTCCCCGCGGGGCGGACCGGGCGTTCGGAGCCGCCCCGAACCTTTCGGCAGATCGGGCCGACTGCCCAACTCCGGAATTCGGGGCGGGAGGGCCTCGTGGTCAGCGACTCAGCGAGTAGAGATAGATCTCGAGGTTCGTGTAGCTCGCTTTGAAGTCGAAGCCGTTTCGGTCCTCGGCGTCTTCGGGGGAAAGCCCGCGCTTTCGTTCCCAGGCGTCCGCCATCCCGTCCCGATCGAGATCTGCCGGCGGGGGCAGCGTGCTCGAGGGTTCGGGCCAGCCTCCGACCTCCTCCTGGGAGTCGATGTGGCCGCCCGTTTGGGTCTTCACCTCGCGCACGATGCGGGTGTCGACCGTGTCCCGTGGGCGAGAGGCACCGGCACGGCCCAGGACTCGGCGGTAGGCACTACGTGTGCTCGAGATCGGCACGGCGGCGCGATCGAAGTCGAATGGCTCCTCGAAGAACGTGAAGAAGCCGAAGACCTCGTCGCCCATCGGCAAGCGCGGAGCGAAGACGCCGTCCATGTCCATGTCGACGTAGTTCCCGTCTTGGTACAGCTGTGTACCTCGTCGGCGGTGCCTTCGATCTGCAGAAAGATGCACGGGCAGATTCGATCGGCTCCCGCAACGTACGTGTTGCCGATCCAGTGGAGACGGAGGAGGCGGGGGTCGTCGACCGTATGGGTCGGGAGCAGCCCCCAGTTGTAGATCACGTTCTCGACGACATCGACGTCGAGGCCAAGGCCGGGTTCTCCAGGCGGGGGATCCTGTTCGCCGCCTAACGAGGGGCTCCGCCGGCGGTGGTGCGCCCACAGATTCCGATAGAACGTATACCCGCGTTCGCCGAGCCCGCGGACGAGCGATCCGCGGCCGTGGAATCCTTCCGGATGGAACGAGTCGAGCAGGCTCTCTGAGATGATCGAGTGCGAGACGGTGACGTTCGTCGACTTCGTGACCGAGAGCGTCTCGTCCATGCTCCACGAAGCCGACACGTGGTCGATCATCACCTGGTCGCTGTCGAGGATGGAGAGCGCGTCGGCGGCACCGCTCGGGAGGGTCGCGGTACACCCGGTCGCGACTCTCGGGAGCGCCCACGTCGTCCGTGCCCAGGCGCCCCTCCGCGGTGCGCAGGGCGCCGGCTTCGCCCACGGTGCGTCCCGAGGACCCAGAGAGGCGCGAGAACGGGACCCGGGCCCGCCGAGCGTCTCCGCGCAACAGCCCTCCCGCGGTACACTTGCGCGATGATCGACCTCCACTACTGGCCCACCCCCAATGGCAAGAAGGTCACGATCCTCCTCGAGGAGGTTCAGCCCGAGCTGCCGTACCGAATCGTTCCGTGCAGCATCGGACAGGGCGACCAGTTCAAGGACGACTTCCTGGCGATCTGCCCGAACGGGCGGATGCCGGCGATCGTCGATCACGACCCGCTGATCGGCGGGGAGCCGCTCGCGCTCTTCGAGTCGGGCGCGATCATGCTGTACCTCGCCGAAAAGGCGGGGCGGTTCTATCCGGGGGCGCTGCGCGAGCGGCACGAGGTGAACCAATGGGTCATCTGGCAAATGGCGAACCAGGGTCCGAAGACCGGAGAGCGCGGGCACTTCAATCGGTTGGGCGACTCGGAAGGCGACCAGTCCTATGCGCTGCGTCGGTTCACCGACGAGGTCAACCGCATCTACGGCGTGATGAACAATCGTCTCTACGATCGTCCCTACCTCGCGGGTGACGACTACACGATTGCCGACATGGTCTCGTATCCCTGGACGGTGGGATGGGAGGCGCAGGGCCAGAATCTCGACGAGTTCCCGTACTTCAAGCGCTGGTTCGAAGAAGTGGGCGCGCGCCCCGCGGTCAAGCGCGGCATGGAAGTCGGATCCGAGCTCTCGGCTGACTACTCGAAGCTGTCGAAGGGTGAAGTCGAGAAGCTCCGGGGCATGCTCTACAACCAGCGCGCCCGGCCGGCACCGGAAGGGGGCCTGCTCTAGCGGCCGTCAGTCACTGCGCGCTTTGAAGCGCGTGTCGCTACTCCGGCGCACGCCGGCCGCCGAGTAGGTGGATTCCCAGCATGACCGAGCGCTGCTCTGGAGCTGAATGCGAACCGGTACCGGGGCGGGCAGGGCAGGGAGGTCGAGCGATTCGCCGCCGCCGCGCACGTCGATTCGCGCTTTGCGATCGGGGTCGGGGCGGAGTTCGAGTGTCGCGGCCAGTAAGGCGAGTCGCAGAGGGCGCATCGCCCGAGTGTCTCTCGGATTCGGGCTCGGCGTCAAACGGCTCCGATTCTGGACGAGATGAACCCGAGGGCGGGGTCCTGCGTATCTCGTGCGGAGGTGCGCGATGACGACGCGGTCCAGGATCTCTTGCCGGGTCGGGCTTCGCCGGGTCCTCTGGGTGGCGTGCGCCTCCCTCTGGTTCGCGCCGGCCAGCGTGGCCTCGGCGCTCACGTGGGACGCCCGCGACGTCGCGGCCGCCGACGCCTACCGATCCGCGGAGCGGGACCGCGCGGATCGCTACCGGGCGCGGATCCACGCGTCGCCGCCGTCTGGCCGAGAGAGTGCGCCGGAGCCTCGGCCGCGAGTCGAACGGCCGGAGCCTCGACGCTCAGAAGGGGTCGTTTCGAAGCTCATCGCTCGCGCAGGCGGCGCGGTGCTCGAGGAGTTCGACCGCGAGGCGATCGAGTCGGCGGCCCGAAGAGCGCACACGAGCTTGCGATGGTGGCAGAGCGAGGGGAGTCCGCGCGCGAGTCGGGCGCTCGAGTGGATTGCGGACATCGTAGGCTCACGTGGCGAGTAGCCGTCGAACGACGCGCGCGTGGATCGGGCTTCCGGTCGTCCTCGCGCTCGTGCTCGGGGGCGGTTGTTCCGCGTGGCCTCGCGAGCGATTGGTCGAGCGCGCGCTTCCGGCGCCGGCGCTCGTGTACGGCCGTCCGCTCGTGCTGGCTCCAGGTCTTCGGCTGTCGGGAACCGCATTATCCGATCACCTGCGGGCTGCCGGGTATCGGCGCACGGCCGGTGCCGTTTCGGCTGGGGTCTGGAAGCGGCAGGGCGGTCGGTTCGAGATCGAGCGGAGGCCGTTCCGCGACCCGGACGGGCTCTCCGCGGGTGGGCGCCTGGTCGTCGAACTCGAGTCCGGCACCCGGGGCGGGCGCGACGTGCGCATCGTCCGGCTCGAGGACGAGACGGGAGCCGCGGTGCCCGCCGCGTTTCTCGAACCGCCGGTGCTCGGCACCGTCGACGGGGGCGATGAACGTCCGGGCATCCGAGTCGCGCTCGACCGGTTCCCGGCACACGTGGTGGAAGCGGTGTTGGCCACCGAGGATCGCCGCTTCCGCCGACACCCGGGCGTCGACCCGATTCGGATCGTCGGTGCGTGGAGGAAGAACCGTCGAGCGGGTCGGATCGTCGAAGGCGCGAGTACGATCACCCAGCAGTTCGCAAAGAACGTATACCTGACGCCCGAACGAACCTGGTCGCGCAAGTTCCGGGAGGTCGCTCTCTCGGTTTGGCTGGAACTCCGGTACTCGAAGGGCGAGATTCTCGAGGCCTATCTCAATCAGGTCTACCTCGGGCAGGACCGGGGCCGCGCGATCCATGGCTTCGGGGATGCGGCCTGGTTCTACTTCCGAAAAGACGTCGCAGATCTCGACGTGTCGGACGCCGCGTTGTTGGCGGGGATCATCCGTGCGCCGAACGCCCAGTCGCCGTTCCGGCACCCGCAAAGGGCGCGGGCGCGGCGCGACCAGGTACTGGGTTTCCTGCGGGCCGCCGACCAGATGAGCGAGGTCGAGCACGCGAACGCGGTGGCTGCGGGGCTCCGCTTGCGTCGCGGACAGCGATCCAGCGCGCCCGCCGGATATTTCCTCGACTGGGTCCGCCGGGAGGCGGCATCGACCGCGGGGTCTCGGCGCGCGGGTGCGAGCCTGTGGACGACCCTCGATCTCGGCTTCCAGCGCGCGGCGGAGGCTGCGGTGCGCGGCGGCCTCCGGGCGCTGGAGGTGAGCCACCCGCAGATGCGGAGATTGGAGTCCCCCGTCCAGGCGGCGCTGGTGGCTCTCGATCCCCAGTCGGGGGACGTGTTGGCGTACGTGGGCGGGCGCGATTTCTCGATTTCTCCGTTCGATCGGGCGAGTCGCGCTCGACGCCAACCGGGCAGCGTGTTCAAGCCCTTCGTGGCGCTCGCGGCGCTGAGCGACCCGGACGGCCGCTCGTTCACGTTGGAGACGATCCTCGAAGACGAGCCTCTCGAACTCCAGGTCGAAGGTCGAACGTGGGCGCCGGCCAATTACGACCATCGCCACTGCGGACCGGTGACGCTGCGCCGCGCCCTGGTCGACTCTTTGAACGTGCCGTTCGTCCGACTCGGGCTCGAAGCCGGACTCGTGCACGTTGCGGAGACTGCACGCGGGCTCGGAATCGAGGGAGACTTGCGTCCCGTTCCGAGTCTCTCGCTCGGCGCGTTCGAGATGACGCCCCTCGAAGTGGCGTCTGCGTATGCCGTGCTCGCCGACGGCGGCCGCCGGAGCGAGCCCCGTGCGATCCTTGCCACGCTCGACTCGCGTGGGGGTGTCGAGCGCGCAAACGAATCCGCGCGTCGCCGGGTTGTCGATTCACGCGCCGCGAACGACGTGACCCGAGCACTCCAGGAAGCCGTCCGCCGCGGAACCGGTCGCAGCCTCGCCCAGCTGGGCGTGACCGCGCCGGTCGCCGGCAAGACGGGGACGACCAATGACTTCCGCGATGCGTGGTTCGTCGGCTACTCCCCGGATCTCGTGGTGGCGGTGTGGGTCGGTTTCGATGATGCAGCACGGGTCGGGCTCACGGGTGCCCGCGCGGCCCTCCCGATCTTCGCGCGTTTCGTGCGAGACGCGGTCGGAGGGGACGGCCTGCGGGACTTCCCGTCGATCGCGCGGCGTTAGTCTTCTTCCGTGCGGTAGTCGCCGAACGGGGCGTCCCGGTCCTGCAGCGCACCCTTCAATCCCTTCTGCTGCGTCTGCGCGAGGAACTCGTGCATGCTCTTCTGGTGAGTGCCGAGCGCGCAGAGCTCGGAGCCGGCACGGATCCCGGTGTGCAGCCCCATGATTTCCATCTGTCGGTGGACGACGCGCTTGTTCAGCTGGGCGACGTCCGGCGGCACCGTCGCCACACGGCCTGCGACTTCGAGGACGCGTTCCTCGAGCTCTTCGGCGGGGAAGGAGGCGTTGGCCCAGCCGAGGCGCGCGCACTCGATCCCTGACAGGGAGTCGCCGGTGATCATCATCTCCATCGCTTTGCGCATGCCGACGAACCACGCGTGGAAGTGATTGTCAGGCACGCCGAATCGGACGGCCGGATATCCCATCTGCGCGTCGTCGGCCATGTAGACGAGGTCGCAGCAGGTGGCCAGCTCACTGCCGCCCGCAAGGCAGAACCCGTGGACTTGCGCGATGACGGGCTTCGAGAGTTCCCAGATGCTCATCCAGCCCTGCGTGACGTGACGCGGCCAGTGGCCGTCGCCGCCCGGCGTGTACCAGGGATACTCCTGGCCTTCGTTGCCACCGCCGAGGTCGTAGCCCGACGAGAAGCACTTGCCGGCGCCGCGTACGATCATTACCCGCACCTCGGGGTCGGCATCGGCTTCGCGCAGCGCAGTGAGGATCCCGCCGCGCAGATCGTGGTTCAGGGCGTTCCTTTTCTCGGGTCGGTTGAGTGTGACGCGGCGGATGTGGGGAGCGGGCTCGTCCACGACTACGACGGGGGTTTCCATGGCTGACTCCTTGGGTGGGGAGCGCAGAGTCAACCGGATTTGGGATGGCTTCGCCTACGAATCGTTCGAAAATGCGCGCCGGGTGTCCTGGGCGCCCGCGAGCGACTGGCTCCAGAACTCGTGGGTGCCCTGCTCGAGGAGCTCGCGTCCTGCGGTGGCAAGCGCCGCGATCGACGCGAGGTAGAACGCCCCGCCCACCGAAATACGAGCGACTCCGGCTCCGGCGAGCTCGGCGACAGACGGTCCGCCCGGCAGGAGCAGGACGTTGACGGGGGCGGGCACCGCGGCGACGAGCTTCGTGATCTCGCTGAGGTCGCGGAGCCCGGGCGCGTAGACGGCGTCGGCCCCGGCGGCTGCGAATGCCTGCAAGCGCTCGATCGTTTCTCCGAGGTCCGTGCCCCCGTGGAGATGGCTCTCGGCGCGCGCGGTGAGCACGATTCGAGTGTCCTCGGCGCGCGCCACTCGTGCGGCCGCCTCGATTCGCTCGACTGCGAGTGCGGCGGGGTAGATCGAGTCGCTGCTGGGTCCCGTGAAGTCTTCGATCGAGCAACCGGCGAGCCCGGCCTCGCACGCGCGCCGAATTGTGGTGGCCACTCCTTCGGGTGCATCGGCGAAGCCATTCTCGAGATCTGCGCTCACCGGGAGATCGGTCGCGGCGGCGATCTCTGCTCCGTGCTCGAACGCCTCGTCCGCAGTCATGTCACCGTCCTGGCGACCGAGCGTGCCGGCGTACCCGGAACTCGTGGTCGCGAGCGCGCGATAGCCGAGCGAGGCCAGGATCTTCGCAGTACCGACGTCCCACGGGTTCGGAAGAAGCAGCGGAGCCCCGGGCTCGTGCAGTTCGAGAAAGAGGCGTGTCTTGTCGGCGCGAGAGGGAGAGGTCGTCATGGCGCGACCGTAGCGCCGCAAATCGGGCTGGGCCGGGGCCAATCTGCCGGATCCGGACGGGGCCACAACAAAGAGTCCGATCGTCCCCGCGGTGATCGTCTAGTCTGTGGTTCATGAACGAATTGATTCTCCATCACTACGATCTCTCCCCCTACGCCGAAAAGATCCGGCTCTCGTTCGGCCTCAAGGGGCTGCCGTGGCGCTCCGTGCAGGTGCCGATGGTGATGCCCAAGCCCGACTACACCGAATTGACCGGCGGGTATCGACGGGTGCCGAGCCTGCAGGTGGGGGCGGACATCTACTGTGACACCCATTGCATCGCGCGCGCGCTCGATCGGCTCCATCCGGGCACGCCGCTTGCTCCCGCCGGTCGCGAGCTCGAAGCCGAAGCGCTCGGCCGCTGGGGCGAGACGACGTTCATGATGGCAGTGGTCGCATGCTTCGGAATCGGGGGAGTGTTTCCCGAAGAGTTCGTCGAGGACCGGCGCAACACGATGGTGCCGCCCGACATGAACCTCGATGCATCGCCGATGATGCTGCCGACGAAGCTCCTGCAGATCCGCGCGAATCTGGAGCGCCTCGAGGACCTGCTCGGCGATGGCCGCGCGTTCCTGCTCGGGTCCGAGGCGTCGATCGCCGATCTCGGGGTCTTTCACCCATTGCTGTTCCTGCCGACCCACCCGCGGTTGCTCAAGTTGCTGGAGGGGCTGGAGCGCGTGCCGGCCTGGACCGAGCGCGTCCGCGCCGTCGGGTACGGCAAGCGCACCGAACTGAGCGCAGAAGACGCGATCGCAGTGGCACGAGAGACGTCGCCTGCGCCTTACGACGGGAAACCGGTGCTACCCGAGGGCATCGCACTCGGCGATTCGGTCGTCGTGCTCCCCGACGAGTACGGTTCGGGCAACATCACCGGCACGCTGGCCGAGTCGGGCATCCACGAAATCGCCATCCGCCGCCAGACCGATCGCGCCGGCGAAGTCGTCGTCCACCTCCCTCGAGAAGACTACGCAATTATCAAGACAAGCTAGATCCGCCCGAAAGTGCTCACCCGCCCCACGTCGCGAGGGGCCGGTGACCGCGAGTCGGACGGGGGCGTCCGGAGCGAAACTCAGCGCAGCGCGCCCGTGATGTTGCAGGGAGGCAGGCTGCCTGTGCGCGCGAGCCATTTCGCGCAGGACGCCCCCGTCCGGCTCGCTCCTGGGGCCGCCCCGATCTACGCGTCCAGCTTCAGCACTCGCGCGGCGTTCTCGCGGAGAAATTTCGGCCACACGTGATCCCGAAACGGCACGTTCGGCATGTCGGTCATGATGCGTTCGAGCGAGAGTCCCATCGGGAAGTAGCCCGCGTAGATGACCTTGTCGGCGCCGCGCGTGTTCGCGTACTCGATGATGTCCGGCGGATAGTGTTTGGGCGCGAACGCGGACGTCGAGTAGTAGAGGTTTGGCCACTTGAGCATCAGCTTCATCGCCAGCTTCTCCCACGGTTCGCAGCCGTGGCGAGTGACGAACACGAGCTCCGGAAAGTCGTACATCACGCGGTCGATGCGCTCGACGTGCTGGCAGGCCATCGGGAGCCGCGGTCCGGGGACACCCGCACAGACGAAGATCGGCACGCCCAGCTCGCAGCACTTGGAGTAGATCGGGTAGAAGAGGGCGTCGTCGATCGCGACCTGCGGGTTGCAGCCGGCGGGGAACGCGCCGAACGCGCGCACGCCGAACTCCTCGTACTGCCGGACCATGCTGCGGATGCCCTCGGTCCCGGCGTTCGGGTCGACGTGGCCAGACGCGATGAACCGGTCGGGATGGTCTTTGAGCGCCTGCTGGTTGATCTCGCCCTCGCAGCCGATCAGTCCTTTCTCGACGTTGAAGCGGTCCATCTCGTGGAGCGTGAGGTCGATCGGGTTCTCCGCCCCGTACAGCTCCTTCGGGACGTTCTTGAACATGTACTCGACCGGGAAGTCGAACGAGTCCCGCGACTCGGGGTCGCGCAGCTGTTTGCGGATGAACTCGTACTGCGAAAAGTCGGTGGCGGGAAAACCGATCATGCAGTCGATGATCGGAACGTCCTTGGGCATGGGCATGGCGTGGCTCCTCGGCGAGGAGCGGAGCGTAGGCTAGGAGAGTGACTCTTCGCAGCCTTCGGCGCGGAGGATCCGGTGGAGACGGAACTGACGGCTCGCGCGTTTCTCCAGATCGAAGCAGTTGAGCAGCGTTTCCGAGCGCTCCATGACTACTTGGTCGATTCGGACTCGGCGTTCGGTCGTGCCGCGGGCTCCCCGGTAGACGATCCGGAGTGGGTGTCCCTCGAACCAGGCCTGTTCGACGGCGGCGCGCACGGCGGGATCGGCTGCTTTCGCCGGCACGCCCACATAGCCGAGCGAGCGCTGGAGCCGGGCGAGCTCGCGCTGCGAACGCTCGGGAAGCGCCGCCCGCAACTTTTCGGTCGCAGACCGGAGCGTGTCCGTGAACGGAAGGAGCCGGAGTTCCGTCAGCCAGCGGCTCGCGACGATGAGGAGCGCGGCCTCTCGAGCCGTGAAGTTGACCGGCGGCAGGTGATAGGCGCGATCGAGCGCGAAGCCGCCGCCGCGGCCGCGCTCCGCGTGGAGTGGCAGATTCGCGGCGCGCAGTGCGTCGAGATCCCGGTAGATGGTTCGTACGGTGACACCGAAGCGGGCCGCGAGAGCCTCGGCCGTGATGCCGGTCCGGTGGGCGCGAAGGTGCTCCGCGAGGGCGAAGAGGCGTTCGACCCGACGCATGATTCAAACCTGACATACTCCTGACACTCGAGCAAGATACGCTTTCGTTCGACTCCAGACTCGGCGCCCCACTCCCACTCGAAAGGAAAACCATGTCCGCGATCGAAATCGGAACTCAGCTCGTTCAACTCTGCAGTGCCGGCAAGTCCGACCAGGCCCACGACGATCTCTACGACGAGAAGATCGTCAGTATCGAAGGCCAGGGAAGCGAAGAAATGCCTGCCCGGCTGGAGGGCCTGGCCGCGATCCGCGGCAAATCCAAGTGGTGGGAGGAGAATCACGAGGTTCACGGAAATACTGTGGTCGGACCCTTCTGCGGGCATCGCGAGGATCAGTTCGCCATGCACTTCGTCATGGACGTCACCCCCAAGGCCACTGGAGAGCGGACGCAGCTCAACGAGGTGGCGCTTTACACGGTCGCGAACGGCAAGATCGTGCAAGAAGAATTTCTCTACCTGATGGCGTGATCGCTCGACACTCCTCGCCTCCGTCCACCGGTCCGGCCTAGACTGGGGGCCGAACGCGAAGGAGTTGCCGATGAGCGAGAACGACGAAGATCTGCGGGCCGAGCTGGAGAAGCTGCGGGCCGAAAACGAGACTCTGAAGAAGCGCAGCGAGAAGGGGCTGAGCCTCAAGGTGAGCCAGAAGGGCGCCATCTCGGTGTATGGGCTCGGGCGTTTTCCAGTCACGCTTTACAAAGAGCAGTGGGAACGGCTCCTCGAGATGGCCGACGACATCCGTACGTTCATCCAGGAGAACCTGGACAAGCTCAAGCTGAAGGACTGACGGCGCGCCGTGGACTTCGATATCCCGAAGGAACTCGCCGACTACCTCGGTGTTCTCGACGCGTTCATCGAGCAGGAGATCAAGCCGCTCGAGCAGCGCGACGACAACATTCGATTCTTCGACCATCGGCGAGAAGACGCCCGCACCGACTGGGACCGCGGCGGCCTGCCGAACGAAGAGTGGGAGGCGCTGCTCGGCGAGGCGCGGCGGCTCGCCGATGCCGCGGGCCACTACCGCTATCCGTACCCGAAGGAATACGGCGGCCAGGAAGGCACCAATCTCGGGATGGCCGTGATCCGCGAGCACCTCGCCCACAAGGGGCTCGGCCTCCACAACGATCTGCAGAACGAGCATTCGATCGTCGGCAACAACGTCGGATTGCTCCTGATGATCCACCACGGCTCAGAAGCACAGCAGGAGTATTGGATTCCTGCGCTGCTCGAGGGCCGCGGAGGTTTTGCGTTCGGGATCACCGAGCCCGAGCACGGTTCCGACGCGACCCACATGGAGACGACGGCCGTTCGGGACGGCGATGGCTGGCGCATCAACGGCGAGAAGACGTGGAACACCGGAATCCATAAAGCGCCGTACGACTTGATCTTCGCGCGAACCTCCGGCGAGGCTGGCGACGGCGTCGGAATCACCGCATTCCTGGTGCCGATGGACAGTGACGGGCTCGTGGTCGAGGAGATGCTCTGGACGTTCAACATGCCCACGGACCACGGGCGGGTGTCGCTCACGGACGTTCGGGTCCCGGACTCGGCGATCTTTGGAGAAGAGGGTCGCGGCCTGGGCGTCGTGCAGCATTTCTTCAACGAGAACCGGATCCGTCAGGCCGCCTCGAGCCTTGGGGCGGCCCAGTTCTGCATCGACGAGTCGGTGGAGTACGCGAAGGTGCGCGCGCCTTTCGGGAAGCCGCTCGCGACGAATCAGGCGATCCAGTTCCCTCTCGTCGAGCTGCAGACGCAGTGCGAGATGTTGCGTGCGCTGATCCACAAGACCGCGTGGACGATGGACACCCAGGGTGCGTTCTCGTGTTCGGACAAGGTGTCGATGTGCAACTACTGGTCCAATCGCCTCTGCTGTGAGTCGGCGGACCGGGCGATGCAAGTGCACGGCGGCCTCGGTTATTCGCGCCACAAGCCGTTCGAGCACATCTACCGGCACCACCGCCGCTACCGCATCACCGAGGGCGCTGAGGAGATCCAGATGCGGCGGGTCGCGGGCTATCTGTTCGGCTTCATGAAGCAGCGCGCGCCGAAAGGTGTCCGCGAGTCCTGATGGACGCCTCGGGCGAGTGTTCAAGCGGCTTCGAGCCGGTGCGCGACGCGTTCCTCGAGCCGTTTCTGAGCGGCCGCGAGGTGGGGGGTGCGCTGTGCGTGCTTCGGCACGGGGAGCCGCTCGTCGATCTCTGGGCCGGGCACGCAGATGCGGAGCGCACGCGGCCTTGGCAGCGCGACACGCTCGCGATGCCGTACTCGGTCTCGAAGGCGATGGTCGCCTTCTGCGCAATCGTGCTCGCCGATCGCGGGCTCCTCGACCTCGACGCGCCGGTGGCCGACCTCTGGCCCGAGTTCGCGGCGGCCGGGAAGGCCGCTGTGACGGTGCGCCAGGTGCTCTCGCACCAGGCGGGTGTGATCGCGCTCGATACGCCGCTTCCCCCCGAGGCGATGCTCGACTGGGGTCGCGTCACCGGGGCGTTGGCGGCCGCGCGGCCTCGCTTCGAGCCGGGGACGGCCGTCGGGGAGTCCGCACGCTTCTACGGCCACCTCGTCGGGGAGTGGGTGCGACGCATCGACGGCCGCTCGCTCGGTCGCTTCTTTCGCGAGGAAGTGGCGGTCCCGTTCGGCATCGACTTCCACTTCGGTCTCGCGCCGGCCGAAGAGGCGCGTTGCGCCGAGATGGTGCCGTTCACTCCGGCGGAGCTGCGGGAGCTCGAAGCCTCGTTCCCGCCCCTCGGCCGCGCAGCGACCGACAACCCGCCGGGGATGGTCGACGCGGCGATGATCAACTCCAGCGCGTTCCGGCGGGCCGAGATCCCAGCCATCAACGGCCACGGCACCGCGCGCGGCGTCGCGCGCTTCTACGCGCTGCTTGCTGCGGGAGGAGAGCTCGAGGGCCGCCGCTGCCTGGCCGCCGAGTCGATCGCGCGGATGACCGAGCTGCAACGCGCCGGTCTGGATCTCGTGTTCGACTTCGAGGCCCGCTGGGCCCTCGGGGTCCACTCCCAGGCCGATGGCTCGTTCGGGATGGGCGGGCTTGGCGGACACACCGGCATGGCGAACCCGACGCACGGGATCGCACTCGGGTATCTGAAGAATCGCCTCGGCCTCGACGACCCCGTGGATGCGGTGTGGGTGGCGTTGGCGCGGTGCGTCGCCGGCGTTGCGTAGCGAGCCGTTCGTCATGGTTGGGCCGGTCATGATGGGGGGCGGCACCGGCACTCACTAGCTTTCACACACGCGCTGCTGGAGCCCGTAGGTCGCAGCACGCGATTCGACCTTCTTCGCCACATCGAGCAGCCACGGCTTCGCCTCGAAACGGCGCTCTCGGAAGCCGGTCAGGCCCTCGTGGTAGACGAGATAGAGCTGGTACGGATCAGTCGGCGAAACGGCTGCGCTCCGCTGCGCCCGTTCGGCGTACCAGCCGATGAAATCGGCGACGTCGGGGAAGTGGCTTCGCTTCGCCCTCGGCTTCTCGACGTCCCGGACGTATTCGCGCCAGGTCCCGTCGAGCGCCTGGCCGAACCCGTAGGCTGACGACGGGCGCGAGAGGGGGATGAATCCCAGGAAGCGCCGACGCGGGGGCCGGGCGTCTCGGCGGAAGCGGGATTCCTGGTAGACGATCGCGAGTTGAATCGACTCCGGGACCCCCCAGCGCTCCCGGCTGGCGCCGGCTGCGTCTCGCCAGGCAGGTCGCTCCTCGAAGACCTGGCAGAGGTCGTCCGGATTGCTGAGCGGGCTCTGGGCGCAGCCCACCAGAGACGCCGCCCAGGCGAGCCCTGCGACGAATCGAACCGAGAGCCCGCGCGCGAGCTTCATCCCCCCTCCCGCGCGGAAGCGTATCACGGGGTACGCTGAGGGTCCGGCAGAGGGAGCTGACATGATCAAGGGCTACGCGGGGCGCATTCTCGAAGTCGATCTGGCGACGAAGACGTTTTCGTTCGAGCCACTCGACGAGGAGACGGCGCGTCTCTATATCGGTGGCAAGGGCTATGCGACGCGGCTGCTCTACGACCGCACCGCTGCGGGGATCGATCCGCTCGGTCCCGACAACCCGCTCATCTTTGCGACCGGCCCGCTGAACGGTTCGGTGGCGCCGCAGTCGAATCGCTTCGCGGTCGTCTGCAAGAGCCCGCTCACCGGCGGGATCGGCAACGCGACCTGTGGCGGCTCGTTCGCGCTCGGCATGAAGAAGGCCGGGATCGACGTCTTGATCGTCACGAACGAGGCGTCGCAACCGATTCGACTCGAGATCGACGGCGATCGGGAGGAGGTGAACTTTCTCGACGCGAGCGATCTCTGGGGCAAGGGCACGTACGACACCCAGAAGGAGCTCGACCGGAAGATGTACCACGCGGTGATCGGTCCGGCGGGCGAGAACCGCGTGCTCTACGCGGGAATCGTCTCGAACGAGCGCATCGCAGGGCGTACCGGCGTCGGCGCCGTGATGGGGGCGAAGCGGCTGAAGGCGGTGAGCGTCAGCGGCAAGCGCAAGCTGGACATGGAGGACCCGGAAAAGTTCAAGGAGTACACGAAGGAGCTTCGCAAGCAGTTCAAGGATCACCCCGTGCTCGGCGAGAGCATGAAGCGTTTCGGCACCGGCGGGATCGTCAATACCACCAACGGTCGCAACATCCTCCCGACGCGAAACTTTCAGCGCGGGCACTTCGACGACGCGGTGAAGATCAGCGGCGAGTGGATGGAAGACCACGAGCTGAAGGGCGTGAAGACCAGCTGCATCCACTGCCCGGTCACCTGCGGTCGCGATGTCGAGGTCGAAGGCAAGGGGCGCGTGAAGGGCCCGGAGTACGAGACGCTCGCGTTACTGGGCTCGAATCTCGAGATCGGGGACCTGAAGAAGGTCTCGGAATGGAACTACCACGCCGACGATCTCGGTATGGATACGATCAGTCTCGGTGCGACGATCGGGTTCGCGATGGAGCTGCACGAGCGCGGCATGCTCGATGTGCCGCTCGACTTCGGGAAGACCGCGGGTGTGACCGAGATGATCCTCGACATCGGCCATCGGCGCGGTCTCGGAGACGACCTGGCGGACGGAACGCGGCGCATGAGCGAGAAGTACGGCGGGAAAGAGTTCGCGATGCACGTGAAGGGGCTCGAGCTCTCCGCCTACGATCCGCGCGGCTCGTATGCCCAGGGGGTCGAGTATGCGACCACGAACCGGGGCGGTTGTCATGTGCAGGGTGCCAGCATGTACATGGAGAGCACCGGGCCGCTCACCATCAATCCGCAGAACCTGAAGCTGAAGGCCGACATCCCGATCGTTCAGCAGAATCTCGCGTGTGCGATCAACAGCATGGTGCTCTGCATCTTCACGACGTACGGCCTGATTCCGCGGTCCATTCACGAGATGGACCCGAACTCGTTCACCCATCGAGTGCTGTCGACCCTGTTTGAGAACAGCGGGCCGCTCTTCCGCGGAGTGATGGGGATCAAGGGCAGTCCGATGCTCTGGTTCGAGAAGTGGCTCACGTTCATCACCGGCATGAAGTTCTCGGGAGGGCACCTCCAGGAGATCGGCGCGCGCATCTTCAACCTCGAGCGCATGTACAACCTGCGCGAGGGGCTGACGGGGGACGACGACACGCTGCCTCCGCGCATCCTCTACGAGTCGACGTTCGAGCATCTCGATTCGGGCCATCCGCTCGGAGAGCTGCTGCCGTCGTACTACAAGAAGCGCGGTTGGGACACGAACGGCGTCCCCACGGCGAAGACGCTCGAGAAGCTCCAGGTGCGGGTCTAGCCGTGGGGGAGCCGATCGTCGTCGAGCTGACCTACGACATGGGGAAGGAATTGGGCGTGCCGCGGTTCGAGGTGGCGACCGCCGCGACCGTCGCAGATGTCGTCGCCGCGGCGCGCGAGCGTTTCGGCGCGAAGGCGGACGCGTTCGGCCGCCTGGGCCGGGTCGCGAACGTCGCCGTCAACGGCGTCCTGATCTCGCACCGCAAGGGCATGAAGACGCGGCTCCAGCCGGGCGACCGCGTCAGCTTCGTCAAAGCCGCCGCCGGCGGCTGACCCAGTTTAGAAACGGGGACGGTCTTTAGAAATTAAGAAATTCGCGCGAATTTCTCAATTTCTAAAGACCGTCCCCGGGTTTAGTTATTCGCCGAAGAGGCGGGCGACGTCTTGGGTGGCGTCGCCGGCCCTGGCGGGGCCCGTGCGCGCGCGGGTGTTCGCCGCGCCGCTGAAGGCGTCGAGTCCGAGACTCGCTCGAACCTCCTCGGAGGCGTCGCGCATCGGGCCGTCGAGCGGGATGCCCGTGGCGTCGGCGCTCCGGACGAGACCGTTGAAGATCCCGACCGTCGCTGCGGCCTCGACGAGGCACTCTGGACCGACTGCAGTCAGCACCTCGGCGCGCACGTCCGCGAGTTCAGCGGATCCTCGCGTGGCGGCCTCAGCGAAGGCGACGAGGGCTGCGCCCGCCGGAATACCCCCGTCCCCGCGCCCGACCGTGGCATCGAGATTCGCCTCGGTTCCGATCGCCTCGCTGCTCGCCCGGAGCAGCACCACGTGGGAGGTCGTTCAATAGAAGCATTCGTTGACCGCGGAGACCCGTGCGGCGACGAGCTCGACCTGGGGTCGAGAGAGCGGTCGGTCCCAGACGAGCTGGGTGAAGTCGGACACCGCGTACATCGCGCCCACCAGGCGCATGAAAGCCATCTGTCCGCCCGGCGCGAGGCTGAGAGCCCGGGCGACGTTTGGGCCCTGGAACGGCACGGTCATCGAGACCCACGCACCTCCGTCGCCCATGTGATCGGGTCGTTCGCGTGTGGGGTCTCCCGGCAGCGGTTCGGGAAGCGGTTCGTGGGGTGTGCCGAGCGCCTCGGCGAACGCATCGATTGCGGTCGTGCAGACGACGACCGAGACGAGTTCGACGTAGGCGGCGTCGCCAAGCTCTGCCGCAGTCTCTTCACACCATGCGCGATCGAGCCCGTGTGCATCGACCGCGATTCGGCGCGCGGCCGTGACCGCGCCGCTGGGCAACGGACCCGTGTGAGCCGGCCAGTCGTTGCGGAGCCACGGCGGATCCTCGCGCCGACTCCGCGCAAGGCGGACCTCCGCGGCGATCGCGACGCGTTCGGCGCCGGTCCACCATGCCCCCGGGTTCGCAAGGTGCTGCCACGTTTCGGTGTGGGCCGCCCGGAGATCTTCGCGGACCGGGTGACCGAACTCGCGATAGGAGAACGTCGGCATGACCCGAGAGTACCGTGGCGCCGGGCCACGGGAAACGTTCTCGCGGGCTACCGGTCCTTTGCGAGCAGGAACTCGCGGAGCCCGTGTGCGTCGAGGTACGTCATTTCGACGAGCCCGAGCCTCACATTGTCGCCCCGCTTGAGTTCGACCGGAGGCCCGTGACCCTGGGCGGGAACGGACGCGCTGTTCACCGTGGTGCCGTTGGTCGACCCACCGTCTTGAATCGCGAACGTGTCTCCCGCGGCCTTCATGAACGCGTGAAAGCGGGAGATGCTCGATTCGGGGATGACGACGTCGTTGTTCGGCGCTCGCCCGATCGCGACCAGATGGCCGGCCCCCTGGCTGCGGAACGGGTAGACGAGAAGGGACAAGCCGGCGGTGCACCCGGGATCGGGTTCGTCGAGCATGAGTTGGACCTCGGTCACCGGAGCGCCGCTGGCGGCCCCCGCATCGGCCGAATGCAACAGGAAGCCGGAGCCCCGCCGGTCCTCGAACTCCTCGACCGGGAGCATCCGGGCGTCGGGCCGGAGCATTTCGAGCGGGATCGCGCTCCCGAATCCACCTTGATTGCTGCTCATTGATCTCCCCCACATGCCGGGTCGGATCGCGGCAGCGCCTACTTGAGCCCCGGGGGAGGGCGGCCCGCGTGACTTTCGCGGCCCGAATCCAATTTTGTGGGAAAAATTCCCACTTTTTGAGGTACGATTTGAACCGGTACCGCCCACTAGACACGTACTCCCGAGCGGGAGCGATTCGAATGGCAGCAGCGAGCAAGCGACAGACTCCGAGCCGGACGCAGGCTCGATCCAGTTGGGCTGGCCGCGGGCCGGCGCGCGACGCACTCGTCGCCTATTTCGCCGACCTCTCGCGCACGCCCCGGCTCGACCGGGAGGAGGAGTGCCGGCTGGCCCAGGAACTCGAACGGGCGACCGCCGCGCTGCGCACTGCTGTCTATGCCGTGCCGGTCTGCGCGGACTGGGTCGTCGCGCACTGGACCTGTCTGAAAGCCGAAGGCCGGACGAGTGGCCGGCTGAGTGAGGACGGAACTGCAGCCACCGAGACCGACCTCGAGTGCCTCGAAGACACGCTCGCGAAGTTGGAACAGATCGTGAAGGTTCGGGTCGGCGTGGCGTCCCACGAGCGACGGAGCCTCGATGATCAAGCGACGAGCCTGATGCTCGAAGCGAACCTCTCACTCGAGCTGCTCCGCGAGTTGCTGCGCCGCTTGCGGGCCGAGCGCACGGGGCTTCGCCATGTCGAGGCGTTCACAGCCGCTCAGAAGTGGGGCTTGTCATCCGCCGACTTCGAAGTGCGAATGGGCGCGGTGGAAGCCGCGTTCGAGCACATGACCGTTTTCAAGGACCAACTCATCGTCCACTACCTGCCGCTCGTCGTGTCGGTGGCCAAGGACTTCCGCCATCTGGGCCTCGCGTTCGGCGATCTGATCCAGGAAGGCAACGCCGGCTTGATCCGCGCCGTCGAGCGCTTCGATTGGCGCCGCGGGACCTACTTCACGACGTTCGCGGTCTGGTGGATCCGCCACGGCGTCGTGCGGGCGCTTCAAAACCACTCGCGCACGGTTCGCGTTCCGGGCCACCGCTTCGACGACGCCCGCGCGCAGCGGCGTGAGCGCAGTCGGCTCGAGACCGTTCTGGGTCGCAGCGTCACCCAGGAAGAGCTCGCTTCGGCGCTGGGGGTGCCGCTGTCCCAGGTCGAGGAACTCGAGCGCTGTTTCACGGATCCGCTCAGTCTCGAGGGGGACCAGGGGTCTCAAGTGGATACGCCGCGCCGCCTGGTCGACATTCTCCAAGACTCGAGGGCGCGCGACCCGGGCGAAGCGATCGACCGCTCGATTCTCGGCGGGCATGCCCGGCGCATGATCAGGGATCTCCCCGAGCGTGAGCGCACGATTCTCCGCTACCGCTTTGGCCTCGAGGGAGAGCGTGAGCACACGCTCAAGGAAGTCGGATCCAGGCTAGGCCTGTCGGGGGAGCGGGTTCGGCAGCTCGAAGCGGGAGCACTCGGCAAGCTCCAGAGGCGCGCCGAGCTCGCAGGCGAGCGCGGGAGCTGGAGCTAGTGTCCTGGTTCAGAAGTTCGCCTGCATTCGGACGCGCCTGCGGGCCGCTGTTGGTGTTGCGCTCCCTGCGCCGTAGCTTCGGCTATGCCTCGGTCGCGCGCCTTGTCAGCGGCCCGCAGGCGCGCCCTCGGTGCGCGGCCAGATGGATTAGACATCGGGTCGAATCGACGCCGAACTTCTGAACCAGGACACTAGCCCCGATCTTCTGATCCCCACCGGGCGTCGCGCACACGCCTCGGTCGGCTGCTAGTCGGACTGGCCGGCCCTGTCGCGGTGGGCCGTGGGTGCGCTCGACGCTTCGTCGGGAGAGGCGTAGCCGAGGGCTTCCAGGGCCTTCCGGAGGGCCTCTGGGACGGGAGGTGTGAGCGCCTTTTCAGCGGTCGTGTCGGTCGCGGAAGCCGCCTCGGTCTCGATCGCGGCGGAGAGCCGGGCGTCCGCCTCCGCTGCGCCCGGAGCGAGTGCGAGATCGACGCCAGTTCGCTCGCCGGTCCTCAGGTCGTAGAGAGTGGAGTCGCCCGGGTCTGGGCCGAGAACGAGCTTCCACGGGAACGCGCGCGCGGCTCGGAGTCGACCGCGCGGCGTCACCACGCTCGCCCGCACTGTTGTGTCCGCCGCCCGGGGCGTGAGGAGATCCGCGCCGTCGAAGTTTCCGGCGACGGCGATTCCGGCGAGGCCGAGGAGGGTCGGGGCGACATCGGTCAGTTGGACGGCGTCGCGAACGCGGACCCCCGCTCGGTCTCGAGAGCCCGGGAGCCGGAGCACCAACGGGATGCGGATCCCTTCGTCGACGAGGGACGCGCCGTGACCGTGCCGGCCGTACTCGCCGAACTCTTCGCCATGATCGCTCGTGAACACGATCACCGTCTGTTCGAGTTCGCCCCGGCGCTCCAGAAACTCGAGGAGCTCTCCGAGCGCGGCATCCGCGGCGCGCACCTCGGCCTGGTAGCGCTCGCGCGCGTCTCCCGCGCGCGCTGGGTCCATCTCTCGCGGCGCATAGGGTGCGTGCGGGTCGACCGCGAGCGTGACCAATGCGAACGGTCTCCGTGCCCTTTCGAGCCAGGCGATGCTCCGCGCAGCCACTTCCTCCCCGCGAGCGATCAGTTCCGTTCCTGCGATGGGCCCTGCGCGGCGCCGACCGTACAGTTCGAAGCTCGTGCTGAAGCCGCGGGTGAGCCCGAAGAACGACCCGATCTGGGGGTTCGCGGTGACGAGTGCCGTGTCGTAGCCCGCGGTCGTCAGCCACTCTGCCAACGTCGGGATCGCACCGTCCAGCGAAGCGCGGCGCGACTCGACGCCGTGTCGTGGCGGCTCGAGACCGGTCAGCAGGGACGCCATGGCGGGTCGGGTCCAGGAGGAAGTCGAGTAGGCCTCCTCGAAGAGGATCCCTTCGCGCGCGAGGCGATCGACGTGCGGAGTATCCGAGGGGCGGTGCTCGTCGTTTCGGTAGCTACCGACCGCATCCGCACGGAGCGTGTCGACGACGAACAGCAGCAGATTGGGAGGAGGGGATTCGCTCGGCGCGCACGCGACCAGCAGCCACAGGGCGAACAGCGGCGCGACGCCCTGCCGGGCGTGCGCCTCGGTCCGGTTTACGGGCGCCTGCCGAGCTGCCCGCCCGGCTGGATGAGCTCGACGACGTTGCCGTCGGGATCGCGCACGAACATCTGTCCCACTTCGGGGCCTAGACCGAGGACGGAGTGGCCGGCAGCCTCGAGGGCCTGCTGGACGGAGCCGTAGTCTTCGATCTCGAATGCGATGTGTCCCGCGATCGGGGTCAGCTGCTCGGCGCGCGTGCCGACGTCGACGCCCTCCGGCGGCACGATCAGGTGCAGCTGGACCGGACCGGCTTCGTACCACGCTCCAGGAAACCCGAAGTCCGGGCGGTTCGCTTCGGACAGCCCGAGGACCTCTCCGTAGAACTCGCGGGCTCTGTCGATGTCGCCGACACAGATCGAGAAGTGGTGGGCACCTTTTGTCAGCACAGTGCGAACGTAGCATGGCTACCTTCGCGAGATGTCATTCTCCAGGCGCGACTTTCTCCAGGCCTCGATCGGAGCGGCGAGCGTCGCCGCTTGTCGCGGGGTGCTGCCGTTCGGGGCACCCGACGCGGGGCCCTTCGTTCATGGCGTCGCGAGCGGCGACCCGGGTGCCGACCGCGTGATCCTGTGGACGCGGATGACTCCCGAGCCCGGTCGCGAACTCGACTCCGTGGCGGTGACCTGGCGGTTGGCCCGCGATCCGCAGTTTCGTGACATCGCGGCGCAGGGCGTCGTCGATGCGAGTCCGGCGCGAGACCACACGGTGAAGCTGGATCCTGTCGGTCTCGAACCCGGCGCGGCTTACTGGTATCAGTTCGAAGCCCGCGGCGGTCGCTCGCCGATCGGCCGGACGCGAACCCTGCCGGTCGGCCGTGTCGATCGCGTCCGCCTCGGCTTCTGTTCGTGCGCCAATCTGCCGCAGGGACACTTCAATGCGTATGGGGCGCTGGCGCGCCGAAACGATCTCGACGCGGTGCTGCACCTGGGGGACTACCTGTACGAGTACGGGAACGGCGAGTACGGGGACGGAGCCGCGCTCGGGAGGGTGCCGGAACCGGGCCACGAGATCATCAGCCTCGGGGACTATCGCGGGCGTCACGCGCAGTACAAGCGCGACCCGGAGCTTCAGGAACTCCATCGCCAGCATGCGGTCGTGGCGGTCTGGGACGACCACGAGAGCGCGGACAACAGTTGGGTGGGCGGTGCCGAGAACCATGGCCTCGGCGAGGGCGATTGGCAGGTGCGCAAGCGCGCGGCGATTCGCGCGTACCTCGAGTGGATGCCCGTCCGTGAGATGCCGGGGGCCGGTTCCGATTCAAGAGACGCTCGGATCTATCGTGGATTCCGTTTCGGGGATCTGGCGGATCTCTGGATGCTCGACACCCGTCTCGTGGGTCGCTCGGCGCAACTCGAGCGCGACATCACGGCTCCTTGGGACGATCCGGGCCGATCGTTGCTCGGGGCGGCGCAAGAGGCGTGGCTCCTGGAACAACTCTCGAAATCCGCAGAGGAGGGCGTCGGCTGGCGAATCCTCGGTCAACAGGTCCTGTTCTCTCCGCTCGCGATGCCCGGCAAGGTTCCGAACCCGGACGCCTGGGACGGTTACCCGGTCTCTCGGGCGCGACTGCTGGACCGGATCGAGCGCGACGCGATTGACAACGTGGTGGTGCTGACGGGCGACATCCACTCCTCCTGGGCTTTCGATGTCGCGCGAACTCCGTTCGATTCCGAGAAGTATGATGGCGCCACGGGTCGCGGCTCGCTGGCGGTCGAGTTCGTGGCTCCGGCGGTCAGCGCGTCCGCACTCGGGACTTTTCCGCGCGCGGTCGAAGCGTTTCGCGATGTGGAGAACACGCACCCCCATCTCCATTGGCACGACATGGATCGCCAGGGTTACGGCCTGCTCGATCTGGAGCGAGGCCGCGCGCAAGCGGAGTGGTGGTTCGTCGAGACGGTCCGCGAGGCCCGGCTGGATGAGCGCTTCGCGCGGGCGTTTCGCACTCGGGCCGGTGCGTCGCATCTGGAGCCCGTGGTGCTCGCGAGTCGCCCCCACGCAGATCGGCCGCCCTGCGCTCCGTGATTCCGGGACGCCCGGAGGCCACGATCCCGCCTCCGCGCGGCCTCTCGCCACGCTGCCCGTTGCCGCTCTGCATGGAGTAGAGTGGATGACTGCTCGGCGGGGCGGGACAAGCGGGGAAGTTTCTTGAGCGAGTGGACACTGCTTGCGGCGGGCATCATTGGGCTCTGTCTGGGTCTGATGGCCGCCGGACTGCGGCAGTTGCCCGATCAGCGTCTCTTTCCGCCGGTTCTGGGAATCGTCGTCACGGTGACCCTCTGGGGCCTCGGAGACGCGATGACCGCGAGCGCCACCGATCTGAGGACCGAACAGGTGGGGATCGCGATCCTCTACACCGGCTCGATCTTCCAGCCGGCGTGCTGGTGGGTGCTGGCGGTTCGTTGGGCCGAGCATGTGGGTCAGAAGCTGCCCCCGTGGCTGCGGGCGAGCGCGCTCGTCGTCTGGGCGCCCGTAGTCTGGGCGACCGGATGGTGGTGCGTCCTGCTCAGCAATCCCTGGCACGGGGCGCTCCTCACGCCAGTGATCGGTGATCGCAACGAGTACTCGGTCCTCTGGTGGGTGCTCGCAGTGAGCGGGTTCGCCGTGATGGGCGCCGCGTGCGCGCTGACGCTCTTCGTCTCTCGTCGCGTCCAGTCTCCGCGGCTCCGGCGGCACGGAGGGCTCCTCGCGTTTTCGAGCTTGATCCTCGTCGTCAGTACCTGCGCGTACGTGCTCTTCGAGGAGCCGTTCTCACACACGGCGCTCGCTTGCCTGGCCGCGGCTGCTGGGTTGCTGCTCCTCGGGATTCTGCGCTGGGACCTTTTCGGCCTGATGCCGTTGGCACTCCCCGTCGTGTTCGAGCGCTCACCCGATGGTCTGCTCGTGGTCGATGGCGACGGGTTGCTGCTCCATGTCAATCCGCGCGCTCGAGAGCTGCTGGCTCCGGCGGCTCTGCAGCCCGATTCGGTGGTTCCTCGCGACCTGGCGCCGAGCCTGCGCACTGTGCAGGGAGCAGCGCTCGACTGCGGCGTCGCCGAGACCGACGACTGGTGGTGCGCGGTCGGAAGTGAAGAGGGTTTGCTCCATCGCCAGACTGGGAGGGAAGGAACGACCTGGCTACACGTCTCGGCCCACGGTGTGCTCGGCCGGGGTTCTCGCATGGCAGCGCGCGCCGTGCGCATCCGGGACGTCAGCCGGGAGATGCTGGCGCAGGCCGACCAGCGTCGCGCCCGCCGGCTCGAGAGTGTCACCCAACTGGCTCGCGGCGTGGCGCACGATTGGAACAACGTGCTCGCGGCGATTCGTGGGAATGCCGATCTGCTCCGGGACGAACTCGAGGGGCTCCCCCGTCAGCGCCGGCGCTTGGACAAGATTCTGCGGGTCACGGATCGCGCCGGAGAACTCGCGGAGCAGCTGCAGATCTACGCCGGCGGCGCCGAGCCCATGCGGGAGTCGGCCGACCTGAATGAGCTCGTCGTCGAGGCGGCGGAAGTCATCGAGCCGGGTCCGGGGCCGCAGGTGGCTCTCGAACTCGCGTTGGTGGATGACTCCCTCGAAGTGGAGGCCGACCCGACGCAGCTGCGCCAGGCACTCCTCAACCTGCTGGTGAACTCGCGAGAAGCGCTCGAGGAGTGTGGCGGCCGCATCTGCGTCACGACTGAGGTGGGATTCAAGGACCCCGCCAAGGAGAGTGGGCTCGCACTCGGGGAGACTGCGGTCGCTGGCCGCTACGTGTCGGTCTGCGTCGAAGACAACGGTGCGGGCATGGATTCGGAGCTGCAAGAGAGAATTTTCGAGCCGTTCTTTTCGACGAAGGGCAAGCAGCGCGGCACGGGTCTCGCGACGGTGATCGGTGTGGTGCGTGCACACGGTGGCGTCGTCCAGCTGAGGTCGACACCAGGCCACGGCACCGCGTTCACGATTTCCTTGCCAGTGTCTCGAGCGGCAGCGGCGCGCGGCGGCCCGGTCCCTGTCCCGGTGGCGGCCGAGTAGCGCGCCCTGGGATCTCCCCCGCACCGCGCCGCGGCTGAACACGAGAACCCCTGGTACCTCGCGCTCTTCTTTGGCCGCACGGCCGTGTTGCCGCCGATGGCGACCCGCACGTTGGCGCTCGTCTCTCTCGGTGTGTTCTTCGAGAACTACGACATCGGGCTCGTCAATGCGGCCCTCAAGCAGATCGCCGAGAGTCTGGATCTGCCGGCCGGGGACACGGGCTGGTATCTCGGCGCGATCCGGCTGGGAGGGCTCGGCGCGTTTCTGATCCTGCCGTTCGCCGATCTGATCGGCCGGCGTCGTGTCTTTCTCGTCGCGCTCATCGGCATGAGCCTCGGCACTTTCGCGACCGGTCTCAGTCAGACGGCCATTCAGTTCGCCGTCTGTCAGATGGCGACGCGCGTGTTCATGCTGACCGCAGTGGCACTCTCGATCGTCATTCTCGCCGAGGAGTTGCCCGCGGAGCACCGCGCGTCCGGGATCGGCATGTCGAGTGTGCTCGGCGGCATGGGCTTTGGATTGGTGGCGGGGCTCTACGCGTTCATCGACGCGATCCCGTTCGGCTGGCGCGCCCTGTATGCGGTCGGGCTGCTGCCGCTGTTGTTCCTGCCATTCTTTCGGCGCACTTTGCACGAGACGGCGCGATTCGAGAAGTCCCGGCGCGAACGCCCGCTGCACGAGATCTTCGGCAGCTGGTTCAGCCCGATTCTATCGTTGGCCCGGAGTAACCCTCGCCGCACGCTGACGGTGGGGCTTGCGGGTATCACGGGTGCCGCCGGCGGAATCGCGTTCTTCCAATACACGAGCTGGTTCGTGCAGGAAGTGCACGGCTGGAGCCCCGGTCAGTACACGCTGCTGGTCCTCGGTGCGGGGATGCTCGGCATCTTCGGCAACGTCCTCGGGGGTCGCGGGAGTGACCTCTGGGGCCGGCGCCGGATCGGGTTCTGCGCGTGGCTGGTGGTGCCGCTGTTCGTCGCGCTCTTCTATCAGGGTCCGTGGTGGACGCTGGCTTTCGCCTGGGGCTTCGGGGTGCTCTTCGGCTCGGCCGGGGAGGTCGTGATGCGCACGCTCGCGACGGAGCTCTTCGACACGTCCCATCGAGCGACGGCGGTAGGATGGCTGATCCTCGTCCAGACGCTGGGTTGGGCGGGGGGGCTCTTCATCGTCGGGTTCGGCGCGGACACGTTCGAAGATCTGCCGCGCGTGATCTCCTGGGTGGCCTGTGGCAGTGCGGTCGCCGCCTTCTGTCTGCTGCTCGTGCCCGAAACGAGTCAGCGCGAGCTCGAGTCACTGGTCGAGTCGAAGCCAGCCGCCGACTGAACGTCACGAAGCGGCGCTTATAGAGAGGTGAGCAGTCGGCTGACGACGTCGCGAAGTTCGCTTCGCGAGACGGGGCGATCCGGGCGCGCGAGCAGCTCCATCCGAAGTCCGCGCATCGCCGCGTGGAGCAATCGGGCCTCTTGCACCGGATTCGTCGCCTGCATCGCCTTCGCGTGTTCGACCAGGATGGATTCGACCTGGTCCTGCCACGCGGCGTAGTCGCTGGCCAGCTCGCTGTGGCGTTGGATCTCGAGAACCATCGAGAGCTCCGCGGACGCATCCTCCCGCGGGTCGCCATTGCTCGCGTCGAGCACGTGGTCGACGATCGCGTCGATCACCACTTCGAGGGCGTCCCTCCACTCGGTCGTGCGCGCGGCAGCCGCGATCACCGCGGCCGCTTCTCGGGTCCGCTCGACCGACCGCGCCGCCAGATGCCGGAATGCCTCGACGACCATCTGATCCTTCGTCTGGAAGTAGTAGGTGGTGAGTCGATGGCTGACGCCCGCCTCGGCGGCGACCGCGCGGTGGGTGACGGCCGCGACTCCGGCCCGCGCGATCAGCCGGACGGTGGCATCGAGCAGTTCGGCGCGGCGTCGAGTCCCCCGCGCCTGGCGAGTGGGGAGGTGCGAGTTCGGAGCAGCATCGGTGGTCATGCTTCCCCCTGGGGCCGAATGCGGCACTCTGTGTGGCAGTTGACGACCATTCGTTCATATTGTTACATACGTAACAACAACTGCCCAGGGTCGCGTCTGCATGTTGCGGCTGCGGGTCTTCGTGGCAGGGAGGAGATGCCTTGTTCCAAGCCTTCCGATGCGCCCTGATGGGCGTGATCGCGCTAGGCCTGCTCGCGGCTCCGGCAGCGGCCAAGAACCCTTTCAAGGGTTGGACCGTCGTCGAGGTCGAGTCAGGCGCGGGTGCGCTCGACAGTTTGAAGACGGCGTTCGCGACCGCCGTCCCTGAAACGATCATTCAGCTGCCGAAGGGCACGATCCAGGTCGACTCGGAGCTCGTGCTCGCCAGTTCGCATGTGCTCGTGAAGGGCAAGAACCCGAAGAAGACGATCCTCGACTTCTCGGGCCAGGTGAGTGGGGGTCAGGGAATCCTGATCAGTGGCGACTACGTCACGTTCCAGAACTTCACCGTGCTCAACACGCCCGGCGATGGCATTCGCGCCCAGCGCGAGGGCGGCATCGTTCAAGGCGTCACGTTCGAGAAGATGAAGGTGGAGTTCAACACCGAGCCCGAGGACGACCGCGGTGCGTACGGCCTCTATCCGGTGCAGTGCAACGGTGTGCGGATCGAGAAGAGCGAGGTGATCGGAGCGGCGGACGCAGGCGTCTATGTCGGTCAGTCGAGCAACATCATCGTCACGAAGAACAAGGTCTCGCTGAACGTTGCCGGGATCGAGATCGAGAACTCGTTCGATGCCGATGTCTTCAAGAACAAGACGTACGACAACACAGCCGGGATTCTGGTGTTCAACCTTCCGGGGCTCAGCCAGGAAGGGTCGCGAACTCGCGTCTACCAGAACAAACTCACGGAGAACAACCACCGGAACTTTGCGTCGGGAATCGTCGGCGATGTTCCGCCCGGGACCGGCATCCTCGTGCTGGCCAACGATCAGGTGGAGATCTTCAAGAACAAGATCAAAGGCCACGTAACGGTCGGCATCACGCCGGTCTCGTACGATTTCGTCTCCGGGAGCAACGATGAGGAGCCGCCTCCTCCGCCGTTCGAGCCGCATCCCGAGACGATCTACATCTACAACAACAAGTACAAGGACAACGGAGCCGATCCGCAGGGTGCGGTCGGACTCATCGTGAAGGCTCAGCTGGGCATGGGCTCGGACATCCTCTGGGACTCGGATGAGGACGAGACCAAGTTCGTCGACGGTGTGCTTCCGGACGAGTTCAGGGTTTGCATCCAGGAGAAGAAGGCCACGTACTCGAGCCTCAATCTCTCGGGGCTCGCGAACGGTGAGCCGGCCGAGACGGCGACCGACATCCTGGTCCACGACTGTGAGCATCCTGAGTTGGCTCCGGTCGAGATCCCCGACATGCCGCCGGCGCCGCCGGCGGAAGTGACTGCACGCTGCACAGGCGGGGAGGACGCCTATCTGGCGGACTGCCCCCGCCTCGACCAATACGGTCTGTTCGAAGGAAACGACCCCCGGGTGCCTGGACCCGGGGGTCTCCCCTACGACCTCACGACTCCGCTCTTCACCGATTACACGGTCAAGTACCGGCAGGTCTACCTGCCCGATGGAACGACCGCAGATTTCTCGCCCGACGGCCCCTTCGACTTTCCCGTCGGCACCATCATCGCCAAGACTTTTGCGATGCCGATCGATCTGACCGACCCCGAGGCCGGCGACGACGTCATCGAGACCCGACTCCTCATGCACCGCCCGAACGGTTGGGCTCACGTCCCTTACCTGTGGGATCCCACCGATACCGAGGCCCGGCTCGCGATCATCGGTGCGATCGAGGATGTCTCCTGGATTCACAGCGACGGGAGTGAGCGGAGCACGCGCTACGTCGTGCCGAGCAAGAACCAGTGCACTCGTTGCCACGTGAGTTCCATCCCGATCGGCCCGCGCGCGACCGTGCTGAACGGCGAGTACGACTTCGACGAGGATCCTGAGACGCCCGACACGAACCAACTCGTGCATTGGGAGGCGGAAGGCAAGCTGACCGGGCTGCCGGTCGATCTCGGGACCGTCGACCGCATTCCGGTCTGGGACGACGAAACCGATGGGACCCTCGAAGAGCGCGCACGGGGCTACCTCGATTCGAACTGCGCCCACTGTCACAAGCAAGCCGGCCAGGCGGGCAGCACGAGTCTCTGGCTCGGCTGGGATCAGGACCCGACGGCTCTCGGTTACGGCATCTGCAAGACGCCCATCGCGGCCGGTATCATCGCGACCGACGGGCGCAGCCACGACATCATTCCGGGTCAGCCGGACGCATCGATCGTCATGTATCGCATGGAGTCGACCTTGCCGGCCGCTGCGATGCCCGAAATCGGTCGCAGTGTCCCTCATGACGAGGGCAATGCGTTGATTTGGGAGTGGATCGCGTCGCTGCCTGCCGGTCCCTGTTCCTGATCCCCTTTCATTCTTTTGTGGATTCCCTGGAGGCTCTCCAATCGTGAAGTTCGCTCGTCTCGCCATCCCGTGTCTGGTCGCACTGCTGATCGGGAGCGCGCCAGCGCTCGCCGGCAACAAGTACAAGGGTTGGACCGTGGTTCAGGTCGAGGACGGCCCGAACGTGCTCGACGACCTGAAGACCGCGTTCGCGAATGCTCAGCCCGAAACGATCATCCAGCTGCCGAAGGCGACGATTCAGGTCGACTCGGAGCTCGAAATCTCGAGTGACTACGTGCTCGTGAAGGGTCGCAACCCGAAGCGCACCATTCTCGACTTCTCGAGCCAGGTGAGCGGCGGTCAGGGGATCCTCGTGAGCGGCGACTACGTGACTCTCGAGAACTTCACGATTCTCAACACCCCAAGCGATGGGGTCCGGTCGCAGCGCGTGAACGGGGACACGGTCGAGGAGCTTGTCGGCGTCACGTACCGCAAGATGAAGGTCGAGTGGACGTCACCGGACGATTTCACGCATGGGGCCTATGGCTTCTACCCGGTGAACTCGCGCGACATCCTCATTGAGAAGACTGAGGTCATCGGAGCCAACGACGCCGGTATCTATGTCGGCCAGTCGAACAACATCATCGTCACGAAGAACAAGGTGCACGGGAACGTGGCCGGCATCGAGATCGAGAACTCGAACGACGCCGACGTGTTCAAGAACCGCTGCTGGGACAACACGGGCGCGATCCTGGTCTTCAATCACCCGTACCTCAGCCAAACGGGCTCACACACGCGTGTCTTCAAGAACAAGCTGATCGAGAACAATCACGCGAACTTCGGAAGCGGTACGGTTGGCTTGGTGCCGCCCGGCACCGGTGTGATCGTGCTTGCGAACGATTCCGTGGAGATCTTCAAGAACAAGATCTTCGGGCACGTGACCGCTGGCATCGAGATGGCTTCTCACGACCTGGTCGAGGTGGCACCCCCGCCGTTCGATCCGTACCCCGAGACGGTCTGGATCCACGACAACAAGTACAAGGACAACGGGGCGAATCCGACGGGTGCGCTCGGGGCTGTCATCGACTTCCATCTCGATGGGGGGCGCGACATCGTCTGGGATCGCGACATCGACGAGGAGAAGCTCGTAGACGGTGTCCTCCCGGAGGAGTTCCGGATCTGCATCGACGAGAAGAAGTTCACGTATGGGAGCGCCAACATGACCGAGCTCGCGCTCGATTCCGAGGCCGTGCCGGTCGTCGTGAACGAACCGACGGAGCATCTCTGCGAGCATCCGTCGCTGTCGGAGATCACGATCCCGGACCCGCCGCCGGCTCTCTAGCGCGGGGCCCGGCGTGCGCCGGGTCACCGATCCGCCCTCTCCGTCACGCTAGGTTGAATGGATGCGAAAGATCACGACGACGCTGGTTCAGACGCTTGCCTTCTTCACGGTGGCGCTCCTTGCGGGCGCTCCCGCCTCGGCCGTCGAGGTCGAGAGGATCCTGACCGGGCTCGAAGAACCGGTTTGGGTGGGTGCGCCCGAGGGCGACGATCGACTGTTCATCCTCGAGCGGCCCGGCCGGATCCTCGTGTACGAGAACGGTGCGCTGCTGCCGGACGCGTTTCTCGACCTGACCGCGGTGGTCGATACCGGTGGCGTGGGTGCGGGCAACGAGGGCGGTCTGCTCGGGCTCGCATTCGACCCGGACTTCGCGACGAACCGCGCGTTCTATGTCTACTACACGATCGACGGGTCGGGCGGCGATGCGCTCACGAGCCGTCTCTCGCGCATTCTCGTCGATCCGGGGGACGCGGATGCGGCGCTGCCCGGCAGTGAGAAGGTCCTGCTGGAGGTCGGCCAGCCGAGCGCGAATCACAACGGCGGTACGATCCTCTTCGGGCACGACGACATGCTGTACTTCGGTCTCGGCGATGGCGGCGGCCAGAACGACCCCGACGAGAACGGTCAGGACGTCACCACGCTGCTCGCGAAGATGCTGCGTCTCGACGTGTCGTTCTCCGATTCGCAGGACGACTATGCGATTCCCGCCGACAACCCGTTCGTCGGGCCGGACGGAGTTCGCGACGAGATCTGGGCGCTCGGTCTGCGAAACCCGTACCGCTTCAGCTTCGACCGGTTGACCGGCGACCTCTACATCGGCGACGTCGGCCAGAATCGTGTCGAGGAAGTCGACGTCCAGGCGGCGGCGAGCCTCGGCGGTGAGAACTACGGCTGGGATGTGATGGAGGGAACGGAGTGCTTCTCCGGCGGCCAAAACGGTTCCGAGCCGCCGTGCTTCGACTCGTCTCTGACGGAGCCCGTGTTCGAGTACCTGCATGACAGTCCGCCGGGCACCTTCTGCAATGTGGCCGGGTCGATCACCGGCGGCGTCGTCTATCGCGGCATGGATGGCGGCCTCTTCGGGCAGTATCTGTTCGCCGACTTCAACTGCTCGGGGATCTGGAGCTTCGAGTGGGACGGCGGAACGGGCATCGTCGGCGGTTCACTCGTCGATCGGACTGTGGAGTTCACGCCCGACGTGAGCTCGATCGTCTCGCCCGTCGCGTTCGGCGAAGATGGTCAGGGTGAGGTCTACGTCGCCGACCTCCGCTTCGGCGGCACGACGGGGGAGGTCTTCCGGCTCGTGCCGGAGCCGGGCCCGAGCCTGCTGGTGCTCGTGGGCGGCGCCGTGCTCGTGCTCTGCGGTCGCAGGCGCTCGCAGCGCTAACTTCGTCGCCGATGGCGACGATCTACTACGAGAGCGATGCAGATCCGGCGGCGCTGGCGAACCAGCGGATCGCCGTGGTCGGCTACGGAAACCAGGGGCGCTCGTGGGCGCTCAATCTGCGCGATTCGGGTGGCGACGTCCGGGTGTGTGTCCGCCGAGACGAGACGCGCGCGCAAGCGGATGCCGAGGGCTTCGAGACCGCAGACCTCGAGACCGCCGCCGAGGCGGACATCGTGTGCCTTCTCGTGCCCGATGACGCGATCCCGGAGCTGCCACTCGGGGAGCGCGCGAACGGCCTGACGATCGTCGCGAGTGGTTACAGCCCGGCGTTCGGGCGGCTCCGAGTGGGCGGGGACGTGGGCATGATCGCGCCGCGCATGCTCGGCCCCGAAGTGCGCAGCTGCTACGAGGAGGGCGTGGGCTTCATCAGTGCCATCGGTGTGCATGCCGACGTTTCCGGGCGAGCGCTCGCGCAAATATTGTCCGTCGCACGCGCGCTCGGCGCCCTCCGGCAAGGCGCGATCGAACTCACCACGCGCCAGGAAGCCGTGCTCGACCTCGCCGTCGAGCAGGTGCTGTCGCCGGCGCTCACGCGGGTCCAGGAGGCGTTCGTGCGCACGATGCTCGAGCACGACATCCCGCTGGAAGCGATCATGACCGAGCAGATTCTCTCGGGTGAAGTGGAGCGGACCTATCGCCTCGTGCGGGAGATCGGCTACGCGGAACAGATGGAGTTTCACTCGCCGACCAGCCAGTACGGTCAACTCTCTCGGCGCTCCGCGTACGATGCGCTCGACTTCGTGCCGCGGATGAGAGAACTCACGGACGACATCGCCTCGGGCCGGTTCGCCGATGAGTGGGACGCGGAAGCGGCATCCGGCCACGCCCGTCTCGTCGAACTCAAGGAGCAGTGGTGCGGCCCCGGTGTTCGGACCCTCGAAGCGGCTCTCCGCCGCCGCCTCGGCCCCGGCGCCTCCGGCAGCGACCCAGTTTAGAAACGGGGACGGTCTTAAGAAGTTTAGAAATTCGCGCGAATTTCTAAACTTCTTAAGACCGTCCCCGCAGTTTAGAAATTCAGTTCCGGACCACTCCACCTTGGGGTGCAGAGTTGCGTAACGGTACAGGCGACTGTACTTTTATTCGTTGTGGACCCTGAAAAGACGCCTCTCCCGCGCCGAGAGCGCCGCAAGCTCGAGCTGCGGGGCCGCATGCTGGAGGCCGGGGTGGCGCTCTTTGACGCCCAGGGCATCGAGGGGACGACGGTGGGCGAGATCTGTGACCGCGCCGATGTCGCCCAGAAGACCTTCTTCAATCACTTCCCGTCGAAGCGGCACCTGATCCGCGAGATTGCCCTCGAGGGCCTCGCGAAGCTCCACCTGGCGCTCGAGGAGGCCGGCAAGCTTCCCGGGTCTCCGCGGGAACGCATCGCCGCGTTCTTCGCGGGCGTAGCGAAGAACGGCGAAGAACTCGGCCCCCTCCACCGCGAGCTGCTGACGGAGGTGATCCACACCGTGCACGACTCGGGAGAGGAGCCGGAGGTCGCGCGCCGACTGCGCGCTGCGTTCGCGGCGCTCGTGCGGAGCGACGCGCCCGGCGCCTACGACGACGCGACGCGCACTGAGATGGTGATGGGCGCCTATTACGTCCTCATGTTCAACTGGGCTCATCTGGAAGGCTATGCGCTGCGCGAGCGTGCGAGCGCCCTGGCAAGTTTTCTGGGTGATGCCTTCGGACCGCAGGAGAAATCGTGACGATCGACGCTCGCGAAGCGACCTACCCGGGGATTCCCAATGGCTGGTTTGCGGTGGCCTTCAGCCGCGACCTCGGCGAAGGCGAGGTGAAGCGAATCCGCTATTTCGACGAGGAGCTGGTGCTCTTCCGGACTCGCACCGGCAGAGCGGCTGTGCTGAGTGCGTATTGCCCGCACCTCGGCGCCCACCTCGCCGAGGGCGGGCGCGTAACCGGCGAGGGCATCCGCTGTCCGTTCCACGCGTGGGAGTTCGGCGTCGACGGCCAGTGCAGGCGGATCCCGTACTGCGATCGCATCCCGCCGGCCGCGCGCACACGCGGCTGGGACGTCTGCGAGCGCAACCACATGATCTTCGTCTGGCACCACGCCGAGCAGAAGCCGCCCGACTGGGACGTGCCGGAGGTGTCCGAGCTTCTCGATCCCGAGTGGACCGATCCCCGTCACTTCGCGCTCGAGGTCGGTGTGCACATGCAGGAGATGGCCGAGAACAACTGCGACCCGGTCCATTTCCAATACGTCCACTCGGCGATGAAGGTGCCCGAGTCCGAAATGGAGTACCGCGACGGGGGGCGGTTCTTCCGGATCACGAGCACCAACGAGCACGAGACGCCGATGGGCACGTTCTCGATGGAGCTCGAGCGTGACACTTATTCGCTCGGCATCACGATCGTCCGCATGCGCGGGATCCCCGGGGCGGGGCTGATGATGTTCTCGTCGACGTCGCCGATCGACCGCACACACACGGTCTCGCGGTGGCTCTTCGCGACGTCGCGCAACATGGCGGATATCGCGGGCGAAGAGTTCATCCAGAACATGTCGGAAGGTGTCCTCCAGGACGTCCGCATCTGGGAGAACAAGATCCACCGTGCCCAGCCAGTGTTTTGCGAGGCGGACAAGTACCTCGCGGAGTTTCGTCGCTGGACGAAGCAGTTCTACTCGCCGTCGGCTCGAGAGGAGTAGCCTTGGCACGCCACCTGGTCATTTCGTCGGACTGCCACGCGGGGCTCCCGCCCGAACAGTATCGCGACTACGTCGATCCCGAGCTGCGCGAAATCTTCGACGTGGCACTGCCGATTCAGCGGCAGCAGGTCGAAGAAGCGTCACGCAAGTTCCTCGTTGCGGACATCAACGAGGAGTGGAGGAAGGGGCGCGGCACCGCTCTCTCGGGTGCGTGGGACCACGACGAGCGGATTGGTGTGATGGATGCCGATGGGATCGCCGGAGAGGTGCTCTTTCCCGATGGCATCACCGAGATGAACATGCCGCCTTTCGGTGCCGGGCTCTCGCTTCCGACCGCCGGCATCGACCCGAAGCTGCAATGGGCCGGCGCGCGCGCGCACAACCGCTGGATCGCCGAGTTCTGTCAGATGGCGCCCGAGCGGCGGGCGGGCGTCGCGATCGTCCCGGCGTTGTGGGATGTCGACGAAGCGGTTCGCGAGGCGGAATGGTCGCGCGAGCACGGGCTTCGTTCGGTGCTGCTGCCGACACGCTGGGGATCGCTCGACGCCTATCATCACCCGAAATACGACCCCCTCTGGGCCGCCTGCCAGGACCTCGATCTGGTCGTCAACTTTCACTCGGGCGCCGCGCCGATGGAAGACTACGCGGACCATGTCGGCATGATGGGCGCCTACATCTCCGAGGTCGCCTGGTGGAACGCGCGCCCGCTCACGTTCTTGATCTGGGGCGGTGTGTTCGAACGGTTTCCGCGTCTCCGGGTCGCGATCACCGAGGGCACTTGCATCTGGGTGCCTGAGTTCGTGGAGCTTCTCGACTTCCGCTACGAGGAGACGCACTTTGCCGCGAAGCTCGGCGACTATCGCAGTCACCTCACGATGAAGCCGAGCGAGTACTTTCGGCGCAATGTCTTTCTCGGCGCGAGCTGCATGCCGCGTCGCGAGGCCGATCTGCGCGCCGAGATCGGCGTCGACAACATCATGTGGGGCTCTGACTTTCCGCATCCCGAAGGGACCTGGCCGGAGACGCGAGAGCAGATGGTTGCCACCTTTCGCGGTCTCCCGCAGACGGAACTCGAAGCGATGCTGAGCGGCAATGCTGCACGCGTGTACGGCTTCGACGTAGAGAAGCTCGAGCCGATCGCCGCAAGGATTGGCCCCGAAGCCGACAGCTTTCTCGAAAATTGACACGACACCACCCAGGAGGGAGCGCCATGGCACGGCTCCGCTACGTCAAGACACTCGAACAGGTCAAGCAGGCCGCCGAGTCGAATCCGGAATTTCTCGAGAGCACGGTGCGGTCGATCCGAACCGTCTACGAAACGGATCCTGGGATCGTCTCGGCCGTGTTGCCGCGGCCTCTCGAGCCGGCGGAGCGACCGGAGGTTTGCGCAACCTTCTCGCACGTCGCGATGCACATCTCCCCGGAGTTGACGATCGAGATCGGTTCGGCGGTGTTCGGTGTGAAGGCGACGTACGACGGGGTGGAGGGCATCTACCTGATCACCATGCCCATGACGACGGAGCAAGCGGTGATCGGAGGGCGCGAAACCTACGGCGAGCCGAAGAAGATCGCGCAGATCGATTTCGAGAAGGACGGCGATTCCGTGTCGGCAGTCGTGACGCGGATGGGCGTTCCGTATCTCGAAGCGCGCGGCACGGTGGGCGCGTCGCGTGGTGCGCGCGACTTCACTGAGTTCGGTTACTGCTACAAGGCGCTGCCGGCCTGCGAGAAGGAGAGCGCCGGTTTCGACGGGGATCCGTTGTTGGTCCGCCTCGAGTGGAAGCACCAGCATTCGATGTCGGCGCCGGTCGAGGGTGAGCTGCTCCTGCGCGAATCGCCGTTCGACCCCGTGGCGGATCTGCCAGTCCGGAAGCTCGTGTCGATGGAGTACGAGGAAGGTACGACGGAGAGCAACGGTCGGGTCTTGCGTCCGGTTCCCGGGGAATGGCTGCTGCCGTTCCTGCATCAGCGGTACGACGACCCGGGCGCTCCCGGGATCGACGTCTGAGGCGCTCCGGGAGGCACTCGAGCGCTTCCGAACGTCGTTCGCCCGGGTGAATCGGTCCGATCTGACCGAATCCGAGCCGGTCCCCGATACGCGCGTGGTAGGGTGATTTCTACGGGTTTTGATCGTGCTCGACGTCGCACTTCTCGTCTTGCTGCTCGCGGGCCTCTGGATCGCGCTCCAGCGCTCGCGCGCGATCGATCAGCGCTACGGCCCGCATGCTGCCGCGACGGGGCTTTGGCTTCTCGGGTGGACCTTGCTGGTCTTGTCGGGTCTGATTCTGACCACCCGGGATGCGTTCCCGAGCCTGTCGCACTCTGGACCTTTGCTCCGGGCCGGGTTCGCGTGGTCGATGCTCGCCGGTGCGTGGTATGTGTCCGGTGCGCGCTTGCCCAGTTGGATCGTTCCGGTCGGAGCGAGTCTGGGATTTCTCGGCGCGGGACTCTCCGCGCTGGGTTGGAGCGAAGTGGCGCGTTGGGTTGGGCTCGCGAGTGAGGTGCCGCCGCTGCTGTTCGCGGCCGCGCGGCTCGGGCGCGGTCCCGCGCCGCTCACACTGTGGTCGCGCTCGCTGTCGCCGCTCTTCGTTGCCATGGCAGGGGTCATGGCGGCTCCGACCCTCGTGTCCGGTTGGCGTCCCGACTCGCCCCCGGTCCTCGCATTGGCGCTCGTGTTCGCGCCCGCACTCTTTGCTGCGCAGCTCCGCTCGGCGGCCGACGCGAATCGCGAGCGCTTGCGCCGGGAGCGCGACGTCCTCGAGGGCCGCTTCTCGGCTCGAACCGACGAACTCGCGGCCGCGAATCGCTCGTTGCGCCGGGAGATCGAGCGCCACGAGCTGACCGATGAAGCGCTGCGGGAGAGCGAGCAGCGGCACCGTGTCGTCGCGGAGCTGAGCTCGGATTTCACCTTCGACCTGGATGTCAGCAGCGACCGAGGCGTCGAGATCCGCTGGGTCTCGGGTTCGTTCGAGCGCATCACCGGGCGACCGCCCGAAACGCTCGAGGGCTGGGGTTTCGTCTCCCTGCTCGCTCCGACGCGGCAGGCGGAAACCCGGACGATGGTGGAGGGCATCCGCGGCGTCGCGCGCACGATGGAGACCGAGCACGAGATCGAGACTCCTGCCGGAGAGCGTCGGCTGCTGAACATCCGAGTGGTTTCGATGGAGGAGGCGGGTGGCGGACTGCGCGTGGTGGGCGGCGCCCGCGACGTGACTGAAGAGCGGCGCGCGCAGCAGCTGCGTTCGGACCTCGAACACCAGCTGCAGGATTCCCAGCGACTGGAAAGCCTGGGTGTGCTCACCGGCGGGATCGCTCACGACTTCAACAACTTGCTGTCGGTAATCCTTGGGAACCTGCGGCTCGCGCTCGAGGACACGCCCGAATCGTCTCCAGCGCATGTGCGTCTCGAGAAGGTGCGAGCGGCGGGGGAGTATGCGGCAGAGCTGACGGAGCAGATGCTGGCGTACTCGGGCAAGGCCTCGATCACGAGGGTCCCGACCGACCTCGGGCTGCTCGCTCAGGAAATGGAGGCGTTGCTGGCGGCTGCACTTCCCGAGGGCGCACGTCTCGAACTCGAAGTCGGACCGGCGTGCGTGGTCGATGGCGACGCGACACGGCTGCGCCAGGTCCTGCTCAATCTGGTCGCGAATGGGGGGGAGTCCCTCTCGGGTGGCCGAGGCCGCGTCGCCGTGCGGATCGCGTGCGACGAGGGTGCGTCCGATGACCCGCGCGGCTGGTTTGGGGATGTCCCGGAGGCGCCGAGTGTGATTCTCGAGGTGTCGGACGATGGCTGCGGGATGGATGCCGAGCTTCAGCGGCGGATCTTCGACCCGTTTTTCACGACGAAGTTCTCGGGCCGGGGGCTGGGCCTCGCGTCCGTGCTCGGGATCGCGCGCTCGCACGGCGGTGCGATTCGCGTGGACAGCAAGCCGGAGCAGGGTTCGTCGCTGCTTGTGCGCCTGCCGCGTTCCTCGGGTACGCCTGCCGAGTTGACACCGGTCGTGCGCGCCGAGAGTGGTTGCGGACACGTACTGCTGATCGACGACGACGAGAGTGTGGTCGAACTCGCGGCGGAGTTCCTGGTGCGGAGCGGCCACACCGTCGAGACCGCGATCGGTGGATACGCGGGCGTCGAGCGTTTTCGCGCGGGTCAGGAAGAGATCGACGTCGTGGTTCTGGACCTCGGGATGCCCGATCTCGATGGCGGCGAGGTTTTCGAGGAGCTGCGGCGGATCCGGCCGGATGTCCGGGTCGTGCTCTCGACCGGGTACCGCGAGGAGCAGGCGTTCCGGCGCTTCGAGGCGAGCGGCGTCGCGGCCTTTCTCGGCAAACCGTACGAACCGGAGCAACTCATCGATGCGGTGGCTCGTGCCCGAGCGAGCCGCGAAGTGTGAGTCGGGTCGACGGAAAGCCCCCGCTGATGATCCAGCGGGCTGGGCCCACTATCGTTTCGATTCGAGAGGAGGTTCCATGGCGACCGCAGACCCGCAGGCTGAGACTCCCTGGTATCTGTCCGGCAACTACGCGCCCGTTTTCGACGAGAGAACGGACACCGATCTGGCGGTGACGGGAGAGATCCCGCGCGAGCTGACCGGGCTCTACGTGCGCAACACCCCGAATCCGAAACACGGACCCAGCGAGCATTGGTTCTTCGGAGACGGCATGGTGCACGGCGTGCGACTCGAAGAGGGTCGAGCCGCGTGGTACCGCAATCGCTGGGTGCAGACGAAGAAGCTCGATAGCGGGCTCGATGCGATGGATCCGGGGATCATGATGGACCGCACCGCGAGTGCTGCGAACACGCACATCCTGGCTCATGCGGGCAAGCTCCTCGCGCTCGAAGAGGGGCACTTCCCCTATGAGCTGACGCCGGAACTCGAAACGAAAGGCTGTCTCGACTATGGCGGCAAGCTGACGACCGCCTTTACCGCGCATCCGAAGCTATGCCCCGAGACGAACGAGTTGCACTTCTTTGGGTACGGTCAACTGCCGCCGTACCTCGTCTATCACGTGCTCGATGCGAAGGGTGCTCTCGTTCACAGCGCCGAAATCGAGGTGCCCGGTCCGACGATGATGCACGACTTCATGATCACGCGGGACCACGCGATCTTCATGGATCTCCCGGTCACATTCGATCTTCAGAAGGCGATCGCCGGGGAGATCCCGATCGGGTGGGACGAGAGCTACGGGGCGAGGATCGGCATCCTGCCGCGCTTCGGGACCAATGCTGAGATTCGCTGGTTCGAGGTGAATCCCTGTTATGTCTTTCACCCGATGAACGCCTACGTGCGCGAGGGCAAGGTCGTCTGTGACGTCGGACGCCACGAGTACATGTGGCGAGACTCGATGGACGACTTCGCGCCGTCCTATCTGTGGCGTTGGACGTTCGATCTGGAATCGGGGACCGTAAAGGAAGAGGCGCTCGACGACGTGAATCACGCATTCCCGCGCGTGGACGATCGGCGTATCGGTCTGCCGAACCGTTACGGATGGGTCGTGGGGCCGCGCGGCGAAGAGACGGGAATGGACGCGTCCGGTGTCGTGATGCGTTACGACCTCGAAAAGAAGACTTCGTTGACGCACGATTTTGGCCCGACTGCCCAGCCCGGGGAGTTCGTCTTTGTCGAGCGCGACGGCGCGGCGGCCGAAGACGACGGCTGGGCGCTCGGCTACGTCTACGACAAGGCCACCGATTCGAGTGATCTGGTGATCCTCGACGCGGCGCAGCCCGAGGCCGAGCCGGTGGCACGCGTGCATCTGCCGCGCCGGGTCCCGCACGGCTTCCACGGAAGTTGGGTCCGCGACACGGATTGAGCAGAGAGCCGCCTTGACCGGGGGCCGCCCGGAGGCCCTTAGTTCGAGTCGGCGGAGCCGCCGGCGTCGTGGTCTCGAACCACTTCCAACAGGCCGGCTCCGTAGCGGGCAACCTTGGCGGGCCCGACCCCGTGCACGCGCTCGAGTTCCTCGGGGCTTGCCGGGCGTAGCATCGCGATTTCGCGGAGTGTGCGGTCGCTGGCCACGACGTAGGGCGGAACGCCTTCGACGCGCGAGACCTCCATGCGGTGGCGCCGGAGCGTCTCGAAGAGTTCGCGTTGGTCCGGGTCGAGGACCTCGGGCGCGACGCTGGCTCCGCGCCGCCCTGGTGCCCGCGTTTCGGTGCGCGGCGGCAGTCGGAGCCGGGCGGGCCGGGTGCCGCGCATCACCTGCCCGCCCGCCTCGGTCAGGACGGCGACCGGGCGGTCGCCCCCTTCGAAGTCTGCCCAGCCAGCCGTGACGCAGCGCCGCAAGACGCTCAGCAGCCAGGGCTCGCGCTCGGCCGCGAGCGAGCCGAAGGTGGGGGTCTGATCGAGCCCGGACTGTTCGAGTCGGGGGTCGGTGTCTCCGCCGAGGAGTTTCGCGGCCGCGCCGAGCCCGAAGCGACCGTGGATGCGCGCGACTGCGGAGAGCGCCTTTCGCACGATCAAGGTCGTCGCTTCGCTGTCCTCGGGCTCTTCATCGCCGAGCGAGCCACAAACGTCACAACGGCCGCATCCGGAGAGAGTCTCTTTCTCGTCGCCGAAGTAGCGCAGGATGGCGTCGTGGCGGCAGCTGCCACCCTCCGCCCACCGCATGAGCTCGAGGAAGAGCGCCCACTTGTGGGCGAGCGCTTCGGGAGCCCCCGCGTCTCTCTCGAGGAGGGCGCGGCGGAGCGGCAGATCGTTCGGCGAGACCATGAGGAGCCCCACAGCATCTGCGCCGTCGCGGCCCGCGCGACCGACTTCCTGGTAGTAGGCCTCGATCGATCCCGGGGGCGCCAGGTGTGCCACCGCGCGCACGTCCGGGCGGTCGATCCCCATCCCGAATGCGTTGGTCGCCACGACGACGTCGACGGTGCCTTCGATGAAGGCGGTGCTCACGGCATCCCGTTCGGCTGCGTCTCTGCCCGCGTGGTAGCAGGCCGCACGCCAGCCGAGTCCGGCGAGCCGTTCGCTCTCTTCTTCGCTTGCGCGCCGAGTTGGCGCGTAGATGATTGCGGTCCCTGCCGGAGTCCCCGGAGTGCCGAGGGTCTCAGCGAGGAGTGCATCGACCAATCCGCGTCGCTCCTTCTTGCTTTGAACTTCTCGCGCCCGCAGGGCGAGGCTCGGGCGGGCGAAACCGCGCAGGATCTGCGGAGTGTCGGGGGGCAGGCCGAGTCGGGCGATGATCTCGTCGCGCACGACGGGAGTCGCTGTGGCCGTGCAAGCGAGAATTCGAGCGTTCGGGAGCTCTTTCAGCAGGTCGCCCAGCAGCAGATATTCGGGGCGGAAGTCGTGCCCCCATTCGCTGATGCAGTGGGCTTCGTCGATCGCGACGAGGGGACAGTCGAGTTTCTGCAGGAGCTCTCGAAATCCCCCAGCCACGAGGCGCTCCGGGGCGGCGTAGACGATGTCGTAGGCCCCCTGGGCAACCCCGCGCATTCGCTCGGAGCGCTCTCGCGGCTCCAGTGTCGAGGCGAGGTAGGTGGCGCGGACGCCTCGTGCCCGAAGCGCCGCGACCTGGTCGTGCATCAACGAGATCAGCGGGGAGACCACCAGCGCTGTTCCCGGCAAGGTCAGGCTGGGGAGCTGGTAGACGAGACTCTTGCCGCCCCCGGTCGGGGCGACGAGCAGTAAACGGCGATCGGAGAGCAGCGTTTCCACCGCCTCTCTCTGACCCGGGCGGAACGTGTCATGACCCAGTCGTCGGAGCCCGGCTTCGAGCGAGTCGCTGCCGTCGCGCTCTTCGGTCACGTCGGCGGGAGTCACGGGCGCTCCGCGCCGACGTAGCGATAGACGTGTCGGCTGAGCCGGGGCTCGAAGCCGTGAAGCACTGCGACGGGTTCGAACAGTTCGGGTCGCTCCACCAAGCCGAGCAGCTCCGCGCGCGTCCGGCTGGCCAGTCCCCGCCAGCCGATGTTCACGAACAGCGGTCGCCGCTCGCGGTCCGCTTCCCGCATCAATGCCAGCAGGTCGGAGGTCGTGGTGATCTCGCGGGTCATCGGGTCGTAGTGGTCGGCCGGGACGTGGAAGGATGCGGTCAAGACGTCCTGTTCGAGGGCGGCGTGCGGGTCGAGGGAGCGACCGGTCAGGAGCACGGCCTCGCGGCGCGGCTGGAGGGAGTGGTCGCGCAGCGCCTGTCGCGGCGGCCCGGTCAGCAGCGTGAAACCGACGAGCACGGAGACGGCCGTTGCCAGACCGGCGGTGCGAGCCAGGGGGTGCTTGGCGGCCGCAAGCGGCCACGTCACGCCCGTGGCTGCGAGTGCGGCCCAGCCGGGGAGCATGAAGATCAGATACCACTCCCAGAGGTACAGGCCCTGCCACCACGCGAGCGCGCCGGTGAGCGGCCCGGGGAGGAGAAGCAGTGGAGCGAGCCAGCGGCTGGGGCCTCGGTCGCGCAAGAGACGCACGGTGCCGAGAGCGACCGCGAGAGCGCCGATGGCGATCGCCGAGATGAACAGCTCGGGCCTGGCCGCGGCGAGCTCTGCGAGCTGAGGGTAGGGGCCGTCGAGTGCACCCTGTCGCCTCCAAGGCATCCCGCTCAGAAGAAGGCTCGGCACATTGACCAGCCAGTGAAGGGACAGCGCACCCTGCGCCTTGTCCTCGCTGTTGTACTGGGCGAGCTGGGCGAGATTCGGAGCCATGAGTTGTAGCCAGGTTCCGGCCGCAACGAGGTTTGCGACGAGCCCGCGCAAGAGTTGTGGACGCAGTGTCCGCTGGCCCCGATGCAGCCCCAACAGCGCTGCGAAGCCGACCGCGTTGGCCACCACGAGAAATGGAGCGACCGGCGGGTACGTCCACATCAGGAGCGTTTCGACGGCAGCGAACGCTCCCCAGCGTGGCCAGGTTCCCCGCTCGAGTACGCGCACCAGGAGCACGGGCAGGAGCGTGGCGAGGAGCAGCACGAGGGAGTATCCGCGTGCTTCGGTCGCATAACGCAAGAGCCACGGGTGAAGCGCCAGGAGCCAAGCGGCGAACGCGCCGGCGCTCGGGAGACCGAGTAGGAAGAGAAGGCCGCCGACCGCCGCGATCGTCGCCATTCCGGCTGCGAACGCCGGAAGCCGGAGCGCCCGCTCGTCGAATGCGTGCTCGTGCGATGGGTCGCCTACGCGCTGCCACAGCGTAAGGCTGGCGCGCGACGCGAGCGTGTGGGGCACGTGGTTGTTTGGTATCCGGTAGTACCAGAGCGCATCGCGCAGCCCCGCCCGCTTGAAGCGCAGCTCTTCCCCGTCGAACTTCCAGTGGCCGGAGATCGACCGCTGAAGGCTGTAGACCTCGTCGTCCCAGAGACTTTGTTCGAGGCGCGGGGAGGCGAGGGCGCCGCCGGCCACGACCGCCGCGAGCACCCAGATGATGGCGGCGGAACCGGCGCGCTTGCGAGGGCGCTGCCGATCGGGTGCGTCGGCAGGCGTGCCCAACCAGCGCGGAAGGGTGGCGAGCAGTCCGCAGACGAGCGTGAGATTGGCGAGCGCCGCCCACCAGCCCCACGTGATCACGTAGTCGAGGGTGTGGATGTCCTCGCCTGCGTGGAGCCGTTCGGCGACTCCCGAGAGCCAGGGCTTCGGCGCCCAGGCGAGCAGCGCCGCCAGGCCCAGCGCGGCGAGGCCGAGTCCGAGGGTCGCGGCGTCCCGTCGCGCTCGCGACGAAGGGGCCCGCTGGACGCGAGTTCGCTGCTCCGTCATCGATGGCCCGGTCTCAGGCCTCCTGAAGCGCGAACGTGCGGATCCCGTCCTTTTCGAGCTGTCCCGCCGAGACGAAGAGATCGCGGTTCGTCGTCAGGGCTTCGTAGGTCGTATCCGAAATCAGGAGCCCCCCGACCGCCGCTTCTTTCTGGAGGTGGCCGGCCCCGTCGAGTACCGGGCTGAAGGCGAGTCCGCGTTCGAGGTCGACCGCCGACGTCCCGCTGTGAATCCCGGTCCGAACCTCGAACGGCCGGGGAAGCAGGTTCTCGGCCTCGTTGAACGCCGGCAGGGTCGTGAGGATGGCACGCGCGCAGAGGACGGCGTCGTCTGCGGACTCGAAGAATGCCATCACTTCGTCTCCGTTCGAGTTGAGTACGACGCCGCGACTCTCGTCGACGGACCGCTCGATGAACGCACGGAACCGTGCGAACGAGACGACGACGCGCTCGGGGCGCTCCTCCGCGCACTTGAGTCCGTAGGAATCGTAGACATCGACATCGAGGAAGCTGCCGGCTCGGACGTATTGTGCGGCGATACTCTCGTCGAGTTCGACGCGAGCCTCCATCGCGCCGGTCAGCGAGCGCGGACTCGAGGGTTCGTCGCGTCGCAGGGAAGGGGCTTCGAGGCGAAGCACGACGCGATCGGCGAGCTGGATCTGGTCCCCGTCGAACACCCGTGCGGGTTCTTCGACCGGGGCGCCGTTCAGATAGGTGGGATTCGTCTGACTGCGGTGTGCGACCGAGAGCCCCTCCTCGTCCTGGTGAAGGGTCGCGTGATACCGAGACACGCTCGGGTCCGGGATGGCGACATAGCAGTCTGGGGCGCGCCCGACCGAGATCTCCCGGTCGCGCAACGCGAAGCGACGCCCGAGAAGGGCGGTCGGGCCCTCGACGACCGTGAGGAAGCCTGCGACCGGAAGTGCGGTGATGCTGCCTTCGCGGGGGATGACGGCCTGGGTTCCCGCGGTGTCGCTCACGCGGTGCACGCGGGTCGTCTCCCCGGGATCCCGGGTCGGTCTCTCGCGCGGAGGAGGGTCCTCGGGCGAGCGTCGGAAGCGGCGGAGCCATCGCATCATGAAGGTGCGAGTATCTTCCCCCATCCGGCGGCGGAGGGACAGCGTCCCGGATGGGAGGCCAACCCATCGAAATCAGGACTCGCCTTGGCGCAGTCCGGTCGGGAGCAGGATCCGCGCGACGGTTCCCTCGCCGCGTCGCGATTCGAGTCTCAGCTCGCCGCCGTGCCGGCGAACGATCTCGTGGGAGATGGCGAGTCCCAGCCCCGTTCCCTCGCCGACCGGCTTGGTGGTGAAGAAGGGGTCGAAGACGCGCTCGAGAACGTCCGGAGCGATCCCTGGGCCGTCGTCCGCGACGACGATCTCGACCGCCGCGCCGTCCACACGGCTCGAAACCTGGAGGGTTCCCTGTTCGCCGACGGCTGCCTTGGCGTTCAAGAGTAGATTGAGCAGCACCTGTTCGAGCTCGCCGGGTGAACCGTGAATGGTCGGGAGCGGGGAGAGGGATTGCTCGATCACGGTGCCCACGAGCTGGGTTCGCGCGATGCGGAGGGCATGCTCCACGACGCGGTTGAGGTCGAGCGGCTGGCGTCGGTGGCTGCCCCCATGGGCGAGCACCTTCACGTCGCGCACGATTCCCGCGGCCCGGTCCACGCCCTCGATCGACTCTTCGATGAGCTCCTCGCTTTCGGCGAGGACGTCCGCGAGGATTGCCGCCGCCTGCACCTCGTCTCCGGCTTTCTCGAGCCGAGCCCAGTGTTCGCCGAGCAGGCGCAGATTCGCGCCGATGAAGGCCAGCGGGTTGTTGATCTCGTGGGCGATGCCCGCTGCGAGCTCACCGACCGCGGCGAGTCGGCCCGAAACGACGAGCTGGCGCCGAAGTTCGGTCACTTCGCGCAGGTCGCGCACCACCAGCACGAGACCGATCAGGAGACCCTGTCGGTCGGCGACGCGGGTCGCTGTGATGCCCACCGGAATCGAGCGGCCGTCCGGCGTGTGCAGCTCGCACTCCAGCTCGCTGCACTCGCGCGTCGGTTCGAGGGGCGCGTCGGGGACCAGATCGCGGATCGGGGTTCCGACCAGCGTGGCGACGGGGCGCCCGGCGAGTTCGCCCAGCCGGTCGTTCGCGGATCGAATCTCTCCGGTCGGCGAGGCCATTGCGATCCCCTCGGGCAGCGCGCTGAGGATCTGGGCCGCGAACGTTCCGGGAGTGAGGACGGAGTGGCCGAACCGCAGCAGGCTCCAGCACATGACGATGCCGAGGCAAGCGAACGAGGCGACGCCGAGGCGCGGCACGTGGATGTCGAGTGCGGGGAGGAGGCCGTCCGTGATCGAGCCGAGGAAGAGCGGGAAGCTCGCGCCCGCCCCGAGCCAGGGTCCCTGGTTCCGTTCCGCCGGCGTGTCGGAGCTCCGCGCCTCGAGCCAACCCCGCACAACCCCATACATCGCGATTCCGGCGGTGAACCCGTACCAGATCGCGTAGACCGACCCGGTTTCGTACGACCAACCCCAGGGGCGAGCGATCACTCCGGTGTGCATCCCTTCGCCGGTCCACTCGGCGAGGAGCGCGAGCGCTGGAACGGCATACAGCCAGGGGGTGATCTTCGCGCTGGCGAGCCCTTCGGTGCGCGGTCGCGACAGGAACAAGTTCATGGCGAGAGGGCCGATGAAGAGCCATCCCGGTGCGGACAGTCGGACGAAGAACAGGGCCGACTCGGGGTCGGCGCAGACCGTCCAGAACGTCTCGCAGACGCCCCAGTAGCCGGCACCCAGGAGGAGCGCGGCCGCACACCGATTTGCCGTCTGGTGCGGCTCGCGCGTCAGGATCAGAACGCCCGTCGCCACGCACACCAAACCCGAGATCAGCGGAATCGCGAAATAGAGGCTCACCGACCCCTCCCCGCGACCTCATCGACCTCTCTCGAGGTCGGCTTGATCGCCGGCTGGGGGAGCCCGAATCGGACGAGGCTACGAGACGGTCTTCGGGACCTGGAGGACGGTTTCGAAGAACTTCACGGCCGCCGGGTGGACGAAGATGTGGCGCATCTTCCAGAGCGGGGAGTGCCACTCGGCCTCGGGCAGGGTGCGATCGAGGAGCAGCGTCAACACTTCGGCCGAACGTTCGCCGAGCGTGTCGAGGATCTGTTCGCCTAGTTCTGCGGAAGCCTTCCCTGGCGCGCCGGAGTACGTCTCCTCTTGGAAGAAGCGCAGCCCGGCCTGGAGGGAGCGAATCACGCCGCCGAGCGCAGCGATCTTGCCGTGCTCGGCCTTGGGCAGACTCTCGCCGCGCTCTTCGAGCCAGAGCTCCACCGTGCGCTGCGGCAGCTCCTTGTGGTCGGGGTCGACCCACTCCGGATGGAGCGCGAGGAGCTGCGAAGTTTCGACGAGACCCCCGTGCGTGTCGCCCGCAAAGTCTTCCTCTTCGACTCCAGGGAGATGGCCGAGGACGCCACCGAGTTCGGAGCCTCCTCCGTTCAGGCGACTCAGCATGGCCGAGAAGAGGCAGATCATCTGGATCCCGCGCTCCCGCGAGACCCGGTCACAAGCGGTCTCGATCGCGAGAAAATGACGCGGGCTGCCGTGGAAGTTCGAGACCACGACGTCCTGGAATCCCTGGGCGGCGAGAGAGCGCCCGAGGTCCTCGAGGAACGCGATCGTCGTCGACGGCCGAAACGACAGCGAGCCGGGCTGCGGGACCGGGTCGGAGGCGGCGTAGATGAAGGGCAGTTTGAGAAAGGTCCGGCCCTGGTGGCGCTCCGGCAGGAAGCGCAGCGTGCGTTCGGCGAGTCCTTCGCCCTCGAAGGCATCCGCCCCGAGCGGGAGATGAGGGCCGTGGACCTCGAGCGGCGAGCAAGTGACGAGGACGGTGGTCTGCTGGCGGTCGAGGGTGTCGAACTGCTTCTTGGTGAGGGTCTCCCACCGGAGAACGCGCGGGTCGGGCATGGGGGAGGGCCTCCTTAACGACCGGTAAGTCAGGATCGTAGCGCGCTGGGCCCAGCCCGCACGCTGCCGGGGGTCCCGCCATGGTCTAGAATTGGGGAAGAGAAACCGCGCCCCGCCCATACCAGGAGGCTCTCCATGAAGCGCTTCATCGAGCATTCGGAGCTGGCCCGCGACAGCCGCTTCGTTCGCCAGGACAACGCCCAAGCGACCGTGCTCTCGACTCTGCCCGATGACGTCGATGCTGTGGTTTCGGTGTTCGAGCAGTTCGCCCCGATGATCGAGAAGTCGGTCAAGGGAACCGCCGCAGAAGAGCTGTACGAGGCGTACGGCCCGGGCTTCGCCCTGACCGTCCTCAACGAGCCGCTGCGTCCCGACGACCCGGCCGGGGACACACGACTGTTGATGCGCATGCACGGCATTTTCGTCGGGGAGCTGCAGGCGCTCGAAGGCGCCGGTCGCTCGTTGTGGGATTTCCCAGAGGCGCCCTGGGAGTTCAAGATGAACATGGCCCGGCAGTGCTGGGACGAGGCGCGCCACGTCCAGATCTACGAGAAACTGCTCGAACACGTCGGGGGTGAGGTCGGGATGTTCCCCGAGAGCACGTTCCTGTTCGAGTGTGCCTGCTCCGACGATCCCGCGATGCGGGTGGCCGGTGTGAATCGCGGCCTCGAGGGACTGGCCTGCGACGTCTTCCGCGACATGATTCGCTACGCCGAGAAAATTGGCGACGAGAAGATGCGTCAGGCGATCGACTACGTGCTGGCCGATGAGCTGACGCACGTTCGGTTCGGGAGCGAGTGGGTCAAGGAGTTCACGCGCGGCGATCCGGAGCGCTTCAAGAAAGTGCAGGACTTCCGCCGTCAGGTCGACAAGCAGTTCAGCTTCGGGGGCGCGCGATCCGATCGCGAGGACGCGTCGATTCCGATTGCCTGGGAAGACCGCAAAGAGGCGGGCTTCACCGAGGAGGAGCTGAAGGAACTGACCGAGCTCTCCGGGGACGGGCCGAGCCGCGACACGATGCGCGAGGCTGCCCGGATCCTCCGGGAGAAGCATCTCGAGAAGCGACGTCGGGAGGCTGCAGCGTGAGCGAGCCCCGCATGTATCCGGGCATGAGCCCGGAAGAGAAGACGACGTTCGCACCGTACTCGGCGTTCGATATCCCGGCTGATCTGCGCGAGTTGCACGGTCGCTACGACGTGGAGTCCACGGCTCGCCGCGTCCGAAATTTTCGCTTCGCCGAAGAGTGGACGATGCTGATCCTCGGCGGCTGGCTGGCGACCGTGCCCGAGGTGCCGGTCAAGACCGGGCTCGGCAAGCTCTGTTGGGAGTCTGCCCAAGCCGCCGACGTCCTCGGCAAGCGGCTTCCTGAGTTGCGCTGCGGGCGCAAGGCGGTGTCCGCCTCCGAGGCCGGGAATGACGGCTTCGCCAAGGTCATCGAGGCGGTTTCGGAGCCCGAGCGTCCTGATCTGACGATCGAGAAGCTGAGCGGAATGTACGACGTCCTGAGGCCGCACCTGATCACCGTCTACGAGAAGACAATTCGCGAGACGGACGCGATCTGCGACGCGCCGACGATCGAGCTGCTCGAAGACATCATTCGGAAGTCGCGCAAGCATGTGACGTGGGGACAAGAGGTTCTCGACCGACTCTGTGACTCCGACGCCCGACGTGAACGACGACACGGGCGACAGCGCGAGGTCGAAGCCCTGCTCAGCGCATGCGGCGGTGTGACAGGGGAGGGTCTTCACCCAGGTCACTGACTCAGTCCGCCGCGAGAACTGAAACTGCCACGAGCCCGAGGAGGCCGCGATGTCTGTCTTCCGATCGAGTGTGATGGTGAGCGTCGCCATCGTTGCAGCCTTCCTGGTGGGACCGCCCGCCCTCGCGGACGACGTCCCCGATATCGCGGGTCGCTACGACGTCTCCGGCGTCACTGTCGAGAAGGCTACGAGCCTCGAGCGTGAGATCTCGGGCACGATCACGATCGTGCAGGAGGGGTCGACGTTCACGTCGCATTCTGAGTTCAAGACGCTCACGCCGGGTTCGGAAATCGTGCCGGCCAAGGTGCTCGGTACCGGAACGGGCGTAATCGAAGGGAACCAGCTGAGTGGGACGGGGGAGAATCAGCTCCAGTCCTCGTCCGTTCCTGGACTGGACGTCGACTTCGGCATGATCCCGCACCAGAAAGTTTCGCAGCGCATCCATTCGAGTTGGACCGCCGAGGTTCTGCCCGACGGGACGATCCGCCTCGTCAGTGACAACACGGCCGGCGAAGGGGAGGAGGGCTACTCGCCCACCCGCACGACGCTCGAAGGCAAGCGCACCGCGGCCGCCCCGGGGAGCTGACCGCGAAGCCGGTCCCGCCGGCTCTGTGTGTGCGCTCGGGGGGTCAGCCCCGCCGGCACTGTGTGTGCGCTCGGGGGGTCAGCCCCGCCGGCTCGGTGTGTGCGCTCCGGGGGTCAGCGCCGCCGGCTCTGTGTGTGCGCTCGGGGGGTCAGCCCCGCCGAAAGCCGAGAAGAGTCTGCGTGACGACCGCCATCGCGCTCGTCGTGGGCTTCGGAAGCGCCGCCGCTTGCAGGCCGCGCACGCGTTCGATCGCGACCGCGCGATCCGCGAGGAACTTCTCGGCAGCGGCAGCCGGGTCGTTCGGCTGCTCGCGGACGACGATCTCGGTCAGCTCTCGCTGCAGCGCGAGGAGGTCGGTGCGGAGGTCGGCCAGGACCATCCGGTCCCAGACGCTGGTCGCCTGGGCCGCCGGGAGCTGCTGATATACCCAGTTGATGCCGGTGCCGTCCCCGAGTCGGGCATAGACGGCGCCCGCGGTGCGCGGGTCCTGACCGGTCGCTTCGGCGATGCGGACGACGTTGAGCGCGCGATCCGAGAGCCGTAGCCCGGCCAGGATGTTCGCGAGAGGGCCGGGGATTCCGCGCTCCGTGAGGGTCCGGAGGCGCTCTTCGGAGCGCGCGCGCTCGGGGGGCGAGAGGATCGCATCCGAGTCGTCCCGCAGCGCGAGAATTGCACGGTGCCAGCGCGCGGTCGCTTCGGGAGCCGGGATCGGCCCGTCGTCGGCCAACAGATAGCGGGCCACGTCGCGGACGGCGGCGTCGAGTTCGAGCAGCGCCCCATACGCACGCTCGTGGCCCAGCCCGGTGCGGAACTCGAGCAGCTCGGTGCGGTATCCGGGTGCGCCGAGAATGGCTTCGGCGGCGAGGAGCGCGCCGACGACCTGTTCGACCGGGAGCCCCCGGACTCCCACCAACGTCGGCAAGAGCGTCGCGCCGCCGGCATCGACCAGCCGGTTGGTGATCGCGAGGGCGGTGATCTCGGGGCGGAGCCGGTGGCTGTCGATCGCGGGCCCGAAACGCTCCCGGAGCGAGCGCGGGAAGTAGCCCGCGTACGCGGCTTCCGCCGCCTCGCTGTCGAGGATCGCCGTGCCGACCAACGCGGACTGGACGAGATCCTTTGCCAACCCGAGAAGGACCGCCAACTCGGGCCGCGTGAAGCTCGAGAGCGGTTGCCCGCCATCGCCGAGCGCGGTTGGCAGGCCGACTGCCTCCGGCGTCACGCCGGCCGCTTCACAGAGGCGCTCGAGCGACCAGCGGAAGGGCTCCGGGTCGTCCTTCGCGCGCAGCTCGTCCAGCGAGAGGGCGAGCGCCTGGCTGCGGTTGTTCGCGAGGACGCTCTCGCAGGCGTCGTCGACGACTTCGAACAGGACGCTGCGCCGCGCCTTCGCGTCGAGTTCCTTGGCACGAACGAGCGGAGCCAGGAGAATTTTGATGTTCACCTCGTGATCGGAGAGATCGACTCCGCCCGAGTTGTGGATCGCGTCCGTGTCGAGTCGCACACCCGCGCGCGCTGCCTCGATGCGGGCGGCCTGGGTGAGTCCGAGGTTTCCACCCTCACCGACGATCCGCGCACGCAGGCTGGGTGCGTCGATTCGCACCGCCTCGGAGGCGCGGTCGCCCACGTCGGCATGGGTTTCGCTCGCCGACTTCACATAGGTGCCGATGCCACCGTTCCACAGGAGATCGACATCCATCCCGAGCACCGCGCGGACGACTTCGTGGCCGGTCGCGACCTCCGTCGTCAGCCCCAACCGCTTGCGGACCGGCTCGGTGAGCTGAATGCGCTTTGCCCCGCGCGGAAACACACCGCCTCCCTCCGAGAGGAGCTCGGGGTCGTAGTCGGCCCAGCTCGAGCGGGGCAGGTCGAACAGCCGCTTGCGCTCCTGCCACGAAGCTTCCGGATCCGGATCCGGATCGAGGAAGACGTGTCGGTGATCGAATGCGGCGACCAGCTGCGCGCGCCGCGCGAGCAGGAGTCCGTTCCCGAAGACATCCCCAGACATGTCGCCGATTCCGATGGCGGTGTAGGTGTCTTTTTCCGGGTCGATCCCGAGTTCGGAGAAGTGATGAAGGACGCACTCCCACGCGCCGCGCGCGGTGATCGCGTACTTCTTGTGGTCGTAGCCTTCGGAGCCTCCCGAGGCGAACGCGTCCCCGAGCCAAAAGCCCCGCTCCAGGGCGAGCTCGTTCGCAGCGTCGGAGAGGTGCGCGGTGCCCTTGTCCGCAGCGACGACGAGATAGGAGTCGTCCCCGTCTCGGCGATGGACTCCTGCCGGGGGCAGGATCGTGCCGTCGGTGTCCACGTCGTCCGTGAGGTCGAGGAGGCCGGCGATGAAAATGCGATACCACTCGTCGGCCGCGCGGCGCGCTTCGGTCGGCGAGAGCCCCGGGGTGCGCAGGACGAAGCCCCCCTTGGCGCCGACGGGCACGATCAGCCCGTTCTTGAGCTGTTGGGTTCGCATGAGCCCGAGGACTTCGGTTCGGAAGTCGTCCAGCCGGTCGCTCCAGCGCAGGCCGCCGCGCGCGACGGGTCCGCCACGAAGATGGATGCCATCGACGCCGGCCGCGTGGACGAAGCACTCGCGGTGGGGATGCGGTGCGGTCGAGTCCGAGAGCCGGGCTGGGTCGAGCTTGAATGAGATTCGGTAGCCGCCCGGCCGCGGAGCGAAGAAGCTCGTGCGCAGAGTGGCATCGATGAGCTCGTAGAGCGCGCCGAGCGCACGATCCTCGTTGAGCGCCGTGATGCGGTCGCGATATGCCTGGAACGCGTCTCTCAGGCGGTCTTCTCGCGCGCCCCGGCCGTCGCCCAGTTCGGGAGAGAGCCGCGCCTCGTGGTACCGGACGAGCAATCTCACGGCGAGCGGGTTTTCGAGGAGCACGCTTCGCACGTACGGGCGTGTGAGCGTTCCCTGGATCTGATTGAAGTACTCGAGGTAGGCGCGTACCAGGTCGATCTGGCGCCAGTCGAGGCCCGCTCCGAGTACCAGACCGTTCAGACCGTCGTCGGGTGTCGTTCTCGTGAGTGCGGCGCGCAATGCCTCGGACAAGAGCGGTGCGAGCGAGTCGAGGTCGGTCTGTTCGCCGCCCAAAGGCAGGACTCGCAGTCGGTGGACGACCGCGGGGTCGCGGTCGCGCGCTCGAATTCGGGTCTGACGGGCGTCGACGACGCGCAGGCCGAAATGGTCGACGACCGGCAGGAGATCCGAGAGCAGCCGCTCTTCCTCCAGGTAGATCCGCACATGCGTGTGCGTGCGCTCTTCCTCCTCGCGAGAGAAGAAGAACGAGAACTGGGGCTCACCCGTCAGGTGGAGCGCCTCGAGGCCCGACACGTCGCGCACGGCGTCGTCGGGATGCGTCGTGACGCGGAGCGATTCGGGCAGTGCGTCCGCGTAGCGCGCAGCGAGTTCGCTGCCTTCGGCTTCTCCGTGTTCGCGCGTCAGCGCTTCCAGCAGTCGGTCCTCCCACCGGGCTGCCAGTTGACGGATCTCGTTCTCGAGCAGCTCGCTACTCGGAACGCCGCCTTGCTCGTCGGTCGTGCAGAAGAAGTGGAGTATCGCCGCGCCTTCCTCGAGGATCGACACGCGATCGTCGACGGATCCGGCGCCGAGGCGCTCGCTGAAGAAACGCCGGATGCGCTGCCTCAGCTCTTCCGAATAGCGTTGGCGGGGAAGGAGCACCCCCGCGTAGTACGAGAGTCCACCCGGGTCCGAACGCAGGACGACACGCGGCTCTTCGGCACCCTCGGAGTCGACGATCTCGCGGATGAGGGCGGCGTTGTCTACGGCCTCGGCCCCGAGCAGGAACTCAACGGGCGCCGAGTCGAACGCCGTGACGAGCGCCTTGTGGCGGTGCGATCCGGGCGCGACGCCCTCGGCGGCCAGGATCTCGTCGAGCCGCTCACTGAGCAGGGGCACTTCGGAACCGGGCGTGCGGAGCGCAGCGAAGGTGTACAGCCCCGACAGGATCGTGAAGCCGGAGACTTCGCCGGCCTCGTCGTGTTCCTTGACCAGCAGCCGGTCCACCCGGCCGGCACGATGAATTCGCGAGGTGGTCCAGCCTTTGTTGATCTGGATGATGCGCGGGTCTGCGAGCTGACGGCGGAGCTCTTTCGGAATCTGCTCTCCGTGCTGGGGTTCGAAGAACCGGCTCTCGGCATCGTCTCGGAAGAGGCCGAGCCCCGCTTCTTTTCTCACCCGGATTTTCAGGGAGTCCCCAGCGCCCTCGACCTGGAAGCGGCGGACGCCCATCAACACGAAGTGGTCTTCGAGGATCCAAGACAAGAAGCGCCGGATCTTGCTCGCGCGGTCCGCGCCGCCCTCGATCGTGCGTCCGGCGAACTCGAGGTTGGCTTCGAGCTCGCGCACCGCGAGGATCATCCGGCGATGGTCGTCGGTCACCTGGGCGACCAGCTGCATCACCCCGCGCAGGTCGTCCTCGAGCTCGGCGAGTCTCTCGTGACGCTCCACTCGAGGAAAGACCTCGGCTCGGATCAGTGATTCCGGCGCGCCCGACTCGTCGATTCGCTCGAGTTCCCCGTCGGCGTTGCGGGCCACCGGGATGATCGGATGCAGGAGGAGCTGCTCCTGTAACCCGTGCCTCCGGAGAAACAGCCGCAACGTATCGACGAGGAACGGGCGGTCCTCTTGCATGATCTCGAACACGGTCCGCGCGGGGAAAATCTCTGGGCTCGTCACGCGCACGAGCTGCTCGCCCGGGCTGCGCCGGCTCCCGAACTCGAACGCGGCGCGCGCCGCGGCCGCCAGCCCGTCCGCACCCTGCGTGCGGAGCGGTCGCCCTTCGGATCCTTGCAGGACCGCGTGGGCGAACTCCTCGAATGCCGGTGCCCGACGTCCGAGTTCGCGGCCCGTCTCACGGATCGCGTGATCGAGCGCGTTCATCGCCGCCTGCCGATGCATGCCGTCCATGCGGGCGTCTGCCTCCCGACCGCCGTCGCCGCGCGCGGTCGTTGGGCATGGTGGCAGAGTCGCCCGCGTGGGGGCCACCCGAACGTGGCGGAACGTTACTCGCCGAGCTCGTCGAGCTCGCGGCGGGCCCGGTCGAGGATCTCGCGGACTTCGTCCGCCCGGTCGGGTGACTCGCTGCTGTGGAGGGCTCGCAGGGCGGATTTGAGGGTCCGGAGGGCCGGTCGCCACAGTTCGGACGCGTCGGGCTCCCACATGCCGCTCCAACTCTCCCAGTCGTCGGCTCTTTCCCAGATCCGGTCGACGCCCTCCGAACTCTGCTCCAGTTCTGCTCGACCGGCGTCAGAGAGCTCGTAGACGCGCTTGCCGGCTCCGGATTCGGAAACGATCAGCCCCTCATCTTCGAGCTGCTGGAGCGTCGGATAGACCGTGCCCGCGCTGGCCCGGTAGGTACCGCCTGAGCGCTCCTCCAGGCCCTTCATGAGCTGGTAGCCGTGCTGCGGGCGCTCTCCGATCAAGGAGAGCAGGGCGAGACGGACCTCTCCGGGTCCAAAGAAGCGGCCGCGAGACTGCCAGGGGCCGAACCTGCGGGAGCGGCGGGAAGAGTGACGACGGCGTGCGTGGTGCCAAGACATGAAATTCCTCCGAGCGCTATATCGAAGACTATATCGTACGATATATCTACGCAAGATAGAATTCTCGGAGCCCGATTCCGCGCTGCTAGATTCGGGGGATGGGGTACCGCCATCTCACGGTTCACCCTGCGTCCGGCTCCCTCGGGGCCGAGGTTCGCGGGGTCTCGCTGGCGAGCGAGCTTCCGGACGAGGTTTTCGCCGAGATCCAGCGGGCGTTTCTCGAGCACGCGGTGCTGTTCTTTCGCGATCAGCCGCTCGATCGCGTCCAGCAGCTCGCGTTCGCGAGCCGTTTCGGGACCCCGGAAGTGCATCCGATCGTCGACGGCCTCGAGGAGACGCCCGAGGTCATCCGTGTGCCGAAGCCTGCGGGCGAGTCGGCCAGCTTCGGGACCGGATGGCACACCGATAACAGCTTCTTTCCGGCGCCGAGCATGGCGACCGTTCTGTACGGCGAGCAAGTGCCGCCTTTCGGTGGCGATACGCTCTTCGCGAGCATGGAGCGCGCGTACGATGCGCTTTCTCCGTCGTTCCGTGAGCGGCTCTCCGGGCTCGCGGCCGTCCACAGCGCGAGCCGTGCGTACGATCCTGCCGTGACGGGTGAGGAGAAGTACAACGGCGAAGCGTCGATTCGGTATCGCTGGTCGGAATCGATTCGCGACGAGGTCGAACACCCGATCGTCCGGACCCATCCGGAAACCGGCCGACGCTCCTTGTTCGTGAACCCGATGTTCACGCTGCGCATCGCCGAAATGACGGCCTCCGAGAGCCGCGCGCTCCTGGACTTCCTCTTCGAGCACTGTGCACAGCCCGATTTTCAGTGTCGCTTCCGTTGGGAGGACGACTCGGTCGCGGTCTGGGACAACCGATGCGTCTGGCACTATGCGATGGACGACTACCGCGAGTATGAGCGGTTGATGTACCGGGTCACCCTGACGGGTGATGTTCCGCGCTGAAGTGATCCGGTTTCTCGTTCTCGATGCCTATGACCCGACGGGTCGGGCGGCGCTTCGCAAAGCGAGCGGAACCGAGGCAGGGAGACTCTACTCGCGGTTGCTCGCGCGGGTGGCCCCGGACGCGTCGGTAGACGTGATGCGCCCGTCGGACCCCGATGCGATGTTGCCCGCGGGTGCGGCCCTGCAGAACTACGACGGAGTGTTGTGGACGGGCTCCAACCTGTCGCTCGGTGCCGAAGATCGGGCAGCGCGCCGCCACGTCGAACTGGCGCGCGAGGTGTTCGCGGCCGGAGTGCCGAGCTTCGGAAGCTGCTATGCGGCCCAACTCGCGGTCGTAGCGGCCGGCGGGGCTTGCCGAACGCACCCCGCGGGTCGTGAGTTCGGTGTCAGTCGGGAAATCGAACTGACGGCGTCCGGGCGCGAGCACCCGATGTTCCACCGAAAGGCGGGCGTCTTCGACGCATGGACGAGTCATGCGGACGAAATCGCGACGTTGCCGCCCGGAGCGACGATCCTGGCGTCGAACTCGTGGAGTGCCGCGCAGGCGGTGGCCGTTCGGTTCGGAACGGGTGAGTTCTGGGCGCTGCAGTACCACCCCGAGTACGACGCCCACGAAATCGCGTGTCTGGCATCGTTGCGAGCCGACGAATTGATCGCCCAGGGAACGTTTGCCGATGCCGCGGCGGCCGCGGTGTGGTGCGAGGCGGCCGAAGGGGCTGCCGACGCACCGGAACGAGCCGCAGAGGCCGGCCTGCCGCCCGACCTTCTCGATCCCGGCGCCGCGGACTGCGAGATCTCGAACTGGATCGAGCATCTCGTTCTCGCGGCACGACGGCGGTAGCATGACTCGTCGTCTGCACGAAGGAGCCGTCCGGTGACCCCCAACGAACTCGTCGAGATCGAGGAGATCAAGCGTCTCAAGTACCGCTATCTACGGTGCCTCGACCAGAAGCTCTGGGACGAGATCCGCACCTGCTTCGTCCCCGAAACGACGGCCGCGTACAGCGGCGGCAAGTACTCGTTCGAGGGAGCCGCCGCGATCGTGGGATTTCTGGAACGCTCGATGGGCGCAGAGACCTTCCTGTCGAGTCATCGCTGTCATCACCCCGAGATCGAGCTGTCCGATGCGACTACTGCGCGCGGCGTGTGGGCGCTCGAGGACGTCGTGATCGAGGAAAAGTGGGGGATCACGATCCGGGGTGCCGCCTTCTATACCGATGACTACGTGAAGCGGGACGGCTCCTGGAAGATTCTCCACACCGGGTATCGGCGGACCTACGAAGAGATCGAGGCACGCGCCGACTCCCCGAGCCTGAAGCTGACGGCTCATTGGTGGAAGACCGGCGGCACGAGCGAACTCGACGCGGGCTGAACGCCGTCGCGGGCCGGGTGCGTCCGGACGGAATGCCAGCTGTGCCCGGAGCCGCTCGCGGGCTGGAATCCGGGGGACGAGCCGAACGGCGACTTGTGGGGTCGCGGGGGGCGGCCGAGGGTTCGCTCGAGGCTGCGGATCAGCCTACGCGCTTCGGCCAGCTTGTCGCGCAGATAGTGGCCGGTGCGGACGTTCGCGAGGCGTGTGGCCGTGACCTCGAATGCGAGCCGGGTCTCGCGGGTGAGTCGACGGCCCGCGACGAAGTCCGTCCGCCTGACGTTCGCAGACAGCTCGCTCCGCAGGCGCCGCGCCTCGCGCTCGAGGCCGCGTGCCGCCGAGAGCGCACGGCGCGCGGCAGTGCCGCCGAACACGGCGCGTCGTTCGAGCCGGTAGGTGAGGTGACGCGTGGTGCGCACGAGCTGGTGGGCCTGACGCTCGGCGGCGACGGACGCGCGCTCGGACCGGGCCGCTGCGATCGAGGCCGGGAGCAGGACCAGCAGGCTGGCGAACACACAGGCGAGAATTCTGGACATGGCATCTCCTTCGAGGCTTTCGAGGCGGCGCTCCGGGCGACGGGCGCCGGGCGCGCTCATGGGGTCAGACGGGGTGGGCCTCCATTTGATTCGATGCGTCCCTCCGGGGGCCGTGGTATCTCCCGCGGGACATGAGCGCTCTCGAAGCCTTCGGAACACGGACTTGGGTTCGACCGGAATGCAGCGGCCTCGGCCGGCTGCCCGCTCGGGCGACGCTCGTTCCCTTTCCGGACGACGAGGCTGCGCGCGTTGACCGCGAGGCGTCTCGCTGGTATTTGCCGGTCGATGGCGAGTGGCGGTTCCGGCTCGCCGACCGGCCAGAAGCGGTGGACGCGGAATTCGCCGACCGTCGGCACGAGCCGCCCGGGTTCGCGCCGATCGATGTGCCCGGCAACTGGACGCTCCAGGGGTACGACCGCCCCCACTACACCAATGTCGTCATGCCGTTCGCGGAAGATCCGCCCGAGGTGCCGGAAGAAAACCCGACCGGCCTGTATCGGACCGCGGTGTCGATTCCCAAAAACTGGGCCGGGCGCCGCATCGTGCTTCACCTCGGCGGTGCCGAGAGCGTCGCCTACGTCTGGTGGAACGGGCAGCCGGTCGGCTTCAGCAAGGATTCGCGCCTGCCGGCCGAGTTCGACGTCACCGAGCTCGCCGAGCCGGGCGAGAATCTCCTCGCGGTGGCCGTCGTGCGTTGGTCCGACGGAAGTTGGCTCGAGGATCAGGATCACTGGTGGATGGCCGGGCTACACCGCGAGGTCTACCTCTACTCGACCGAAGCCGTGCATCTCGCTGATGTGCGCGCCACGGCCGGACTCGACGCCGATGGCACCACCGGCACGCTCGACGTGGAGGCCCGGATCGGCACCGGAGTGAGTGCCGACGCGGCGGCCGGTCATCGGGTCGAGTTTCGTGTCGAGACGCTCGCCGGGAAGGCGCTCGCACGGAAGCCACTCGGGGGAGAGGTTCCGGTGTTCGTCCGGGGAAACCGGCACCGCGAGATGATCTCCGGAATGGTCTTTCCGGGGCCGGCGGTTCGTGCCGACGCGCGCTTTCCGCGTGTGCGGCCGTGGTCGAGCGAGCGGCCGCAGCTCTACCGGCTGATCACGAGCCTGCTGGACGCGAAAGGTCGTGTGGTCGAAGTCGCCAGCTGTCGCATCGGATTCCGATCCGTCGAACTCGGGGATCGCGAGTTGCTGCTGAACGGCAAGCCGGTGCTGATCCGCGGCGTGAACCGCCACGATCACGACGAAACCCGCGGGAAGGCCGTGACACCCGAGTCGATGCGTCGGGACGTGCTGCTGATGAAACGTGCCGGCTTCAATGCCGTCCGTACGGCTCACTATCCGAACGATCCGCGCTTCTATGACTTCTGCGACGAGTTGGGGCTCTGGGTGATCGACGAGGCGAACGTCGAGAGTCACGCGCGACAGCGAAGCCTGGCGCACGATCCTCGCTTCGGGAGCGCGATCGAAGAGCGCGTGAAGCGGATGGTCGCGCGAGACGGAAACCATCCGAGCATCATCGCGTGGTCGCTCGGAAACGAGGCCGGATACGGCCCCGCGCACGACGCCGCGGCGGCATGGGTCCGGCGTGTCGATCCGAGTCGGCCGATCCACTACGAGGGCGCGTTGATGGACCCGTGGCACGCACTCGAGGGACGCGTTTCGGGGACTCTGAAGAGCGCCGGCCCCCCTGTCGACGCGCCGGCGACGGACCTCATCTGTCCGATGTACCCGACGATCGACGGACTCGTGGAATGGGCGCGGCGGCCCGGCTCGAACAAGCCGCTGATCATGTGCGAGTACTCCCACGCGATGGGCAACAGCAATGGCAACCTCGCCGACTACTGGGAAGTCATCGAGCGCGAGCCCGGCCTCCAAGGCGGGTTCATCTGGGATTGGGCCGACCAGGGTCTGTTGCAGGAGACCCCGGACGGTCGGCCCTATTGGGCGTATGGCGGGCATTTCGGGGACGAACCGAATGATGCGAACTTCTGCATCAACGGAATCGTCGGCCCGGACCGCGCCGCGCATCCGGCGGTCGAAGAGCACCGGAAACTTGCGCAGCCGGTTCGTGTCCGGGGCCGGAACCTGCGGCAGGGGAAGGTCGAACTCGAGAACCGGCAGGATTTCCGGGATCTCTCGTGGCTGCGCGGTCGCTTCGCAGTCCTCGTCGATGGCGTGCCGGTCCAGCGGGGCAAAGTGCGGCTGCCGCGGGTGGGGCCGGGCGAGACGGCGAAGTGCGAACTGCCGATCCGGCGGCCGGTGTTGGAGCCCGGGCAGGAGTGTCATCTCGAACTGGTGTTCGTGGCCGCACGCGACGAGCCGGGCTTTGCCGCTGGAGCGGAAGTCGCGTGGGAACAGCTCGATCTACCGTGGCGCGCGCGCGCTGCGCGACCGCGACGCGCCGAGGGAGAAATCTCACTCGATCGGGCGGGCGATCGGACTCGCGTGACCTGGAACGGAGGCTGGGCCGAGATCGACGAGCCGCGAGGTGCGCTCGCGCAGCTCGGCCTGGGGGATGTCGCGTGTCTCGAGCGGGGGCCGGCCCTCGACCTTTGGCGGGCCCCGACGGACAACGACGCCGGGATGGCGGGCCTGTTCGGCCCGCGTCGGCGCTGGCTCGAATGGGGCCTCGACGAGCTGCAAAGTGAGTGCGTCACCACACGCGTCACGCAAAGCGCGAACCGCGTGTGCTTTCGCGCGAGCCACCGACTCACTGGAACGGATGCGAACCTTGCGATCGAACACCACGAGACGTGGTGGTTTCTGCCGCACGGAGAGGTCATTGGCCGTCATCGCGTGAAGGTGCCCCGCGCGTTCGAAGACTTGCCTCGGCTCGGTCTTTCCTTCGTGCTGCCCCCCGGTTTCGACGCCGTGGAGTGGTTCGGTCGCGGTCCTCACGAGTGCTACCGCGATCGGCGTGCCGGCGCGCGAGTCGGCCGGTTCGCGGCGACGGTCGAGGATTTCTATGAGCCCTACGTCTATCCGCAGGAGCACGGCAATCGCTGCGACGCGCGCTGGTTCGCGCTCGCGCAGCAGTCCACCGGGGCCGGCTTGCTCTGCATGGGACCGGAGGGGGGCGAGTTTTCCGCGAGTCACTACACCGCGGCCGATCTTGCCGCGGCCCAGACCATCGCCGACCTCGAGCCGCGCCCCGAGGTGTACGTCCGCTCCGACGTCGCACAGCGCGGGATGGGAACCGGTGCTTGCGGGCCCGATACACTGCCTGCGTACCGGGTGACGCCCGGAACGTTCCGGTTCGATTTTCGGCTCCGGCCGTTTCGGGTCGGATCCGAGGATCCGGGCACGCTGGCGCGAATGGAGTGGGAAACGCGATGAACGAACAGCCGAAGCCTCACGCACGAAACGTGGGATTCGAGTGGACTCAGCCCGAGGGGCCGTTCCGGCGGATCTCCGAGCCGCAGCGGCGAGCGTATCGGGAGGAGGGCTTCTTTGTGCTCGAGGATGCCTTCTCTCCAGAAGAGATGGCGGTTGCGATCGAAGCGATCGATCCGCTCGAGGCGCAGACGGAGGCGTTCCTCCGGACCCGCGACGACGGGAAGTTGTTCATCGCGCGCGCGGGCGAGATCACCTTCTCTCCCGGGCTGGTCACGCGGTCTCGAGCGCTGCGTGACTTCTGTGCGAGTCCGGTCTTTGCCGATCTCGGGCACGATCTGATCGGACCCGACGTGCGGCTCTACTGGGATCAGGCCGTCTACAAGAAGCCCGGAGCGCACGAAGAGTTTCCGTGGCATCAGGACAACGGGTACACGTACATCGAGCCGCAGCAATATCTGACGTGCTGGGTCGCACTCACGGATGCGACCGTCGAGAATGGCTGTCCGTGGGTCGCGCCCGGCTTGCACAGGCTCGGAACCCTCGACCACTGGATGACGGACCTCGGTTGGTGTTGCCTCGGAGGTGAAGTCGAGGCGGTTCCCGCGCCCGCCCGCGCGGGCAGCATCGTCGTCTTTTCGAGCCTGACGCCCCACCGGACGGGCCCGAACCACAGCGACGGGGTGCGGAAGGCCTACATCGTCCAGTTTGCGCCGGATGGAGCCCGGCGTCTCGAGCTCGATGGCAGTGTGGTGACCTGCGACGATCCGGCCCGACAATTCGAAGTGCTGCGGGGCGGCGCACCGGTCGCGCCCGACGCGCCCGGCACCGCGTGACATCACGGCGGGAGGCCTGGGGTCAGACGCGCGACGGCGTCGACGTCACCCTCTGGACCCTCGAGGCGGGCAACCTGTGCGCGCGTGTCACCGACTACGGTGCGCGTCTCGTGTCGCTGGAGGCGCCTGATTCGCAGGGTCGTCGTTGCGAGATCACGCTCGGCTACGAGGATCTCGCCGGCTACGAAACCAGCCCGGGGTATCTCGGATGCACAGTAGGCCGCTGGGCCAACCGGATCGCCGGCTCGAGGTTCGCGCTCGACGGGCAGGAGTTTGCACTCGAAGCGAACGAGGGCGACCACCAGCTGCACGGGGGGCCACGGGGTTTCGATCGGCACGTGTGGCGCGCGGATCCGGTGCCCGGTGACGCTGCGGCGGTCGCGTTCACGCACCACAGTCCGGACGGAGATCAGGGGTTTCCGGGTGCGCTTTCGTGTCGCGTCGTCTATCGGCTGACGCCGCGCGGGGAGCTCGTCCTCGAGTACGACGCGGAGTCCGATGCGCCGACCGTCGTGAATCTCACGCACCACAGCTATTGGAATCTGGCGGGGGATGGAAACGTTCTCGACCACGAATTCGAGATTCTCTCCGACGCCTTCTTTCCGGTAGACGCGGACAAGATTCCGACCGGCGAGCGTCGCTCGGTGGCGGACACTTCCCTCGATTTCCGGCGGCCGAGGTCGCTGCGCTCAGGAGTCGAAACGCCAGATTCGTTCTTGCGCGAGGCGGGGGGCTACGACCACTGCTTCGAGCTGCGCCCGATTGCGCACGGGAAGGGGCTCGCGGCTCGCGTGCGCGAACCCCGGAGTGGCCGCACCTTGGAAGTGACGACCACGGAATCCGCGGTGCAGCTCTACGGCGGGGCGGGGCTCGCCGATGAGCCGGGGCGCGGAGGCCGTCGGCACGGGCCGGCGGCGGGCTTCTGCCTGGAGACGCAACGCCCTCCGGACGCTCCGAACCAACCAGAACTCGGAGAAGCGATCCTGCGGCCGGGTCGGGTCTATCGCCAAGAGACACGCTATCGATTCGGGGTCGGTTGAGGCACGCATGCGCTGGAAGCCCGGACAAAGAAGCAAGAACCTCGAGGACCGCCGCGGCCAGAGTGGCCGCCGCCGGAGCCGGTTCCCGTTTCCGTTCCCGTCGGGTGGCGGAGGCGGGCGAGGGCGCGGCCGGATTCCGATGCCGCGCGCGGGCGCGCCGCGGATGAGTCTCGGTGGCATCGTCTTGCTGCTGGTGATCTTTTTCTTCCTCAACCGTTCGGGCTTGCTGCCGCAAACGACGAACGTGCCGGGCGGGTCCGCGTTTCCGACCCAGTCCCCGGGTTCGTCGCGGGCTCCCGAGCCGCTCGGCTCGCCCCGGTCCCCCGGTTCGTTCGGTCCCTCGGCGGGAGCCCAGGGAAGCCTGGCCGAAGAGCAGCTGGTCGACTTCGTTTCGTTCGTCCTCGACGACGTTCAGAAGATGTGGGCCGAGGTACTCCCCGGATACCGCGACGCCAAGCTCGTGCTCTTTCGCGGCACGGTGCAATCTGGCTGCGGCTTTGCGGCCGCGCAGATGGGGCCGTTCTACTGCCCGGCGGACGAGAAGGTCTACGTCGACCTCTCGTTCTACGAGGAGATGCGTTCGCGCTTCGGTGCGCCCGGCGATTTCGCGCAGGCGTACGTGTTGGCCCACGAGATCGGGCACCATGTCCAGAAGATCACCGGCATCGAACGCGAAGTGCGGTCGGCGCAAGCGCGCAGTCGCCGCGAGAAGAACCCGCTCTCGGTCAAGATGGAGCTTCAGGCCGACTGCTTCGCGGGCGTCTGGGGCGGTTCGGCCGGCGAGCGCGACATCCTCGAGCAAGGGGACGTCGAAGAGGGCTTGCGAGCGGCGGCCGCGATCGGTGACGACCGACTCCAGAAGATGCAGACCGGGCGTGTTCAGCCGGAGGGCTTCACGCACGGGTCGTCCGAGCAACGCATGCGTTGGTTGCGGCAGGGCCTCGAAGCGCGCGACCCCGACCGCTGCGACACATTCTCCGTCGCTCGGCCCTGAGAGAGTGCGTTCCGCATGCCGCGACCCGCGTGGGACTCAGGCCGGGGATCGGCCGAGGTCGACCGCTTCCGGTCCGGCAAGCCAGCTGGGGGTCTGTGGAAGGCGCCTCTCGGCGGGCCGCAGCAGGTAGGAAGCGGCACCCACGAATAGGAGCGTCAGCGGCGGAATGAATTCGCTCGCCGGGTCGCCGACGAAGATGTGGGAAGCCACCGCGCCGCTGAGATTGAACGCGAAGCCGGCGTAGGCCCACTCCTTGAGAAGGGGCTGGCCGGGAAGGACGAGGGCCACGACTCCGAGCAGCTTGGCGAGCCCGATGATCGACATGAAGTAGACCGGGTATCCGAGCCCCGTCATCGACTCGACCATGAACTCGATTCGGCCGAAGTGGGCGATGCCCGAGAACCCCAGCACAGCACAGAAGAGCGCGGTGAGGATCCAATAAGCGAGGTTTTTCTTGTCCAATGGGGCTCCCTGGGCGCGGTTTCATGATTTATACACTAGAATAAATTGATTGTACAATCGAATAATCCCTGGGAGGGGTCGCCCATGAGTCATTCGCCGAAGGTCGTTCTGGTCACCGGTGCGTCGGGAGGCTTCGGAGACGTGCTGGCGAGGAAGCTGGCTCGAGAGGGTTTCCACGTCTACGGAACCATGCGCGCGCCGTCCGCGGCCGCCGCAGAGCTCCCTTTCACGATGCTGCCGATGGAGATTTCGGACCTCGCGTCGATCGATGCGTGCGTCCGAGCGGTGCTCGAGCGCGAGGGGCGGATCGATGCCGTGGTCAACTGCGTCAATCAGATGGTCATCGGGTCGGTCGAGGAGCAGACCGTCGACGAGGTCCGGGCGGTGTACGAGACCAATGTGTTCGGAGTTCTGGCGGTGTGTCAGCGGGTCTTGCCGGTGTTTCGGGAACAACGCGCCGGGACGATCGTCAACATGAGCTCGCTGGGGGGCCTCTTTGCGGTTCCGCACATGAGCGCCTACACGTCGGCGAAGTTCGCGCTCGAGGCGCTCACGGAGGCGCTGTACCACGAGCTGCGCGGCGAGCCGATCGACGTAGTCATCATGCAGCCGGTCGCGATGCGGATGGATCGGCCGGCCCTGGGCTCGCACCTGAACACCGTCGCTGGAGTGGGGCCCGACTCTCGAAGCCAACGGATGGTGGAACAGATGGCTGCCGACACCGCGGCGAGCACGCTCACGCCGGAGGCGGTCGCCGCGAAGGTCCATGCCGTCCTTCTCGCCGAATCGAAACCGCTCCGGGTCCCGATGGGGCGAGCGAGGCCGATGTCGCTGCTCAAGCGGCTGGCGCCGCAGGCGGTCGTCGACAAGATGATCGGAGCGCTGCTTCCGGATTGAGCGGCCGCTTGCGCCCCCCGCGCTTTCCGCCGGAAGCCAATGACGGATTGGGGCTAGAGGAGTCCCTGCCGCGCTCCGACCTCGACGCCTGCGACATAGCCGTAGTCGACGAAGAAGTTCACGCCGCTGACGAACCGTGCCGCCGCCGAGTTGAGAAAGATCAGCGGCTCTGCCATTTCCTCGGGGGTGGCGTTGCGCCCGACCGGCGCCAGAAAGTGCTCCTCGAGAAACTCCTGGCTCACCTGCTTGTGGAACGTCGGCAGCATCGGAGTGTCGGTCGGAGCCGGGCTCAGACAGTTCATCCGAATCTGCTGAGCCGCCAGCTCGCTCGCACGCTTCTTCGTGTAGTAGATGATGCACTGCTTGGAGAAGAGGTAGCCGTTGTTCGACGCGTCGTTGGCTTCGAGCCAGGCCCGGCCGGCAGCAAAGTCGGCGGTGCCGCAGAGGGCCTCGACGTTTTCGAGGTTCTTCTGCCAGCCCATTCCCGCGACCGAGGTGATGCTCGCGATCGCGCCCCCCGCCGGGATTCGCGGCAGCAGACGCTCCGTCAGGGTCCGGAGACCGACGAAGTTGACGAGCGTCGTATCGAGGTTCGAGAACGGCGGTCCCGGCAGGCCCGCGCAGTTGAAGAGCGCATCGAGCGACTCGGGCAGTCGGTCGGCCGCCGCGTCGATGGAGGCTTCGCTCGACAGGTCGCACTCGAGGCTCTGCTTCACCGGCGCGGAAATCGTCTGCACGTCGAGCGCGTGCACCTCGGCTCCGAGTTCGACGAGCGTCTCGGCGACGGCAGCCCCCATGCCCGATGCGGCGCCGGTGACGGCTACCCGCTTGCCTTGATAGTCCAGAATGTCACGCATGGTTCCTCCCAGTTCGGGTAGGGAAGCACGGGGAGAGCCCCCAGGCCAGTCGGTGCCCCGAAGCTTGTCAGATCCGTCCTCGGGATCAGGCGAGAAGCGAGCCCAATTCCTCGAGAAGGATCGAGCGCATCTTCTCGACGAGGGGCGGGCCGGATTCGCCCACGCACTCCGCCACGGTGATCGAAGCAGAGGGTTCGTAGCGTCGCTCTGAGCCCGCCTCCGCGTAGAACGTGTTGACGACCCGGGTCCATTCGGCCAGGTCGCCGTCGACGAGCAGCAGCGCGTGGGCGAGGACCGCGCCGCGTCCCGGAGAGGTGGCGCCGGGGCGGGCGCGCCAGCGCTGGGCCGTCCCGGCCAGCTTGCGTCCCTGTGCGACGAGGTTGAACCGGCCGTCGCAGAACGAGCCCGGGACGTCTCCGAACTCGGCGGCGACCCCGATCCGGGCGAGGCCCCGCTGGAGGGGCAGGGCGAGCGCGGCGTACACCGAGTCGAGGGTGCAGAGGGGGCGTTCAGGGGGGCGAAACGCGAGCGTCAGCTGGAGGATGCCGGGCGCGTGCGGAACCGCGGTGCCGCCCGAGTCGCGCACGAGGACCGGCCAGCCGCCGGGCGCGAGTCGGGTGCGCGCGGCGTCGAGGCCCGGAAGATCCCGTTCGGAGCGAGCTGCGACGAGGCAGCGAAGGTTCTCCCACAGACGCGCCGTCGGGGGGGCGTGCCCCGCCCGAACGGCTTCGAGAAGCTGGCGGTCGCGATCGAGGCGCTCGGCGGCGGTGCCGCCCGCGCGATCGTCGACGACCCGCCAGTTCGGGATCGCCCGGAGGAGGGCGACGCCGTCAGCCGTCGGTGAGGGGTCGTCCCCAACCATCGAGGTACACCATCTTTTCGACTGCGTTGCGGCGGATCGGGCCGTGGCCGCGGCTTGCCGGCCAGCCGATCGGCACGCACGCGTAGGTCGCCCACGGATCGGGCAACTCGAGGAGCTTCTGGACCTCGGGCTCCGCCTGGCAGAGCAGCGTCGTCAGCGTGCACCCGAGACCTTCCGCGCGACACGCGAGCAGCAGATTCTGCACCGCCGGGTAGAGCGAGCCCCCGCCCACCACGCTCGGCCGATCGAGCGCGGCGTCGGTGATCGCGAGCAAGCTGGGGTTGAAGCAGAAGAGGATCAAGGCGGGCGCTTCGTGGAGATGCTCCGCGAGATGATCTGCCGCCGCGAGCATGCGCTCCTGGCGAGCGCGGACCGCCTCGGGTGCGCCCTCGAGTCCGCGCCGGTGCGATCCGACGTACGCCTGCCACGGGCCGATGTAGAGGGCCTGGAGGGCTCTCTTCTTCTCCTCGTCCCGGACCACGACGATCCGCCAGGGCTGGACGTTGCCGCCGCTCGGGGCCCACGTGGCGGCCTGGAGCACCCGCTGCAGCACCTCGTCCGGGATCGGGTCGGTCCGCAGGCGCCGAACGGCTCGGGTCGTGCTCATCGCCTCATAGACGCCGGGCTCTTCAGGAGGGCGCTCCGATTTCATGGGCGAAGCGTAACCGAGGCCAAGGTCCCGAGCCGGCGCGGTACACTGCCCGCTCGGAGGACATGATGCTGAAGAATATGCACTACGGCCCTCGGCCCTCGGTTCGAGCCGCGCAGGAGCGTCTCGGCGGCCTGGAATTTGGAAAGCTTCGGGTTCGGCCGCTCGCGCCGTCCATCGGCGCCGAAATCGAAGGCATCGACCTGACCGCGCCGATCGATGACGAAACGTTCACGGAGCTCGAACGGGCGTTCGTCGAGTACAAGGTCGTGTTCTTCCGGAACCAGCCGATCACGATCGAGCAGCAGCTCGAGTTCGCGCAACGTTTCGGAGATCTCGAGGATCACCCTTTCCTGCCCTCGAAGGACGGTTTCGGCGAAGTGATCCGCTTCGAGAAGGACGAGTCCACGCCCGGTTTCGAGAACAACTGGCATAGCGACGTGACGTGGCGCGCAGTGCCGCCGCTCGGGACGGTGCTGCACGCGATCGAGGTGCCCCCGGTCGGAGGAGACACGCTCTTCGCGGACATGGAAGCGGCCTACGAGGGGTTGCCCGAGCCGATCAAGGCAAAGCTCGACGGCGTGCAGGCCGTGCACGACTTCACGCAGAGCTTCGGCGCGGCGATGCCTCCGGAGAAGCTTGCGGCGCAGCAGGAGAAATTTCCGGCCGTGACCCATCCGGCCGTCCGGACGCATCCGGTGTCGGGCCGTCGCGGCTTGTTCGTCAACTCGATCTTCACGAGCCATCTCGAGGGAATGCCGCGGGAAGAAAGCGACGAACTCATCGAGTACCTGTGCGCACAGGCGGCGGTGCCGGAGTACCAGTGTCGGTTCCAGTGGCGCGCGGACAGCGTGGCGTTCTGGGACAATCGCAGCGCTCAGCACTACGCGAGCAACGACTACTGGCCCGCCCACAGGGTGATGGAGCGGGCGACCATCATCGGTGATGTCCCGGCCTGACCGCTCCAGCGAATTCGAGGCGCTCGGGACTCGGCTACCAGCCTTCGACTCGGTGGATCTGCCACCACACGAGATTCGGGAGCCAGCGTCGGACGTGCCAGCCGAGACTCGTGCCGCGCCCTGGGAAAACCCAGAAATCATCTCGTTCGAGCGTGTGCTCGATCTCTTCGAGCACTGTTTGCGGCTCGATCGGCGGGGTTTCGTCGAGCAGTTTGGGCCAGGAGGTCGCGCGACCCTGGTCGAGGAGCGGCGTGGCGACGGGCGGGGGGCAGACGCATGCGAACCGGACGCCCTTGCCGCGGTTCTCGTGGTAGAGCACCTCGCTGAACCCGACGACCGCAAACTTGGACGCGTTGTACGCCCCCATGAGCAGGGTCGGAACCCAGCCGGCCATCGAGGCGAAGAGGATCATGTCTCCGCGGCCGCGCTCGAGCATGCCCGGGAGCGTCATTCGAGTGACGTTCACGAGGCCGTGGTAGTTGATGTCCATCACGCGGTGGATGACGGCGAGGTCCTGCTCGACGAGCTTCCCGAGCGGCATGATCGCTGCGGCGTTGTAGACGCGGTCGATCGGGCCGAGTTCGTTCTCGGCTTCCTTGACGGCGGCTTCGACCGCGGCGGCGTCGGTCACGTCCACGCGGAATTTGCGGATCGAGTCCTCGTGTCCGAGGGCGGTCTCCGACAGGCCGTCTGTGTGGACGTCGAGGGCGGCCACGAGTTTGCCCTGCTCCGCGAGCTGACGCGAGGCGAGGCGGCCCATGCCGCTGCCCGCGCCGGTGACCAGCGCGACTTTTCCGTGGAATCCCATGGCTCAACTCCTTCGTGTCACGCTCTTCTCGGGCGGGCTCGATTCTCGAGTCCGTCCAAAATGCGATCGAGTTCGTCGAGGGTGCTGCGCGGGTCTTCCTCGACGAGCAGGCCCCGCATGCCGAGGCTGCGTGCGGCCGCGACGTTGCCCTCCCAGTCGTCGATGAAGAGGGTGCCTTCGGGTGCGATTCCGCCGAGCCTCTCGAGCGCCAGCTGGAAGATCCGAGGGTTCGGTTTGCGGACGCCCACCTCGCTCGAATCCACGACGAACTCGAACAGCTCGTCGACCGGGATGAGCTGGCGCCAGCGCTCGCGAAACTCGATGATGTTGTTCGTGACGAGCGCGGTTCGCACGCCGGCTGCGCGCAGGCGGCGCGCGCGGTCGACCACCGCCTCTCGCGCTCCGTGAGAGCCGGCCATCCGCTGGAAGACCCGAAACGGGTCGCTCTCGACACCCTCGGCTCGTCCGAGCACGAGGATCTCGTCGCGGGCCTCGACGAGCGAGATCTCGCCGCGCTCGAGTCGATGCCAGGGGTGATCGGTGTCGGCGTCATAGGGGCCGAAGACCAGTTCGAGGACGCGCTCGGGCTCGGTCCCGAGCTCCGTGCCGAGGCTGCGCGCGGCCGAGAAAGGGGAGTCGGTGAAGACGCCCCCGAAGTCGAAGAGCGCGGCTTCGAGCGGGGCGGTCTCGGCGGAATCGATGGAGTCGGCGGAATCTACGGAGTCGGGGGGCACCTCCGTACGGTATCAAACGGGCCCGCCTCGGCTGCGCCGCTGCACTGGTTCTGATAGATGTCGGGACGTGGGTACACGCGTCGCGTTCGTGGGTCTCGGGGTGATGGGTTTTCCGATGGCCGGGCATCTGGCCGCCGCCGGGCACGCCGTGACGGTGTTCAATCGGACGCGCGAGAAGGCGGAAGACTGGGTTGCGAGGCACGGCGGCCGCCCGGCCGCTTCGCCTGCGGAGGCGGCGCGCGACGCGGAGATCGTGTTCGTCTGTGTCGGGAACGACGAGGACGTTCGCTCCGTCACGTTGGGCGACGACGGAGTCCTCGCCGGCCTTGCTGCCGGGGGCCTGCTCGTCGACCACACGACCGCCTCCGCGGACCTCGCGAGGGTCCTGGCGTCGGAAGCCGCGGCTCGCGGTTCGGCTGCCCTCGATGCGCCGGTGTCGGGTGGACAGGCCGGTGCTGAGCAGGGCGCTCTCACGGTGATGGTCGGCGGCGCTCCCGAGGCGTACGAGCGTGCCCGGCCGTTGTTCGACGCATACGCGCGCAAGGCGGCGCTCCTCGGACCGGCGGGGAGCGGGCAGCTCGCCAAGATGGTCAACCAGATCTGCATCAGCGGATTGGTGCAGGCGCTCTCCGAGGGGCTGGCGTTTGCGGAGGCCGCGGGGCTCGATGCTCGCGCCGTAGTCGATGTGATCTCCCAGGGCGCCGCGCAGTCGTGGCAGATGGACAACCGCTACGAGACGATGCTGGCGGGCGACTTCGACCACGGCTTCGCCGTCGAATGGATGCGGAAGGACCTCGGCATCGCGCTCGACGAGGCGCTTCGAAACGGGGCCCAGCTACCCGTGACGGCGCTGGTCGACCAGTTCTACGCGGAAGTCGAGGAACTCGGCGGTCGCCGGTGGGATACGTCGAGTCTGATCGCCCGTCTGAGGGCCGGGAAAGACCGGTAGCCGCTCCGCCCGCCGAGGAAGAAGTCTCCGCTGGTGGGTGGTAGCGTCGCCCTGTGCCGAGTCTGGATTCCCTCGTCCCGAGTGTCGACCCGTCGAGTGAGAAGTCGTCTGCCATGCGGATGGCGGAGCGGCTCGCATCCTTCAGGCCGGTGACGCTCTTCCTCGTCCACGTCGGGAGATACATCGATCCCGTCCTCATGCGCTGGACGAACGGTCGCGTCAATCTCACGGGTACGAATGCCGTGGTGGTCCTTCATCACAAAGGCGCGAAGACGGGTACCCCGCGGCAGACGCCGCTGGCCTATTTCACGGATGGGCGAGATGTCATTCTCGTCGCATCGAAGGGCGGGGCGCCTCGCAATCCTGCCTGGCTGCACAACGTGCGAGCCAATCCCGGTGTGGAACTCTGGGTGGGCAGCCGCGGTGGCGCCTATCGGGCTCGGGTTGCCAACGCGAGCGAGCGTGCCGACCTTTGGCCGAAGGCGATATCGGCGTATTCGGGGTTCGCCGGGTACCAGGAACTCGCGCCCGACCGGGAGATCCCGGTCGTCGTGTGCTCGCCAATCTCGGAGTCGGCGTCCGAAGCGTGACCTTTCCGGTCGGGTGCTAGACGAACAGCCCCAGCGAGCCGAAGTCGGCGCCCAGGTTGGCCGTGGCGTCGCCCCCTAGCCAGCTGTTGATCACGTCGGCGTAGACCGTCCGGAAGTCGGTGCCGAAAGGCAGGTTGCCATTGTTGTCCGCCGTCGTGAGATCCGGCATCTGGCTGGCAACGCCCCCGTTCAGGATCGAGTTGTCGCCCTGGACGAACATCATGCCCGCCCGGCCGTGGTCGGTGCCTGCGGTGCTGCCCGAGTCGTTCTGAGCGATCCGGCGACCGAACTCCGAGTAGGTCATCGTGCAGACGCGATCCGCCAGCCCGAGCCCTTCGAGGTCACGCTGGAAGTTGGCCATGCCGTTCGAGACGCGGCGCAGGATGCGCGCGTGGCGATCGTCGTCGTTGGCCGATCCCTGCTCCGAGTGCGTGTCGAAGCCACCAATCCCGAGGTGGAAGAAACACAGCCCCGTCTGGTTCGCCGCGTTTCCGATGTTGGCTTCGTCGTGGCGCAGGATCGACGCGATCTGCTGAAAGTCCTCTTCGAAGCCGCTCTCTGCATCTTCGTTGAGAGATCCCCAACCGTCGACCTCGATCGTCTCGAACAGGGCAGCCTTGTCGACGAGGTTGCCGCCCGAGCGGGTCACGCTGTCGAGAACCCCCGGCGGGCGGGCCTCTCCGTACATCTGTTCCCACACCGCAGTGCGCGCTTCGAGGTCGCGGTACTCGTCGTCGTCGGGAAGATTCAAGCGCCGAAGGCTGGTGACCCCGATCGCGTCGCTGTTGAGACCGACCAGGCTGCGGTTGACAGAGGAGCCGAACGACAGCGAATGCAGTTCGCCGCCGGGGAACTCACTGTCGAGATGGCGGCCGATCCAGCCCGTTCCGTTCGGATTGGTATTTCCTTCCCACCAGACGACCTCGCCGGCGAAGTGCGACAAGGAGCTGTCCGGATACCCGGTGCCGTTGATGACCGCGAGCTTGCCCTCGTCGTAGAGCGACTTCAGCCCGGTCATCTGCGGATGCAGAGCCAGTCGAGTGCCGAGCACCGGGTCGTTACCGATTTCCGTGGCCCCGAGATCCGACACAGCGACCGCGAGGTCGGGCCGGACGTCTTCGTAGACCGAACGCTGGGGTGCCCCGACGTCGTCCATCGGAATCACGGTGTTGAGGCAGTCGTTGCCCCCGGCCATGTTCACGACGACCATGATTCGCCCGTTCGGCGCGGCGGCCCACGCGGGCTGGCTCGCCATCGAGAGCACGTGACTGCCCGCGAGTGCGGTGGTGGCGGAGGCGCCCTTCAGAAACTTGCGTCGATTGATCTTCATGGGGGGCTCCTAATGAACCTGGTATTCGGGGAGGGTGAGGAGAAGGACAAACACGCCCCGGAACTTGGTCTCGAGCCACTCTTCGTCCGAGAGCGCGTCGCCGCCGTCGAGGTAGTCGATCAGCGCTTGCCGGGTTGCGTCGGGGACGGACACTCCCATCCGGTCGAGGAGGCCGTCGACCATCGGTCCCGTGCTGACGGCACTCGGGTCCAGCAGCTTCTTTGGAGTCACCTTGAAGATCTTCTTGTCCCGCCCTGCTGCGAGTTGCTGAGCGAAGTCGAATCGCTCGAGGAAGCGACTGGTCGAAAGCCAGGCGTCGGAGTGGTTCCAGCCGTTCACGCTGGGCGGATTGAAGAGATCCATCCCCATGAAGCGCACGAAGTCGGGCACCTCGTCGAGCTTCGTCTTCGCCTCGAGGGATGAGATCGCCTGGAGCGCGAAGTCGACCGGGGTCTTGGCGGTCGACTCTCGAGACGCCGCCGAGTAGAACTCGTCGTGCGTGAGGATCGCGTGGACGAGCGGTCGGATCTCGTAGCCGGCTGCGACGAAGATGTCCGCCAGTTCGTCGATCAGCGCAGCCGAAGGATCCGGGTACGCGTACCACTCCCAGAGCTTCTTCGCGATGAAGCGAGCTGCCGTCGGACGGCCGTCGGTGTCTCGATGCGTGAAGAGGACGTCGATCGCATTGAGCGCGGTCGGGAACGGCAGTCCGTCCGCGTTCTCGACACCGATGTTCCCGGACGCTTCGTGGCCCGTTCCAGCGAACAGGACCTTGGCTCCGTCGTCGAAGCGGCTCGGCTCGATCAGGACGTTCCCGGTGAAGACGGTGCGATTCTTCTTTTGCTTGGTCTCGGCGACGAAGCCGGTGCAGCACCGCGCCATCTGGACGACGTCATCCTGCGTGTAGGTGTCGTTGCCGGCCAGGTCCTTCACGCCGAGGACGAAGAGCTCCATCACCTCTCGGCCGAAGTTCTCGTTCGGGGCGTCTTTCTGGTTTCGGAAGCCGTCCAGGTAGTCGAGCATGGCCGCGTCGCGAGCTACGGCGAAGACCATGTCCCTGAAGTTGCCGAGCGCGTGAGTCCGGAAGACGCCGTTCTGGTTGGCGAGAGACTCGAGGTCATCCACCACGTCGAAGCTCGACGGGAAGTGGTCATGCCAGAAGAGCGTGAGCTTCTCGGCCGCTCGCCACTTCTTGCTCTGCATCTGCTTGAGCCACCACTTCTGGATGACACGCAGCTCGTCGCGGTTGTCGTCTTTGCGACGCGGCGGGCTCTTCTTGCGGCCCTTGCTGGGCAGAAGTTGGTCTACTGCGCTCGCCCGGCTCTTGCCTTCGAGCTTGGCGAGATCCTTCTGCGTCGGCCCGAAGGCCGCGCGACGGAGCAGATGGAAGACATCTTCTCTGGTGAGCAGGTCTGTTGCCGGCATGGTCGATCATCCCCCGAAGCAGGTGGTGCCTTCGGCCCCTCCTGCCGACGCCTTGAACCTATCGGTGTCCCCCGCCAATCAACCGTGTGCGGAATCACACTTTTCTCGCCGTTCGGTCGCGCGTTCGGTGGGAACGCGCAAGAGATGCGCGCGCGATCGGCAGCTCAGTCGCGTGCGGTGTGCAAGTTGCGCACGGTGCCGTCGAGGTCGATCGAAAACCGCGCCACGTCCTGACCGCTCGGGCCACCCATCCGCGCCACGGGCACGCGTTGAAGCGTGACCCGGAGTGGGCCCGCGGTGTTCGCGAGGTCGATCCGTGCGAAGCCGTGGTCGGCGAGGGCGAAGCGTCGGCCGGCGTCTCCGGGAGTCGGCTCGCGGACGTCCGAGCCACTGCCAGCGATCACGTGGAGGCGCGGCCAGGCTTTGGGGGTCTCGATCACCTGAAGATTGTGTTCGTGCCCGGCCAGAAAGAGCTGAATCGGCACGCTTGCGCGTTCGAGGGCCCGCTTCATGCGCGCCTCGAAGCGCGGAACCGCACTCTTTCCGGTGTCCACCATGGGATGGTGTGCGGCGACGATCCGCCACGGGCCCCGGGAGTTTCGGACCGCCCGCGTGAGCGCGTCGCCGGGTTCTCCGCGCAGCCACACCATACTGTCGAGGAGAATCAGGCTTACTCCCCCTTCGAGCTCGCGGATCTCGAAGTCGCCGAGCGGCATCTGCCAGTTCTCTAAGTAGTCGGGAATCCGGCGGCGCTGGAGTAGGGGGCTCTCTCGTTCGTTGTAGTCATGGTTGCCGAGGAGTGCGTGGATCGGGACGGGATGCCGATCGGCCTCGCTCGCGGGGCACGCCTCTTTCAGACTCCCCTGGCCTCGCGGCGTCAGCCGAATGAAATGACAGAACGGCTGCACCAGGTTCGACCGGAGCCGATCCTTGAACTCGCGCTCTCGCAGTCCGTCTGGGTAGAAGTTGTCCCCGAGGAAGACCAGTCCTGTGACGGGGGATTGAGTGTCGGCGTGCGCGAGCGCCGCCGCGACCGCGAGCCCCGGGTCGAGCGCTGCGACCAGATCTCTGGGCTTGCCGGTATCGCCGACGGCGAGCAGAGAGAAGATCGGGCGCGGACGGGGCTCCTGCGAGGATCGCTCGAGCGATACGGCCCCCCACAGCGCGCCGCCGAGTGCGGCACTGGCGGTGAGAACGAGAAAGCGACGGCGGAGCATGGCGGCTGGCACCCTAGCGCGGCGGCCTCGACGGCCAATGAAGGGCGGGTGAGGCGATTTCGGGGACCCGGGTCGGTCTTTCCGGTGTCTGACCTTCCGGCCCGCCTAGCCTATGCCCGGTGGGGTCACTAAGCTGCCTGGGCTCCGCTCTCTGGCGGATTCGGATGGAGGTGAGATCGATGAAGCGATTTGAGTGGAACCGAGAGTTGAACGCACGTCTGAGCACGGCTGCGCTGCTGGTCTTCCTGGCGCTGGGCACGGGCCTGTGGGGCTGCGGGAGCGAGCGTGAAGCGGAGGTGCCTTCGACCACCGGTGCCGTCGAGCCGCCGCCGCCGCCGCCGCCGGCTCCTCCGACCGCGGGCGAAGGCACCGCTGGAACGGCCGCACAGAAGCCGCCCGTCGCGGGTGACGCGCGTTTGGACCCGATCACCGAAGACGATGAGGATCTCCGCGAGGCGCTGAACGAGCTGCGTAGCTCGGATCCGGAAGTCCGCGCCGACGCCGTGTACGACATCGAGCCGGAAGGAGTCGGACTCCGGTATCTCCTCGACACGCTCAGCGATCCCGATCCGGAGGTGCGGATCTCGGTGATCAGCCAGCTCGAGGATGCGGACGAGGAGCCCGAGGCGATCGCGGGGCTCGTGACCGCGCTTGGCGACGAGAACGCCGAGGTCGTGATCGAGGCGATCGACGCCATCGAGTTCGTCGGCGATTCGTCCCAGATCCGAGATCTGCAGCGCTACTCCGACCACCCGAACGAGGAAGTCCGCGAAGCCATCGCCGACGCCATCGAGTACCTCGAAGACTAGTTACTAAATTCGCAGTTTCTAAAGTCTAAGATCAGCGGAGGGGGACGTCGGTCGCGGTCCAGCGGCCCGACGGCGCGCGAAAGTTCAGGATGCGGCGCGACGTGTGGACGCTCGCGAAGTTGGCACTCGCTTCGACCCGCTCGTAGCGTTCTCCGGGCGGCAGGTGTGTCTCGAAGAAGCCCCCGGTGAACGGGGAGAGTCCGAGTGCGCGTCGATTGGTGACGACCACTCCGACGTTCTCACCGACATCGATCGCGAGGACGCGCTCGCCGGGGCCGAGGCTCTGCTCGATCAGATTCCCGCTGCCGCCGTCGAGACCGATCGCGCGGGAAGGCGTGATGACCAGCGCGACCTGCTCGCCGAGAAATGCCTCCGTGGGCGGAGCTTCGCGCAGGCGATAGCGCGACTCCTGCCAGGACCCGGATCGCGACGTCACGGCAAGGACACGGCGATCGGTCAGCACGACCCCCACGCGCCCGCGCGTGTCGTACCACAGCACCGGCTCGCCGCGCTCGAGCGACTGCACGATCTCGCCGCCCACCGCGTCGATCGCGCGGACCTCACGCTGGAGGATCAGGATCTGCAGGACGTCCGACAGCGGTCGCTCCCCGGGCCGATCGAAGCTTCCCGCCGGAGCGGCCCAGAGCAGCGCGAGAGCGAGAATCACGGTGCGCATGGCCACGAGTGTTCCACTCGGAAGCCCCGTGCGCCCACGAAGGGAGGGACCGCCATCGCTCCCGGGTCGCTAGGTTCTGGGCGCCCGTCATGGAGAGCTCGCCCGAACCCTACGCGTTTCAGCCCTCGGGCCCCTGGCGAGTCGTGCCGGAGGCCCTCGAATGGGCGCGCGGGCTGAAAGAGCTGCGCGCGTCGGTGGCGGCCGAATGCGTCGAACTGTTGCGTCCCCGCCGGCTGCCGCCGGTGCTTCGCTTCCTCGAGGCGGCGTATCACATCGGCGGCGCGCTGGTGGGCTGGGTGTGCTTCGAGCGATGGCGCGGAGGTGAGACTTCGCGCGCCGGACTGTCTCGGCGCCTGCGCCGCGCGTTCGAGAAGCTAGGCGCTTCGTACATCAAGCTCGGGCAGATCCTCTCGGCCGGTCGCGGCGTCTTCCCGGACGAATTGGTGGCCGAGCTCCGGACGCTGCGGGACAACGTCGCGCCGGAGTCCTGGGAGTCCGTGCGCCGGGTGGTCGAAGAAGATCTCGGCCGATCGCTGAGCGATGTCTTTGCGTCTTTCGAGACCGAGCCGCTGGCTGCGGCGTCGATCGCGCAGGTGCATGCGGCGGTGCTCCAGACGGGCGAGTCGGTCGTCGTGAAGGTGCAGCGAGGTCCCGTGGCCGACTCGGTCCGAAAGGACGTGCGCGCGATGGCCTGGATCGCGCCCTGGCTCGTCGGAAGGATCCCCGTCGCGGCGCTCGCCAACCCGCCCGTCCTGGTGGAGCTCTTTGCCGAGACGATCCTCGAGGAACTCGACTTCCGGCTCGAAGCCGAGAACATGCTCGACGTCGGCCGGATCCTTCGGGATGAGGAGCAGGACTCGGTGTTCGTGCCGCGTCCGCATCCGCGCTGGGTCACCGCGCGCGTTCTCGTGATGGAGCGCCTCGAGGGCTTCGCCTACGACGACCTCGAGGGCATGCGAGATGCAGGCGTGGAAACGACCGAGGTGCTCCGGGCGCTGGTGATCTCGTTCCTCGAGGGGGCGATGATCCACGGCGTCTTCCACGGCGATCTCCACGGGGGCAACCTGTTCGTGACGGCCGAGGGGAAAATCGCGCTGCTCGACTTCGGGATCGCCGCGCGGATGGATCAGACCGAGCGCCTGGCGTTCCTCAAGATGCTGATGCGCGGGGCAGCGGGCGATCTCGCCGGCCAGATCGAAGCATTCCGCGATCTCGGCGCGCTCGGTCCGGACGTCGATGCCACGCGCGTGATCCGCGAGCTCGAACTCGACGGGCCGGTCAAGGATCCAACGAAGATGACCGCTGCCCAGCTCGCCGAAGAGCTGCAGCGCGTGACGAAGGCGCTGCTCGGCTACGGCGCGCGGCTCCCGAAGCCGCTGATGCTCTACGTCAAGAACCTCGTGTTCATCGACGACGCGGTCGGGCACCTTGCGCCGGAACTCGACCTGTTCGCCGAACTGGCGCGCGTCTTCGGCTACTTCGCCGGTCGTCACGCGGAGCAGATCACCCGGGAGTCGGGCCTGAATCCGGCCGAGACCACCGTCGACCTCACCCAGGTCCGCGCGTCGATCGGCCTGGCAGAAGAAGTGGAATCCCTCACGTATCGCGAGCTCCAGGAGCGCCGCGAGACGGTGCGGGATCGGCTGGTGGGCGGCGACGGCAAGCGGGGACTGTAGGATCGAATTCGGCGACCCGTCCCATTTGACGCAAAGGACCGGCTCGGCCTTCGAGCGAGGCGGGCACCCGCGAAGAACCGGGACGCCTAGCCGCGTTTTCGCGGCGGCATCAGATCGGTGATCGTGCCCGAGGCCATCTCCGCGGCGAACGCGATCGTCTCGGAAAGCGTTGGGTGCGGGTGGATCGAAAGGCCGAGGTCGAAAGCGTCGGCGCCGAGTTCGAGCGCGACCACGGTTTCGGCGATCAGGTCGCCGGCGTGCGGGCCGACGATCCCCGCGCCGACGAGGCGTCCCGTTTCCTTCGAGAAGAGCAATTTGGTGAGTCCTTCATCGCGCCCGATTCCGAGCGCGCGGCCGCTCGCTGCCCACGGGAACACGCCCTTGTCGACGGCGACACCGCGCGCCTTGGCCTCGGATTCGGTCAGGCCGGCCCAGGCCACCTCGGGGTCGGTATAGGCGACGGCCGGGATCGCGCGGGCATCGAACGACGCCTTCTCGCCGGCGATCACCTCGGCCGCGGTCTTGCCTTCGTGGACCGCCTTGTGGGCGAGTAGGGGAGGGCGCGCGACGTCTCCGATCGCGTGGATGTGGGGCACGTTCGTGCGGAGCTGGTTGTCGACCGGAATGAAACCGCGCTCGTCGACGTGGACGCCGGCGTGCTCGGCGCCGATCAGGGCCCCGTTCGGGGTGCGCCCGACCGCGACGAGGACTCGATCGAACTCGCCCTCGAAGGCTCCGTCCGAAGCTTCGAACGACACTCGCAAAGCGGCCGGCTCCGCGGCGATGCCCGTCACGCGAGTCCCGAGCAGGATCTGCTCGTAGCGCGCCGCGATTCTCTTTTGGAGCGGGCGCACGAGATCGCGATCGGTTCCCGCCATCAACTCCGGCAGCAGTTCGACCACGGTGATCTTCGAGCCGAGCGCGGCGTAGACCGTCGCGAGCTCGAGCCCGATGATTCCGCCGCCGATCACGAGCAGGCGCTCGGGGACGTCCGGAAGCGCGAGCGCCGAGGTCGAGTCGAGGATACGGGGATCGTCTGGGATCCCCGGCAAGTGCACGGTGCGCGAGCCCGCGGCGATGATCGCGTGAGCGAATTCGAGGCTCTGGGTGCCGCCCGCGGATTCGACCTCGAGGCGGTGAGGCGAGACGAAACGGCCCTCGCCGTGCACCACTTCGACCTGGCGCCTTTTGGCGAGCCCAGCGAGCCCGCCGGTCAGTCGATCGACCACACTCGCCGTCTGTGCGCGGAGGCGCTCGAGATCGAGTTTGGGCTCTCCGTAGTCGACCCCGTGTGCGGCGAGTGCTCGCACCTCGTCCATGACGTTCGCGACGTGGAGCAGGGCCTTCGACGGGATGCACCCGACGTTCAGGCAGACGCCTCCGAGTCGGGCATGGCGCTCGACGAGGACCACACGCTTGCCGAGGTCGGCCGCGCGAAAGGCCGCGCTGTAGCCACCCGGGCCCGATCCGAGCACGAGAACCTCGGTTTCGGTGGTTCCCGCCGCGTCGGCCGGGGTGCCCGCCACTAGAGGACCATCAAGCGCAGGTCCGCCAGGAGCTGCGCGAGTCGGGCGGCGAACCGCGCGGCATCGGCGCCGTCGATCACGCGGTGGTCGTACGAGAGAGAGAGGGGAAGCAAGCGACGCGGCACGAACGCGCCATCCTGCCAGACAGGCCGCCAATCCATCCGCGACACGCCGAGGATCGCCACCTCAGGGTGGTTCACGATCGGCGTGAAGTAGGTGCCGCCGATTCCGCCGAGACTCGAGATGCTGAAGGTGCCGCCTTGCATCTGGGCCGGCGTGAGCTTGCGGTCGCGGGCTCGCTCCGAGAGATCCTGCAGCTCCTGGGCGATGTCGAAGATGCCCTTCTGGTCTGCGTCGCGAATGACCGGAACGACGAGCCCGCGAGGCGTGTCGACCGCCACGCCTACATGGAAGTACTGCTTGAGGATCAGACCCTCGCCCGTGTGGTCGAGCGACGCGTTGAAGTGCGGGAATTCGGCGAGAGCCCGGGTCACGGCCTTCAGGACGAAAGCCAGAAACGTGAGCTTGAAGCCGCGCGTCTGCGCGTCGCCCTTGTGCTGCTGGCGGAAGGCCTCGAGGTCGGTGACGTCCGCCTCCTCGAACTGCGTCACGTGCGGGACCGTCACCCAGCTGCGGTGCAGGTTTGCCGACGAGAGTTTGCGGACCCGATTGAGTGGCTCGAACTCGGTGGGGCCGAACTTGGTGAAGTCGATGTCCGGCGCCGGCGCCACGCGCACGCCTGCGATCGGGACGCCTGCCGCAGTGCCCTTCGCGAGCGCACCCTTGACGTAGCCCTCGACGTCTTCCTTGCGGATGCGTCCCTTCTGACCTGAGCCCTGCACGAGTGTCAGGTCGACGCCGAGTTCGCGGGCGAGGCGCCGCACCGATGGGCCGGCGTGGGCCTCGGGAGGCGGGGCCGATTCGCGCGACGGATCCCAGTACGGGCCGGTCGAGGCCGGGCTCGCCGTCTCGGCTTCTGCCATTTCCGGAGCGGCGGCTGCCGGCTTGGCGGTGGCCTCAGGCGCGACCGGCTCGGGCTCGGTCTGCGCTGCGGGCTGAGGAGTCGTCGCTTCGGAAGGGCTCGCCTCGGCGTCGGTTTCCTCCACGGTGAGCACGACGATCGGGGCGTCCTGGCCGACCTGATCCCCGACTCGGACCAGAAGTCGCGCGACGACGCCGGCGCAGGGCGACGGAATCTCCATCGACGCCTTGTCGCTCTCGAGGGTGATCAGTGAATCCTCGGCCTCGACCCGGTCGCCGGGCGCGACCAGGATCTCGACCACGTCGACTTCGTCGAAGTCCCCGATGTCCGGGATCGTCACCTCGCGCTCTGCCAACGACGTCTCCTAAGCGGTTCGCGGGTTGGGTTTCTGGGGGTCGACGGCCCAGCGCTCGATCGCGGACTGGAGATCCGCAGCCTCGAGCTCGCCTTCTTCGACCAGCGTGCGCACCGCGGCGAGCGCGATGAAACGGCGGTCGACTTCGAAGTGGTGCCGCAGCGTTTCTCGCGTGTCCGAACGGCCGAAGCCGTCGGTGCCGAGGACGCGGTAGCGGCGCGGCACGAACTGCCGGATCTGGTCCGCGAAGGCGCGCACGTAGTCGGTTGCGGCGATCACCGGGCCGGCCCGAGTCGCCAGCTGGGACTCGGCGAACGCTCTGCGCGGTTCGTCGTTCGGGTGCAGCCCATTCCAGCGGTCCGCGTCGGCGCCGTCGCGCGCGAGTTCGGTGAAGCTCGTGACGCTCCAGACGTCCGCCCCGACGTCGAACGCTTCTCGGAGCAGCTCGGCCGCGGCGAGGGACTCACGGAGGATCGTGCCCGATCCGAGCAGCTGCACGCGGGGCCCCGAGGTTTCGGGCCCCTCTCGCAACAGGTAGAGCCCGCGCCGGATCCCTTCTTCGGCGCCTTCGGGTGCCTCATCGAGCCCCGGGTGGGGGTAGTTCTCGTTCATCACGGTCACGTAGTAGAAGACGTTCTCCTGCGCCTCGTACATCCGGCGCAGACCGTCGTGCAGGATCACCGCGAGTTCGTAGCTGAACGTCGGGTCGTAGGAGATGCAGTTCGGGATCTGCGCCGCGGCCACGTGGCTGTGGCCGTCCTGGTGTTGGAGGCCCTCGCCCGAGAGCGTGGTGCGTCCGGCCGTTCCGCCGAGCAGGAACCCCCGGGCCCGGCTGTCGCCCGCCGCCCACAAGAAGTCGCCGACGCGCTGGAAGCCGAACATCGAGTAGAACGCGAAGAACGGGATCATGTTGATCGCGTGGTTGCTGTACGCGGTACCGGCCGCGATCCAGGACGAAATACCGCCGGCCTCGCAGATCCCCTCCTGGAGGATCTGGCCGCTCTTGTCCTCGCGGTAGTACATCACCTGGTCGTGATCGACCGGCTCGTAGAGCTGGCCCTCGGAGGCGTAGATTCCGAGTTGGCGGAAGAGCCCTTCCATCCCGAAAGTGCGTGCCTCGTCGGGAATGATCGGCACGACGTGCGAACCGAGCGCCTCGTCGCGGGTGAGTGCGGTGAGCATGCCGACGAACGCCATCGTGGTCGAGACTGCGCGGTCGCCGGTCGATTTGAGTTGGCGGGCGAACACGTCGAGCGGCGGCACGCGCAGCGGTGCAGCCTCGGTGCGGCGGGTCGGCAGGAAGCCGCCGAGCGCGCTGCGACGTTCGTGCATGTACTGCATCTCGGGGCTGTCGTCGGCCGGCTTGTAGAACGGAACCTCGGTCAGGTCGTCGTCCGAGATGGGGATCCGGTAGCGGTCGCGGAACTTGCGGAGCGCGTCTTCACCCATCTTTTTCTGCTGATGGGTGAAGTTCATCCCCTCGCCGGATTCGCCCATGCCGTAGCCCTTGACGGTCTTCGCGAGAATGACGGTGGGCTGGCCCTCGTGCGAAGTGGCCGACGCGAACGCCGCGTAGACCTTTTGCGGATCGTGCCCGCCCCGGTTGAGCTGCCAGATGTCGTCGTCCGTCAGATGCGCGACGAGCGCCTTCAGCTCGGGGTGGGCCCCGAAGAAGTGTTCGCGCGTGTAGGCGCCGCCGCGAACCTTGTAGTTCTGGTAGTCGCCGTCGACCGCCGACTCCATTCGGTCGAGGAGGTGACCCTTGTCGTCCTTGGCGAGGAGCGGGTCCCAGCGGTCGCCCCAGATCACCTTGAGCACGTTCCAGCCGGCGCCCCGGAAGCCGCCCTCCAGCTCCTGGATGATCTTGCCGTTTCCCCGAACAGGTCCATCGAGCCGCTGGAGGTTGCAGTTGATCACGAACACGAGGTTGTCGAGCTTCTCGCGCGCGGCGATCTCGAGGCCGCCGAGCGACTCGGGCTCGTCCATTTCCCCGTCGCCGATGAAACACCACACCTTGCGGTCTTCGGCATCGAGCAGGCCGCGGTTGTGCAGGTACTTCATGAAGCGGGCCTGATAGATGGCCATCAGGGGCCCGAGGCCCATCGAGACCGTGGGGAACTGCCAGAAGCCGGGCATCAGCCAAGGGTGCGGGTACGAGGAGAGGCCCCGCCCATCGACCTCGCGCCGGAAGTGCAGCAGCTGCTCCTCGGTGACCCGCCCCTCCAGGAACGCGCGCGCGTAGATGCCGGGGGAGCAGTGACCCTGGAAGAACACCATGTCGCCGCCGTGCGCTTCGGATGGGGCCCGGAAGAAATGGTTGAAGCCGACGTCGTAGAGCGTCGCCGCGGACGCGAAGCTGGCGATGTGGCCGCCGAGTTCGGAGGAGGTGCGGTTGGCCTGGATCACCATCGCCATCGCGTTCCAGCGGATCACGGAGCGGATGCGGTGTTCGAGGCCGGGCTCGCCGGGGTTCAGCTCCTCGTCGGCCGGTGCGATCGTGTTGCTGTACGCGGTGGTGAGCCGGTAGGGGAGGTGGGCGCCCGAGCGTCGCGCCTTCTCGACGAGCTGTTCGATCAGGTAGTGCGCGCGTTCGACACCTTCGCGGCGCAGCACGGAGTCGAGCGCGTCGAGCCACTCCCGAGTCTCTTCCGGGTCCTGGTCACCGGCCATCGTCCGCTCCTTCGCGCCCGGTACGAGGGCGAGGATATCGGACGCTCGCCGCGGAGACCCGAAGTCAGCAGGACGGCCGAGGGGAGACCCCTCCGCCTCGCGCGTCCCTGACTCGAGACGCGCGATCTGGAGGTTCGAGACGCGCGAGCTGGAGGTCGGGCGCCGGCCCCCGGACGTGCGATCCTCCGCCGCCGTGACGCTGCTCGCCCTCCTTGCTTTCGTGGTCTTCGGGTGCCTGCTCGTGCTGGTGGGCGCGAACCAGGCGGCGCTCGCCGAGACGCTGGACCTCGACCTCGCGGCGACAGGCCTGCTCGGAGCGTTGCTCTCCCTCGGGATTGCCGCGGGCGTCCTCGCGAGTGGCCCCCTCGTCGACCGCTATCCGCGGCGCCCGCTCTTCGCCGCAGCGAGTCTGATTGCGGCGGTGGCTCTCGCATCGGTCCACGGAGGGATCAGCTTTGCTGGCTTTGCGGTCGCGCTGTGCGTGGCGGGCTTCTGCGCGGGGGTGTGGGAGGTCGTCCTCAACACCGGAATCGCCGAAGAGCACGGCGCGAGTTCCGCCCGACCGTTGTCGCTCGTGCACGCGGGAGCGACCGCGGGGGCCGTCGTCGGCGCCCCTTTGATTGCGTGGAGTGCGGCGCAAGCAGGTTTCCCGATGAGCTTTCGAGGCGTCGCCGCGGGGTTTGTGCTCTTCGGGATCTGGGGCGCGCTGGCACCCCTCGACGCCCATCGCGCGAAGCGCGAGACGAAGCGAAGCGGTGCCGGGATCGACGCGGGGATCGTGCCCTACGCCGGGATCGCCGCGTGCTACGTGGGCGTCGAGACGGCCGTGACGTTGTTCGCGGTGCCGTGGGCCCGAGATGGGCTCGGGCTCGAGCCGAGCCGGGGGGTATTCGCGATCAGCGTCTTCTGGCTCGGGTTGTTGGTGGGCCGGGTCGGACTCTTCGCCCAGCGCGGAGTCGCCGGTCACCGGTTGCTGGTGGCCGCCGGGTTGTCCGGTGCGCTGGTGCTCGCCGTAGGAGCGGGGCTGCGCTTGCCGGCGCCCGAGTGGATCGTCGGAGGCGTCGGCCTTTCGCTCAGCATCGTCTTTCCGGTCTTCGTGTCGCTGGCGACACAGCGGTTTCCGGATGCGCCGGGCACGGCCACCGGGGTGGCCGTCGGTGCCGGCGCGCTGGGGGGCTTCGCGGTTCCCTGGCTCACCGGCCGCCTCGGCGACGCGGTCGGGATCGAGTGGGCGTTTGCGAGCCTGGCGATCTGGTCGCTCGCACTCGCCGGTTTCGCGCTCAGCGCGCGGCGTCGTTGAGGCTCCAGTCGTACTCGAAATAGTCGAGCGGCGCGGAGCGCCCGAGGGCACGGAGCCAGGCACTCTCTCGTTCGGGGAGCCTCGGGAGCAACCAGGCGCGTACGCCTCCGGCCGCCTCGAAGTCGTCCTCGAACCAATCGAAGATCTTGCTGAGGCGCAGCGCAGCGCCGGCCTCGGTCACGCGGGCGCCCTTTCGTGGATCGGCGAGGAATCGCTGGACGGAGGCATCGAGTTGGGCGTCGAGACGCGCGGCGCGAAATGCCTCTCGGGGGAGGGAGGGGCAGGACGTCGAGGCGCAGACGATCGCCGCGTGGATGCGAGGGTCGCCGAGCGGCCTCAGAATTTCGTGCTCGATTTCGCCGAGCGAGACGTCCCGGCCCGCGGCGCGGCCGGCCGGACGATCCCAGATGGGTCGGAGAAACGAGCCGGCGTCACGGATCGAATCGAGCGGCAGATTCTGCAGCACGACGTCGATCGCGAGCACGTTGTACACGTTGACCCAGAAGGCGAGGCGCTCGGCTCGGGTCCGAGGCGCGTCGGCCGTGGCGAGGGCCCCAAGGAGAGCGGCCCAACGCGGGTCGCGCGCGATCGCGGCGTAGTCCACGCGCACGCCGGCCACGTCGGTGACTTCAGTGGTGTGTTCCGCCAGGAGGGCATCCCAGGGGGCCCAGGCCGGCGGTTCGGACACGACTGCGTCAGGGTTCTCGGGGGTCACCGGCGTCGGCTCGAGGGCCGAAGCCGGTGCGGCGCCGAGCGCGAGGCTCCCCACGAAGCTGAGGACGAGCAGGATTCGCATCGTCCGAGTTCGATGCCAGCGGGGGCCGCCGGTTCCGCGGACGTTCAGGTCGAGGTCCTGCCAACGCGTCCCGGGCTTCGAGCAGTCAGGTCTTGGTCAACGCGTCCCGGGCTTCGAGTAGTCAGGTCTTGGTCAACGCGTCCCGGGCTTCGAGTAGTCAGGTCTTGGTCAACGCGTCCCGGGCTTCGAGCAGTCAGGTCTTGGTCAACGCGTCCCGGGCCTCGAGGAGTCCGAGCACCACGTGGTAGACGCTCGTGGCGCGCTGGCGGGCCTCGGTCGGCGCGCCGTCGGGCCCGAGTTGCTCGCGCCAGCCGCCCGGCGTGGCATAGGCGCGGAACGTGAGCTCGAGGCACGTATCGAGCGCACGAAGGTCGCCCCGGGCCCCAAGTGCCTTCATGCGCTCAGTCTGCGGCCAGAGCCGCTGTGTGCGGAGTGCCGGCTGCCCGTCGCGGCGGACCGCATCGAGCACGCGTCCGCTCGGGGCGAGCCCATGAGCCTCGGCGAACGCGAACAGCGGTTCCGCGATCGTGGAGTTCGCCCGCCCGCCCGCCGCCGCGTGGCGGGCGAGAAGCCAGACCCACTCGTAGTGGTGACCGGGCTCCACGAGATCCACGGTCGCGGGATCCGCACCGCTCGAGTCGAGCGGCTCCCAACTCGACCCGAACCGTTCGCCGAGAGTGCCGGTCCGGGCGTCGACGAATCGCTCGGAGCAGAGCGCCACGAGTGCATCGGCCGCCTCCAGCCAGCGCGCGGCGCCCGTGCTCGCGTGGAGGGACAGCAGCGCTTCGACCCAGTGCATGTGCGGGTTCTGATGGCGGGGTCCGGTCCGGTGCGGAGTCCAGTCCTCCGAGCCGCTTTCGAAGTATCCGCCGTGCGCTTCGTCCGCGAGGCGAGAGGTCGCGAGGGCTGCTGTTTCGGCGGCGAGTTCGAGCGCGCTGTCGTTGTTGTGGCTGGCAGCATGTTCGGTCAGAGCGAGCACCGCGAACGCGTGATCGTAAGCGTCCTTGCTCCGGTCGAGCGGAACGCCGGCGGGGGATGCGGTGCGGAAGAAGCCACCGTGCTCTGCGTCCCCGTGAACTCGCCGCAGATGTTCGAGTGCGGCGGCCGCTCCCGCTTCCGCGCCCGGCACGCCCAGGCGCGTGCCCACGGAGAACGCGTAGAGCAGCCGTGTCACCGTGCGCAGGCGTCGCTCGCTCTCGGGCCCGGGAGAGCCGTCGGGCCACAGGGTCTCGTGAAAGCCGCACCCGTCGGGATCGACCCCGTGGTCGAGCCACCAGGGAATCACGTCGTCTCGGAGGTGCGCCTCCAGGGCTTCCGCCGTGCGAGCCATGCGGGGACGATTAGCGAACGCGCGCCCCGCGGCAGAGCCCCAGCATTCCGAGGGCGAGAAGCAGCGCGCTGCCGGGCTCCGGAACGGGCTCCGGGTCGTCGAGTGTCGCCGGGATCGGGGTCCCGTCGAGATCGATGAATCGAGCGGGCCCCGAGGCGTCGAGGAGGATCTCTGGTGTGACTCCGAGGAGCGACGGAGCGGTCAGGAGAAAGGTCGTCGAGCCGGGTTCGGTGCGAGTCCACACATGGAGCGCGTCGATCGTTTCTGCGCCGATCGAGAAGATCGCCCAGCCATGATCGGTCGGCAGTTTCGGTATCAGACCCATCAGGGAAAGCCTGAGCATAAACAGACTGTTGGTCTTGTAGAGCTCGAGTGATTTCGTGGAACGTTCGGCGACGGCAGCGGTCGACGGCAAGAGGCTCCAGGATCCCGCGAAGGGCGCGATCTCCCACCGCTTGGCTCGTCCCGCCCCGTGGGTCTCCGAGGACGCCCGCGCGCTGGCTGCGCTCGGCCGGGTCGGCGCGAACGACGTCGCCCCGACCGTCTGCGGGATCAGGAGCCCCGCGAGCAGGAACCCGATCCGAAAACGACCGCAGCAGAACCGCCCGGCGAATCGCAGGAGAGAAGCACGCATCTGGGCCGGGCATCGGCCCCGAAGACCGGATGCTTGAGGCCCGAGCTGCGTACTCTTCGCCTTCTCGCTGCGTCCAGCCTGCGCGTCGGCTGCGCGGAAGCGGGTCTCCGGTGCCGGCTTCCGGTGGGGAGTTGCGCATCGCCTGCCGGGTGCCGAGGGGGCTCTGAGTGCAGGCCCCGGATCCCCTTGCGCCGCTGGGGGGTCAGCCGCCGAGCGCGCGCGCGGTGCCCGCCTGGATCACCCGGTCATAGGCTCGGCGCAGCGTCTTTCGCGCTTCCCCGATCTGGGTGTCGAGCGTCTCGGGGCTCCAGCCGGGTTCGCACAGCTCGCTGATCTCGGGAAACCTCGGATCGTTTCGATCGAGCTGCTCGACGGGCCGTCGCGAAATCCAGCGGGCCCGGCTCTCGACGCGCCGGAGCAAGCGGTACGCCGCGATCGCCTCGGCCGCGGCGTCGCCGCCGAAGTGGCGCAACAACGCGGGGACGTCCGGCCGCTTCAGGCGCTCCGCATCGAGACCGAGTTCAAGGGCCGCCCCCTGGCCGAGGAACTCCGCGTCCATCAGCCCGCCGGCGCCCGTCTTCAGCGAGATGTACCGGCCGCCCTCGTGTCCCCGTTCGGCTTCGACCCTCGCTCGCATGTCCGCGATTGCGGCCCACTGTGATTGGCCGAAGACGCGCCCGCGCAACAGGTCGAGGGCGCGCTGTGCGGGCTCGATGGGGCCGGCGATCGCGCGGGCCCGGACGAGAGCCAGGTGCTCCCAGGTGGCTGCCTCCTCGAGTTGGTAGCGCTCGAACGCCGGAAGCGAGGTCACCAACGTCCCCTGTCGACCGGACGGCCGCAAACGCGCATCGACGCGGTAGCCGAGCCCCGCTCCGGTGGACGTCGAGACGTACGAGATCAGGCGCTGGGCGACGCGGGAGCTGGTCGCGAGGCCGGCGGTCGGGCCATCGTGCAGGAAGATGAGGTCGAGGTCGGATTCGTACGTGAACTCGCGCCCTCCGAGTTTGCCGAGCGCGACGACTGCGAGCGGGGGAGGGTCGGACCCGATCGATTCACGGGCTGCTTCGAGCGCGCTGCGGGTGATGGCCTCGGCGATCGCCGAGAGCAGCGCCGAGACGTCTTCGAACGGAGCGAGGCCTCCGAAGTCGAGCATGGCCGCGAGCAGCGTCTCGTCTCGCCGGCGCAATCGGAGCGAGTCGAGGAAGTGCTCGAGGTCGTCTGCCGCGCCCTGCGGTCCGGTCTCGGCATCGAGTTCGGCGCTGCGCCGGGCAGGCCAGTCTGCGTCGGGGATGCCCAGTCGGAGCGCCAGGTCGCGGCGATGCGACAGGAAGCGAGCCGCGTTCTGGTTGCTCGCACAGGCGCGTGTCAGGCCGGCGAACGAAGCGGGGGTCAGGGCCACGAGCGCTTCGGCGATCTCGTCTCGAGTGCCGAGCTGCTCGGCGAGGTCCTGCGCTCCGCCCTCCCAGCACGTGCCGGCGAGGACCTCGTCGATTCGCTCGCGGAGTTCGCTCATTCGGGCGGACCGGCCGAGACGGATTCGGGGAGGATGCGGTCGAAATGGGCTCGCACTTCCGTGCGGGTGGCCGTCCACTCGTCCAGCAAGCGAGCTCTCGCAGCGGCGCCGGAGAGATCGCGGTCTCCCAGGCGCCGGGCGAGACCGAGCTGCGCCGCTGGCTCGCGGGGAAACTGATGGGTCTGGCGCTCCTCGGCCAGCTGGATCGCATGTTCCGCGCGGCGGAGCCACGTGTATGCAGCGGTGAGAGACGACGCGATCGCTTGCGAGAGAGCCTTCGATGCGGCGAGGGCATCGAGGGCGTCGAGGACGTTGCCGGTTCGCACGGAGCGGTCGCGGCCGCCAAAGAGCAGTTGAAGCGCCTGGGTCATGAATTCGATGTCGCGGATGCCGCCCGGACCTTCCTTGAGGTCGTGCTCGATGTCGCGTCCGGCGCTCCGGCGCTCTCGTTCGATGCGGTGCTTCATCTCCCGCACGGCGCCGAGGGTGTCGGGTGAGATCGCGCGCCGGTAGACGAACGGCTCGATCCCGGCTTCGAACGCGTGCGCCGCCTCGGGCGCCCCGGCGACGTGTCGGAGCCGGATGAGCGCCTGCCGCTCCCATTCGGCACCGAAGCTCTCGTAGTAGGCGAGGGCTCCATCGACCGAGTTCGCGAGTGCTCCGCTGCGGCCCTCGGGTCTCAGCTCGAGGTCCACGCGATAGCCGAAGCCCTCGGGCGAAGCGTGTTCGAGCCCCCGGCGCAGCGCGCGCGCGATGCCGCCGACTTCGTGGTTCCGCGCGAGACCCGGTTCCCCGCTGGGACTGTCGTAGAGAAAGAGCAGGTCGACGTCAGAAGACAGGTTCAGCTCGCGCCCGCCGAGCTTGCCGAGCGCAAACAGCGCCGGCGGCTCCGCCTCCTTTTCGGCCGACGCTCGTTCGAGGGCCGCCGTGAGGCAGCCGTCCGCCAGGTCCGAAAGCTCGCGCAAGCTCGCTCGGAGCGGTCGGCCCCCGAGATCTCGCGCGGCGATGCGCAGCAGGCCGCGATACTTGGCATCGCGGATGGCATCCCAGTCAGGCGCCGGGATATCCGTCGAGGGGGCGCCCGGCAGCGCGCCCGGCGCGAGGCTGGCATCGATGGCGAGTTCGTCCGCGAGTGCCGGCTCTCGGGTGAGCGCGCGCGCCAAGAAGTTGCTGTTTCCGAGGATGCTCGGGAGCGAGCGGTGGGAGCGCAGTTCGAGGGGCTCCCCCGACCGGGTGCGGTGCGCGTCGGCCAGCTCCGTAAGCGCCTCGATTCCGAACGCGGGGCGCGCCGCGCCGCAGAGCTCGGGCAGCCAGTGAGTGGGGATCGCCGCGAGTTCGGGTCGCTCGAGTGCGGACGCCAGGGCGGCCAACGCACGCTCCGGTTCGGGTTCTCCCGCTTGTGCGAGGATCTCGCGTCCCGTCTCTCGCGCGGCGGCATCGCCCCCCGCTGCGCTCAGCAGCGCCGTCAATCGTTCGGTGTCCTGCGGCTCCGTATCCGGCCCCCCGCGCGCCGTCCCGGCGCGGCCCCGAACGATAGGATAGGTTCGGCACGCGTGACCTCCACGGACTCGCCGCGCGACCTTCCGCTCTGCGTCGATCTCGACGGCACGCTCCTGCGGACCGACAGCCTCCACGAGTTGGCGGTGGGCCTGCTCGCGCAGCGCCCGCTCGATCTGTGGAAGCTCCCCGGTTGGTTGCTGCGCGGACGTGCGCACTTGAAGGCCCGTCTGACGGAGCGTGTCCAGCTCTCGGCCGAGCGGCTGCCGTATCGCACGGAAGTTGCCGACGAAGTTCGGGCGCGCGCCGACGCGGGCCGGGCGACGCTTCTCGTGACCGCGGCGGACCAGTCAGTGGCAGACCAGATTGCGGCCCATGTCGGCGGTTTTTCCGAAGTTCTCGGGAGCGACGGCACCGAGAACCTCAAGGGCAAGCGCAAGGCCAGTGCGTTGGTCGAGCGGTTCGGTCGCGGGGGCTTCGCGTATGTCGGGGATTCCCGGGCGGACCTCCCGGTCTGGGAGGCGGCGGAGGGAGCGCATCTCGCGGCCCCCTCCGCGCGACTGCAGCAGCGCGTCGCTGCTCGAGTGCCGGTGCGAGGAACCTTCGGGCGAGCGGCGACGTGGGGAGAGCAGCTCTCCGCCTGGCGCCGCGAGCTGCGGGTCCATCAGTGGGCGAAGAACCTGCTGCTGTTTCTGCCACTGTTCGCGTCGCATCAGCTGTTCGAGCCGCGCCTTCTGGTGCTCGCCGCGCTCGCGTTCGCGAGTTTCTGCCTCGTTTCTTCGGGCGTCTACCTGCTGAACGATCTGGTCGATCTGGATGCGGACCGTGCGCATCCATCGAAGCGTCTGCGGCCGTTCGCGTCGGGGGACCTTCCGCTCTGGTCGGGCGTTGCACTGGCGCCCGCGCTCGTGCTCGCCGCTTTCGGACTCGCAGCCGCGGGACTGCCGCGCGACTTCCTCGGAGTGCTGGGCGTATATGTCGCTGCGAACGTGGCGTACTCGCTCGTGCTCAAGCGGATCGCCGTCGCGGACGTGCTGCTGCTCGCCGCGCTCTATGTGCTGCGCGTGGTGGCCGGTGGGGTAGCCGTCGGGGTGCCGCCGTCCCCGTGGCTGCTTGGGTTCTGTTTGTTCTTCTTCCTGAACCTGGCCTTTCTGAAGCGCTACCAGGAACTTCAGCGGATGCAGGGCACGGCCGAGCCCCGGGCCGCGGGTCGCGGCTACCGCACGTCGGACCTCGATTTGTTGCGGAGTCTGGGGCCGTCGGCCGGCTATCTCGCGGTGGCCGTGTTGGCGCTGTACATCCAGAGCCAGGCGGTCGCGGAACTCTACGCGCGCCCGTGGCTCCTGTGGCTGGCCGCCCCTCTGGCAATCTTCTGGATCACCCGGGTGTGGCTGTTCGCGCATCGAGGGGACATGGACGACGACCCGGTGCTGTTTGCGCTTCGGGATCGGACGAGCTGGGCGGTCGCGATTGCGGGCGGAGTGCTCGCAGCCTTCGCCGCTGCGCCGCTCTGACCCCGGGCTTCCGCTTCGCAGGCCCAGTCCAGCCGGGAGTCAGCTGGGATCGTGCTCGGCCGCGACCGCGCGCGCACTCCGCAGCAGGACCGGAAACCAATGCGGTTCGGCGTGGCCTTCGGGCGGGACGTGCTTCTCGACCGGCAGGTTCAGGATGCGCCCGTCTCGCCGGTAGGCCCCCTTGTTGCCCGGGAGGGCCGCCAGCTGTCCCTCGTCGAGCAACTCGAGGATGGCGTCCGCGAGGGGTTGGGGGAGACCACTCCACACGATGCGATTGCCCGGCAGCGCGAGCTCGGTGGGTTCGCGTGAATCTCCCGCAAAGTGTCGATGCAGGCGCGCGAAGGTGACCCAGTCGTGCTCGTCGATGAAGCGCACGACGCGCTGCTTCAGCGAAGCCGCGTCCTCCGAGTCGTTCACACGCCGTCCAGATGCGTGGTCTCGTTGAACGAGTGGAGGATCGGGCTGGGGGTGAGCGTGATCTCCGTCAGCGCACAGTTGTCCATGAGTCGGCCCCAGGTGCCAGGGACGTCATTGAACAGGTGGCCGAGGCCCAGCGTCAGCGCGCCGCCGTGGGTGACGACGACGACCGACTCCCCGCCGTGAGTGGCGGAGATCGAGCGAAACGCGGCGGCGATCCGCGTGGCGACCTGGCGCGGCGACTCCCCCCCGCCCGGCTGGAAGTCGGGATCTTTCTGCATCCGCTCGAACAGCTTGTGCGTCGCGACCAGTTCGCGGTAGGTCATCCCCTCCCATGCGCCGAGGTCGTATTCCGCGATGTCGGGGTGGATCTCGGGGGTCAGCCCGACGGCGTTGCCGATCGCTTCCGCGGTGTGGCGCGCCCGTTGGAGGGAGCTGCAGTAGAGCGCCACGGGCCGCGGATCGAGATCGGTCAGATGCTGCGCGACGCGGCCCGCCTGCACGCGACCTCGGTCGGTGAGCGCGGTGTCGATCGAGCCGTGCCAGACGCCGTCGACGTTCGCGGAAGTCTCGCCGTGGCGGACCAGTGTCAGACGGGCAGGGGGGGACATGGGGGGCGACGCTACCCCTCGCCCTCGGGACCGTCCAGCGGGCCGCTCGGGGCGGGAGGTCCGGCTCCTGGGAAGTCGGCCAGCAGCGCGCGGAGGGTTTCCGGCTCGTTGCGTCCCATGTCCTCTGCGACACGTTCGGTGAGCCAGCGCAGCGCACGCCCGACGTCGGGGCCCGGAGGCCACCCGAGCCACCGCATGATGTCTGCGCCGGTGGCGGCGAGGTTTGAGCGTTCGACCTCCAGGGAGCCCGTGCGTCGAAGCTCCGCGAGGGCGTTTTCGACGCGATCGAGCCGTCCGGCTGCCGCGACTGGATCCACGTGGTCGGCGAGTCCTGTGACCTCCGCGCGGCCCACCGTGAGGACCGCGGCAAGGCCTGCGTCGCCGAGCTTTCTCCGCAGCTTGCGCAGCGCGCCGCCGCCGGTCGACCAATCGCGCGCGGGATGGGCCGCCACCTGCTGCTCGACCGCCTCGACGATGCGACGCGGAAAGCGGAGTTTGCGAAGGCGAGCTCCGGCGGCGGTCTCGCGCAGCCAGGCGGTGAGCCGGATCGAGAGCTCCGCTGGGACCGCTGCGGTGATGCGCGCGGCGTCGGGCCGCACGCCGGGGATCAGCAGGCGCTCGATTCCGATGTCGCGGAGCAGGCTGAGGCCGCGCTCGACATGGCGTCCGAGCAGCAGGCGCTCGAGTTCCGCCCGGATGCGCTCGCCGGCGAGCTTCGCGGCGGGCGCGGCCTGGGCGGGGAGAGCGCTGCGGAGGGCCGCGTCCGGCTCGACGCCGAGCTGAGCGACGAAGCGCGCCGCTCGAATCGACCGGAGCGGATCCTCCGCGAGACGCGCCGTCGGATCGCCCGGAGTGCGGAGGCGGCCGTCTGCGAGATCGCGATGCCCGCCCGTCGGGTCGAGGAACACGGGTTCGGCGCCGAGTTCTAGCGCCATCGCATTGATCGTGAAGTCGCGCAGCTGGAGATCTTCGAGCAGAGACTCGGCACGGAAACCGGTCACATCCACCGGCCCCGCGGCACTCGGAACCATCACGGTTCCGTGCCGCAGCCCGATCGGAATCGCGCGCGGGAAGAGGTCGAGCATGGCTTCCGGGGACGCGGACGTCGCGAGGTCGTAGTCGGGTGGCTGAGTGCCGAGCAGCCCATCTCGGACGCACCCCCCGACCACCGCGGCCACGTGGCCGGCCGTCGTCAGCGCCGCGGCGACTTCGCGAACGGGACCGGGGACCTCTGCGGCGAGCGCGGCCGCGAGCTGCGGCGTGCCCGGCGGATGGGGAAGGTCGAGAGAGATGGGGTATTCCTCCTGGCTCTGCGGATTCTCTTCAGAGGATGACGCATGACAGACGGAGGGGCGGCATGGCAGCGGAGCGAGCGGGCCGGGAGATCGAGTTCCCGAGCGAGGGCGAGACCGTGGCGGCGTACCTCGCTGTGCCCGCGAGCGGGACCGGGCCCGGCGTCGTGGTCATCCAGGAGTGGTGGGGGCTGGTGGATCACGTTCGGGACGTCAGCGATCGGCTCGCACGCGAGGGGTTCGTCGCACTGGCACCCGATCTCTATCGTGGCGAGAGCACCGCGGACCCCGACTCGGCCGGCCGCTTGATGCTGGATCTCGAGATTCCGCGGGCTTCCCGCGATCTCGCCGGCGCCGTGACGACGCTGCTTTCTCATGCTGCGGTCGACGGCCCGCGAGTCGGCGCGATCGGCTTCTGTATGGGCGGCCAGCTCGCGCTTCACGCGGCCACGCAAAATCCGCGGATCGGCGCGGTGGTCGATTTCTATGGCGTGCATCCGAAAGTCGAGCTCGATCTGGCCGCGCTCGAGGCCCCCGTCCTCGGGGTCTTTGCTGAGCTGGACGAATTCGTGCCACCGGACGCGGCGCGAGCGCTGGAGACCGCACTTCGGGAGGCCGGGAAGCGCTCCGACTTCACGATCCATCCCGGCGCGCACCACGCTTTCTTCAACGACACCCGTCCCGACGTGTTCGACGCCGAGGCGGCGGCCCGCGCCTGGGGGGACACCTTGGCGTTTCTCCGGGCAGAGCTGCCGTGAGCGCGGCCCGGCAGCTCGCGGGAGCGACGGGCCGACAAGGGATGAAGCTGCCGCTCCCGCTCGGTCTGCGCGACCTTTCGGATGAGCTGAGCGAACGACTCCAGGGCGTCACGACGGAGCTCAACGAGTACGGCTACGACGCGTTCGGGGCCGACCCGGCTTCCTTGCAGGGGCTGCTCCTGCCTGCGGCGCTGCTGTACCGCCATTGGCTTCGGGTCGAGACCCAGGGCATCGAGCACGTACCGCAGGGCCGCGTGCTTCTGATCGCCAACCACGCGGGCAACAACTTCGCGTACGACGGCGCGATGCTGGCGATGTCGATGCTGCTCGAGGCGCAGCCGCCTCGTCTGGTGCGCGGCATGGTCGAGTACTACCTGCCGACGATCCCGTATTTCAGCGTGCTGCTGCACCGCGCGGGCTCGGTCGTGGGCACACCGCACAACTGCACGCAGCTACTCGAGCACGACGAAGCCGTGATGGTCTTCCCGGAGGGTGCGCGCGGGTTCGTGAAGCCGTACTCCAAGCGGTATCAGCTTCAGCGCTTTGGGCTCGGATTCGTCCGCCTGGCGCTCGAAACGGGGACACCGATCGTGCCGATCGGGATCGTCGGGTCGGAGGAGCAATCGCCCGGCCTGGCCGACGTGAAGTGGCTCGGGCGCCTGATCAATTCGCCCGCGTTTCCGATCACGCTGACGTTTCCGTGGCTCGGCCCGCTCGGCTTCCTGCCGCTGCCGGTCAAGTTTCGGATCCGGTTCGGCGCGCCACTGCATTTCGAGGGCGACGCCCACGACGACGATGCGACGATCGAAAAGCACGTCGAGATCGTGAAGGGCCGGATCCGAGCGCTGGTCGACGAGGGCCTATCGGAGCGCCGCGGCTGGTTCCGCTAGCACGCGGAGATCAACGCTCCGGGAAGACCTGCAGCGTTTCGAAGATCTCGGTGGTCTCGAAGAGTCCGCCCGCGACGTAGGGGTCGCGATCGCAGAGAGCGCGAGCCTCGCCGATGGAGTCGGCCTCGAGGACGATCATGCTGCCGCGCGGCGACCCGTCCTCGTCTCGGAGCGGGCCTCCGAACCGAACGCGGCCGGCCGCCGAGAGCGGTCCGAGATGCTCGAGATGGGCGGGTCGGAGTTCCTGGCGGAGCTCCGCCCCTGCCGGGCGGTCACGCCCGATGAAGACGAAGAGCGGCACCGCCTCAGAATAGATCGAGTTCCGGCGCTTCGCGAAGCGGTCGCGCGAGTTCGACGACGACGTGGAGACGCCCCTCACGGAGCCCGAGGTGGGGCACCACGATTGCCTCTTCCTGGAGTTCGCAGACCATACCGAGCGGCTTGGCAGCGTCGGTCGTGTCGTTCGCCGCCGACTCGGGCACGTGACAGAGGCTGAGCAGCATGCCCGCAATCGCATCGAGATCGCACACGGCGAGTTGCCGAAATGCGAGCGGGTGGGAGAACCCGTGGCCCGCGCTGAGCGGCGGTGCGCCGACCCGGAAATGGATCCGGTCGGCTCCGCCGTCCAGTCCCTCCTGCAGCACACCCATCAACTCGTCGATCCCCATCGGCTCCAGCTTCGTTCCGCGCATCATGACGCCCCTCCTGGCCGGCGCTTTTTCGCGCTCGGTAAGGGGCTCTTCGGCGGAAGTTGCCGGTTGCTTGAGCCTGAAAATCGGGTCGGTCGAGACCCGACAAGGGATCAGCGTTTGCGCAGGTTGGCCGGGAGGATTTTCTTGCGAAGTCGGAGGCTTGCGGGTGTGACTTCGAGTAGCTCGTCATCTTCGACCCAGGCGAGACACTTCTCGATCGTGAGCTGACGGGGCGGCGTCAGGAGCGGATTGTCGTCCTTTCCGGCCGCGCGCACGTTGGTGAGCTTCTTGGCGCGGCAGACGTTCACGTTGAGGTCGCTCGCGCGCCGGTTCTCCCCGACGACCTGCCCCTCGTAGACCGGTACGCCGGCAGCGACGAAAATGTCCGCCCGTTCCTGGATGTTGAAGATCGCGTGCGGAGTGGTCTTCCCCGTCTCGGTCGAGACGATCGCTCCGACGGCACGGCCGGCGAGTTCCCCGGCGAAGGGCTCATAGCCGCGGACGGTGCGGTGCAGGATCCCTTCTCCGCGCGTCTGGGAGAGGAACTCGCCGCGGTAGCCGAAGAGGCCGCGGCTCGGGACGACGTATTGCAGGCAGCTCCGGCCGTCCCGGCTCTCCATGGTGAGCAGCCTTCCTTTCCGAGAGGCGACCGCGTCCATGACGCCGCCGGCGAACGCTTCCGGGACATCGATCACTACGTCCTCGACCGGCTCGCAGCGCTTGCCATCGACCTCGCGCGGGATGATCTCGGGGCGCGACACGCTGAATTCGTAGCCCTCGCGCCGCATCGTCTCGATCAGCACACCGATCTGGAGTTCGCCGCGTCCGGCGACCTGGAACGTGTCTCGGGAGCCGGTGTCTTCGAGCAGAATCGAAACGTTGCCGAGCGCCTCCCGCTGGAGGCGGTCTTCGATCTGGCGACTGGTCAGGAAGCGTCCCTCCTTCCCGGCGAACGGCGAGGTGTTGGCCGAGATCTGGACGCGCAGGGTCGGCGGATCGATCTCGATTCGCGGGAGCGCGTCGATCTCCCCGGGCGGACACACCGTGTCGCCGATATCGATCGTGTCGACGCCCGCCAGGATCACGATGTCGCCGGCCACCGCCTCGGTCAGCTCGATGCGCTCGAGCCCGTGATGGCCGAAGAGCTTCGTCACCCGGAAGCCTTCGGGGGCTCCGTCGGCCGGCACGCGGACGACCTGTTCGCCCCGCTTCATGCGGCCACGGGCGATGCGGCCGATGACGAGCCGACCCAGGAACTCGTCCCAGCCGAGCGTGACGGCTTGGAACTGGAGCGGCGCTTCAGTATCGACACACGGCGCTTGCGCGTGCTCGAGGAGCGTTTCGAGCAGCGGTCTGAGGTCTTCGCGCGGAGCTTCCGGCTCGAGTGCCGCGCCACCTTCGACCGCCGAGCAGTAGACCACCGGGAAGTCGAGCTGTTCGTCGCTCGCTCCGAGCTCGACGAGGAGGTCGAAGACTTCATCCACGACCGCCGCCGCACGCTGCTCGGGCCGGTCGATCTTGTTGACGACGAGGATCGCCGACAGGCCGTGTTCGATCGCCTTGGAGACCACGAACCGGGTCTGCGGCATCACGCCCTCGACCGCGTCGACGAGCAGCAGGACGCCGTCGACCATCCCGAGCACCCGCTCGACCTCGCCGCCGAAGTCGGCGTGGCCCGGTGTATCGACCAGCTGGATGCGGACCCCCTCGAAATCGATGGCCGTGCTCTTCGAGGAGATGGTGATGCCGCGCTCCCGCTCGATGTCGCCGGAGTCCATGGCCCGCTCCGTGGCCTCACGGTGGGTGTCGCCGGTTCCAGTGAAGCGAAACAGGGCGTCGACCAGTGAAGTCTTGCCATGATCGACGTGCGCGATGATGGCCAGGTTTCGGACGTCTTTGCGGGGTTCTGCGGACATGGGCGAGGACCTTGGTTGGCGGGCGGCGCGGACGTTAGCCGGCGCGTCAGGCGTAGCCAGCCACCCCCTATCGGTCCGGCAGCTCCGGCTTCAGGAGTCGGCAAGCATGGCCGATAACCTGCCGGGGGGCCGCAAACCTGGAAGTCCTGGTTCATCACGATGGAGAACTCGCGGATATCTGCGGGATCCTCGCGGAACTCGGTTGTCCGTTCACCGAGCGGCGCGGCGTGGAGGCCTCGGTCGACGCGGAACGCGGCTGGGACCTCGTGGTGGCGACTCCGGCTCGCGTCGGCCGGCTAGAGGGCCTCCTCGGGGCGCCCTGCACCCACAGCATCGCGGTCACGGAGTCGGTCGGGTCGAAGAGCGCCACACTGCGCCTGTTTCGGGCGGGTGTGAAGCTCGTCGTCCGCCGCCCTGTCCATCCGGCCACCCTCAGGAGCGTCCTCCGCCATGCCCTCTACCGGGGGCCGGAGCGCCGCCGCGAAGCGCGTGTGGGGATCGGTCTGCCGGTGCGATATCGGCTCGGCTGGTGGCCTCGCCGGGGCCTCCTCCAGGAGCTGTCGCCGCGGGGAGCCGGGCTCTTGTTGCCGCGCGAGCTCCGGCCGCGTCAGAGCTTGACCCTGGCCCTCCCGGGTGAGGGTGGGGCGGTCTCCCTGACCGCAGAGGTCGTGCGCTGCCAGAAGGACCTCAGTCATCCCGGGAGCTGGAGGGTCGGGGTCGCCTTCGCCCGCGGACCGGGCCCGCCGCCGGCGCACGTGCGCCAGCTTCTGCGGGTGTACTCGGTCGGGCCGGGAGTCCTGCCGGAAGGACTCGCACCTCGGACGTCGAACGAGGGCCGCGACCGCGACGACCGCCACGACCGCCGCATTGCCGAACGCCGCCCGTACGCGCGCCGGGTCATCGCTCTCGGCGATGGTGGGGCTCGTGTGCTGCTCGGCCGCGACCTCTCGCTGGGCGGGATGCGCGTCGAGGCGCGCGACGGACTCCGGCCCGGTCAACGGTTCCGGATCGCATTGCATGTCAGCACCGGCGAGGTGCCGCTCGTCGTCGAAGCCGAGACGGTTCGCGACGACGGGGCCGGGCTCGGGCTGCGCTTCTGCGGGCTGAGCGAGAAGGACGTCGACCAGCTCGGGAAGATGCTCGATCACCTGCCGGTGCTCAGCGGAGAGAGCGACGGTTCGGTCGAACCCCGCGTATTGGCGGAACTCGTCGAGACAGGCGCCGACGGGGTCGACCTCTGTCTCGGTCAGTCTCCGCCGGATTCGGACTGATGGCGAGGTCTCGGGGGTCCATGTGCCACTCTGCCCGCCAGGGTGCGAATCAGCCGCACCGCGACGGCCGGGTAGGTCGTGACCACTTGCTCGAGCTCGGCCTCGTTGAATACGCACGCCCAGACGGTGTCTCGTGCCCGCAGCGTCACTTCACGCGACGCGCCGGTGAAGGTCGAGACTGCGCACAGGAAAGTGCCCTCGCGGTCCTCCACGTCGAGCACCTTGCCATTTCGTTCCACCTGGACGCTTCCCTGGAGGAGCAGGTAGGTGTGGTGAACGGGGAGACCGGCGCGGCAGATTTCTTCACCCGGATCGAATCGCACGAAGTAGCGGTCGAAGTCGGGCGAGCGACAGAGCGACGACCACAGCGGGTCGACGAGTTCGTCGATCAGATCGCGGATCTCGTCGGGTCGCGCCTTGTCGCGGCGCGAAGCGGCGACCGTCTGGGAGTCGAGTCCGAAACCCTGGGCGATGGCCTGGATTCGGCTGAGAACCTCGGCCGCGCCGCCCGGTCGGGACGCGGGGTCGATGAAGAGCAGCTCCATGATCACCTCTTCGAGCGGCGGCGGGCAGTGCAGCCGCACGTCGGAGAGATTCTTCAGCCCGTACACGTTTCCGTCCTCTTTGTGCCGGAGGACGTCTCGGCGCCGATTCAGGTCGATCCCTGTGTACATGGCCCAGGCCGTCGCACCCACGCCCCACAGATCGGTTCGCAGGTCGAAGTCGGAGTAGGTCTTTTCGGCTTGCTCGGGCGCGCGGTAGCCGTGCGTGCCGAGCCCGACGAGGACCTGCCCGTGGTGGAGCAAACCCTTGGTCATGCGCGATGCGTGGGCGACCCCGAAATCGGTCAGGACGAATCCGCCTTTGCCGTCGAGCAGGACGTTCGACGGCTTGACGTCGAGGTGCAGGATCGCAGCGCGGTGGGCGGCCGAGAGCGCAGTCAGCAGGTCCGAGAGCAGGCGCCAGGTCGTCTCTTCGTCGAAGGGATCCCGTTGGCCCCAGCTCTCGGCGAGGCTGCCGGCCGGGTAGTACCCGATCACGGCGAACGAGAGCTCGGGATCTACGCGCCAGTCGTAGAGCGCCGGGATTCGCTCGTCCTGGACGGCGAGCAAGGCCGCCAGCTCCTGCTTGAGAGAGGTGAGCGCATGTCGGCCTTTGGCGCGGCCGAGCACTTTGATCGCCACGTGTTCGGGCGGCGCGTTCGGCCCCTCGCGATCGAGGCAGCGCGCCAGGAAGACAGAGCCGAAGCCGCCCTGACCGAGGCGCCGTACCAGGCCGTAGCGCCAGCGCCCCTCGATCACCTCGCCCGGCTGCGGTCCTTCGAACGTATCCGGTGCGCCCACAGCGTCCACGACGGGACGAGTGACGTCGGATGCTTCGGTCGAATCCAGAGGCTTCGGCGGGGAGGACATCGCGAGGCTTATCGGCGTGAGGGCCCCCCGACCGGAGGGCGACCGAGGCGCCGGGCTCGCGCAGGGTGGCTCCCCGAGGGGCGGCCGGTATCCTGGCGCGCGGGGGGAAGGGTGTGACTCGCGGGAACGCGACTTTCGGGCGGTTCGTGCTGGCTTGCTGCGTCTGGCTCGGGGCGGCACCGGCCACCGCAGAACTGGGCGAGATCCAGTACGACACCGGCGTGCTCGTCGCGCCGGCGACTGAGTTCGATCGCACGATCGGCAACCGCTTCGACACCGCGGCGGGTCCGCCGTCGGGCTCGGGTGCGGTGCTCGCGTCCGGATCGGTGACCCGGCTGACGTTCTACCTCGCCGGGCTCGGCGGAACGAACGCCTTTCTCAGCGTATTCGGTCCCGTCAGCGGCACGTCGGCGGCGCCGCTTCGCTCGGTGAACGTGACCGGCTTGGAGCCCGGCTGGAACACCCACACGTTTTCGCCGCCGGTTCCGTACAGCGGCGCCAGTTTCTTGGCGGGGGTGTGGAACCGGAACGCCGCAACCTCCGCTCCCGTCGACGATGCGGTGGGTCTCGATTCGGCCACGCGCCTGGGACTGGGGCACCATGGATTTTCGATCGATGACCTGAACGGGACTGGATTCACCCCGCTCCCGACCAACGCCATGGTGCGCGCGGCAGGAAACGTGCTGCCTCCGGAGCTCGCGATTGGGTTGTTGCGGGTTCACCTCGTGGACGAGTTCGTGAACGATGCGGACGGGAGCGGATTCTTCTCGCCCGGTGACACGTTGAGATACACCGCGGAACTCGAGAACCAGGGCAGCGTCGATGCCGATGCCGTACGGCTCGTCGACGGCCTGGGAGAAGGGCTGTTGTTCGTGCCGGGGAGCGTGACCACGTCGCGCGGCACGGTGACGAGTGGCAACCTTCCCGGCGACTCCGGCGTCGTCGTCGACCTCGGCACTCTCGCGGCGGGCGGAGACACGGCGACCGTCTCGTTCGAAGCGGTGCTGAATCCGCTCCTCGCGGACGGCGTGACTTCGGTGCAGGCCCAGGCGGAGGTCACGGGCGCCGATGTCGGGGTCGTCCCGAGCGACGATCCCGATGCAGAGGGCCCCCCGGGCGAGTCGACGCCTACGGCCACCGTCGTCGCGTTTCCGCTCGACGCTGACCCCAAGCTGAAGATCAAGCTGCGGTTCGACCGCGTCGGCAAAGACCGGATTCGGTGGCGAGCGAAGGGCCTGGTGCTCCGCGGGCCGATCGACCTCGAAGGCGCGGAGGTCACCGTCGATGTCGGGGGAAACGTGCTCGTCCGAACACTCGACGCCAAGGGCCGCTTCAAGGACAGAGTCGATCGCATCCGACTCAAGCAACGCAAGAAAGACGGCTCGTGGCAGCTTCGCTACAAGCGGAGCCGCGGTGACTTCGCGGCGGATTTCCTGCCAGAGGGCCTCGACGCGGGGGATCACTCGGGTGATCCGGTAAACGTCGACGTCCAGCTGACGCTCCACGGAACCCTCTATGCGCAGCGCGTCGCACTCGAGTACCGCTCGAAGGCAGGGCGCTCGGGCACCGCCAAGTAGACGCCTACCGTGTGCTCTCGAACCACTCGGGCAGCCACAGCGACAGCGGCGGGAAGAGCGTGATCAGCGCGAGAGCCACGAGCATCGCGGCGTAGAAGGGCAGCAGTGCACGGCTGACCCGTTCGATGGGGACCCCCGCGATCGCGCTCCCGACGAAGAGGCAACTGCCGACAGGCGGGGTGCACAAGCCGATGCAGAGGTTGACCAGCAAGACGACGCCAAAGTGGACCGGGTGGATGCCGTACGACACGGCCACTGGCAGGAAGAGCGGCGTCAGGATCAGGAGTGCGGGCGTCAGGTCGAGGAACAGACCGAGCGTCAGTGCGACGAGGTTCAGCAGCAGCAGGAATATCAGCGGGTCTTGCGTGAGGCCGGTCAGCACCTCGAGCAGGATCCGGTCGATGTCCGCCTGGAGCAGTACCGCGGTCATCGCGCTCGACGTGGCGATGAGGAAGAACACGACCCCGGTGGTCACGACCGCGTTGGCGAGCAAGCGGGGGAGGTCTCGCAGACGAAGCTCGCGGTACACCCACAGGCCCGCCGCCGCCGCTCCCACCACTGCCAGCGCGGCCGCTTCGTAGGTGAGGGTCCAGCCGAACAGGATCCCGCCGAGGATCACCCAGACGATCGCGAGCGCGGGGAGCGCGGCGACCGCGCGACGAGCGAGGGCTCTCAGCCCGGGCCACGTCCCGCGCGGGTGGTTGCGGCGCCGCGCCTCGATCGCGCACAGTGCCATCAACGTGATCGCTACGGCGAGGCCGGGGACGACGCCCGCCAGGAACATGGTGTCGACGCCGACCGCCAGTTCCGAGTGACCGTTCGGAAGCGCGACGCCCCCGGCGATCACGGCAAAGAGGATCATCACGTTCGAGGGCGGCAGGATCAGGCCCAGCGTCGCGCTCGTGACGGTGATCGCGGTGCTGTACTCCGGCTCGTAGCCTTCCTCTTTCATCACGGGCAGCAGGATCGACCCGATGCTCGACACATCGGCGACCGCGCTGCCCGAAATGCCGCCGAAGAACAAGCTCGACAGCACATTGACCTGACTCGTCCCGCCGCGGACTCCGGCCAGCAGGCCGCGGGAGAGGTCGACGAGTCGGCTGGCGATGCCGCCGCTGCCCATGATCTGTCCTGCGAGGATGAAGAAGGGGATCGCGACGAGCGGGTTCTGTTTGAGCGTCCCGGTCATCCCTGTGAGCAAAGCGAACGACTCGCGCGCGTCGAACGGATCGGGCGTGAGCGCAAAACCGAGGAACGCCGCGAGGCCGATCGCGAACGAGACGGGCACGCGGACCAGGAGCAGCACGATGAATGTTGCGAGCATCGCGATCGCCGCGGTCATCGCTCGGCCTCAAGATCCGGCTCCAATCCCGCCAGTCGCCCCACGGAGAACGCGACGATCAGCAGGCCGCCGATCGGGTAGCAGAGGTAGAACGGCCATTTCGGGAGCGCGATCGTGTCGAGCGGCCCACCGTTCGCATGGCTCGCCAGGACGTACCCGGTCCCGAGCACGAGGAGAAGTACGCCGAGCGCGCCGGTTGCGAAGTGGCGGGTCGCAGCCAGGATGCGACGAGGGCCCGCCGGGAGTCGTTTGACGAAGCCGTCGAGTGCCGGGTGGGCGCCGCGCCGAAGCGCCAGTGCGCCGCCGAGCAGTGCCAGCTGCAGGAGGCCGTATTCCGAGATCTCGGTGAGCCACTGGATCGGTCGGCCGAATTCGAGAGCGGCCTGGACGGGCCCGAACGCGAGCAGGACGACCATGAGCGCGAGGACTGTGCCGGCGACGGTCGCCGTGGCGCGTTCGAGCCAAAGCAGCCCTTGCTCCAACCGTCGGCGAACGCTCACGGAAGCGCGCGGATCCGCTCGCTCCAGCGGCGCAGATCGTCGGGAAGCTCCGCATAGACAGGCTGAGTCGCGGCGATGAAAGGCTCGGTATCGACCTTGCGGGTGATCTTCACGCCCCGGTCTTCGAGTCGTCGGAAGAGCGCCTCTTCCTCCGCATACCATGTCTCCCGTTGCCAGAGCGCCGACTCTCGAGCCGCTGCGACCAGAGCTGTTCGTTCGGATTCGGAGAGCGCCTGCCAGGCGGCACCATTCATCAGGAGCAGGTCGGGGGCACGGGTATGGCCGTCCAGGAAGTAGTACGGAGCACTCCGGTAGTGCTCCTCGGTCCAGTAGGACGGCGGATTGTTCTCGGCCGCGGAGACGCGCTCGCCCTTTTTGAGCGCGAGCGTCAGTTCGGGGCCGAACGGGATCGGGACCGGGATCGCGCCGAGCGCGCCAAGGGTCGCGATCATCGTCGGGCTCTGTTGAACCCGCACCCGCAACCCGCGCAGACTCTCGAGTCCGGTGATCGGTTCGCGTGCGTAGAAGCTGCGGGCTCCGGCCTCGTAGTAGACGAGTGCTCGCAGTCCGACGCGGTCCGCGGCACGCAGCAGCTCGCGACCGAGTGGCCCTTCGGTCGCTGCGACGAAATGCGCGTGGTCGCGAAAGAGCCACGGAAGGGCAAAGACGCCGAGCTCTGGCACGAGGCTGTCGAGTGCATTCGTCGAGACCTTGGTCAGCTGGATCTGGCCGGCCTGCACCTTTTCGAGCAGCTCCTTCTCGGCACCGAGCTGGGCGCTGTGACGGATCTGGAGACGAAGCGAGCCTTGGGTTTCGCGCTCGAGCGTCTCGCCCATTCGCACCAATGCACGGTGGACGGCGTGTTCGGGAGGGAGCACGTGGGCGAGCAGCAGAGTGCGAGAGCCCGACTCGGCCGCGGAGCAGCCGATCGTCAGGCACGCGAGCGCGGAGACGAAGAGGAGGAGGATCGCTGCCGGGCGGGATCGACGCATGAGCTTGTGCGCGGGACTCCAGGGGCGGATGCAGAGGCGAATGCCTCGCCGCGTCATTTGGCGGGCAACGCTAGCCCGCCGGGTGTGGCTCGCGCACTCGGTGCCGCTCTTTCGCCAGCGCGGTCGGCCCCGGTCGGGTGGGAGATGACACGAAGGCTTACTCCCGCACCCATCGGGTGAATCTGACTCCCCGACTGTGGGCTTTGTCCAACTTCTCGATGGTCATTTCCAAGAAGGTCGAGGCTTGGTGACGGGTGTCACCGATTCGCTGGAACCTCGGGCCGACACTGTTCGTATAGACATGTGAGGTGGACAATGCTCGTAGCCCCCACGAGCCCGAAGAATCGCTCTCGCGGAGAGTCCGACGTGAACCTCGGAGTTCTGACGCGCGGCGGCATGAAGCCCGAAGAGGAGCTTGGCGCTCTTCGGGGAGCGATGTTCGGCATCGCTTTCGGCAGTGCGATCTGGGTCACCCTCGCCGGATTCACCTGGCTGGCGACTAGCTGGATCTAGTCCGGCAGAAAGCATCGATTGCCCCTCCCGGGGAGGCTCCGCCCACTGGCGGCCGCGATCCCCAGCTCACCGGTTCGACCTCAAAAGTCGTACCGGACACCGAACACGACGGTGTAGCCGCGTTCGTCTCCGGCTCCGACCACGCGCTCTCCGTGCAGCCACTCGTAGCCGGCCTCGGCGTCGATCGTGACGGCACCGATGCGCCAGTCGACGCGTAGACTCGGACGCACCAGTCGATGATGCTCGCCGATCTCTGGATTGCGCCATTCGAAGTCGAGCCGCGGGGTGACGCGCAGCCGGCGTCCGAGCGGGACGCGCGTGCTCAGGCGGAGTGCCGTTCGATCGGCCCCGCCGAAGTCCTGATAGCCGACCGCAATCCGCATCACGTCGCCGCGTTGGATCAAACTGCTGCCGATCAACTGGAGCAGGTACGTGTACTGGTGGCCGGTTCCTTCGAACTCGAGGACCCCTGCCGAAGCGGGTGTCCCGCCGAGGTCCGAGACAGTGAAGTCGCCTGCCAGCTGGAACTTCTCGGTCAGCTGGTGCGTGATGCCGAGTGTGGCCAGCTTCGATCGGAGGGTTCGATCCTCGGCGATCGAGTCGATGTCTTCTTCGGGAAAGCGGCCCTCGAGCTCGCCGAGCCGGTCCACGGGTTGGCCGAGGAGCGCGTTGCTGCGCGCCAGGGTGGGGACGTTGCGGTAGTCGAGGAGCAGGTTGACGTTCGTGGCCGTGGTCGCCCGCCAGTTGGCGACCAGGTAGGCGGTGTTGAGCTCGCCGAACTGGACGTCGTAGTCGAAGTAGCCTGCGAGAAAGAACGGATCGCGGACGTACTGGAGTTCGGCACCGATCGCGGTGCGCTCGTTGCGCCCCTGGAAGCGCTGCTGGATCGCGAAGACTTCGAACTCGAAGCCCGGTAGGAGTCCGCGCCCTTCGAGACTGGCGCCGTACAGGACTCTGTCGTCTTCGATCCAATGAGTCAGGAACGGATCGACGGGGAAGCCTGCGCGTGCGGAGACCGCCCATCGATCGCTCAGCTCATAGCGGAGGCTGAGGCCATCGAAGCGGCGGAGTACCCCGGCGGAGTTCCCGCTCTGGCGGCCGACGATCCCCGAGATCGGGCCTTCGCGGTCCTCGATCTCGAGGCGCAGCGTGTCGATCCGCCATTCGTTGCTGTCGGGTCCGAGATTGGTGAGGTGAAAACCGGCGAACTCGCCGCTCAGGTCGAAGCGGCCTGCGGTGCCTCGGACGCCGACGAACAGATCGCTGAAGATCGAGTGGTCGAAGATGAACCGCCCGAGGTCGTCCGTTTTGGCGACAGCGCGTCGGTAGTTGGCCGAGGCGCTTCCGTACACGTCCCATGGGTACCGCCCGCTGGGGGTCGAACTTCCCGTGCGGAGCGGTTCGGTGGGCTTCGCGGTGGCGGTGAGGAGAGCATCGAGCCGCTGCCGGACGCGCGCCGCGGCCTCTCCGTCCGGGTAGCGCTCGAGAAACTCCTCGTACTCGGCGCGCGCATGCGCACGCTGGCCGTTCCGCTCGCGGGCGACGCCGAGCAGTTCTTTGGCTTCCGCCGAATAGGGGTGCTCCGAGTAGCCGGTGAGGACCGTGAAGATCCGGACGGCACGATCGGGATCGCCCGCCGCCAATGCGCGCCGGCCCTCGCGGACCAGGGCCTCGAGTTCGGTGGCGCCCGGCGCGGCGGGGGGAGCCGGGGCGGGGTTTCTCGCCGACTGGGCGGAAGGGGCGGCCTTGGGAGCCGGGGCCGCCGGAGTGGAACGCTCTCCGAAGAGCCGGATCACGAGGGTTCGCAGGTCCTCGTCCTGGCGGACCTCGAAGCGGCGCTCGCTCGCGAGCCGCAGCTCGAGGCGCGCCCCGGCGCGCCCTTCGCCTTCGAACCAGACTTCTTCGAGAGCCGTGTCAGTGCCGGGTCTGGGCCTCAGCGCCTCGCTCGTCAGCAGTGCGGCGAGTCCTCCCGAGAGGGGCGTCAAACGGATATCGAGGGTCCGTCCCGTGTGTTCGGGTGTGTGCCGCACGTACCGAACGGGTACGCTGAAAAGGATGCGGACCTCGGTCTCCTCGCCGCGGGTCTCGATCTCGAGGGCGCGCAACACACGACCGCCGCCGGTTTGCGCGCGCGCGGCGGACGGCACCGCCAGTGCGAGCCACGCGAGCGCGACTGTGCTCACGATTCGCAGTGCTGTTCGGCTCGAGCCCCTCTTCACGCTCGCCGCTCCGCCCACATCCACTGGTTCCGTCGCGCTGTGAGTGCCGCACTCTCCACCGAGCGGAGCGCCAGACCGGGCCGGTTCCCGCTGCCGAGCGATGGGCCGGATTGGCGCGGGAGCGCGAGATCGCCGCGATCTGGGCGGCCCGGGCGAACCCTAGCGAAACGAGTCTTCGGCTGCTGGGCAGGTGCGATCTGCCTGTGGAGCATGGCGGCCGCCGCCCAGCCCAGCGGAGAGTTCGACCACTGGACCACCTCCTTCCCGCTGACGGGCGCTCACGCGCGTGTGAGTTGCGAGTCGTGCCACGAGGGCGGGATTTTTCGGGGCACGCCGATTCCGTGTGCTGCGTGCCACGGGGGGCCCGGGCTGCGCGCCGAGACGCGAAAGCCGGCGAATCACGTGCCGACCTCGAACCAGTGCGATGACTGTCACACCCAGGACAAGTGGTACAACCCGCGCTTCGATCACTCCGATGCGATCGAGGCGTGCGCCACCTGTCACAACGGATACTGGGCGCTGCCCAAGTACCCGGGGCACCTGCCCACGTCCAACACCTGCGAAGATTGTCATCGCAGCACGCTCACCTTCCGGCAGGTGCGCTTCAATCACGTCGGAATCGAGAGCGGCTGCATCGCATGCCACAACGGATCTAGCGCAGTGGGGAAACCTTCCAACCATATTCCCTCCTCGAATCAATGCGAGACGTGTCACTTCAGCACGCTGACTTTCTCAGCGAACGACATGGACCACTCGGGCATCGAGCGGGGCTGCGTGACGTGCCACAACGGTTCGCTGGCAGTGGGCCAGCCGCCGAATCACATTCCGTCGTCGAATCGCTGCGAGGATTGCCACACGAGCACCGAGAGCTTCGCAATCTATCGAATGAACCACCGCGGAATCGACGACAACTGCGTGCAATGCCACGATGGTCGTCAAGCGCCCGGAAAGCCCTCGAATCATCTACCGACGTCGGATCGCTGTGAGGATTGTCATCCGAGCACGGACAGTTTCGGAATCGCCCGCATGAACCATGTGGGCATCACGAACGGCTGCTTCAGTTGTCACAACAACGTCCTGGTGAGCGGCAAGCCTCCGGATCACATTCCGGCGCCAAATTCCTGCGAGGATTGCCACAACACCAATACGTGGACGATCCCGAACTTGTGAGCGACTCGGAGTCGGGCCCGAGCCAGCGCGAGCGGATGCTGCGCGAGCGCTTGATCGCCGCGCCGGGGCGCGAGCCGGTCGTCCCGATCGTCGCATTGGCCGCTGGGCTCTTCTTGTGGGCAGCGGCGAGCGGTCGTCTCGGCCTCTATCTCGATCCGGGACGCGGTCTCGGCTACGGGCTTGGCATCGCTGGCGTGATCGCAATGGTTCTCTTGCTGGTCTATCCGGCGCGGAAGCGACTCGCGATTTTCGGCTGGCTGCCGCCGCTGCGTGAACTCTTTCGGGTGCACATGACGCTCGGCGTGCTCGCGCCCACCGCGATCCTCCTGCACTGCGATTTCGCGCTCGGCTCGCTGAACAGCCGCGTCGCGCTGGCGTGCCTGCTCCTCGTGTCCGGGAGCGGGTTCTTCGGCCGGTTCATCTATACGCGGATCCACCGAGGGCTCTTCGGAAGCCGCCGGCAGCTCGCCGAGGTCCGCCGCGAAGCCGAGCAAGAAGGCGGGGCGGTGCATGCGGCGATCCATCACGCGCCGGAGTTGGAGTCGCATTTGCTGCGCTTCGAGGCGCTGGCTCTCGAGACGCGTCCCCCGGTGCCCGATCGGTTCGCACGCTTCCTGTCGATCGGTTGGCGGGCGGGAGCGGTGCGGCGCGAAGCGCGGAGAGCGCTCGGAACCGCTGAGGGTGGCGACGCCTACGAAGGCGTCGCGCATTACGTCCGTTCTCTCTGTCGCGTCGCGCGTTTCCTCGACTATGAGCGGTTGTTCTCGCTCTGGCACGCGGTGCACGTCCCGCTCTGTTTTCTCCTCTTTGCATCTACGGCAGTCCATATCCTTGCCGTGCACCTGTATTGATGCGCATGTGGGCGGGCCTCCTGACGGCGTTGATTGCGGCTGTGGCCAGTGGTGCGGCCGGTGCGAAGCTCGAGGAGTTGGTGTCGCCGGGCGCAGTCATCGAGGCCCATGCGGAGTTCGAGTCCGACTGCGGGAGCTGTCATGTCCCGTTCGATCAAGCCGGTCAAGAGGGTCTCTGCCTCGATTGCCACGAGGAGGTGGCAGCGGACCGCAAGGACGGCGTGGGCTTTCACGGTCGCTCTCCGGGGTTGAAAGAGGCGAGCTGTCGGAGCTGTCACCCGGAGCATCGAGGGCGCGAGGCTGACGCGGTCGGGCTGGACGAAGGCACGTTCGATCATCGACACACGGACTATCCGCTCGGAGGCGCGCATCGGTTGGTGGCGTGTGTGGGCTGTCATCCTGCCGAGACTCTGCACCGCGAGGCTCCGAACGATTGCGTCGGCTGTCATCACGAGGACGATCCGCATCGAGAGCAGCTCGGCGAAGACTGCGCCGCTTGTCACACGGAAGGAGCCTGGCAAGAGACAGTCTTCGACCACAGCGAGACCGACTTCTCGCTGCGCGGAACCCATGCGAAGGCCGACTGCGCACTCTGTCACGCGGACGAGCGCTTCGCGGATACGCCGCAGTCCTGCGTCTCGTGCCACGCGGTCGACGACGTCCACGAAGGCCGGTTCGGTGCCGCTTGCCAGGATTGCCACGATGAAGCGAGCTGGCGGAAGCCGGCTTTCGATCACGATCGCGAAACGAAGTTCCCGCTGGAGGGTGGGCATCGGGGGGTCGAGTGCGGAGCGTGCCACCCGGACGACCTCTTCGAGACGAAGCTGGGCACCGATTGCGGCTCGTGCCACGAGAAGGACGACCCGCATCGTGGTGCGCGCTCGGCGAAATGCGGGAGTTGTCACACCGTCGCGGCCTGGGCGGAGCGCGCGTTTGATCATGCGAGGGATGCGAACTTTTCGCTCGCGGGCCGACACGAGCAGGTGCGCTGCCAGTCGTGCCATGAAGGAGTGCTCTATGAGACGGAGACACCGACCGCGTGCGCGGAGTGCCATGCGAAAGACGACGTCCATGCAGGCCAGCTCGGCGAGTCTTGCGCGCAATGTCACAACGAATCGGGCTGGGCCTCACGGGTCACGTTCGATCACCAGCTCACCGGGTTTCCGCTGCTCGGCCTGCATCGCGCAGCCTCGTGCGAGGAGTGTCACACGAGTCACGCGTTTCGCGATGCCGAGACGGACTGTGTGGCGTGTCATCTCCCACACGATGCGCACGAGCGCCGACTAGGCGCCGATTGCGCGACCTGCCACAACCCCAACGGATGGGAGCGCTGGCGCTTCGACCACGATGTGGAGACGTCGTTCGCGCTGCATGGATCCCACGAAGGTGCCGACTGCGCATCGTGCCATCGGCTCCCGGTGACGGGCTCCATCGAACTCGCACACGAGTGCGTCGATTGTCATGCCCACGAGGATCGGCACGACGGCGCTTTCGGTGCGGACTGCGCGAGATGCCACGTCGAGAAGTCGTGGGGTGAGGTCACACTCCCGCGCTGAGTGGGCGGGGCGATCTTCCGGCCTAGAAGAGTCCGAAGAAGCGCAGGCCCGAGGCGCCCGACTCCAGTCGATCGGCGAGTTCGGCGTGGCCGGCCCGGCGCGCGAGTTCGGCCGGGGCGAGACCGTTGGCGTCCCGGAGGCTCGCGTCGGCACCCGCCTCGAGAAGGAGGGCGACGCTGCGTGGATCTCCGGCGTGGGCCGCTCGGGCGAGGGCGGTCGCACCGCGTTTCCCCTGGAGATCGAGCCCGGCACCGGCTTCGATGAGCGCCCGAACGGTGTCGTATTGCCCATGCGCTGCCGCGAGGATGACCGCGGTATCCCCGCTGGGGGTCCGCGCATCGGGGGATGCCCCCGCGGCCAGAAGCGCGACGACGACACGAGCGGAGCCGGTACGTGCCGCGGCTGCCACAAGGGGCTCGTCTCCGGAGCAGGCGGCGTCAGGGTCTGCACCGCTCTCGAGTAGTGCGGCCGCCGTTGCGGGTCTGCCGGAGCGGATCGCAAGACAGAGGCACGGGCCGGCGGACCCACAGGAGGCCGGGGCCCCGCCGCCCAGGAGCGCGGCCACGGACCCAGCTGGTCCGCGCCGGATGGCATGCGCGAGAGGCGGGAGGCCGGCGGTATCGGGGCGGGTCGGGGAGGCGCCCGCAGCCAGCAGCGCTTGCAACGCGCTGAGGTCGGCCGCCGCCGCCCAGGACAACGCGGTTCGTCCCTCAGAATCCGCGGTTTCGGGGTCGGCGCCCGCGGCGAGGAGGACGCGGACCGTCGCGCCGGATCCATGGGCGGCGCCTAGCAGGATTGGCGAGCGCGCATTCGGGCCAGCGGCCTGGGGGTCGGCGCCCGCCCCGACGAGGAGCGTTGCGACGTCGGCGTGGCCGCGCCAGGCGGCGCGTGCCAGCGCCGTGTATCCGTCTGCGTCCCGCGCACTGACGTCCGCGCCGTCGGCGATCAAGCGCTCGGCCGCGGGGGCCGCGCCGCGCCACGCAGCGACGGAGAGCGGCGGCCAGTCGCCGACCGATGCATCTCGCTGTTCGCGCCACAGTGCGGTCGGTTCGGGGCTGTGCCGCGCGGTCGTCCGGCCTCCTGCGGCTCGCAGGGCGGCCGCGGCTTCTGGGTGACCCATCCGGAGTGCAAGGCCGAGCGGCGTGCGCCCCGCGTCGTCTCGAGTGTTCGGGTCCGCGCCCGCAGCGAGCAGCTGCGCGACGACGGCCGGTTCGCCGCGTTGGGCGGCGGCGTGGAGGGCTGTCGTGCCGCCGGCGTTGTGCGCATTCGGATCCGAATCTGCTTCGAGGAGTGCGTGGACGATCGGTTCGGACCCGAGCCACGCCGAGGCGTACAGCGCGGTGTCGCCGTGCTCGTCCGTGGCACGGGTGGCTGCACCCGCAGCGAGGAGCGCCGCGACGACATCGGTGTGGCCGTTGGCCGCCGCGACCACGAGGGGCGTCATTCCTGCGCGGCCCGCGTGCTCGAGGGCGCCCCCCTCGCGCAGGGCGTGGAGGACGATCGCGAGATCTCCGATCGCCGAGCCGCGCCACAGACTCGTCGTCGCATCGACGTTTCGCGCCGCGAGCCGCGGCGGAGCTTCGAGTCGTCCGGTGCGTGCGGCAGCAAGTCGGCGCTTCGCGTCTGGGTGGCCGTGCACCGCGGCCGCTTCGTACCAGACGAGCGCCGCAGTCGGATCTGCGACGACTCCCAACCCGTCCTGCAGCATCCGCCCGACCTGGTATTGGGCGCGTTCGTGGCCTGCCTCGGCGGCTTTCATGAACCAGGCGAATGCCGCTTCGAGGTCGGAGGGCACTCCCTGTCCGACACGGAAGAAGACCCCCGCCCGAAATTGCGCTTCCGGGTCCCCTTGCTCGGCGAGTGCGAGCGTGAGTCGGGCGGCCCGCTCGAACCGACCCTCACGCACGGCCTGGTGGACAGGTTCGAGATGCTCTTCCGCTCCCAGGAATCCGGGCGCGCCGAGAAACAGCAGGGCGACGAAGAGCACGGACGGACCGCGATGCACCCGGTTCACGCGAGTGGCGTTCCGAACTTGGTTTCGATCTCCACTCCGACCGAGCGGAGAAAGTCGTTGGGGAGTACGCCGCCCGCACAGACGATGACGACGTCGCACTCGAGGCGGCGCCGACCCGTCGGCGTTTCAAGGGTCACGGAGTCGCGCTCGATCTCGGCGACCGTCGAGTTCAGAACGATCTCGACGTCCCCTCGCGCAGCGGCTTGTTCGAGCTTTTGGCGGGTCGCCGGGCGTGGCCGTTGAAAGATGCCGCCGCGGTAGGAAAGGACGACGTTCGTTCCGGGTTGCTCCGACACCGAGACCGCGGACTCGAGCGCGCTGTCGCCTCCGCCGACCACGAGCACCCGCTTGCCGGCGTGTTGCGCCGCATCGACGAGGCGATAGACGACCTGCGTCGATTCTTCTTCGCCCGAAACGTCCAGGCGCCGAGGCGTGCCGCGCCGGCCGACAGCGAGGATGACGGAGCCGGTTTCGTACTGGCGCCGGGCACTTCGCACGAGGAATCCCGTTTCGAGCGGTTCGATCGCTTCCACGCGCTCGCGTTCGTGGATCACGAGTCCGGTGTCGCGCCGCACCCGTTCCCAGAATTCGAGGAGCGACTCCTTGCTGGTCTCGCCGAAGTTCACGGTTCCGACCCGCGGAATGTCTACGGAGTCGGTGACGACCAGCTGACCGCGAGGGTGGTGCACGATGCTCCCCCCGAGCGTGTCCTGTTCGAGGGTTGCGAATCGCAGCCCGCGATCCATCGCAGCGAGGGAGGCTCCGAGTCCGGCCGGCCCGGCTCCGACGATGAGGACGTCGAGGACTTCGCCTTCCCCAGCTCGGTCGAGCTTCGGAATCGACTCGATCGCTTTGCGGCCCTGCTCGATCGCATTCCGAATGAGCCCCATGCCCCCGAGTTCGCCGGCGACGAACACGCCCGGAACGTTCGTCTCGAAGCCCGGTCCGAGGACCGGGATGTCGACCCCTCGTGTCTCGCTGCCGATCGCGAGCGTGATCGCTTCGGTGGGGCAGGCCTCCTGGCAACGCCCGTGTCCGATGCAATGGGTCGGATTGATCAGGGACGCCTGCCCGCCGATCACCGCGAGGACGTCGCCGGTCGGGCACGCGGCGACGCAGGCGCCGCTGCCGAGGCACCGATTGGGATTGACGACCGGGTGCAGCGTGATCGGCTCGGTGTAGCCGGACTCCGTCGATTGGAGCAGAGTCTGACGCGCCCGCTCTGCTCGACGTCGGCGTCGATACGCGTAGCCTGCGAAGACGACCGCCAGAGCCGTTCCGTAGACGAGGATGGGAAGAAGGGCGTCGAAGTTCAGCATCGCGATGGAGGCGGGCCGAGCCGACGGACGGTAGCACGATCCGGGAGGCGCCCCGCACCAGGAGGAGATTCGAGGATGGCAGAGGAAACGCCGAGCGAGAGACCGGAGCGGGGCTCGGCCCGATGAGCGAGTCGCGCACGGCGATCGTCACCGGAGCCTCCGCGGGGATCGGGGCCGCGACGGCGCGGGCACTGGGGGCGCTGGGCTGGAGTGTGGCGCTGGGAGCTCGGCGTCTGCCTCGCCTCGAAGCGGTGGCCGCTGAGGTGGAGGCGCTCGGGGGGCGAGCCTTCGCGCATGCCCTCGACGTCACCGACCCGAGCTCCGTCGACGCGTTCGTGACGGCCGCCGAGGCGGCGCTGGGTCCGGCCGACACTCTGGTGAGCAACGCCGGGATGTCCGGCATCACTCCCTTGACCGAGACCCCCCTCGACCGTTTGCGCGCCGAAGTCGAAGTGAACCTGCTGGGCCCTCTCCTCATGGCGCGGCGCGTGATTCCGGGTCTCCGTGACCGCGGACGCGGCGATCTGTTGTTCGTGAGTTCGGAGACGGCAGTACGGCCGCGGCCCCTGCAGGTGGGCTATTCGGCCGCCAAGGCCGGGCTCGAGGGCGCGGCACGGGCTCTGGCGATGGAACTCGAGGGCACGGGGGTGCGCTCGATCATCGTGCGAATCGGACCGACCGGGGACACCGAGTTCGGCAGAGACTTCGATCGCGACGAGATCGCTGCGGCGCTCGCGACGTGGAAGTACTGGGGAGTCCAGCGCCATCTCCACTGGATGGAGTCACCGGCGGTCGCGCGTGCGATCGTCGCCGTGCTCACGCTCGAAGGCGCGTGTCCCGCGGAGATCGAGGTGATGCCCGGCGGACGCTTCGACCGCCCGGACTGAACCCCTGGAACGGGACCCGGAGAGCTTCATGACGATCGCACCGATTCGGATCTCACTGCTCGGCCTCGGCCGCGCCGGCGGATTCCATCTGGAGAGCATCCGGGCGCTCCCGGACGCGGTTCTCGTGCAGGTCCACGATGCGGACGCGCAGCGCGCGAGTCAGGTGGCGGAGGAACACGGCGCGCGCGTGGCTTCGGGGCCGGACGAGGCGACCGGCGCGACCGACGTCGATGCCGTGGTCGTCGCGACGCCGACCGCGACGCATTTCGCGTACGTCGAGGCCGCGCTCGCGGCAGGGAAGCCCGTCCTCAGCGAAAAACCGCTCGGCACGAGCCTCGAACAGATCGATCGTTGCTTCGAACTCTCTGCGGCGCGGGAGGCCCCGTTGCTCGTCGCATTCCAGCGTCGTTTCGATCCGTCTTTCTCTGCGGTCGCCGAGGCGGTGCGCGCGGGAACCCTCGGTCGGCTGCAGTTCATCCGCTCGGTCTCGCGCGACAGCCCTGTGCCCAGCCTGGAGTACCTTCGGACCTCACGCGGGATCTTCCACGATTGTGTGGTGCACGATTTCGACCTCGTTTGCCACGTCGCGGGTGCGCCGCCTGAACAGGTGTTCGCGTACGGGGCCAGCCTCTTGCCGGAAATCGCCGCACTCGACGATGTCGATAACGTCGTCGTGTCCCTGCGCTTTCCGAGCGGATTGCTGGCGTCGATCGATGTGAGTCGGCAGGGCCCCCACGGCTACGATCAGCGCCTCGAAGTGTGCGGTACGGACGGCATGCTCGAAGCTGAGAATCGTCCCCAGAATACGGTCGTCTTTTCGGGTGCGGAGGGGTCGACGCGCGCTCCGATCGACTACTCGTTCCCGACGCGGTACTTCGATGCCTACCGGGCGGAGTTCGCGTGCTTTCTGAGCTGCGTCCGCGGTGAGGCGTCGGTTCCGATCACTCATCGGGACGTGCGCCTGAACCACCGGATCGCCGAGGCGGCCGAACTTTCTGCACGGGAGGGTCGACCGATCGACCTGGGCGAGTAGCGGCTCCTACGGCGCCAGTCTTCGCGTCGCGATCCGGACCTCGGCGAGCGCCTGGTCGACGGTGCCCAGCACTTCGGCGAGGTTCGCGTCGGGCGGATCCTCGGCGAGCCGGAGCGCGTGTGAAGCCGACCAGACCCACTCGAAGTCCGCTGCGAGGCGCGGGTCGAGCTCGCGCGCGGTCGCGTAGGCGGCCCAGTACCGCCGTCGAAGCTCCGGAAATCCGGCGCGGTGTGATCGCCAGATCGTCGGGCCCCACTCGCCGAGATCGAATTCGGTGAAGGGATGGTCGACGCCGGCCGTCTGCCAGTCGATGACGCCGGTCACGGTGAAATCCCCCGAGTCGATCAGCAATTGGCCTTCGTGGAGGTCGCTGTGAACGAGGACGGGAGCCAGTGTGCGAGTCCGGTGGATCGCGCTCGCAGCCCGTCCGATCTCGGCTTCGCCGAGCGACAGAACGGGCGCGATCTCCCTGAGCAGTTCGGCGGGATCCGCTGCGTCCGCTCCGGTGCCGAGCAGGTCCGCGAGTCGCGTCCGGTGCGAGAGCTCGCGCGCAGGGCGCTGTGCGAGCGGGCCCGGGGGAAGAGCGTGCCAGCGCGACGCGAGGGAGCCGAGCTGCTCTGCGATCCAGCCGAGGGTCGCGAGATCCAGCGTCGGGAGGACGGCTTCCAGCGCCGTGCCAGGACGCCGGGTCGTCGAGACGATGGGGTAGGGCGAGAGCGTCGGATCCTCCCACACCTCGAGTACCCGCGGAATTTCTGAAATGCCAGCGGCCTCGACGACCCGCAGCGCTTCGAGCTCCGCCCGCAGCGCCGCCACCATCTCGTGGTTGCGCGGAAAGAGCAGCGCGCGGTCGCTCGTGAGAAGGACGAGCTTGCTCCAGCCCGAGAAGTCCGCGGTCAGAGCTTCGTCCGGTGCGAGTCCGGCGGCCGCCCGGAACCGTTCGGCGCGCGGTGGGGAGACCACCGCCAGAAGCGGATCCGCCGGGCCTTGTCCCATTCCGGGAGCCTAGCTCCGGGTGCGCTCGATCCGGCAGGGGCCGGGTCGCGTCGGGGACCAGGGCCCCCGGTTTTTCCGCCCCGGGGCTCCGCGGCGGTGTAGGATGCGGTGCTCGGCACACCTGTGGGAGGCTCCCATGCAGTGGCGAAGTTGGATTCTGGGCTCGGTTCTGGTGACCCTCGCGGGCGGTAGCGCGGTCTCTGCGTCCGCGACCGGCAAGTTCGACTGCGAGCAGTCGGCTGCGAGGCTCGCGCGGCTGGAGATGCTGCGGGACACCTATCCCGAGCTGGTGGGCGACAAGGTCGACGGCACGATCGCGAATCTCGCCGACGGCTACGCCGATCGTTGCGTTCGGCTTCACCAGCTCCAGCTGCTGGGGACGCACAACAGCTACCACCTCCAGCCGGTGTCGGATGTGTTCGACCTGTTGCTCTTCTTCGCCCCGGAGCTGTTCGTGTGGGAGTACAACCACCTGCCGCTCGATCAGCAGTTCTCGTCTCAGGGGATCCGCCAGATCGAGCTCGACATCTTCTACGACCCGGACGGCGGCTATCACGCGAACCCGATCGGTCTGCAGATTGCGGGCGACGATCCGGATGCGCGCATCGCGCATTTCGAGCCGCCGGGCCTCAAAGTCTTCCACGTCCAGGAGCTCGACTATCAGACGACGTGTCCGACGTTCATCGGGTGCCTCGAAGTGATCCGGGACTGGTCGGATGCGAATGCCGGCCACTTGCCGATCACGGTTCTGCTCGAGCTGAACGACGACCAGATTCCGGATCCCGGGTTCGGCTTTCGACCGCCGCTGGTCTTCGACGCGGAGGCTTTCGATTCAGTGGACGAGGAGATTCGTTCGGTCTTCCATGAGAAGCGCCTGGTGACGCCCGACTACGTGCGGGGAGGGCGTGCGACGCTCGAAGAGGCGATTCTCGACGAAGGTTGGCCGACCCTGCGTGACTCCCGCGCAGAATCCTGTTCCTGATGGACAACGGTGGCTCCAAGCGCGAGATGTACCTCGACGGTCATCCGTCGCTCGAGGGACGCGTGATCTTCACGAACGCGAATCCGGGCGATCCCGATGCCGCGTTCGTCAAGCGCAACAGTCCGGTCGGAAGCAGTGCGGACATCATGGATCTGATCTCCCAGGGCTATCTGGTCCGCACGCGAGCCGATGGCGACACGATTCAGTCGCGAGAGAACGACCCGAGCCAACGAGACGCTGCACTCGCGACTGGCGCGCAGTTCGTGAGCACCGACTACCCGGTACCGAACCTGGATTTTTCCGAGTACTTCGTGCAGATTCCGGGCGGCATGCCGGCGGCTTGCAACCCCATCAACGCGCCCGCCGGCTGCCGGAACGGATCGCTCGAGCGATTGCGGCCCTGAGGCGAATCGGAGACCCACACATGACCTACGCCGGAGACCGTCGGATCATCGACGTCGACAGTCACGTCATCGAACTCGATGATTTTCTGCACGAGGTGGCCACACCGAAGGAGCGCGCTCTCCTGCCTGCGATGGCAGATCAGACGATCCTGCCAGTTTCGGAGGCGGGTCTCGCCCGGGGGCGGGAGCTCTTCGCCAAGCGGCAGGCGGATCCGGCCGTGATGTCGAAGTTCGAAGCGAGCCTGACCGACGCGCGCAAGAGTGGCTGGAGTCGGATCGGAGCGTTCGATCCCAGGGAGCGCTCGCATGCGCTCGATCTGTTCGGCTTCGAGATGCAGTGGGTGCTTCCGACGTTTGCGTTCCATCAGGTCGCACACACGAACGAGCCCGCCGTACTGGCGGCCGGCGCGCGCGTGCTCAACCGCGCGATGGGGCGCTTCTGTGCGCACGATCCGCGCCTTCGAGCGGTGGGCTACCTGCCGCTCAGCCTTGGCCCGGAGGAGGCGGGAGCGATTTTCGAAGAGGGCCTGACGGACGGCTGTTACACGTTCATGGTCGACACGAACGAGCCGAATCCCGAGGGCCGCGCGTTCACGCACCCCGACTTCGATGCGGTGTGGGCACGCTTCTCCGCGGCCGACGTGCCGTTCGTCGTGCACGTCGCAGTGAATGGAGACTACGAGGCGGTCCCGGCCAGCTTTCGGAACAACGGACGCGCGGAGGTTGGGTCTTCCGGAGACGCGCCGAGCGGCGTGCTCGGGTTGGTGACGATCAAGAACAGTGCCGAGATCTTCTTGACGTCGATGATTTTCGACGGAGTCTTCAGTCGGCACGAGCGCTTGCGGGCCGTCTCGATGGAGCATGGCGCGTTCTGGCTGCCGTCCTGGCTCCGGGCCCTCGACTTCGCGGGCGGTGTGGGTGCGAGCATGGGGCGCTCTGGTGAGCCGGCGCGGCCGTCCGATCTCGCGAAGAACAGAATTCGCGTCTCTCCGTTCGCCGGGGAGCCGGTCGGTTGGATCCTCGAGAACGTGGGGCCGGAGATGCTCGTCTTCGCGTCAGACTTCCCGCACCCGGAGGGCACCTCGGACCCCATCCGGAAATTCGAAGCGACGATGAGCGAGTGTGATGCCGCCACCATGGCCGCGTTTTATCGTGGGAACATGGCGGCGTTCATGGGCCTCGCATCCTGACCGGAGTCAGGCGATCGGATCGAGAACGACCACCGGGATGGTGCGATCGCCCGCACTCTTCTGGTAGGCGTCGTACGGCGGGTAGATTTTCGCCATCTGGGCCCAGAGCTGGGATCGTTCGTCGCCTTCGGCGACGCGTGCGCGTGCTTTGACCGCACGCGCGCCGACCATGACATCGCACTCGGGGTTGGCGTCGAGGTTGAGATACCAAACCGGATGATTCGGCATGCCGCCCTTCGATGCGATGATCACGAACCCGTCGCCGGCTTCGCCGTAGATGAGCGGTAGCGGCCGCGGTTCCCCCGACTTTCGGCCGATCGTCGTCAGCAGGAGCGTCGGGAGCACGCCCGGCCCGCCGAGGGGAGTCGAATCCCACATGCGGGCCTTCTCGGGGTCCGTCCGGTAGAGCTCGATGTGCTCTGCGATCCAGGGAATCTCACTGAAGTTGGCCATGGGGTCTCCGGTGTGGCTGAAGGAAAAGGGAGGCTAGCCCTCAGAGACTTCGCTTGCGCACGTGATGTCGGGTGACGTCAGCAAGCGTCCGGCAGCCCGTCAGAGCCATGGTTTGGCGGATTCCAGCGTCGAGGAAATCGAGCATCCAGTCGACCCCGCGCTCGCCTGCGGCTCCCAGCGCGTAGAAGTGCGCGCGACCGATCCAGCACGCGGTCGCGCCGAGAGCGATCGCCTTGACGACGTCGCTGCCCCGGCGCACGCCGCCATCGCAATGGATCTCGGTGGTGCCGCCCACGGCGTCGGCGACCGGCGCGACGAGTTCGATCGGCGGCGGCGCACCGTCGAGCTGGCGGCCGCCATGGTTCGAGAGCGCGATCGCCTCGACTCCGATGCCCGCCGCGGTGCGCGCATCCTCCACCGTCTGGATCCCCTTCAGGATCACCGGCCCACCCCACGTCTTTTGGAACCATTCGATGTCGTTCCAGGAGAGTGATTGGCTGAACTGCTCATTGATGTGATCGGCGAGGGTGACTGCGTCCGTGCCGTCCTCGTCGCGCTGGCCGACGACGTTCGAGAACCGGATCGGTTCGCTGTTCAGGAACGCCCAGGTCCACGCCGGGTGCAGCAGGCCGTCGACCAGCGTCGCCGGGCCGATCTTCGGGGGGATCGTGAAGCCACGCCGGACATCACGTTCGCGTCGGCCGAGGACGGCCGTGTCGACCGTGATGGTGATCGCCTCGAACCCCGACTCCCGGGCTCGTGCGAGGAGGTCCTTCATCAGGCCGCGGTCCTTCCAGACGTAGACCTGAAACCAGCGTCGGCGCTCCGCCAGTGGTGCGCCAGTCGTCGAGTGCTGCACCGCATCGGCGGCTTCCGCGACCTCTTCGAGAGAGCGGGTGCTGAGTGTCGAGAGTGTGTACGGGAGGCCTGCGCGTGCGGCGGCCCGGGCGACCGCGAGTTCGCCCTGCGGATCGGCCATTCGAGCGAACCCGGTGGGCGCGAGGACGACGGGAATCGGGAGCGGCGATCCGAGGACTTGCGCCGATGGGTCGATGTTCGAGACGTCGCGGAGGACGCGCGGTCGGAATTCGATGTCGTCGAAGCCGGCCGTGTTGCGCGCGAGCGTGAGCTCGCCTTCGGCGCCCCCATCGATGTAGTCGAAGACCCCTCGCGGGAGTCGACGCTTCGCGAGCCGCCGAAGATCTTCGACGTTCGAGACTCGGGCGAGCCGTCGATTGACCGGATCGAGGTCGAAGCGCCCGAAGCGGACCACCGAGCGAAGCGTTTCCAGCATGGGCACAGCGAGATCCTAGGCGGCATCGCCTGGTCTCGGCAAAAGCCCGGACCGATGGCTCGGTCCGCACCCGATCGGCTCGACGGGGCAGGGCGTTGCCCGCGCGCCGGCGGGGAGCTCAGGCGCGGAGCGCGCCGGGTTCCGGCTCGCGAACGATGTAGAAGAGGCAGTCGCCCGCGGCAGCCGCTGCGTCGGTCGTGATCATGATCGGGATCATCGGGAGAAGGGTGCGCAGCTGGCCGCCGGAGAGCTGAAAGAAGTCGTGCGCGCGATCGCGCCCGGTTTCGTCGATCAGTTCGAGAGGCAGCGCATCCCCATCGCTCCAGCCGATGGGGGTGTCGGCCGCAACGACCTCGAAGTTGTGGCGATCGAGATCCGCCCGGATCGTCAGGTGCGTGCCCAAAACCGGCACATCGGAAATCTCGAGGGATGTGCCGGGCCGGAGTCGCGCGCGCATCGGCATCACGAGGATCTGGGGAGCGTTCGCCGCCTCGGGCTCGAAGAGATCCTCGAGCTGCAGGAAGCGCTCCAGGCCGGCATGGGCGACTGCGTCGGCAGCGGGGTCGCCGCTTCGCCCGACCTCGATCGTGACGCTGGGGATATCGGAGATCGCTTCCACGAGCGCTCCGAGCTTCAGGTGGCTCCAGACGAAGCGCGTCCCGAAGAGGCCGGTCAGCCACAGTGCCTCGCGCGTGGGCTCGACCCCGACCCCGTACGGCGGGTTGTGTCCGGTGTTGTTGTGGATGTCGAGCGCTGCTTCGGGGTCCGCATCGCGCAGCGTCCGCAAGATTTCCTCAGCGAGCCGGCCCTCGGGTGTCTCGATGGGGCCGAGAAAACACCGGTTGAGGTCGGGCCGGCCAGGCAGCATGCGGTGCGCGAACCCGGGCGGCGCCAGGGCGGCACCGACGCTCGCGAAGACGAGCAACGTGTCGACCGCCGGGATCGAGTCTTCTCGGAGCCAACGGTGGAGGGCTCGGAATCCCGAAGGCTCGTTGCCATGCAGGAGCGTCGTCACCGCGCGCACGCGTCCGGGGGCGCGACCCGGCACGTGGATCACGCACGGGCCTCCGAGAGCCGCGAGGAACTCGCTCGGATTCGCCGGGATGTCGCGCGCGGCCGGACGCGGCCGTGTGCGCAGAGCGGGGGTCGATTCGCTCACTCGGGCCAGTCCGCGACGGGAGTGCCTTCGCCGGCGAGCGCTCGATAACGCTCGAACATCGTACTCAGCGCCTCCGCTCGCGGTCGGCGGTGCTCGGCGGCGCGGAGCGCCCGCCGCTGCCAGCGTGCACCGGTGGTGCCTTGCCGGAGCCGGCGCTCGATCACCGCGAGTCTGGGAGCCGAATCGCTCCGCTCGATGCCTGCCGCATCGAGACCCGCCTGCGCGTCGGCCAGCAGCGCCTCGCCGAACGCCTGGACCTTCGCCGGAGCCGTTCCCGGTTCGGCTCCCGGCGGCACGAGGTCGGCCGCAAGACCCTCGCGGGCGGCGCGGTAGAAATCATGGTGGACATCCTCGAACCGCGTCGCCGGCCGCCCGTTCTCGAGCTGGTCCGCGAGGCGCAATGCCAGGCCGAGGTGGAAGGCTGTGCTGGCCACCATGTCGTCGACGGTCGGCCCGGAGGGCAGGGCACGAAGCTCGATACGCAGGTGGCCCGCGTCGGCCGAATCGTAGATCGCGCGGTTCCAGCTCCATATCGTTCCCTGATGGAGTCGGAGCTCTGCGAGCTCCGGGACGGAACCTGCGGCGACGACCTGCACAGGGTCCTCCTGGTCGAGGACTGGAAGAAGCACCGGGTGATCGGTAACGCTGTCCCGGAACAGCTCGAGCGGTCCGTCGATCCAGCCCGTGCCGAAGGATACGCGGGCGGGCTGTGCGCCGCGCGCGTCGCGCGGCCGCGGGTCGACGGCCTGCTTGAACAGTGCGACTCGGGTCTCGTCCCACAGGCGCCGGCCGAGGAACGTGGGCGAGTTTCCGCAGAGCGCAAGCACGACGGGAGTCGTGCACTGGATCGCGTTGTACACCCGCGCGAAGTTTGCGGGCGGCACGCGCAGGTGGATCTGGAGCGAGGTGGCGGCACCCTCGTACGTGACGTCATTGCAGTGCAGGTCGAGTGTGTCTTCTCCGTGGATGTCGAGGCGGAATGGTTCCTGTCGCAGGCGGCGCAGACTCGCGGACAGGGCGCGGTAGCGGGGCGTATCCGTCATCGCACCGGATTGCAGATCGGACTCCGTGAGCGTGGGGAGGATCCCGATCATTGCGACTTGCACGTCCTGGCGTTGGGCGGCGCGCGTCATCTCGGCGAGGGCGTCGTTCATCTCTCTGGTGAGCGCGTCGAGTGGGCGCCCCTTCAAGGGTCCGTACCGCAGATTGCTCTCGAGGTTGAATCGATCGAGCTCGAACGTGAGGCGCGGGTCGAGGCTCTCGCCGAGGACGGCGGCGTTGCGCGGTGCAGGGCGCCCGGTGTCGTCGACGAGAGAGACCTCGAGTTCGGCACCGATCGTGGCCGGTCCTGTGCCGAAGTCAGGACGCTCGAGAAGGTCCGCGAGCACGTCGATGGAGGCGTGGAGGCGTTCGGAGAACCGACGATAGTCCCCCTCCTCGAACTCCTCGCGATCGATCTCGAGACCCATGACGAATACGACCGTAGCGTTGCCGAGCCATCGGGCTCGCGAGGAAAAGGTTCGCTGCGGCCCCGGCGAGCGCCGCGCGGGCGCTCGCGATGCTCGCCGGGGTCGAGCGATCGTGACTGGAACGGTTCCTACTTTCGGCCGAGTCGTTCGCCGAAGCTGCGGAGGTCGCGTTCGACGCGTTCTCGGATTTGTTCGGCCACGTCGCCGAACTGGTTGCGCAGTTCGTCGAACGCGTCGTCCCGGGTCTCTCGACGTCGCCTCTGACGCGAAGTGCGTCGGCTCTCACGCAGTTCCACGCGGACGGCCTCGGATACGTTCCAGAGCTGGACCCCGAGATTGACGATCAGGTCGTCGAGGGAGATGAGCCCGACGACGCGGCCGTCCTCGAGCAGGGGGGCACGGCGCACGCCGCGTTCCCGGAGCTTCTCGAGCAGGTCGAGCGTGGAGTCGCGGCGGCCTCCGGTCAGGGGAGCGTCGGTCATGATCTCGGACACTCGCGTCTTTTCCGGGTCGCGGCCCGGTGCCACGACCCGGAGGGTGAGATCGCGGTCCGTGAGGATCCCCAGCGGTCGGTCTTCGGCGTCCGTGATGACGACACATCCGACGTTGTGCGCATCCATCTCGTCAGCGGCATCCATCGCCGTGGCATCCGGCGAGAGACAGATGGCCCGGTTCTCGTGGTGTTTGGCTTTCGACATCGAGGCCTCCTAAGCCTGGGCTCCGGCAACCCGGGCAGCATGGTCCAACTCACTCGAGAGCACGCGAACCGCGTCGTTCCAGTCGAAGAGGCCGACCAGGGTGCCGCTCGAATCGATGACTGGCAGCCTGCGAACTCCGTACGAGCGCATGCGCCGCATCGCGAGCGTCAGCGTCGCGCTTGGCCTGATCGTCACGAGATCGGACGCGATCACCGACTCGACCGACGTCTCGGCAGCGTCGAGACCGCGCCGCAGCACGCGCAGCGCGATGTCGCGATCGGTCAGGATCCCGCGCGGCTTGCCGTCTTCGTCGAGTGCGATGACGTAGCCGGTGTTCCGGGTCTCCATCAGCTTGGCGGCGTCTTGGACCGAAATTTCCGAAGCGGCCGTGACCGGATCCCGCCGCATGTGTTCTTCGACCGACATGAGATTCCTCCGTTGGCTTCCTGCCCCCCGGCGTGAAGAACTGCAAGCTGCGTACCGCGCCGTCGGCGGGCTCTGATGCTCGACCGGCGGACGCGTGCGGCGCTCTGCCCCTTCAGCGTGGCGAACTGCACCACCGACGATGGGTTCCGCAATCGGATTCGTGGCACTGTCGGAAGATCCGAACTGGAGGTGGGATTCATGGGTGGCTCGAATCGGCGTTGGCTGTTGAAGGAACGGCCTGTGGGCATGGTGGGCGAGCACAACTTCGAGTGGCAGGAGGCGCCCATTCCCGAGCCCGGAGAGGGCGAGGCGCTCGTGCGGGTGCTGTACCTGAGCTTCGATCCGGCCATGCGCGGCTGGATGGAAGACCGGCCGAGCTATCTCCCGCCGGTCGCCATCGGAGAGCCGATGCGGGCCGGGAGCGTCGCCCAGGTCGTCCGCTCGAATCGTGAGGATCTCGCGGCGGGAGACCTCGTCGAGGGCATGTTCGGCTGGCAGGAGTACGCGATCGTCGGCGGCGGCGGGATGGCCGGGGCGGCCACGCGGATTCCTGCCGGAATCGAGCCGCGGCATACGCTGGGGGTCCTTGGGATCACCGGAATGACTGCGTACTTCGGTCTGCTCGATCTCGGGAAACCGCAGGAGGGCGACGTCGTGCTCGTTTCTGGAGCTGCCGGCGCGACCGGTTCGGTCGCGGGCCAGATCGCGCGCATCCAGGGCTGTCGCGTGATCGGAGTCGCCGGAGGGCCGGACAAGTGTCGCTGGTTGACCGAGGAGGCCCGGTTCGATGCCGCGATCGACTACAAGAACGACGACGTGGCAAAGCGTCTGCGCAAACTCGCACCCGAAGGAATCGACATCTACTTCGACAACGTCGGCGGGGAGATCCTCGAGGTAGCGCTCGGACAAATCCGCCAGAAGGCGCGCGTCGTTTTGTGCGGGGGAATCTCCGGCTACAACGAAGCGGAGCCGCCGCCCGGTCCGCGGACGCTGATGAACCTCATCATCCAGCGCGCGCGCATGGAAGGTTTCATCGTGCTCGACTACATCGCCCGCTTCGGCGAGGCACGCGAGCAGCTGTCGAAGTGGCTTGCCGCCGGCGAACTCGTCCACAAGGAAGACGTGCAGGAAGGCCTCGAGAACGCTCCCGCAACCTTCCAGCGCCTGTTCGAGGGCAGGAACACCGGGAAACAGCTGTTGAAGGTGGCCGACGCGGTCTGAAGCGATGGGGCGGAATCGCGCCGCGTCAGATCCAGGAGAGCGCCCGCGTGAGGAGCGGCGTCGCGTCGGTGCCGGCACACGCACCGTGTGCGATGAGCAGCCGCTCGGGCTTCCAGTCGAGCACACGCGCGCGGGCCGCTCGAGCCGGTCCTCGGCGCAGGAAACTGGCACGCCATTCGCGCGGCGTGCTCCCTCGATCGCCGACGAGCCCGTCGAGACGCATCACCATGCCCTTGATTCCGCGCGCCCGCGCCGGGTCGTGCCGCTGTACGAGATCGCACACGAGTGCGGTCGCCGAGGCTCGGTGGAAGAAGACGACCTCTTCTAGCGCGAACGAACCCCGGAACACCGTCTGGTCGATCTGTCCGGCCCACTCGGGTGCGGGATCGTCTCCGAGGTCGGCGTCGAAGCGGAGGTCGGTGCGCTTGGCCGCCAGCCCGGGCGGCGCGTACAAACGGGCTTCGGGCCACCGCTCGGCCCATTCCGCCGCGAACAGATGGTGGATCTTGTTCGGCAGGACGAGGTGTCGCACGGGTCCGACCTTCTCGACGGCGCGAGTGAGTTCCGGGGTGAGCGCGACCGGCGACCACACCCAGGTGCTGCCGTCGGCGAGCTTCGCGACCGCCATCCGGGTGGGGTACGGGAAGCTCAGGAACGACACCGTCGGTCCGTCTGCGGTGAAGAGGTCGGGCCCGAACTCGCGCAGCATGCCCCGAGGCTACTCGCGCTCGTCTCGGCGGGCGAGCGTGCTGACCTGGACGACTTCGGTCTCGATCGGCGGCACGGGTTCTTCGGGCAGCAGGAAGCGCCAGAAGACCATCCCGGTCGAGAGGCCCGCGGCATCGATCCAGTTGGGGGTCCCGGGGTCGCGGTGTGCCACCACGATCTCGAAGCTGCCATCGGCCTCGTAGCAGACCTGGTTTCGGTTGAGCGAGACGTTCCGATATCGATAGGGCGGCGTCTGCAGGCGATGGTTCCAGAGGACGACGTTCGCAAACCGGCAGCGCGGGAATCGGCCGCGCATCACGAGCGCGTCGTCTGGGCCGAGCTCGTAGCGGGTCTGCAGGTACGCGTTGTCCGCAGCGGCGTAGCCGATCTCGGTGTTGCTCTCGTCGTAGCTCGAATTGTCGAACTCGTTCGCCACGTTCGAGACCCATGCGGGCATCACTTCGGGGGGCAGTTCGGGGAAGTCGATCGTCGCTCCCCGTACGAAGTGGATGACACGCCGAATGCCCGCGGCGACCGAGGCGTCATCCGGTGGCGGCGCAGGGCCCGGGCGGTCGACCGGCTCGATCGAGAGCGGGACATGGAAGGTCGGGTCGGCGGCCACGTTGCGCGTCCATTCCCAATAGTGGCGCGTCGTGATGCTGCCGCCGTCCGGTTCGAGTCGGAGCCAATTGCGAGACTGCGGGTCAGGGCTGGCGATGATCTCGTAGGTGCCATCGGCTTCGATCTCGAACTCGGTGTCGTTGAGCGTTGAGACCACCCCCTTTGAGAGGTGCCCTTCCATCGCACCTTTCTCGACGCTGAACGAGGTGTACACGGCAGCCTGAACGTGGCCCCGGATCCGGTACGTGCGCGCAGGGTCGACGACCGTGCCGTAGTAGACCGCGTCGGGGTTGTCGCCGAGGAGCTTCTTGGTCGTACTGAGCCAGCGGTGAAAGACCGGGCGTGCCGGGTCGATCGTGAACCAGATCTGGAACCCGTGCTGGAGGGCATGGGCCACGAGATTGCGCCCGGCCGCGCGTTCTTCGGCCGTGTGCATCCCGCGTTCCGGTCCGATGTACTCGGTCTCGATCTCCACCAGGGTCGTCGCGAGATCGACGAACGCGCTCGCGGCGGCATCTCCGCCCGCCGCAGCGTGCTGCGCGACTTCGCCGAGTGTGGCGATGGTGGGGTCTGCGGGAGCGTTCGACATGAGACGTGCGGCCTCGCGCGATCAGATTCTGGGAGAGGCTACTCCAGATTGCGCTCGAGAAAGTCGACCAAGGGGCCCACGACCTGGTTCTCCGGACCGTCCGTGGCGGTCAGGACATCGACGTGCGAAAAGCCGATGCTCATGTGGACTTCGAAGCCTCCGTCCACGCCGCCGAAGGTCGGGAGGGCCTCATTGGGGAGCGCCGCGTCGACCACGCGCGGTGTGGCCCCGTCGCAGCTGGGTGCCGAGCAGGAGCCGATCGTGCTCGCGAACGGGATGAGTTCGCCGGGCGTCGTGAGGAGCCCGTTGGTGCCGCCAAAGGCGATCACGGGTACGTCGATGGCCGCGGCTTCCGTCAGGTTCGCGATGTCGCGGCGTCCACGGCCGAGAGGCGGATCGGCGGAGAGCGTGGTGCTGTCGAGGCTGATCCCGGAAGTCACCGAGGGCCCGGACGACGGGAAGTAGGCATCCACGAAGTTCGTGCCCGCCCGGTAGAACGTGGGAAGCAGTCGCTTCAGATCGGTGTCCTCGGAGCCGGCCACGAGAACCAGCAGAGCGAGCGCGAGCAGAGAAGGTTTGCGGGACCTGGGGAGGCCTTTCGCGGTGGGACGGGCTGGATGACTTCGAGTCGACTGGGAGGAGCCTAGCCTCATCCCCTTGCCTGGGCTTGGATTTTCCGTGCTTTAGGGTCGCTTACCGGAAGCCGTCAGCCCGGGGTCACCCGCTCGGCCGCAGCCAGCATTTGCCGCCCCACGGGCTGCAAACCGATCTGGGTGCACAGCAGTCCGGTCGAGACGCGCTCGATCGCTCCCCACTCCCAAATCGCCGTCGCGTCGAGATCGGTGCGTTCTGCCAGCGCGTGCGCCCGGGCATGGGGGTCTCCTTGCAGGAGCTCGACCGGATCTTCGCGCATGAGGATGCCGAGATCGTATTCGGCCTCTGCCAGCAGGCCGTCCGGGTCGACGAGCTTGAAGCCACCCGCCGCTTCGAGCGTGTTCCACTGGTGGACGTCGCCGTGAACGACGACCGCACGCTCGTCGTCGTGTGCGCGAATGCGGTTCCGCGCGCACGACCGCGCATATTCGACCGCCCGTTCCGAGCAAGGCCGCCCGAGTTCGTCCCAGAGCCTCGAAGCGAACTCGATCAACCACTCTCCCTTCGAAGCGCCCGTTCGAAGCCCACTCTCGGGAGCTGGACGCCAGAGGAGCGCGGCAGCGGTACAGAGGATCTCGTGACGGCGCTTCAGCGGAAGTGCGAGTTCGAAGAGCGACGGCCCCAGACGCTCGAGAAGGAGAGCGCTCCGTGTTTCGTCGGCCCGGAAGAGCCGAGCACAGCCGGAGCCGTTCGCGAGGCGGAGGACCGTGATCTCGTTCCGCGCGGCGTTGCCCTCACGAGGGATGAGCAACTTGAGAACCGCCTGCGTTCCGTCGTGGCAGGTCGCTTCGGCGACGAACGCTTCGGTTGCGCCCGGAAGAGTGCGCCCGACCGAGATCGACCAGGCGCGCTCCAGGTCGGCCACGAGGCGCGGGAGCCCGGTCAGCCAGGCCTCCGCGCCGGCCGCGACCGCCTTCTTGCGGACGGCATCGGGAACGCCTTCAATCCGCATCCCGTCTACGGTCGCTCTTTCGCGCGAGGTCGCCAATCAGTCGAATGAATCGATTCGAGCCGCTCCGATGAAGGCCGTTGCGCAGGATCGCTATGGCGGGCCCGAGGTGCTCGGCCTGCGCTCGCTCGACGAGCCCGCCTGTGGGCCCGGAGAGGTTCGCGTCGCCGTCCGGGCGGCCGCCCTCAATCCATCCGACTGGAACATTCGGGCGGGCCGGGCGCGCCTCCTCGTTCCGTATGCGTTCCCCCTCGTGCTCGGGAGTGATTTCTCAGGGGTGGTGAGCGAGGTCGGCGCGGAAGTGACGGAGTTGAAGCCGGGCGACGAAGTGTTCGGCGCGGTCGATCCGCGCCGGCTCGGAACACTCGCGGAGACGATCTGTGTCGGTTCGGATCTGATCGCCAAGAAGCCCGCGGCGCTCTCCCATGCCGAAGCGGCGGCGCTCCCGGTCGTCGGCCAGACCGCGTGGCGGGCGCTGTTCGAGGAGCTGCGGCTCCAGTCGACGGACCGGCTGCTGGTGCTCGGCGGGGGAGGCGCGGTCGGGACCCTTGCGGTGCAGTTGGGGTGTCGAGCTGGCGCCGAAGTGCTCGCGACGGCGAGATCCCGCAGCTTCGATTCCCTAGAGGCTCAAGGCTTGCACTCGGTCATCGACGCGAGCGATCCGGCACGCTTTTCGTCGCATGGAGAATTCGACGCGATCTTCGACACGGTCGGAGCTCCGGAGCGGATTCGGGCGCTGCGTGCCCTACGGGCCGGCGGCCGACTGGTTTCGATTGCCGGGCTGCCCACGGGCCGGGGGGGGCGCGCCCACGGTGTGTCGCTGCCGGTTCGGGTCCTGTTCGACCTGTTGAGTGCGCGCGAGTTTGGGCGAGCCGCGCTGCGGAGAGGGGAGTATCGCTACTTCTTCGTGGATCCGTCCGGAGCGCGCATGCGGGAATTGGCGGGCGCATGTGAGGACGGCAGTATTCGCGCGCCGGTCGACTCGGTCTTCGAGCTCGCCGAGTTCGCCGCCGCGTTCGAGCGCCTCGAAACCGGCCGTCTGACCGGAAAAGTCGTGGTCTCGATCGGCGACTAGCCCACTCTGGAGAAAGCCCATGGCACTCACTCTCGACATTTTCTCCGAACTCCAGCGCGCCGATCCGCCGGACCCCTCGCGGGAGCATCAGGTCTACTTCGACGCACTCGAGCAGGCGAAACTGGCCGACACGATGGGCTTCGGGTGTTGGTGGACAGTCGAACACCATGGCGCCGCGGAGTTCAGCTACAGCTCGGTGCCGGAGCTGGTTCTGGGGGCGATCGCCCAGGTGACGGAGCGGATCCACCTCGGGCACTCCGGCGTCCTGGCACCGTTCCAGATCAACCATCCGGTGCGGGTGGCCGAGCGCGCGGCGTTCGTCGACGTGCTCAGCCAGGGGCGCCTCGAACTCGGCCTGGCGCGCTCGGGCGGAACCGAGTGGGATGCGTTCGGAGTCGACCCGGCGCGCTCCCGCGATCAGCTGCGGGAAGCCCTGCAGATGATTCCACGCATGTGGACCGAGGAGGCGTTCCGCTGGGACAGCGACCTCGTGCAGATTCCGGAACGCAACGTACTCCCGAAGCCGTTCCAGACTCCGCATCCTCCGCTGTGGCAGACCTGCACCAGTCCCGAGTCGTTCGCGATGGCGGGCGAGCTCGGGGTCGGAGTGCTCGCGACGACACTCTTCACGCCGCTGCAGACGTTGGCCGCGCTGTTCGCGGAGTACGAGCGAGGACTCTCGTCGCCGCCGCCTGCGAGCGAGCGGGCGGGGCAGTTCGTGAATCGGCAAAAGTCCGTGTTCACGTTCATGCACTGTGCCGAGACCCGGGCGCAGGCGATCGAGAGTCGAGCGGCCGAGTCTGCGCTCTGGTTCCTCAACGCAGCGCCCAAGGTCTTTCGCGTGCCGCGAAGCCTCTGGATCGATTCGATTCGCGGCGATCTGGCTCCGAGCGACCCGCGCGCGACGCGGAGTGTGGAGGCGTCGGAGATCGAGGGCGAAGTCGATCTCGATGATCCGGTGCCGGTCATCCGGCTACTGAACCGTCAGTTGACGGGCGAGACGGTCGATCCCGAAGAGGCGTTCGAAGTCCTCGAGTCGATCGAGAGCGTGGTCATCGGAGACGTCGACGCGTGTCGGAAGAAGATCGCTGCCTACGACCGTCTCGGCGTCGACCGGCTGATGTGCCTGATGTCGTTCGGGCATGTGAGCCAGCAGGACACGCTCCGCAGCATCGGCCTGACCGGCGAGGCGCTGATCTCGTAGCGCATGAAATCGCCTGGCCATGAGCTTCGTGAGCCCGATTCTGCCGGCGGCGCGGTCGACGGCCCTCAGTCCAAGCCCGCGAAGGCGCCGTCCATCAGCTGTTGGTGTTCTCGCTCGTGCATCGCGTGGCTGCCCGTGGCGGGGCTGGCACTGCGGATGCGCCCGATCGGTCGGATTCGAAGGTCGCCAAAGTGGTCGGCGATTTCCCCGCGCATGAAGTTCCACGCACCCATGTTCAGCGGTTCGTCCTGGACCCAGACGACTTCGGGTTTTGAACCGTGGGCGTACACCGCCTCGTGGATCTCCTCGGCCGGGAAGGGGTAAAGCTCTTCGACCCGGAGTACCGCAGCCGGAGCCGAACGCTTGTCGCGCTCGGCGAGTAGCTCGTGGCCGATCTTCCCCGTGCAGAGCAGGATCCGCCGTACGGTGTCCGGTGAGGCCGGATCCGTCAGGACCGGGTTGAACGCACCGGTGACGAAGTCGTCGACCGGAGATCGGCTCGCGGGCATCCGCAGATACCGCTTCGGTGTGAAGCAAATCATCGGGATCCGCACCGGCGAGTGGATCTGGCGCCGGAGCGCATGGAAATGCTGTGCGGCGGTGGTCGGCTGAACGATCCGCAGGTTGTCTTCGGCGCAGAGAATCAAGAATCGCTCCATGCGCGCACTCGAGTGTTCGGGGCCCTGTCCGTCGAAGCCGTGGGGCAGCAGGAGCACGAGCGAGGACCGCTGGCTCCACTTGTCTTCGGCGGCGGCGAGGTACTGATCGATCACGATCTGTGCCCCGTTCACGAAGTCGCCGAATTGGGCCTCCCACAGCACGAGGGCCGATGGGTCGCCCAGGGAGTAGCCGTACTCGAAGCCGAGCGCGGCGTACTCGCTCAGCAGCGAGTCGTAGATCATGAAGGGCGCCTGTTCGGGAGACAGATGTGCGAGCGGCGAAAACTCCTGTTCGGTCTCCTGGTCGACCAGCACCGCGTGTCGCTGGCTGAACGTCCCGCGTCGTGAATCCTGGCCGGCGAGTCGCACCGGGGATCCTTCGAGCGCGAGGGAGCCGAGCGCGAGCAACTCGCCCGTGGCCCAGTCGATGGCTCCCTCGTCGAAGGCGGTCTTCTTGGCCAGAAGCTGACGCTCGAGCTTGGGATGGACGGCGAAGTCGGCCGGGCAGCGGATCAAACCGGTGACGATCTGGTCGAGTGCCTCGTGCGAGACGCCGGTTTCGACCCGGTCCCGCGAGAGCGCTTCCGCGTGGCGACCCACGGTCGCGGTCGAGCGCTTCTCCTCGCTGTCGCCGAAGGCGTCCTGAAGACGGTTGCGGAAGTCTTCGAGAATCTGCTCCGCTTCGTCGACGTCGATGTCGCCGCAGTTGACGAGCTGCTCGGTGTAGAGCTTTCGCGTCGAGCGTTGAGCGGCGATTCGCGCGTACATGCGCGGCTGGGTGAACGCCGGCTCGTCGCCTTCATTGTGCCCGTGGCGCCGGTAGCAGACCATGTCCACGACGACGTCTTTCTTGAACGCCTGGCGGAACTCGAACGCGAGCTGCACGACGCGGACGCACGCCTCCGGGTCGTCCCCGTTCACGTGAAGAATCGGTGCCTGGACCATCTTCGCCACGTCGGTGGCATAGACGCTCGAGCGTCCGTGCAGGGGGGTGGTCGTGAACCCGAGCTGATTGTTCACGACGAGGTGCACGGTTCCGCCGACCTCGTAGCCGGGGAGTTCAGACAGGTTGAGTGTCTCGCCGACGACACCTTGGCCGGCGAACGCCGCATCGCCGTGGATGAGGATCGGGAGCACGCGAACGTGCTCCTGGTCGCCCAAACGATCCTGCTTCGCCCGCACGATCCCTTCGACGATCGGGTCGACCGTTTCGAGGTGGCTCGGGTTGGCCGCCAGCGTGAGGCGGAGCGAGCGGCCGCTCGAAGCCTTGTGGTTGCCTTCGGCGCCGAGGTGATACTTCACGTCGCCCGAGCCCTGCGGCGCATCCGGGTCGATCTCCCCCTCGAACTCGCGAAAGATCGAGCCGTAGGACTTGCCGATGACATTTGCGAGCACGTTGAGGCGGCCTCGGTGAGCCATGCCGACTACGGCTTCGCCGACATCCGCGTCCGCGGCCACGTCGAGCAGCGCGTCGAGCATCGGAATCAGGCTCTCAGAGCCTTCGAGGCCGAAGCGTTTGTGGCCACGAAACTTCGTGTGGAGGAAAGTTTCGAAGATCTCGGCCGCGTTCAGCCGCTCGAGAATTCGACGTTTTCGCTCGGGCGGCAGCTCCGCCTGCGGGCGCTCTGCGTGGTCCTGGATCCATGCCTTCTGGATCTGATCCTGGATGTGCATGTACTCGAGGCCGACCGTCCGCGAGTAGGCGTCTCGGAGGATGCGCAGGATGTCGCCGAGCTTCATCGCGCGGCGGCCGCTCAAACCGCCCGTCGGGAACTCGCGATCGAGGTCCCAGATCGTCAGCCCATGATGATTCGGGTCGAGCTCGTCGTGCGTCTTTGCGTCGGTGCGGCCGAGCGGATCGAGGTTCGCGATCAGGTGGCCGCGCACGCGATACAGGTTGATGAGCTGCTGTACCCGGACCGACTTTTCATGGGCAGCGAGGCTGTCTTCCTGCGGGCTGTGGTCGCGCTCCCAGCGCGCCGGCTCGTACGGGATGCCGAGCGAGCCGAAGATGTCGTCGTAGAAGCCATCCTCGCCGAGCAGCAGGTGGTGGATGTGCCCGAGGAACTCGCCGCTCTCGGCACCCTGGATCACGCGGTGGTCGTAGGTACTCGTGAGGGTGAGAGTCTTGCCGACGCCGATGCGCGCGAGCGTGTCGGGATCGGCACCCTCGTACGCGGCCGGCCAATCGATCGAACCCACCCCGACGATCACCGACTGCCCCGGCATGAGGCGGGGCACCGAATGGACGGTCCCGATCATCCCAGGGTTGGTGAGCGTCGCCGTCGTCCCCTCGAAGTCGGCGGGCCCGATCTTGCCGGATCGCACACGACGGATGACATCTTCGTACGCCCCGAGAAATTCCGCGAAGCCGAGCGTGTCCACGGACTTCAGGTTCGGAACGAGGAGGGTGCGCGAGCCATCGCGCTTCTCCTGGTCGACGGCGAGCCCGAGGTTCGCACGGGTGTGTTGGATTCGGCCGGGTCGCCCGTCGGTCTCCGCGTAGACGCGCATCATGGCGGGAACCCGCGCGAGCCCGCGGGCGACCGCGAACCCGATCAGGTGGGTGAACGACACCTTGCCGCGGCCCGTGCGAGACAACTGGTTGTTCAGAATCCGCCGATTGACCTCGAGCAACCGCGCGGGAATCGTCCGCACGCTCGTCGCCGTCGGGACGGTGAGGCTCTCGACCATGACCTCCGCCGCTCGCACTGCGCCTCCGCGCAAGAGTTCCGCGCGGGCCTCGCCTTCCGGGGCAGTGGGGACGGGTGCGGCAGGACCGGGCGCAGCGGGAGCCTCGGCGCGGACCCGCCGGGCAGAAGCCTCGCCCGCGTCGGCGACGGGCTGCACCGGAGAGTAGTCAGCGAAGTACTCGCGCCAGCCCGCTCCGACCGATTGCGGGTCTTCGACGTAGCGGCGATAGAGTTCTTCGACGAGGCCTGCGTTCGGGCCCAGCCCTTCGAATCCGGCGTCTTCCCGGTCGTCTTCACTCATGGCGCGCGCTGCTCCTCGCGGCCGAGGCCAGGTGGGCGCCCGGGCGTGCTTCGAAGCTAGCAGGTTGCTGAGGAACCCCGGACCGAGCCAGGCGCTCGGATTCGGGCCGAGCTCAAGGCGGGAAAGCGAAGCTGTAGTTCCTCTACAGCGAGGTTTCGCAACGCTGAGATCGGTTCGAAGACGAGTGTCGGGCGACGGGAGGGGTTCTTCAGCAACCTGCTATCAGAGCCGCTGCCGGCCGGAGATGCCGACGCGTCACCATGGAGCCGTTACATTTCGGAACTTGCCGGACCGTGGGGTGCCGGGATTGCCGCTTCAGGGAGAGGAACTCGTGAATCGAATCTTGCTCGGACTCGCCATAGTCAGCGGCTTCACAGCCTTCATCTCGAGCGGAACGGGGGCTCTGGCCGCCGACCGTACGCTCGCAGAGCGAGCTGGTGGAGTGATCGGGACCCTGCCGGAAGTCGCCGAGAGTTCGACGAACCCGGCCACGGAAGCGCGGGTCGCGCTCGGGCGGCAGCTGTACTTCGACACGCGTCTTTCCAAGAACCAGGACATCTCCTGCAACAGCTGTCATCGCCTCGATGCGTTCGGCGTCGACGGTGAGGCGACGTCGCCTGGCCATCGGGGACAGCGCGGTGACCGCAACTCGCCGACCGTCTACAACGCGGCGCTGCATGACACGCAGTTCTGGGACGGGCGGGCTGCGGACGTCGAGGAGCAGGCCAGCGGCCCCGTGACGAACCCCATCGAGATGGCGATGCCCGACGCTCCGGCGGTCGATCGCGTCCTGCGCTCGATCCCGGGCTACGCGAGCGAGTTCGCGGCGGCATTTCCGGAGGACTCCGAGCCAGTCGTATTCTCGAACGCCGCGATTGCGATTGCCGCGTTCGAGCGAACGCTGCTGACGCCTGCGCCCATCGACGCGTTCATCGCCGGAGATGATTCGGCGCTCGATCCGGAGCAGCAGCGCGGGCTCGAGCTCTTCCTGACGGTGGGTTGCACCACGTGCCACAACGGAGCCGCCGTCGGCGGGATGATGTTTCAGAAGCTCGGCCTCGTGCATTCGTACGAAACGGAAGACGGCGGACGCTTCAGGGTGACCGGCCAGGAACAGGACCGTGGCTACTTCAAGGTGCCGGGCCTGCGGAACGTGGCCAAGACCGGTCCTTGGTTCCACGATGGGAGCGTCGCCACGCTCGGTGACGCGGTGCAGAAGATGGCGTGGTATCAGCTGGGTCGAAAACTGACGGATGCAGAGACCGCCGACCTCGTCGCTTTTCTCGGGGCGCTCACCGGCGCCCCCTCCGCGGAAATGATCGCGGTGCCCGACCTGCCGGCGAGCGGGCCGGAGACACCCGCGCCCGACCCGAGTTGATCGGGGCAGCGCGAGCGAACCCGACCCGAGAGGATCGGGGCAGCGCGAGCGACGCGACCCGCGCGGACCAGGGCAGGGCGGGCGGGCCGGAGGCCGGTGTCTACTTTGGAAAGCCGGGTACGTCGGCGTCGAGCTGAACACCCAGCGAGTTGAGCGCCATCGAGACCAGGTTGTACTGACCGACGCAGAAGATCAAGTCGATGCGCTGCTCGTCGGAATAGCGCGATCCGAGCGCCTGCCAGGTCGCGTCCGTGACGAACGCGTCCCCGACCAACTCGTCGGTCGCGCGGAGCAGGGTGCGGTCGAAGTCGCTCCAACCGGAAGCGTCGGGCCCTTCGGTGATCCGCTTGATCTCTTCTTCGTCGATGCCGCTCGCGAGCCCGATGACGGTGTGCTGGCCGAACTCGTACTCGGCCTGGCAAAGCCAGCCGACTCGCAGGATCGCGATTTCGCGGTCGCGGGCCGGGAGGCTCGACTTCGAGAGCACGTGAGCGCCGAAGACGAGCCAGCGCTTCATCAGCTTGGGGTGGTGGGCCAGCGTCTTGAAGATGTTGAGCGGCTCGCGGTTGCCCGCGCGCATCAGTCCGTCGATTTCTTCGCTCCACTCGCCCTCGGCAAGCGGCGCGACTCTGGGTTCGTCGAGTCTCATTCGCGTTCTCCTCAAACCTCGGCGTGTCGGCCGAGGCGTCTGCCGGTCTCACGAAATTCCTGCACGGTCTGGTGGAGGATCTCGGCGACGGGTTGCACGGAGTGGATCCGGCCGACCACCTGGCCCGACAATGCGATCGAAGCTTCCATGTCGCCCCCGAAATAGAGTTCCAGGATGCGCCCCAACTCTCCGAGCGACACTTCGGAGTCTCGCTCGAGCCGCTCACTCCGCTCGGTGCGCAGCGCGCGGAGGCCGGGGCGATGGTGGCGGTTGAGGAACACCGTGTCCGTTTCGGCCGCGTCTACGATGGCCTGCTTGAAGTTCTCGTGGACCGGAGATTCGGCGGCCGAGACCATCCTCGTGCCCATCTGGACGCCCTCGGCGCCGAGCGCGAAGGCCGCAGCCATGCTGCGCCCATCGACCATCCCGCCGGCGGCGATGACCGGTACGTCGACGGCCTCGCAGACGAGCGGGAGCAAGACCATTGTCGCCACGTCGCGGGGGTTCTTGAAACCGCCGCCTTCGCCGCCCTCGACGACGAGTCCGTCGACGCCGGCTGCGATCGCCTTCAGCGCCGCGCGGAGGGTCGGGACGACGTGGAACACCGTGAGGCCGGCGTCCTTGAGAGACTTCGTGTACTGGCGCGGGTCGCCCGCAGAGGTCGTGACGAACTTGACCCCCTGCTCGACGACGAACTCGACGATGGAAGGGTCGCGCACGAAAAGCTGCGCGATGTTCACGCCGAAGGGACGCTCGGTGAGGTCGCGCATCTTGCCAATTTCTTCGCGCACCGCTTCGAGCTCGCCGGACGACGTCTCGATGATGCCGAGCCCGCCGGCGTTCGAGACGGCGGATGCCAGCTGTGCTCGCGCGATCCAGCCCATCGGCGCCTGGAGAATCGGATAGTCGACTCCGAGGAGGTCGGCCACACGAGTTCGAATCGGGGGCTCACTCATCGGAGTCTCCCGAGGTTGAAGCGCCCTTGGCTTCGGTGTCCGAGCGCGGTTCGCCGTGGGCGGCTCCCCGCGCGAGAAGATCGTCGCCCGGGTTCGAGTCGGCATCGGTCTCGCGCGGATCGGCAGGTTTCTCGATCGCGTTGTCGCTGTCGTCGTTCTCGTCGGCCGCGTTCCCGTTCACGTCGGTGTCCCCGTCTTCGGCACTCGGTGCGGGTGGGGCGGGGGTGGGCACAGGCGGGGCCTCAGGTTCTGCGAGGCGATCGTGCACGGCCTGGGCGTCGGCGAGCCACGGGGGCTCCGCCGGGGTCTCCGAGCCCGCCTGTTCGGCAGCTCGAACCGACCTGCGGCGTTCGGCGAGGAGAGCGTTCGCGTCGGCAAGCGCTTCGTCCTCCTTGCCCAGCGCCTCGAGCGTCAGTGCCCGCCGGGCACGCAGGTACTTCGCGAACTCGCTCCGGGGGTCGGCCTTCGCGAGCCCGTGGGACACGACGCGGAGCGCTTCGTCGGGTTCGCCCGCGCGGAGCAGTGCTTGCGCCAGCGTGTCGGCGATGAGCGGGGCTCCCTCGGATCGGGCGTACGCGGTTCGCGCGAGCCGCAACGCGCGCTCGGGTTCCTCGCCTGCGTCGAGCAGCTGACTGGCACGGTTGTTGGCGGCGACGGCGAGCCCGGGGTGTCGTTTGAGGGCTTCGTCATAGAGCAACCCAGCGTGGGCGGGGTCGTCTTCGTCGCTGAAGAGCGCCGCGAGAACGAGCTCGCCGGGGACGGCGTGTGGGGTGTCGTCTTCAGCGCCCCAGGCCGCGGCTGCTCTTTCCTCGGGGCTTCCGGTCGCTGAACTGGTGGTGAGGAGCAGCCCCCAGGGTTCGAGCAGGTCCGGGTGCGCACGCAGCACTGCGCGCAGCTCGGTCCCCACTTCGCTCGTCCGGTCTGCGGCCACGAGCGCATGCGCCCGGAGGATGATGCCGTCCGAGCTCGAGTCGTTTGCGAGCCGCGCCAGCGCGGCTTCCGGGTCGTCCTCCTCGATATCGAGCAAGGCGAGCGCACGGAGAGATTCTGCGTCGTCCGGTTCGAGGTCGAGCGCGCGCTCGTAGGCCTCCCGCGCTGCAGAGGAATCGCCCTGCGCGCGTGCGATCGCACCGGCGAGTCGCTCGGAGCGGGCGCTGCGCGCTGCCGCGGGGAGGAGAGCGAGGCTGCGTTCGGCGGCGCGGCTCTTTCCGAGGCGCAGCTGCGTCTCGACGAGGAGAAGCCGCAGAGAGGAGTCGTCCCGGCGGCTGCGGAGTCCGTGTCGAGCGTCTAGCTCCGCGGCTCGGTCGTCGCCCAGCCGTTGATGCGCGCGCGCCCGGGCCGCGAGCGCCCGACCGTTGCTCGGGCTCGCCGCGAGGGCGCGGTCCGCCTCTTCGATGGCGGCGGCTTCGTCTCCGCGTGCCAGTTGGATCTCTGCCGCGAGCGCCCGGAGCGCCGAGTTGGAATTAGCATCGAGCGCGGGCTCCAGCTCGACCCAGGCGGCTTCCGGGTCGCCAGACGCGAGCGCCACAGTCGCCCGGGTCTCGGACAGCCCGGGCGCATCGGGGTACTCCGCGGCGATCGCTTCGACGCTCTCTCGAGCCGCCGAGAGGTCGGCGGGATCGCCGCCCAGTGCGAGGTACCGCGCCCGCGCCAGCTGGGCGGGACCGCTCATCGGGGCGAGCCGAACCGCGGCGTCGGCAGCCGAGAGCGCGCCCGGGAGGTCGCCCTTCGAGGAGCGATGCTCCGCGATCACGAGGAAGGTATCGACCGCCCCGTGACGTCGGTCGAACTCCAGCGGGGCGGGCTCCGGCTCGACCGGAGTCGAGCAGGCGAAGAGAAGCAGGATCAGGGACGAAGCGAGGGCGGCACGGGTCATGGGGAACCCTTGATGCCGTCCAACCGGCAGCGGGTCAAGGGGAATCGGTTCGGGAACCCTCGGTCTCCTGTCGGACGAGTTCCACGGCCCGCCCCAGCGTATCCAGCCGCTCGGTGGCGGTCGCTCCGAGCGGATCGAGCCTCAGCGTGCGGATGCCGGCGTCTCGATATTTCCGGATTCGGTCCAGGACCCGCTTCTCCGGTCCCAACAGGGTCGATTGAAGGATCATCTCGTCCGGGACCCGAGTGGCGGCTTCTGCGCGTTTCCCGGCGACCCAGAGCTGTTGCACCTCCGCGGCGGCGTCCGCGAACCCGCCGCGTCGGTACGCGTCGTTGTAGAAGTTGGTCCGCGCGGAGCCCATCGCGCCGAGGGTGAACGCCATCCGCGGCCGCAGTGACTCGATCATCGGCTCGACGTCGTCCCCGAAGCCGACGGCGCCGCCGACCCCGAGGTCGAGGTCGTCGAGGGTCCTCCCGGCTCGCTCGGCGCCGACCCGCAAATGCTCCAGATGCGCTTCCGCGTGTTCCGGCGTGAACGACGTTCCGAGCCAACCGTCTGCCAGTTCTCCTGTCAGCTCGAGTGCTTTGGGCGAGAGCGTGGCCAGGTAGATGGGGATGTCCGGATTCGCGGGTTGTGAGAGACGGAGAGGCTTGCCTTCTCCGCCCGGCCGCGGGAGTCGGTGAAACTCGCCGTCGTACGCGAGCTTCTCGCCGCGAAAGGCCAGCCGGACGATCTCGATCGTTTCGCGCATTCGCCGAAGCGGCTTTGCGAATGGCTGACCTTGAAGCCCTTCGACCACCTGCGGACCGCTGGCCCCGAGGCCGAGCATGAACCGCCCGCCGGACAGGGTCGCCAGGGTGAGCGCAGTCATCGCGGTCATGGACGGGGTGCGGGCGCTGATCTGCATGATTCCGGTCCCGAGCCGTAGGCGCTGCGTGCGGGCCGCGAGAAATGCCAGGGGAGCGACCGCGTCCATGCCCCAGGCCTCCGCGGACCACGCGGAGTCCACGCCGAGACGCTCGGCTTCGCACGCGTATGCGATCACCCGTTCGAAGTCGTCGTGGGCTCCGGAAGCCGGGCCTCCTACGGCGATCGCCGTCTTCATCGGGTCTCTCCTTCGTGTTCGAACCGCCAGATTCCGCGCCGGGTCTCCGACTCTATCGCTTCCGCGAGCGACGCGAGATAGTCGTCGCGCGCCCAGCCCGAGATCCCGAAGCGCGCCAGGTGGGTCGTCGGGAGCTGGGCGTCGAATAGCGTGAACTGCCACGCCGCGAGCTGCTCGATCAACGCGATGAGCGCGACGTTTCCGGCGTCGCGTTCGCGGTGGAACATCGATTCGGCCGCGAATGCGGAGCCGATGGAGACTCCGTAAGTGCCGCCGACGAGCCGGCCGTCGCGCCAGGCTTCGGCCGAGTGGGCGAAGCCGAGTTCGTGCAGCCGCGTGTACGCCGATGCCATCTCCGGTGTGATCCAGGTGCCGCCCGCGTCGGACCGCGGGGCCCCAGCGCACGCCGCGACGACCTCGCGGAAGGCAGTGTCGAGCCGGAGTTCGAAGCGACCCGAGCGCAGCGTGCGGCGCAGCCGCCGCGAGACGTGCAGCTCCGCCGGGCGGAGCGCGGCGCGCGGCTCCGGAGAGAACCATAAGATCGGCGGCTCGTCGTACCACGGAAAGATTCCGGATGCGTACGCGACCAACAGACGAGTCGGTTCGAGGTCGCCGCCGACGGCGAGCAAACCCGACGAATCGGCCTCGCGCGGGTCCGGAAACGCGACGGTTTCGGTCAGGCGATAGACAGTCACCGCGCTATGGTATGGCGTTCGATTGACACCTCAATCAATGCCGTCAAAGGAGCCACCCCCCGATGAACTTCGACTTCTCGGAGGATCAAAAGTTCATCCAGCACACCGCGCGAGAGTACCTCGCCGAGCACGCGGGCCTCGATGTCTGCCGTGCGGTGCTGGAGTCCGATAGCGCGTACGCGAAAGACCTCTGGCAGGGCGTAGCCGAGATGGGCTGGCTCGGAGCCGCAGCCCCTGAAGCACACGGTGGCGCCGGAATGGGCCATCTCGAACTGGTGCTCATCGCCGAGGAAATCGGCCGGGCTCTCGCGGCGATTCCGTTTTCGTCGAGTGTCTACGTGGCGATGGAGGCCTTGCTGCAGCACGGCACCGACGCACAGAAGAACGAGTATCTGCCGCGCCTCTGCTCGGGCGAGACGATCGGCACGTTCGCATTCGGCGAGGGGGTAGGCGACCTCGATGGCAGTGCGCTGCGTACTGAGCTGTCCGGTGGCAAGGTCTCCGGGACCAAGCTTCCGGTCTGTGATGGCGATGTCGCGGGCCTCGCGATCGTGCTGGCACGCGACGGCGACGGCAACTCGCTCGCGCTGGTCGACCTCGCCGGCGAGGGCGTGAGTCGCACGGCGCTGAAGTCGATCGATCCGTCGCGCTCCCTCGCGCGAGTCGAACTCGCTGGGGCTCCGGCCGAGGTGCTCGGGGAGGCCGGCAAGGGCGCCGAACTCGCGAGCGGCCTGCTCGATCGGGCCGCAGTGATCATGGCCTTCGAGCAGATCGGCAGTGCGACGCGGGCGCTCGAAATCACGAAGGAGTTCACGATGGGGCGCTATGCGTTCGGCCGCCCGGTCGCGTCGTTCCAGGCGATCAAACACCGCATGGCCGACCTCTACGCGGCGATCGAGCTGGCTCGCTCGAACGCGTTCTACGCGGCGTGGGCTCTCTCGACCGGCGACGACGACCTCGGCATCGCCGCCGCCGCGGCGCGAGTGGCCGCGTGCGGGGCATTCCAACTGGCTGGCGAGGAGATGGTCCAGTTCCACGGGGGCGTTGGCTTCACGTGGGAGTACGACTGCCATCTTTTCTATCGCCGCGCCCAGTACACGAGCTTCGCACTCGGTACCGCCGCCGAGTGGCGCGAAAAGCTGGTGAAGCACCTCGAGGCCCGGCACGCCGCCTAGCGCGGGTTCCCACTCGACCCCATCCCCGCGGCGTGGCCGCGAGACATCGGAGACTTCATGGATTTCGAAGATACCCCTCAGGAAGCAGAGTTTCGGAAGAAGGCGCGCGCGTGGCTCGACGCCAACGCCGAGCTGCGTGATCCCGACGAAGCCGGTGGCGATCTGATGGGCGAGCGCGAGGACGAAGGTGCCATCGCGGCGGCCAAGGCCTGGCAGGCCAAGAAGTTCGACGAGGGTTGGGCCGTGCTCACCTGGCCCAAGGAGTTTGGCGGTCAGGGTTCCGGGCGGGTCGAGTCGGTCGTGTGGGGCCAGGAAGAAGCGAAGTTCAAGACGCCTGCGAACATCTACGGCATCGGCCACGGGATGCTCGGGCCCACCCTGATGGCCCATGGCACCGACGTGACGAAGGCCAAGTACGTCAAGGAAATGGCGCGTGGCCAGGTCGTCTGGTGCCAACTCTTCAGCGAGCCCGCAGCCGGGTCCGACCTGGCGGGGCTCCGGACGAGCGCTGTGAAGGACGGCGACGACTGGGTGGTCAACGGCCAGAAGATCTGGAGCACCGGCGCCCACTACTCCGACTTCGGGATGATCGTCACGCGGACGGACCCGAACGTGCCGAAGCACTCAGGACTCACGTACTTCGTCGTCGACATGCATGCGCCCGGCGTCGAGATTCGGCCGATCAAGCAGATCAACGGCGGTTCGGGCTTCAACGAGGTGTTCTTCACCGACGTGCGGATCCCGGATTCGGACCGTGTCGGCGCGGTGGGGGACGGCTGGCGGGTCGCGATCACGACGCTGATGAACGAGCGGGTTTCGATCGGCGCAGGCGGCGGCACAGGACGCTTCAAGGATCTGCTGCAGCTCGCGCGCGAGACCCAGCGGAATGGTCGCCCGGCGATCGAGGACGGGGCCGTGCGCCAGAAGCTGGCCGAGTTCTACGTGAAGTCGAAGGGCCTCGCGTACACCGGCTATCGAACATTGACCGCGCTTTCTCAGGGAGCGACGCCGGGCCCGGAGGGCTCGATCGGCAAGGCGGTCGGCGCGCCGCTCAGTCAGGAGATGGCGGCGTTCGCACTCGAGCTGCAGGGCAGCGCGGGGGCGATCCACGACGATTCGCTCGCTGTGCAAGAAGGGATGTGGCAGGACGCGTACCTCGGTTCTCCCGGGATCCGGATCGCCGGCGGCACGGACGAGATCCTCAAGAACATCATCGCGGAGCGGGTTCTCGGGATGCCTCCGGAGATTCGCGTCGACAAGGTCGAGGCGTTCCGCGACGTCCCGACCGGGCCGCCGTCGAAGTAGGGATCCGCGGTGCTCATCCCGCGAAGGTCTGCCCCGTGAGGTCACTCGGGTTCCGGCTGCGTCTGTGCGCGCCCGTGGTGGTGCTCCTCGCGGCTTGCACCCAGGGGGCGCCGTGGGACGTCGCCGACGGCGAGGAGCTGCGCTTTCGCCGGAGCGTGAAGGAGTGTCGGCTCCTCACGCAGGATCCCGACGGCTATCAAGGCCCGATCTCGCTCGATCAGTGCATGCACCGGCGCGGCTGGCGGCGCCAAGGGCCGCTGAAGCGGCTCTGGCGCTCCTTCTGAGTTCGCGCGGGCCCGGGCGTGGCGCCACTGGCAATCGCCGGATGCCGCAGTAACTTCGATCTCGACGCATGCGCATCGCGCCCCCACAGCAACCGGACCGGCCAGAGCCGAGTCCCGCCTCGAGAGCCGACGCGTCGGCCTCTCCCCTGGCTTCTGAAACGGAGTCGGCCGCTGCTCCGCTCGGCCTGCGTTCGCGCGTTCGCCCGCCCGGTTTCCTGCGGTGCCTACGGCACGCGCACCCATTCACCTCAGGTGAGGAGGCTCCATGGACTGGTTGACGCCGGCGCTGATCGTCGGTGTATGTCTCGTGTTGTCTGCGTTCTTTTCCGGCAGCGAAACCGCGCTGCTCCGCCTCGGCACGCACGACGTCGAAGAGGAGGTGAAGTCGCTGCGCGGACCGGCGGCGATCGCCGTGCGCGATCTCCTCGGGCATACCTCGCGCCTCCTGGTGACGATTCTGCTCGGGAACAATCTCGTGAACATCCTGGGGGCCGCCGCGGCTTCCGCGCTGGCGATTCACTACCTGGGCCAGACCACTGGAATCGTGGTCTCGACGGCCGTGATGACCGTGGTCGTGTTGATCTTCTGCGAAGTGCTGCCGAAGGCCGTCGCCGCGCGGCATCCGCGCCGAATCGCGTACCTCGTGGGGCTCCCGATCTACCTCCTCCATCAGGCGCTCCGCCCGCTCCATCTGCTGTTCGACCGGGTGATTGAACCCGTCGTGCGCCGGGTGGGAGGCGATGCGGAGGCCGGAGTCAGCAGTTCGTCGGAAGCGGTCCTGCGGATGGCGCGGGGTGTCGCGGAATCGGCTCCCGAGGGCACGCCGCTTGCGATCATCGGAGCGACCGCGGAGGCGGCCGAGATGACGGTGGAGCAGATCATGGTGCCGCGCACCGAGGTGGTCGCGTTCCCGGACACGACCCCTCCGGCCGAGTTGCTCGAGAGTCTGATCGGAGATCGCTACACGCGCGTTCCGATCTACCGCGGGGACATCGACGACGTGCAGGGTGTCGTGCACCTGAAGGATCTGGTGAAGCTCGTGCGTGGCGGAAACGGTGTGTCCCAGCTCGCCGACATCCTGAAGCCTGTGCTGAGGGTGCCGGAGCGCAAGCCCATCCTTCGCCTGCTCACCGAAATGCAGCAGAGCTTCGTCCACATGGCGATCGTGAAGGACGAGTTCGGTGTGACGCAGGGCCTCGTCACCCAGGAGGACATCCTCGAGGAAATCGTCGGCGAGATCCGGGACGAGTTCGACATCGAGGAGCTCCACGTGATTCGGCCCGCGGCGGGCGATTCGCACATCGCGCTCGGCCGCGTGAGCGTGCTCGACTTCAACCGGGCGACGGGCTGGGAGGTTCCCGCCGAGCCGGCGGATTCACTCGGTGGGCTCGTGTTCAACACGCTCGGCCGGGCCCCGCAGAAGGGTGAATCGGTGGAGATTCCGGGATATCGCTTCCTGATCGTCGACGTCTCGGGGAGTCGCATCGCGCGGCTGCGGGTCTCGAAGAGCGACGGCGAAGACGCCAAGGGGCTCCCCGAGAAAGGGGCAGGTCGATGACCGCAGTCCGGGTCGAGCGCGACGGCCCGGTGACGACGATCGTGCTCTCGCGGCCCGAAGTACGCAACGCCGTCGACGCGCCGACGTCGGCCGCGCTCGCCGAGGCGTTCCGCGCCTTCGAGGCGGATGGCGACGCGCGCGTGGCGGTGCTGTTCGGGGACGGCGGTACGTTCTGTGCCGGCGCCGACTTGAAGGCGGTCTCGGACGGACGTGGCAACCGCGTTCGCCAGGGAGAGGACGGGCCGATGGGCCCCACCTACATGCAGCTCTCGAAGCCGGTGGTCGCCGCCGTGGCGGGCCACGCGGTGGCCGGCGGACTCGAACTCGCGCTTTGGTGCGACCTGCGGGTCGCGGAAGAGACGGCGGTGTTCGGCGTGTTCTGTCGGCGCTGGGGCGTGCCCCTGGTCGATGGCGGCACGGTACGTCTGCCGCGCACGGTCGGGATGGGGCGTGCACTCGACATGATCCTCACGGGCCGCCCGGTCGCGGCCGCCGAGGCGCACCAGATGGGATTGGCGGACCGGCTGGTGCCTGACGGGGCCGCGCGCGTGGAAGCCGAAGCGCTGGCTCGCGAAATCGCGCGCTTCCCGCAGATCTGTCTGCGCTCGGACCGTCTTTCGGCCTACGAACAATGGGACCGCCCGCCGGCCGCCGCGCTCGAGAACGAACTCCGCCGGGGCCTCGAGGTCATCGAGAGCGGCGAGACGCGCGAGGGTGCGACGCGATTCGCGCAGGGTGCGGGCCGGGGCGGCAGCTTCTCGGACTGATCTTCGCGCGGGCGTGATGCTCGTTGCGGCGGACTGACGCTCACTCGGGGCGTGAGGCTCGTCGCGACGGACTCTACTGAAGCGCGGCGAGGTGCAGCCGCACCTGATCGGGGTCGACGGGCCGGCGCTGCAGCCCCCACGCAGTGCGCCAGCGAATCGCGTGATAGGCCGCGAAAGCGATGGCAAAGCCGGCGCTCACCACTTCGAGCACGGCCGGAAGCCCGGGGTCGCGCGTGAGATCCGTGGCCGTCAAAAAAACCGAGGTGCCGGCTACGATGCCCGCAGTCGCGCAGAGTCCGCACCAGAGGCCGATTCGGTTCGAGACGGAGCGCGCACCATCGCGGGCGAGCCGTTCGAGCTCACGGCGAGAGAAGTGATCGAGGAGCCAGCCGGTGTCCTCGTCGACGTCGCGCCCTCCCGGTGGCTGCAGGACCTCGCCGGTGATCGGATCCTCGGCGTTGTTTCCCTGTCGGTGCGTTTCGATCGCCGCCCAGATTCTGCGGTGGACGGCTTCGGTGATCGGGTAGCGCCACGCGACGAGCAGCGCGATCGCAGCCGTGGCCGCCGGAAGCAGGCCAAAAATCGCACGGATCGCGAACGTGACCGCTTCGGATTGCTCGACGTTCGGCTGATATCCAAGGCTCGCGAGCACCGCGAGCGGGATCGACATGCTCGGAATGACGGTGAACTTGGTCATGAACGCCCAGAGCGCTCCGTACTGGGCTTCGCGGCGCTTCCCGGTGTGGAGTTCGTCGTAGTCGATCACGTCGGCCTGGAGCGCGGGACCGAGAAAGAGCCGTGCGCCGAACACCGACCCGGCGAATGCCAGGATGATCCCGGTCTCGAGGAGCTGGCCTTCCCCGAGGAAGAACAGGGAGACGGAGGCGAGTATTCCGGGTACGAACGTCACGAGGTATGCGGTCTTCTTGCCGTAGCGGCCCGCGAACCAGACCCAGAACGGCAAGAAGACGAAGCCGGCGCCGAAATACACCACGAGGAAGATCGTCAGCCAGAGTGCGGGCGCCTCCGGCTTCAGCACGTACGTCGTGAAGTACGGCATCATCATTCCTGGGATCGCGCCGGTCGTCGAACCGACGACGTAGACCACGAGCAGCAATCGGAAGACCCGGTTCCGCATGACGCGTCGCAAACCGGGGACGAGCGCGTTGGGCGTCCGGTTGCTGAAGTCGGGCCGCTCGTGGACGCGCGCGACGAGGTTCCAATAGAGCAGGGTGAGCAGCGTTCCGAAGACACATGCGAAGAGCAGCATGGACTGGCGAGGGTCGAGGCCGAACTGGTCTTGCAGGATCCCGGGGAGCGCCGCGGCGACCATCGTCCCGCAGACGGTGAACGCCTCTTGAACTCCGTAGAGCCGTGAGCGCTCGTGATAGTCCTGGGTGAGTTCGGGGCCGAGTCCGTAGTGCGGGATGATGTAGACGGTGTGAAAGAGGTAGTAGAGGACGTAGGTGATGAGCAGCCAGCTCGTCGCCTCGGCGGGTGTGATGCCCGCGGGCGGACCGAAGAGCGCGCAAAACGCGATTGCACACGCCGGCGCCCCGACCGCCAGGTAGGGCCGGCGCCGGCCCCACCGTGAGCGGGTCCGGTCGGTCAGCCACCCCATCACGGGGTCCGTCAGCGCGTCGAGCGCGCGTGACAGCGCCTTGGCCAACGCGATCCAGCCGAGCGGCACGAGCACGACGTCGGAGTAGAAGATCGTCAGGTGGATGCCGATCGGGATCGCCATCGCGGCTCCCGCGAATGACGGTGCGCCGAAGGCGAGCTTCGTCCCGAGCGGGACGCGCCCGGCCGGATTCTGCGCCGTGGCTGCGCCGGAGCTGCCGGGCGCTGCGGGTTCGGGAGGGGACTCGGGTTCGGCCACGGCCCGCGGAGAGTGGCGCTCAGGGGTCAAGGGCGCCATTGCGGGCCCGAGAGACCCCGAGGGGATGGAGGGCCGCAGTTTCCTGCGCTCTCCGCGGGAGCGGATTGAAGCGCAGCCACGGCTTGGCCGATGGATCCCCTGTCGATGGAGACGTGGGCCCTGTGGCCCGCAGGGCCGGAGGGGCCCGGAGGAGACGGAATGGACGGCGCGAAGAGCAACCGAATGCGCTGGCTCCCGAAACGGGGTCGCGGCGGGTTCACGCTCATCGAAACGATGGTCGCGATGGTCATTCTTTCGTTCGGCCTCATCGCGATGCTGGCGATGATGACCGCGGCGATGGCGGGGGGTCGCGTGGGCAAGCACGGGACTGACGCGGCGCGGATCGCACGCGATCAGCTCGAGGTCTTCCACCGGATCGCGTGGACGGACCCGAATATGATTCCGACCGGCGGCTTCACGCCTCAGCAGGTCGTGACGAGCGACGTCGAATACGCCGGCGCGGCGCAGCAGGAGATGGCCTACGGCCTCTCCTGGCGTATCACCAACCATCCGACCGACACGTCGATCCGTCTGGTGGACGTAGTCGTCACGTGGCAGGAGGGCGACGACCTCGCCGGGGCCCCGATCCGCCGCCTTGCGATGTCGAGCGCGAGGTTCAACAACCCGTGAACAACCGAGATTCCGTGAGTTACCAGATTTCTTCGAGCCACCAGAGCGTGATTCGCGCGCGCCGCGCGGGCTTCACTCTGATGGAACTGATCGTTTCGGTCGCCGTGTTGGCGATCCTCTCCGTGTATCTCGCCGACATGTTCGCGCGGCAGAGCCGTGCGTACGCGGTGGTCGACGATGTCACCGAGGCGCAGCAGAGCCTGCGCGCGATCTCTCACATGATCGAGCGCGAGGTCCGCACGACGGGCTTCATGGTGCCCGAGGCCGCGGCGCTCTGTGGCACCGACAACACGAACACCTCCGACATTCTCTTCGTAAGCGACGGTGATCCACTCGTGACGGGCACGACGAACATGCTCGGAGCCACGGTCGACTCGGGCTTCGGCGGGGGCGGCGGCACTGACAACATCAGCCTCAACAGCGTCGTCGTCGACGGAAACGCGTTCTACGACCCGAACGAAACGGGCGTCGCGGACAGCGACTTCCAGGAGAACGGCGGTGTGATCGTGGTCGATCGCAACAATCCCGCGCGAGGCTCTTCCTGTGGAGTCGTTACGGGAGTCAATACCGCAGCGAACACGATCAGCGTCGACTTTACGATCGGCGGGCAGCCGCTCGCGGGCGCCGCTGGCCCCGAGGATCTCGTGGCCGTGCCCGCGCACGTGTATCAGGTCAATGCGAACAGCCAGCTGGTGCGCGATGGAATGATCCTCGCGGACGGGGTCGAAGACCTGCAGTTCTCGGCGTTCTTCGACAGGAACGACAACGACACGATCGAAGTGAACCTCGAGTACTTCGGTCACGAGGCCGGACCTGCCTACGTCTCGGGCCAACGAGACAACTCCGAACTCCGTGAGGTTCGCGTCTCGTTCGTCGTCCGGACTCGCTTGCCGGATCCCGATTTCAACACGGGCGAGTTCCAGCCCACCGAGAACCGGGTTGCGCCGGCAGGCAACGACGGCTTCCGGCGGCGCGTCTACACCACGATCGTTCGGCCGCGCAACGTCGGCATGCGACGGGGGATCTGAGCCATGTCAGAGAATCGAAAGCGCGAGTCCGGCTCCGCTCTCTTCATCGCGGTGATGATGCTCGTCCTGATGGGCGCGCTCGGCATCGTCGCACTCAACTCGGTCACGACGGACCGTCAGGTGGCCGGGCTGCAAAACCGCGCCATCAGCGCGTTCTACACCGCCGAGGCCGGGCTCGCTGAGGCCCGCAGTCTCGTCGAGGACGTGGGCAGCCGCTCTTCCACGCCGACCTTCCACACCCAAGGAACGCCCTTTCAGCTCGGGGACACCGCGCTGTACGACCGCGAGGGCACGCAACCGCTCTACTACGGCGATCCTGCGTTTCCCAACCCGATCCGCTGGATCGGCGACTCGGGCGGAGGCATGTCCGGCGGCAATCTGCAGGTCGGCAAGCAGAAGCTGATGGAAACGCTCTGGCAGCTGAACGTCGTCGGCGAAGGCGCGACCGGGGCGCGCTCGCGTGTCGAGGTCGTCGAAATCAAGGTTCTCAGCCAGGGCTACTAGCCCGGCCGCTCCCCCCTCTCGAGTTTTCGAACGGAGGACATCATGTCCAACCACACTTTCGGTCACACGCTTCGCACCCGCCGCGCAAACGTCGGTCTCCTGGTCGTCGCCGCGGTCGCGTTCCTGTGGCCGGCCACGGCCGGAATGGCGGACGACACTGTGCTGTTCTCGACGTACGTTCAGCCGAACGTCCTGCTGATTCTCGACAGCTCCGGGTCGATGAACAACATGGTCTGGCATCCGGACTACGACCCGACGGCCACGCCGACTTGCGGTGCGTACAGCAACAATTCGAACTACTACTACACCTCTACCCAGACGAATCGGACGTACTGCGGGAACACTCGCAACATCTACGTCGATCCCGACGTCTCTCCGACCAACTCGACGCGCTACACAGGCCGGTACCTGAACTGGCTGTTCAGCAATGCGGCAGACAGCGCGTGGGCCGAGATCCAGCTCACGAACAATGGTCTCTCGTCCCTCTGCACCGGCGGCGCGAACTACTCGCTCTACCGCCGGACGCGCATTACGGCGGCCAAGCGGGCCCTGCGCGAGATCGTCTGTGAGATCAATCAGCTGACCGCGGTCAAGTTCGGTCTCGGGATCTTCCGGAACGCGAGCCAGGGCGACCCGAACGGCGGCTTCGTCATCGAGGAGATCGACGAGTACGATGCCGCTCATGCGACGAACCTCGACAACGCGCTCGCGTCGGTTGAGGCAAACAGCTGGACGCCGCTCGGCGAGTCGCTGTTCCAGTCCTACACGTACTTCATGAGCCGCACGGCCACCGATCGCCCCTTCGGTAAGGACGGCACGACCCGGTTCCCGGAGTACGTCTACGACACGTCCACCGCGGGCGTCGGTGGCCAGCCGGGCACGGCTCCGCCGGATCCGGTCGAGTACGCCTGCCAGAAGAACTTCGTCATCGTGTTGACCGACGGTGAGCCGACGATGGACGACTTCGACGCGAACAATCCGACGAACACCGCGGTGGGCTTTGGAAGCACCTTCCGGAACAACCTGATCGGCGACTACAACGCCGATGGCGAGACCGAGGAAGTCCGGGACATCGTCTGCAACAACTGTTACAGCGGGTTCTATCTCGACGACGTCGCCCTCTTCATGCGGACGAACGACTTCCGCCCGGACCTCGATGGCGACCAGTTCATCGACACGTACACGGTTGGGTTCACGACCGGCGCGCTGGCGAACAGCCTGCTCCAGAAGACCGCGGATGTCGGCAACGGCATCTTCTTCTTCGCGAACGATGCGGAGACGCTCGCGGGGTCGATCGTCGATGCCTTCTCGGACATCGTCGCGAAGGCGCAGAGCTTCACGGCGGCCACGGTTCCGGCCACTCGAACGGCCGCGGGCGACAGCATCTACGTGACGCAGTTCGTGCCCTCGGAGAACAGCCCGTTCTGGCAGGGCCATCTGCGCAGCTTCGAGATCACGAGCGGCGGTGAGATCCACGACGCCAACGGGGACTGCGCGCTGCAGGACCCGAACGCGCCGGCCGAGTGCTTCAGCGGGCCGTTCATTCCGGGTGCCCCGCCTTTCTGGGACGCCGGGGACGAGGTGCCGCTGCCGGCCGCTCGTAACCTCTACACGTCTCGGGTCGTTGCGGGTGTCCCCCAGCGTGCCAACTTCGACACAGCGACGATGGACGCGGCGACGCTCGGCGTCACGTTCCCGCCGGGAGCCTCCTATCCGAACAGCTCCGCACTGAATGCGGAAGGCCTGACGGATGAGATCGTCGAGAACATCCGGGGCTGTGAACTCGGGACCGGCGTCACGGATGGCAGCCTCGTCGGCACGCCGACGGCCTGCTTCAACCGCGCGTGGCGGCTGGGAGACATCTTTCATTCCAACCCGCTCGTGGTCGGGAGCCCGTCGTTCTTCTTGAGCGAACCCTCTTATGCGGCGTTCTCGTCGGTCTACAACCTGCGCGACCAGGTCATCTATGCGGGGACCAACGATGGCTTCCTCCGCGGGATCCACGCCGGCGATTGGGATGCGGGTCTGAACCCACCGGGACACGACCGCGGCACGGGGACCGAGCTGTTCGGCTTCATGCCGTGGCCGGGCCGCCAGAACATCCGGCACCTTCCGGTGGATACGAATGGGCGCGACTACTACATGGTCGACGGCTCTCCGGCCGCTGCGGACGTGTGGATGTACTCGAGTGCGACGCAGGGCACCAAGGCGCTCGACGGCAGCGAGTGGATGACGGTGGCCGTTGCGGGCATGCGGCAGGGCGGCTCGACCTGGGCGGCGCTGGATATCACGGATCCGGCCGCGGCGAGCTACCCGGGCTACCTCTGGGAGTTCCCGGCGGAGAACGCGCCGGCGGCGTACCACGCGTTCGTCGCCGAATCGTGGTCCGATCCGGTGATCACCAAGATCAAGGTCAGGGTCGCTGGAGACGACAACGGTGGCCAGGGCTACGAGCGCTGGGTCATGATCGTGACCGGCGGCTACGACGATAGCGGCGACCCGAACATTCCGGCGACGTACAACGCCGCCGCGACCGAGGGCCGCGCCATCATGATCGTCGACATGAAGACTGGCGAGCTGCTGGCGGCGAAGTTCTTCGATCCGCTCGCGGGGGCGGGCGATCCGCAACGCGACATGCAGTACGCGATGCCGTCGACACCGGGCGTCTACGACCTCGACTTCGATGGGTATGCCGATGTGATCTATGCCGCCGACCTCGGGGGGCAGGTCTTCAAGTGGGTGATCCACTCGATCGGCGAAGACCGGGTGAACGACGGTTCGGGGTCGCTGACCCAGCCGGGTTGGTCATTCCGGAAGTTCTTCACCGCGCCGACGTATCAGGCTGCGGCGGGAGATCCGGTCCACTACAACAGCTTCTTCTTCCCGCCGGCGGCGACCTTGCGAAATGGCGTGCTGTGGCTGGCACTGGGGAGCGGGCAGCGACAGAATCTGGTGACCGAGGGGATCCTCGGAGACGCCGGGGACAACAACCGCTTCTACGCGCTCAACGATGCGGACCCGTACGAGTCGGACCTTCCGGCTCAGGTACTTCCGCTGACGGAAGCGAACCTGCTGGACGTGAGCTCGACGAGCATCTGCTCCGACGTGGCGGCCTACCGGGGCTACTACATGGTCGGCGCCGATGGAGAGAAGTGGGTCACGAACGTCGACGTGTTCCTCTACTACGTGTTCGCGGCGTCGTACATCCCGAACAACTCGGTGGATCCGTGCGACGTCGGCGGCGAGTCGTTCCTCTACGTCTTCCGCATCTACTGCGGCGAGGGCTTCTTCGACGACGGAGCGGGCGGGGTCGAGAGATCCATCTCGCTCGGTGAGGGCATGCCGACGGACCCGCGAATTACTGTCGGGACCGAGGGCGATACGTCCCATCGCGTGATCATCAATCAGCAGGGAGGCGGGATCATCAGCCTCGAGGCGCCGCCCGGATTCCAGGGCAGCGGGATGTTCTACTGGCGAGAGCTGTTCGAATGAGCCGAGGAACCTGCGGGAGCATGACGAGTCATCGAAACAGCCGACGGAGGCACGGGACCATGAGGAAACTTCTCACCAGACTGATGATCGCGGGTGCGGCGGCGGGGCTGCTGGCCCTGGCCGGATCAGCGGGCGCTGAGGACGGGATGGGCGTGATGGTCGAGAAAGACCTCCTGGCCAAGACCGTGACGCTGATGGACGGGACGGTGCTTCGCGTGTCCGACTCGACCCGGATCACGCGGCGCGATCCCGCGACTCGCGACGTGACGACGATCTCGTTCGGGCAGCTGAGCCAGGCCACGCCGTTTGGCGGTGGGCTCGAGGTGACCGGCGAGAACCAGATCGAATGGTCCGGAAGGCGGCGCAATGGCGACCGTGTGAACGCCGACGTGATCAAGGTGCTCGGCGCGCTGATCGAGTAGACGAGACAGGGCGGCTATCCTGCCGTCACTCATGCCTCATTTTCGACGCACTCGAACGGTCCAGTCGGAAGACTGTGACGAGCTCGGCCACGTGAACAACGTCACGTGGGTCCGCTTCGTGGTGGATCTGGCGGTCGCGCATTCGGCCTCGGTCGGACTCGGTTCCGAGCGCTACCGCGAGCTCGGCGCCTGGTGGGTCGTCCACCGCCACGAGATCGACTACCGGCTCCCGGCGCTCCCGGGCGAGGAGATCGGTGAGGAGACCTGGGTGGAAGAGATGCGCGGCGCTCGCTGCCTGCGCCGTTCTCGTTTCACTCGGCCGAGCGACTCGGCGCTTTACGTCGAGGCCGCCACCACGTGGGTCTGGGCCGCGGCCGAGAGCGGCCGCCCGCGTCGGATCCCGCCGGACGTGTCCGGGCGATTCGTCGACGCCTGACGGGGCGTCGGCTCAGTCGGGGTCGGAGAAGCGGGCAGGGCGCTTCTCCATGTTGGCTTTCACGGCTTCGATCTGGTTCGGCGAGCCGATCAGGGTTCGTTGGAGCTTCTCTTCGAGCAGGAGCCCGTCTTCGACGCTGCCGACGGTCGCGTCGCTGAGGAGCCGCTTCGACGCGCGCACGGCGTCCGGGGAGTGCGCCGCGATCTCGCGGGCGATCGTGAATGCCGCTGCCCGCGGCGAGCTGTCGCAGCGCGTGGCGAGTCCGAGCTCGACGGCTTCTTCCCCGGAAACGATCCGGGCGGTGTAGGTGAGCTCTCGCGCGACGTCGAGGCGCACGAGCTGGCGGAGCGTCTGGGTCGCGCTCATGTCCGGAATGAGCCCCCAGTGGAGTTCGCGGACGGAGAGCCGAGCATCGGGAGCCACGAGGCGGATGTCGGCACCGAGTGCGATCTGGAGCCCGCCTCCGTACGCGACGCCGTGAATCGCGGCGACGACCGGAACCGGGAGCTCCCGCCACACCCACGCCGCACTCTGCGCGAAGTTCGCGGGCGTGCCCTCCGGCCGGTCGAGCAGGTTGCGGCTCGGCTTGCCGTCCGGCTCGGTGGTGGCCTGGAAGCTCGAAAAGTCGAGGCCGGCGCAGAACGCGCGGCCCTCCCCGGAGAGGACCGCGGCGCGCAGGCCGGGCGTCTCGCCCAGTTGCCGGCCGGCGTCTGCGAGCGCTTCGAACATCGCCGGATCGAGGGCGTTCATCTTGTCGGGGCGGTTCATGCGGACGTCTGCGACGCCGTCGTCCCCCAGCTCGATCAGAATGCGATCGGACACGGAGAACTCCCCTCAGTAGGCCACGCTGGGAAGCCAGGTCGCCAGCGCCGGAAAAAAGAACAGTAGCGCGAGCCCGGCCAACTGGAGGCCCACGAAAGGGACGATGCCTCGGTAGAGATGACCCAGTTCGATGGAGGGGGGTGCGACTCCCTTGAGGTAGAACAGGGCGAAGCCGACCGGCGGGGTCAAGAACGAGGTCTGCAGACACACGGCAACGAGCATCGTGAACCAGAGCTTGTCGATCCCGAGAGTCGTGGTGATCGGTTCGACCAGCGGCAGGACGATGAGCGTGATCTCGATCCAGTCGAGGAAGAAGCCCAGGACGAAAACGATGGCCATCAGCACGAGCACGACGCCAGAAGGGCCGAACGGCAGCGCGGTGATGCCGTCTTCGATGACGAGATCGCCGCCGAGTCCGCGGAGGATGACCGCGAAGCAGGTGGCGCCGAGGAAGATCGCGAAGATGAACGAGGTGGTCCGGGCGGTCGCCTCGGAGGCCTCGCGGAGCGTCTCGAGCCCTAGCCGTCCTCGCAGCGCGGCGAGCAGGGTCGCCCCGGCGGCGCCGACCCCGGCCGCTTCCGAGGGGGAGACGATTCCGAAGAAGATCGACCCGAGCACCGCGAGGATCAGCAAGAGCGGCGGGACGAGCCCCCGCAAGACGCGGCCCCAGACCGCTCGCCGGTCGGCATCGTCGTCTCGAATCGGAACCGGCGGGGCGAGGTCGGGGCGCAACCGGCAGAGGACGAGCAGGTAGCCGAGATACAGGCCCGCGAGGACGAGGCCCGGCAGCAGCGCGGCCATGAACAGATCGCCGACCGAGAGCAGCATCTGGTCGGCCATCAGCACGAGCATGATGCTCGGCGGAATGAGGATTCCGAGACACCCGGCGGCAGCGACCGTGCCGACGGCGAGTTCCGGCTGATAGTTGTCGTCGAGCATCGCGGGCAGCGCGAGGGTTCCGAGGAGCGCGACCGACGCGCCGATGATCCCGGTGGATGCCGCCAGGATCACCCCGAGAACGGTGACCGCGATCGCCAGACCTCCGGCGATCCGGGCGAGCGCGGTCTGCATCGCGGTCAACAGGTCGGCCGCGATGCCGCTGCGGTCGAGCATGTGCCCCATGAAGATGAACAGGGGCAGTGGGACGAGGCCGTAGTTCGACATCGTCCCGTAGATCCGGTCGACGACCAACCCGAGGGTCGCGAAGTCGGCATCGACGTCTCCGCCCCACGCGTTGATCATCTCGCCCGCACACGCGAAGAGCACGCCGACGCCGCCCAGCACGAACGCGACGGGATAGCCCGTGAACAGCAGCCCGATGAAGGTCGCGAACATCAGCGCGACGAAGAGGACGTTCCAGTCGAGGTCCACGGCCGCCTAGCCCGTCCCTTCAGAGCGTGGGCCGGCCAGGCGAGCTGCGGATCGTGCCGCGACCGACGTCGCCTGCAGGGTGAGGAGGGCGAGCGCGGCGAACAGGATGCCCTTGATCACCCAGCGTGCCGGCAGCCCGCTCGGCATCGGGGAGCGCTCCCCCAGCTGAAAGGACTGCCAGAAGAATTCCCACGCGTGAAAGCACGCGATCCCCGCGAACGGTGCGAGCAGCAAGAGGGCGCCGAGAAGCTCGATCCAGAGCTTCGCGCGTGTGCCGAGTCGCCCCGCGAAGATGTCGACCCGCACGTGCTCGTCGACGGCATAGGTGTAGGCGAGCCCGAGCAGGAAGGCGGTCGCAAACAGGTGCCACTGCAGCTCTTCGAGCTCGATCGAGCCGACTCCGAAGCCGTACCGCGCAACGACGTTCACGAGCAGCACGACGACCAGAAGCGGATAGAGCCACGCGGCGGCGCGCCCGATCCGCACGGTGAACACGTCGACTCGATTGGCGAAGTCGAGCAGGACTCTCACTCGAACCCGCTCGTCTCACTCACGGTTTTGCGAGTCGGTTCCACGTCCCGCTCATGGCTTCACCCATCTCCACCACTCTGGACTCACGGTCTTGCGAGACGGTTCCACGTCGCGTTGCGCGCGCGGAATGCCTGGAGCGAATCCCAGGCCTCGGCGAACGCGGGGTCGCTCGCCGCGGCCTCGGTCATCACTTCGGCCGCAGCGCTCCTGAAACGCTCCATGATCGGGGCGGGCCACTCGTGGATGGTGACGCCTTCGGCCTCGAAGAACTCGAGGGCCTCCGCTTGCACCGCGAGGCCTCGCGTGAGGGACCAGAGCGTCGTGTCGCGGCAGGTCGATTCGAGGAATGCGCGCTGCTGACTGGTCATGCCGTCCCACGTGGGCTTGTGGATCGTGAGCTCCATGATGGACGCGGGCTGGTGCCAGCCCGGGAAGTAGTAGTGCTTGGCCACCTTGTAGAAACCGAGCGATCGATCGGCCGCCGGCATCGAGTACTCGGTGGCGTCGAGTACGCCGCGCTCGAGCGCCACGAAGATGTCCCCTGCCGCCAGCATCGTGATCGACGCCCCGAGCTTCTCGAGCACCTTCCCGCCGAGGCCCGCATAGCGGATCTTCAACCCTTTGAGATCTTCCGGCTTCTCGATCGGCTTGCGGAACCAGCCCGACGCCTCGGGCGGCAGCACGCCGCACGGAATCGGAACGACGTCGTGCGGCGCGTAGAGCTTGCGCCAGAGTTCGAGCCCGCCGCCCTCGTACATCCACGCAAGAAACTCCGGGGCTTCGGGTCCGAACGGCACGGCGGCGAAGACCGTCGTCGCCGGCAACTTCCCCATCCAGTAGCCCGGCCAGGCGAAGCCACCGTCGAGATTGCCCGCGCTCACGGCGTCGAAGATTTGCAGGGTCGGGACGAGACGGGTGGCGTCGTAGAGGCGCAGGCGGATGTCACTGCGCCCGGTGGCCTCCACCGTGTCGCGGAAGTGGGCGATCATCTCGCCGAGGACGGGCTGATTGAGCTGGAAGCCGGCTTGCAGTTTGAGCTTCGTGCTCTGGGCGCTGGCGGGCAGGACGGCGAGCGTCGCTCCGAGCCCCAGCGCCGCGGCGATCGTGACACCATTTCGGGCTCGGCAGCGTCTCGGGATTCTCATGGTGCTCAGACCTGACGTAGGAACTCGGAGAGCCCGTAGCCGACGTGATCGCCGACCCGCCAGCGGGTCATGCCCTCGCCGATGTGGGTGGTGAGACCCTCGCGTCGGTTCCGGAGCGGGATGAAGCCCTGAACCTCGCCCACGATTTCGAGTTCCTCACCGGTGTTCGTGCGAATCCGCGCTCGCACGTCCGTGTGGTAGAGCCCGTTGTCCTCGAAGTCGGCCTCGATCTGCGCGTCGACGATCGGAATCAGTTTGTCGCCGCGAATGAGGACGCCGCCGCGGCGTACCTTCTCTCCGGCCGGGTCGCGCTGGATGACGGACACCATCGCTCCGAAGTCGGGACCGAAGTTCATCGTCAACCATTGGTACGAGTGGATGGCCTGCCAGTAGCGCGGGCCCCAGGAGTGGTCGCGCAAGCCGTAGCCGTCGATCGCATGCTCGCGTTCGCCGATCCGGAGCGTGCCGGTTACGTGCATGTGCTGCTCGTAGTGGGCCTTTCCGAACTGCTGGTCCGCCGGCAGGTTCTCGTCGGTCGAGTGCGCCTGCCCGTACATCGGCCCGACCGCAGCGTGCTCGAGGTCGAGGTGGACCTTCACCCGGTCGTTCTCGGCGAACGCCTTGCGCGGGTCCGCCATCTGGCGGGGCTCCGAGAGTTCGATCGCAGAGCCCTCGTAGACGGTGCGGAGCCGTTCCGCCGGCTCGATCACCTCGAATCGCAGGCCTCCCGCGTCGAATGCGGCGTTGTCGTCGATCCGCGCGCGCTTGAAGGCGAAGAGCACCCGCCCGTCCGGCAGGTAGAGACAGACGGTCATCTCGGCCTGGCCTTCGTTGGCCCGATTGCCGAGCCTTACGAACCCGCCCAGCGACTCCTTCGTGTCGAAGAAGTTGAAGTACATGCTCTCGTTGAAGTTGGACTCGGGTCCGAGCTCGTGCGTGTAGTCGTCCTCCGGGACGACGTTGCCGATGATCTTGGTCAAGGGATCCTCCGGGATAGGGGCGGCTATACTAACTCGACCCAGGAGGAGAGAGCACGGCGTGAAGTATCTGCGCGGGATCGTAGTGAGAGTGAAGACCGGGAGCTCCCGCTACGCGGGGACCGACGACTGCATGTATCTCGGCGTGTCCGGCACGGAAGGCGGCCGGGAGTTCCCGCTGGACATCGAGTGGTTCGACGATTTCGAGCGTGGCAGCGAGGTCAAGTACGCGCTCGGAGACGTCTGGGACGAAGAGGCGCTCGTGGGCACGCGCCGACCCAAGATGGGTGCGTTGGACTGGAATGATCCCAAGCTGTTCTACGTGGGCATCGATGGGATCGACCGCCTCTATCTCCGCAAGCACGCGGCCGCCCGGGACGACGACTATCAGCTCGACGGGATCGAGGTCGTGCTCTACGGGGACGAGGGGGTCCGGCGCGGCTTCTCGTCGACGACCGCGATCTGGCTGGGACTCAAGTACGGCCTCCAGGTGTGGATCCCGGAGACCGGCTGAGGCGCCGGCGGACTTCTTCGAGCCGCGCGGGGTCCCCGCGGCGGAGCGAGGTGTTCTCCGCGTACCACTCGATCGTCCGCCCGGCATCGGCGCGCTCTTCCTCGAGGAAGCGGGCGACCGCTTCCCGGAGTCGCCCGTCCGCCAGGTAGTGGCAGCTCCACGTGGGCGACGCGTCGAAGCCCCGGAGCTGCTTGTAGCTGCCGCCCGCACCGGGCTCGAAACGCGACAGTCCGGCTTCGATGCAGTGCTCGATGCCCGCGTAGTAGCAGACGTTGAAATGCAGGTGGCGGAGCGGTTTGAACGCCCCCCAATAGCGGCCGTAGAGCTCCTGTTTCTGGACGTTCAGCGTGCCCGCGATGACTTCGCCACGCTGTTCGGCGACGACGAAGCAGAGCCGGTGGCGAAACCGCTCGCCCAAGGCTCGGAACGTTTCTTCGGTCAGATACTGCCGGCCCCAGGGGTTCGTGCGGATGGTCGTCAGGTAGATCCGATACATCACCGGAATCATGTCCTCGGTGATCTCGTCCCCGGTGAGCACGCGCAGCGTCACGTCTTGCGCAGTGAGTTCGCGGCGCTCGCGCCTGACCTGGTTGCGGCGTTTGCTCCGCAGCGACGCGAGGTAGCCCTCGAAGTCGCCGAAATCCTCGTTGCGCCAGTGATACTGGAACCCGAGCCGCGTGAGGAATCCCGCGGTCTCGAGCGCCTCACGCTCGTCATCGAGGCAGAAGTTCACGTGGACGCCCGACAGATCGTTCGCATCGCACAGTTCGCGCAGGGCGGAGGCCAGCCTGCCGAGCCAGACCTCTCGATCGCCTCCGGGGGCGGTCAGCATCCGGCTCCCGGTCACGGGCGTGAACGGCACGCCCACGAGCAGCTTCGGGTAGTACTCGATGCCGGCCCGATATGCGGCGTCGGCCCAGCCCCAGTCGAAGACGAACTCCCCCTCGCTGTGTCCCTTGACGTAGAGAGGACACGCGGCCACGAGACGGCCCTCTTCGCGCGCGACCAGCGGTTTGGGGCTCCAGCCGCTCTCCCCGCCGAGGGCGCCGCCCTCCTCGAGGCTCGTGAGCCACTCCCATTCGAGAAAGGGAGAGGCGTCGGCAGTCAGCGCGTTCCATTCCTCGCGCGGAACGTCCGAAACCGCGTCGAGGAGCTCGATCTTCAGCATGTCGGCGGAGTGTAGCCGCGCGGCCGTGGGGTCCTCGCTATCCTCCCTTCGATGGCGCCGAAAGAACCGCAGGAACCGGGTGGACCGGGTCGGGACCGGCGCCGGGAGGGCGGGACCGAACTCCGCGAGCGGGAGCGGGTCACCAAGCCGCCGCGATTCAAGGTCGTCCTCTACAACGACGACTACACTCCGATGGAGTTTGTCGTTTCGCTGCTCGAGTCCCTGTTTCGGATGAGCCCGTCGCGGGCGACTCAGGTCATGCTGAACATCCATCGAAAGGGTGCGGGCGTGGCCGGAATCTACGTCCTCGAAGTTGCGGAGACGCGCGTGGCCTCGGTGCACAAGCTTGCGGAAGAGCGCGGCTATCCGTTGCGCGCGGGAGTGGAAGAAGAGTGAAGCAGCACGTTTTCGTGACCCGTGGAGGCACCGGCGCTTGAGTCAGATCAACCGCGAGCTCGAACTGACGATCCAGGCGGCGGCCCGCGAGGCCGTGCGGCGGCGTCACGCGTTCCTGACTGTCGAGCACCTGCTCTACGCATTGATCCACGACGATCGCGGCGAGGAGGTGCTGCGGCACTCCGGCGCCCAGCTGGGGCCGTTGAGCAAGGGGCTCGAGAAGTTCTTCGACGAGGAGCTCGAGAAGCTCTCCGAGGAGACTGACCGGCTCGAGCAGACGCTCGCGTTTCACCGTGTGATGCAGAGCGCGCTCCATCACGCGGAGAGCGCCGAGCAGGAAGAGGTCGAGGCTGGAGATCTGTTGGCCGCGATTTTCCAGGAACCCGATTCGCACGCGACCCAGCTCCTGAAGGCGCAGGGCGTGTCGCGTCTCGACGTGATCAAGTACGTCTCGCACGGTGTCTCGAAGCTGCGGGGCACCGGGGGCGGGCCGGCCGAAGGGGCCGGCGCGGGGCCCGGTCCGGGTGCGCTCCCGGGCGACGGCGGCGATGAGGGAATGCCGGCGGATCCGCTCGAGGCGTTCGCCGAGAACCTGACCGAGCGTGCGAAGGCGGGCGAGCTCGACCCGTTGGTGGGCCGCGAAACCGAGCTCGAGCGGAGCGTGCACATCCTCGCGCGCCGTCGGAAGAACAATCCGATCTACGTCGGCGAGACCGGAGTCGGGAAGACCGCGCTGGCTGAAGGTCTGGCGCAGCGAATCGTTTCGCAGGACGTGCCGGAGCACCTGCGAGAGGCAGAGATCTTCTCGCTGGATCTGGGGGCGCTCCTCGCCGGCACGCGCTACCGCGGTGACTTCGAGGAGCGGTTCAAGGCGCTGATCGCGGCCGTGCGCGAGCGTCCGCATCCGATCCTCTTCATCGACGAGATCCACTCCATCCTCGGCGCGGGCTCCGCGCAGGGATCGACCGTGGACGCGTCGAGCATGCTGAAGCCGCTCCTCGCGAGCGGAGAGCTCCGCTGCATGGGTTCGACCACGTACCAGGAGTACCGCCACTTCGAGCGCGATCGCGCGCTCGCTCGGCGCTTCCAGCGAGTCGACGTTCGGGAGCCGAGCCCCGAGGAGGCGCTCAAGATTCTCCAGGGTCTGGCGCCTCGCTACGAGGAGCACCACGGCGTCAAGTACGCGCCCGCCGCGTTGAAGGCCACAGTGGACCTCTCGGTCCGGCACCTGACCGACCGTTTCCTGCCGGACAAAGCGATCGACGTGCTCGACGAGGTCGGCGCCGCGGTTCGCCTCGGCGGCAAGAAGAAGAAGAGCGTCGGCGTGCGCGACGTCGAGGGCGTCGTGGCGCGCATCGCTGGAATTCCGACGCTGCGAGCGACCGGCGCGGAGCGCGTCCAGCTCGAGAGCCTCGAAGAAGATCTGCGCGCTGTCGTGTTCGGTCAGGATCCGGCCGTTTCGACGGTCGTGCGTGCGATCAAGCGAGCGCGGGCCGGACTCGGCGGCTCGGAGCGCCCGACCGGTTCGTTCCTCTTCGTGGGCCCGACGGGGGTCGGCAAGACCGAACTCGCGCGGCAGCTCGCGGCGTCACTCGACGTTCCGTTCTTCCGGTTCGACATGAGCGAGTACATGGAAAAGCACTCGGTCGCGCGGCTCATCGGAGCGCCGCCCGGGTATGTCGGCTACGACGAGGGCGGCCAGCTGGTCGAGAAGGTGCGCAAGAGTCCGCACGCGGTGTTGCTGCTCGACGAGATCGAGAAGGCCCACGGCGACCTTTTCGACATTCTGCTCCAGGTGATGGATCACGCGACGCTGACCGACAACCACGGTCGCGAGGCGGATTTTCGTCACATCGTGCTGATCATGACCTCCAATGCGGGGGCGCGGGAGCGCGCGGAACGGCGCATCGGATTCACCGGTGGGCGCAAGACCGAGGAGGGCGAGCGCGCGATCGAGCGCCTCTTCAGTCCCGAGTTCCGGAACCGTCTCGACGAGACGGTGAAGTTCGTCGAGCTGCCGCCCGAGGTCATGGGCCGCGTCGTCGACAAGTTCGTGAAGGAACTCGAAGACCAGCTCACCGAGCGCAAGGTCAAGCTCGAGCTGACAGAGGGTGGCCGCGCCTGGCTCGCGGAGCGCGGTTACGACACAGAGTTCGGGGCCAGGCCCCTCGCCCGGCTGATCCAAACCGAGGTGAAGGATCGCATCTCCGACGAGGTGCTGTTCGGGAATCTCCAGAAGGGCGGCTCCGTTCGCATCGACGGAGCCCCGGGCGACGAGCAGCTGACGCTCGAGTTCACGAACGGCTAGCGCGAACCACTCAGGCGGGTGCGGTGACTCCGGAGTTCCGGTGCCAACGCCCGCTCCGGAACGTCCAGAACAGCCAGCCCGAGCGCGCGATGTGGTCGAAGATCAGTGCGCCCCAGACCCACGTGAGGGGCAGGTCGAGATAGCGCGCGAACAACACCGCGAGCGGGACGCGGAAGACCCAGTTGCCGACGAGTGCGGCCATCAGCGGGGTCCAGGTGTCGCCGGCTCCGCGGTGAGCGCCGCCGAGGGTGAAGTGCAGTTGCAAGAAGGGCTGCGCGAGGCCGAGCGCGAGCATGAAGGGGCCGAGCGCGGCGATCGTCTCGGGATCGGTCGTGAACAGGCGTGCAAGCGGGCCGCGGCTGACCACGCAGACGATGCCGAGCACGACGGCGGTTCCGAGGGAGAGTGCTGCTCCGCGCCAGCCGGCCCGTTCGGCGGCCGGCAGGTCGCGGGCCCCGAGCGATTGGCCGACGAGTGTGCCGACCGCCTGCGAATAGCCGACTCCGGGGATCCACGAGAACGCCAGCACGCGGACACCGATCGTGTAGGCCGCGACGGCAGCGGTGCCGTAGCTCGAGAGCACCGCGAAGTACGCGAGCATCGCCAGGTTCATGATGAGTCGTTCGGCCACGCCAGGGATCGAGATCCGCACGAGCTCGCGCATGACCTCGCGTGCGCGCCGGACGTCGGCCCACCGCACCGCGAGCGGGCCATCGCGAGGGGCGCGCGCGGCGATGGTCACGAGCAGGGCGACCGCCATCATCTGCGCTCCGAGCGTGGCGAGGCCCGCGCCCACGAGCTCGAGCCGGGGAAATCCGAAGAGGCCGAAGATCAGCAGCGCGTTGAGGATGAGCTTGACGATCGTTGCGGCCGCGGCGACGCGCATCGGCGTCTTCATGTCCTTGTTCGCCCGTAGGGCGCTCTCGAGTGTGAGGGCGACACCGAAGAGCACGCTCCCGGTCATGACGAGCCGGAGGTACGGAACGGCGAGCCCGCGAACCTCGGGCCCCGCCGAGAGCCAGCTGAGCAGCGTCTCCGGGAACGAGATCAGGATGCTCGCAAACAGCAGCGCAACCAGGATCGCGAGGCCGAGCGAACCCGCCAGCGCGGCGCGCGCGCGCTGCGGGTCCCCGGCACCGATCGCGCGTGCCATGAGCGCGACGCAGGCGAATCCGATCGCGAAGAGCGCGGACTGGGACAGGAAGAAGAACTGGGTCGCGTAACCGACGGCTGCCTGGGCGTTCGGACCGATGCGTCCGACCATCGCGATGTCGACCAGCTGAACGATCGTGATCAAGACCTGGGAGAGCATCGTCGGCCAGGCGAGGCTCCAGATCTCGCGGGTCGTGCCGGTCCCGCGCCGGGCTGGCGCTTCCTCGCCGGCGGCGGTCGCAGCGGCGTGGGCCGCCAGGCCCGCGGAGGGGAGCGCGGGGCCGCCCTCGGGGTCGCCCATTCCTTCGACCCGTTCTTCGACCTCCCGGGTTGCGTCCTCCCGGGTGGCGTCCGCGCGGGTCACGTCCTCCCGGGTGGCGTCTTGGGAGTCGAGAGGCCGGGACATGGAGGGCGCAGGCTATCGGACCGCCGCACAGCGCGCCGCTGAGGTGATCCAGGCGAGGCTCGCCCGCGACCTTCTTCCTGCGGTGCCGTGTCGGATTGGAAGGAGGCAGATGACGAGCGGAACCGCGAAGGCCGAAGCAGGGCGTCGGGCGCTGCGCGGATGGGTGCATGGGTGGCCCTCGGGCTGCTGCTGCTGGCGGCCGCGTTGATGTGCGCGCCGATGCCGAGCACCGCCTTGAACACTTCATTCACAGCACTAGCAGCACGCTGCTAGCCTCCTCCGGATGGGAAATTGGGGAGGACGCCGAGCCGGTGCAGGCAGAAAGCCCGGCCCGGACCCTGCGATTCGACATCGCGAGCGGGAGCCGTTCGCAGGCCGCTTCCCGTGTCTCGTGACGCTGAAGTTTCGCAAGGACCTGCCCTCGCTCCGGAGTGGCAGAGTCCTCAGAGACCTGGTGGGTTCGCTCGCCGGGGCGTGCGAGCGGGGAGACTTTCGGGTCGTTCACTACTCGATCCACTCGAACCGCGCTCTATTCCTCGTGGAAGCCGCGGGGCGAGACGCCCTCGGTTGCGGCATGAAGTCCCTGGCCGCTCGCTTCGCGCGCGCGGTCAACCGGGGACTCGCGAGAAAGGGCCCGGTACTTGGCGATCGCTACGACGTCCGGGTTCTGCGTTCGCCGCGTGAGGTGCGGGACGCGCTCGTTACCGTGCTGGCCGGCACGCGGGCACTCCGCGGCACGGCGCTCGCTCCGGCCTCCTCTGCGCGCTGGTTCGACGGCTGGGCAGGTCCGCGTGCCGTTCCGCCCGAAGGCACGCGCCCCGTTGCCGCGCCACACACCTGGCTGCTGCGCGTCGGGTGGAGGCGACACGGGCTGATCTCGCCCTCGGAGGTTCCGAGCGTCGCCGGCTAACGGAGTTCCGGCGGCACCTGGAACACGACGCCCTCGTCCACCTCGCCAAGCGACTCGATCGACGCGTCTCCGTCTGCGAGATCGCGGACTCGGGCGACGACCTGGTCGACGAGAATTTCGGGTGCGGAGGCGCCCGCCGTCACGCCGACGCACTCGACTCCGGTGAGCCACCCGGGATCGATGTCGTCCGCATGCTGGACCAGGTGGGCCTCGATGTCGTTCTTGCGCGCAATCTCGACGAGACGGTTGCTGTTGGACGACTCGGGCGCGCCGACGACGAGCACGAGCTGGGCTTTTCCGATCAGTTCCTTGACCGCGTTCTGGCGGTTCTGCGTCGCGTAACAGATGTCGTCCTTCCGGGGCAGACGGATCTTCGGGAACCGCTCCTGCAGCTCTTTCATGACTTCCCGTGTGTCGTCCACCGAAAGCGTCGTTTGCGTGAGGACGGCCAATCGCTCCGGGTCTTCGACGGAGAGCTTCGCGACGTCGTCGGCGGTCTCGACGAGGTGCATCCGGTCGGGGGCTTGCCCCATCGTGCCCTCGACCTCGACGTGGCCCGCGTGACCGATGAGCACGATCTCGTCACCGCCGCGGGCGAAGCGCTTGGCCTCCACGTGGACCTTCGTCACGAGAGGGCAGGTCGCGTCGATCGTCCGCAGATCCTGCGCTTCGGCGGCTTTCCTCACGGCGGGTGACACGCCGTGAGCGCTGTAGATCAGCAGTGAGCCGGCCGGAACTTCTGCCGGGTCCTCGACGAAGACGGCCCCCTTCGAGCGCAGCTCGTCCACGACGTGCCGGTTGTGCACGATCTCGTGGCGGACGTAAATGGGAGGCCCGTACCGTTCGAGCGCCCGCTCGACGATCTCGATCGCGCGATCGACGCCGGCACAGAATCCGCGCGGGCTGGCAAGCAGGATCTTCACGCGCCGGAAGCTAGCAACCCTGGTGCGCCTCCCCTTTTCATGCGATGCCGCGCGCGCCGATTTGAGGGACTCTGGGAGCGGCCCCAGGAGGATCCCATGCTGCGATCACTCGTGTTCGGCGTTTGCACCCTGCTGTTCACGGCGGCACCCGCGTGGGGGCTGCGGGCCACGGAACACCTCGACCCGCTCGAGACGGTGCTCGCAAGTCGCGCCGATACGCTGGCCGGAGCGACCGACAAGATCGGCAAGAAGCAGCTGAAGGCGGCCCAGAAGTCGCTCGCTCGCATCGCCGTCGACACCGCTTCGCTGGCCGAAGACCTGAAGCTCGCGAAGAAGATCGCCGGCCCGGTAGCCAAGGCCTACGCCACCGACGACGAGGTGATGGGCCTCCTCACCGCCGCCGCCGATGCATTCGAGGACACGGTCGACGCCCGCGCTGACGTGCTCGCGCGCGCACGCGCCCCGCTCCCCGAAGCGAAGCTCACCAAGAAGGCCGACCGCCTGCTCCGCAAGGCCGAGAAGGCGCGTGACAAGGCGCGCGGGCAGAGCAAGCTGAAGAAGCGCCTCGCGCTGCTCTACAAGGCGCAGCGCAGTGCAGACAAGGCCGCCGACGTCCTCGCCGATGCGCTCGGTGCGCCGACCCCGACCCGCCTCGCGCTCTCGCCGAAGACCGCTCTTCTCACCCAGCCCGGCGAGACGGTGACACTGCGCGCGGTCGTCCTCGATCAGCTCGAGCGGCCGATGCAGGCGACCGTCTCGTTCGCATCGACGAACCCGGACGCGGCAATGGTGACGGGCGATGGCCTCGTCTCGGCCGGCAGTGTGGGCTCCGCCCAGATCCTCGCGTCCGTCGGCGACCTCGAGACGTCCGTGATGATCGTGAACGCCCGCTTGGCCGAGGGGACGGTTCTCGTCGGCGACGCCCGGGTCGCTTCGCTCCCCGAGCCAGTGGACTACGATGCTCCGTACGGCCCGGGGTTCCTGTACACCGTGGAGCTCTTCGGCACGCCCCCTCTCGTGGGCGACCTGCTCGTCGGCACCGGCGAAATCCCGCTCGGCGGCCTCGTGGTCGATGTGGTCGGCGCCGACCCGGCGCGGGTGACCCTCGAGCTGCGGCCGGTGGGCGAGCTGTTCGCGGAGCTTTTCTTCGACGAGCGGATCGAGGCGGGACCCGAGAACCTCGCGGTGCCGGCGGAGGTGCTCGACTACTACCACGTAGAGCCCGGCGAGGGGGGTGCCTACGTGTTCGTCCCACGCGATGACGCGCCGCCGCTCGAGGCCACACCGCGGCGCCAGCCGCGCGGGGGCACCCCGCCGGAGCCGGCGACGACCAAGTTCGAGGTGGGCCCGTTCAAGTGCGAGGCCGGAGTCAGCGTACCCGTAGGCCTGAACTCGCCTCCCACGTTGTCGGTCAACCCGACCGCGACCGTCGAGTTCAGCAACGATGGCGGCCTTCGCCTCGTAGCAACGCGCGGCGCGATCGTGAGCTTCAGCTACAAGCCACGGATCAACGCCGCCTTCCAGGGCAAGCTCACCTGCAAGCTCCAGGCGCTCGAGATGCAGGTCAACGCGCCGGGCCCACTCGCGTTCCTCGTCGGCGCCCAGGTCCCGATCGGAGTGGGCTTCGAGCTCTCCGGCACCATCACGTTCGCGCAATTCGGCTTCGACGCCTCCTGGCAGGACTCCTTCTCGGTCACGGCCGGGATCGACTGCACCAGCGGGACCTGCGAGCAGGTGACGGAGGCGCCCCAGCCCGCGGTGCCCACCACCCCGATCCAGCCCTTCACCTGGGTCCTCCCCAACGTCTTGAGTGACTTCAGCCTCGCCCTCGAGGCCAGCATCTTCGGGTACCTCGAAGTCCAGGTCGGCAACCCGCTCTGGGGGGTGCTCCGGCTCTCGATGCTCGAGGCGAAGGTCGGCGCCAAGCTCACGGGCAGCTTCGCCCCGCGGATCTCGCAGCTTTCCAACGCAACGTCAGCCTCGAACTACAAGGCCACGCTCTTCGCGAAGGTGGGCGCCGGCGTCAGCATCCAGGAGGCGATCGGTTTCCTGTCCATCAACGTGGGAATCCTAGAGGTGAAGGAGGAGCTCGACGTGGCGAACTCGCCGACCGCCGCCACCGGCGGAGGCCTCACATTCGACGGCCCGGTGGAGATGGGTGACGAGGTCGTGGCCCGCGTGACGCTCAAGGACACGACGTTCCTCGGCATCGCGAACGTCGAGGAGGTCCGTTTCTATCGAAAGGACGGCACGTCGACCGATTTGAAGGCCACGGTCTCCGGATCCGACGGGACGACCGTCGGGGAGGGGCTGATCGAGTACACGGGGACGTGGACGGCGACGTTCTTCGATCTCGGTGCCGAGTTCGGGGTGATGGTGAAGACGATCATCCCGATCGTCGAGTTCGAGATCGAGGCGAACTCGCTGCGGACGCTCGAGGAGGTCACCGACTGGCAGCTCGACGTCACCTTCCCCGACGAGGTCGCCGCGGGCGAGCCGGCCGCTCTCGTGATTCGCGTCGACGACCCCGACACCGGACCCGTCGCAGGCGCTGCGATCGAGATCCTGGCGATCGGAGGCAGCGTGGAGGCGGCGAGCGGCACCACGGACGCCTCGGGCGCCTTCACGACCACGGCGTTGATCGGCGCGGGAAGCGACACGCTCACCCTCGCGATCTCCGCCGCGGAGTTCCCGGGCGGGCCTCCGCGTGCGACCGCCGTCGCCGAGGCCGTCAGCGAGGATGCCGTCTTGGTCGGCATCCTCGGTCGCGATCTCTCCGTCTTGGCGGAGGGGAGCGACGGCAGCTCCGACGAGGACGCTCTCACCGTCGCACAGCCCGATCCCGGCGGAACCTTCTCCCTCTCGGCGGACGCGCCCAACGCCACCACGTCACTGACCTCGAATCTGGTGCCGGCCGGAGGGGGCTTCCAGCACACCGTGAGCGGCGCAGGCGTCGCGGTGGGCGACGGCTCCGTCCCCTTCTCCTCGTCGAACACGGGCGTCGGGGTCGCCGTGCCCATGCCCTACACCGTGACCGTCTCGGCGAGCTCCAACGCCACAAGCCCCTGCCACGGAGAGGTCGGGCTGGTTCTGCAGGCCCAGACCTTCGGGAACATCGTCGCGACGTTCGGGTGCACGCTCGACGCCACCGGCTCGTGCCAGGGCGGGAGCGGCACGCTGCAGCCCGGGGAAATCTACGTCGCGACCACGTTCCTCACCGTGATGCCGAACGGGTCCCCCGGCTGCGAGGACGGCGTGGGGGGTGAATCCCTGGACGCGAGTTACGAGTTCGTCCTGACCATCGCCCCATAGCGCGCGGCGCCGCCGCCGGCTCCATCCTCCCCCTTCGTGCGATCCCGCGCGCGGCCTTCTCGCTGGACACTGCGACGATCCTGATCGATGGGGTTCCGTTCGAAGAGGAGGCGATCGAGGGCTTCTTGCCGCCGGGGGTGTACACGATCGAGGTTGAGCTCGAGGTGGAGTCGGGCGACTGGGGCTTCTCGGGCGGTTTCATCCTTGGCGAGACGTTCGCGGCCTGGGCGGACGCGGCCTGGGCGGACGCGGCGAGGCCGACGGTGCGGGGCCGAGCGGCTACATTCCGCGGTCGACTTCCGCCGGAGGACCCCCATGGCCGATCTCGAAACTTTCCGCAGCGAGACCCGCAGCTGGCTCGAGGCACACGCGCCAGACAGTCTGAAGGGCAAGGGCAACAACGCGCTCGAAGGCGTCTGGGGCGGCCGCAAGTCGACTTGGACCGGCCCGGACGACCCCCGCAAGCTGTGGCTCGAGCGCTGCCGCGAAAAGGGCTGGACCGCGCCCACCTGGCCGACCGAGTACGGCGGCGGCGGGCTCGAGGCGCCCGAGGCCAAGGTCCTCGGGCAAGAGATGGGGGCGCTCCGCTTGCCGCAACCGCTGGTCGGTTTCGGCCTGACGATGATCGGTCCGACGCTGCTCCAGTTCGGGACCGATGCCCAGAAGCAGGAGCACCTGACCCAGATCACCGCGGGCGAGATCCGCTGGTGCCAGGGCTACTCCGAACCCGGCGCCGGCAGCGACCTCGCCGGACTCCAGACCAAGGCCGAGGACAAGGGCGACCACTACATCCTCAACGGCACGAAGATCTGGACGTCGTACGCGGATCAGGCCGACTGGATCTTCGCGCTCGTGCGGACGAAGCCGGAGGGCAAGAAGCAGGAGGGGATCACGTTCCTGCTCGTAGACATGGCGACTCCGGGTGTGTCCGTCTCGCCGATTCTGCTGATCTCCGGCTCCTCGCCGTTCTGCGAGACGCACTTCACCGACGTGAAGGCGCTCAAGTCGAACGTCGTCAGCAAGGTCAACAACGGCTGGACTGTCGCGAAGGCCCTCCTCGGCCACGAGCGCAGCATGATCGCCGACGCGTTCGGTGGAGGCGGAGGGGGGAGTCGCAAGACGCTGGCCGACCTCGCCCGCAACTACTTGCCCGCGAACGGTGCGGCGCTCTCCGACCCGGTGCTGCGCGACCGCATCGCGCAGAACGAAATGGATACGCGGGCGTTTGGCTTGACGGTTCAGCGCGCGCGCGACGCCGCCAAGGCGGGCCACCAGCCCGGCTCCGAGAGCTCCCTCGTCAAGGTCTACGCGACCGAGCTCAACCAGGCCCGCTACGAGCTGATGATGCAGATCGCCGGCCCGCAGGCGCTCGGCTGGGAGGGGGAGGGCTTCGACCCGGGCGAGCTCGACCGGACGCGCGAGTGGCTGCGCTCCCGCGGCAATACGATCGAAGGCGGCACTTCCGAAGTGCAGCGAAACATCATCGCCAAGCATGTGCTCGGCCTGCCGGACTAGGGGACTCGAGATGCAGCTTGCACTCACTGAAGATCAGGAACTCATCGGGAAGACGGTTGCGGACTTCGTGTCCGAGAAGTCTCCGCTTTCGCGCGTGCGCGAGCTGAGAGATTCGGGCGATCCGCTCGGCTTCTCGCGGCCGCTCTGGAAAGAAATGGCGGAGCTCGGCTGGGTCGGCATCCCGTTGCCCGAGGCCCACGGCGGCGCGGGGCTTGGCCTCGCCGAACTGACCGTGGTACTCGAGGCGCTGGGGCGCACGCTGGCTCCCGAGCCGTTCTTGTCCTCCGTCCTGTTGGCGGGCCAGGCGCTCGCGCTCGCGGGATCCGAGGCCCAGCAGGAGGCTTGGCTCCCGGGGATCGCCGCCGGGGAGAAGCTCGCCGCTCTGGCGTTCCAGGAGCCGCGCAGTCGCTACGACGTCCGCCACATCGCCACCCGGGCGGAGCCACAGGGAGACGGGTGGACGCTGACCGGAGAGAAGATCCAGGTGCTCGATGCGGGCTCCGCGGACGTGCTCGTGGTGTCCGCCCGCACGTCGGGTGCGGATGGCGATGCCGAGGGGATCGAACTGTTCCTCGTGCCGGCGGGAGCCTCGGGCCTCGAGGTCGTGGCTCAGCAGCGGGTCGACCATCGGGCCGCCGCGATCGTGCGGCTGTCGGGCGTGGGAGTGGATGCCGACGCCCGGCTCGGAGAGGCCGGTGCGGCCGGGGATCTGCTCGAAGCGGTGATCGACCGTGCGACCGTCGGGCTTTGTGCGGAGATGCTGGGCGCGATGTCCGAGGCGTTCGATCTGACGCTCGCGCATCTGAAGGAGCGGAAGCAGTTCGACACGGTGATCGGCTCGTTCCAGGCCCTGAAGCACCGCGCCGCAGACGTGTTCATCGAGATCGAGCTCTCGCGGTCCACCCTGATGGCCGCCGCCCGGGCCCTCGACGAGAAGGACGCGGACGCGCGGCGCTTGGTATCCCTCGCCAAGGCGCGCTGTTCCGACGCGTTCATGCTGGCGGCGAACGAAGGGGTTCAGATGTTCGGCGGCGTCGGGATGACCGACGAGTACGACATCGGCTTCTACCTGAAGCGCGCTCGGGCCGCCGAGCTGACGTTTGGCGACGCCGCGTTCCACCGAGCCCGGTGGGCGACGTTGAGCGAATACTGATCGGGCCCATGGGCGATCTCACCCGCGCGGAGCGGATGTTGCGTGCGTGCCGGGGGGAGTCCGTGGATCGGCCTCCGGTGTGGCTCATGCGCCAGGCGGGCCGTTACCTGCCGGAGTACCGGGCGGTTCGTGCCGGTGTCGACTTCCTCGGCATGTGTCGCGACGTGGATCGCGCCGTCGAGGTCTCGCTCCAGCCCCTCGAACTCGTGGGCACCGAGGCCGTCATCCTCTTCTCCGACATCTTCGTCCCGGTGGTGGGCCTCGGCGTCGACGTCGACTTCGCGCCGGGACCGGTGCTGGCGAAGCCGGTCCGCACTGCGGCCGACGTCGAGCGGCTGGTGCTGCGCGACCCGCGCGAGGCCGTGCCGTACGTCTTCGAGATTCTCGGACGCCTGCGCGCTGCGCTCGACCCACAGTCCGTCCCGCTGATCGGGTTTGCAGGCGCGCCGTTCACGCTGGCCACCTATCTCGTGCGGGGCCGAGGGGATCCGGACCGGAAGTACCCCGAGCTGCGGCAGATGATGGCGGAGACGCCGGAGGTCGCGCGCGAACTCCTCGCGCGCCTGGCCGAGATGACGATCGCGTACCTCAATGCCCAGATCGATGCGGGTGCGCAGGTCGTGCAGCTCTTCGACAGCTGGTGCGGGATCCTGACCGAGGCCGAATATCGGGAGTGGGTGCTCCCGGTGACGCGCACGATCGTCGCGGGCGTCGACCGCAGCCGGGCGCCGCTGATCCTCTTCGCGAGCGATGCGCCGCATCTGGTGTCGGCGATGCTCGAGACGGGTCCCGATGTGCTCTCGGTCGGGGCCTCGGTCGATCTCGCGGAGGCCGTGCGCCTCGCCGGCGGTCGGGCGAGCCTACAGGGCAACCTGGATCCCGCCGATCTGGCGCGGCCGCGCGACGAGATCTTCGCGCGGGTCGCGGAGATGGCTGCACAGGTGGCCGCTGCGCGTGGCTGGATCGTGAACCTCGGACATGGCTGCACGCCGGAGACTCCGGTCGCCGGGGTGCGCGCCTTCACGGACGCCGTCCGCGCGCTCGGCGCGTGACCGAACAGGTCGATGTCGCGGTCGTCGGCGCCGGCGTTGCCGGCCTCGCCGCGGGAGTCGAGTCCCTCGGGCGCGGGCTCACCGTTCGAGTCCTCGAAGCCGCGGGCCGATCCGGGGGAGTGGTCGGGACCGTGGCCAAGGATGGCTACCGGTTCGAGGAAGGCCCCAACGCGTTTCTCGTGAAGGCGCCTGCGCGAGCATTTCTCGAGCGGGCCGGACTGCTCGACCGGGTCGTCGCGGCCGGCAATGAGGCCTCGAGTCGGTTTCTCTTTCTAGACGGGGAGTTGCAAGCGGTTCCTTCGAGTTTGGCGTCAGCGGTGCGATCGCCGCTGCTGACCACCTCGGGGAAGCTTCGCGTCCTGCGCGAGGCCTTCGTGACCGGCGGCGATCCGACCGACGAGAGCGTGGCGGAGTTCGTGACCCGGCGGCTCGGGCCGGAAGCGCTCGCGCGGCTGGTCGCGCCCTTTCTGGTCGGGGTCTATGCCGGAGACGAAAGGAAGCTCGGTGCCGAGGCGGTCTTTCCGGCGCTCGTCGAGTGGGAGCGCGCGCGCGGCTCGATCGTGCGCGGTGCCCTGGCCGGGATGTTCCGGCGCGGTGCGCCCCGCGGACTGCGGGGGAGCCACTCGGCTCCGGGAGGTCTCGGCGGACTCGTCGCGGCGCTGACCGACCGACTCGCGGACCGGATCCAGACGGGCGCGCGCGTGGCCTCGCTCGGGCGCGACGAGGCTGGCTGGCGGATCGAGGCCGGTGGAGCGGAGACGGTCCGCGCCCGCGCCGTGGTGATGGCAGCCCCCGCGTGGGCGGCCGCGGATCTGATGCGCCCGCTCGATTCCGAGGCCGCCGAGCTGCTCGAGAAGATCGAGTACGGCCCGATGGTGAGCGTCGCGCTCGCCGTCGATCCGGCGGCACTGCGTCACGCGCCCCGAGGTTTCGGCTTTCTCGTGCCGCGGGAAGCGGGACTCGATTTGCTCGGTGGCCTGTTCATGAGCCGGGTCTTCCCCGACCGGGCGCCGCCCGGCCGCGAGTTGGTCATGGCGATGATCGGTGGGGCGCGCTGGCCGGATGCGGTCACTGCTCCCGACGACGATATCTTGCGGCGCGTGGGGCAGGGGCTCGAGCGGACGCTCGGGCATCGGGAGGAGCCGACTCCGCTCGGGATCCAGCGCTGGCTGCGCGGAGTGCCGCAGCCCGGGCGCGATCATCCGCGTCGGGTCCGGCGCCTGCGCGAACGCGCCGCTGCACTCGGCCCCCTCGTTCTGGCGGGCGGGTATCTCGATGGGATCGGTCTCGGCGACGCTCTCGCCTCGGGTGCCGTGGCCGCCGGCGAACTCGCGGATGCGCTCGAGGCTGCGCCGAGCTGAAGCTCGGGTCAGGCGCGTCCGCGCACGAGATCCGCGACGCCCGTGACGAAGCGCGGGTGGGAGTTGACGCACGGGACGAGGAGCAGCTCGTCGCCGCCTGCTTCGCGCCACTGCGCGCGCCCACGGATGCCGATCTCCTCGAGCGTCTCGAGACAGTCGGCGACGAACGACGGACAGAGGACGGCGATCCGCTTGACCCCGCTCGCGGCGAGTTCCGGCAAGACGTGATCGGTGAACGGGCGGATCCACGGGGTTCGCCCGAGCCTCGACTGGAACGACATCGAGATCGACTCGCCCGGCAGGTCGAGGGCCTCGGCGAGTGCGCGTGTCGTCGCGGCGCACTGCGCGCGATAGCAAGAGCGGTTGTTCGGGCCGATCTCGCGGCAACAATCGTCGCGGACGAGACAGTGACTGCCGCTCTTGTCGCCCTTGCGGATCTGGCGTTCGGGCAGCCCGTGGTAGCTGAAGAGGACGTGATCGGGTCGGAATCCTGCCATCCGTTGCCGGGCGACGTCGGCGGCCGCCCCGATGAAACCCGGGTGCGTCGCGAAGTCCGGGACGAACTCGAGCGCGGGCACGAACCACTCGTTCGCGGCGAGTTCCATGACCCGTTGCTGAACCGAGCCGTTGGTCGAAGCGGCGTATTGGGGAAACAATGGCACCACCCGGATGCGCGCGACGTCCGCGTCCCGCAGTTCCGCGAATGCCTGGTCCAGGGACGGCTCGCCGTAGCGCATGCCGAGTCTCACGAGGTAGTCGGAGCCGAGTTCGGCAGCGACCTGGTCCGCGAGGCGCTGGCTGTGGAGGAGAAGCGGCGAGCCCTCGGCCAGCCAGACCTGGGAGTACGCGGCAGCCGAACGCCGCGGCCGAAATGGCAAGATGATGAGATTCAGGAGCAGCCAGCGACCGAGCGCCGACATGTCGAGAACCCGTGGATCGCCGAGGAAATCGCGCAGGTAGGATCGGACGTCGCGAGGCGTCGGCGAGCGTGGGGTGCCGAGCTGGACCAGCAGCACGCCAGTCCGGCGGGAGTCGGTCACGACCCTCGCCCGTGGCGGCCACCCAGCCAGAACGAAATGCCGAGGTAGTAGACCGGGTAGGCGAGGGAGGCCCACATCACGGTCTGGTTGGGCAGGCCCTCGGCGCGGGAGATCGCCAGCGCGACGACGGTCGCCCAGATGGCGGCAGTTCCGTTCGTCGTCCACCAGAGCGCGTTCATGCGGCTCGGATAGATGTACTTGAGCGGAACGAAGACCGCGGCCGAGAGAGCCAGCAGGATCGCGGTGCCGATCGCCGCCGGAACTCCCAGGGCCCACAGGTAGATCGCGACGACATTCCAGTACGACGGGAATCCGACGAAGAAGTGATCTTCGGTCTTCGCATCGACCTGGGAGAAGCCGTATGCGCTGGCGATCACCGTCACTGCGGCGACCCACGGGTGGGTGACGGCGCCGGCCTGGACGACGAACACCGCGGGCACGATCACGTAGTTCACGTAGTCGACGATGTCGTCGAGCCTGCGACCATCGATTCCGGGCAGGACCTCGCTGACCCCGACCCTGCGGGCCAGCGTGCCGTCGACCGAGTCGATGACCAGCGCGAGCAGGATCCAGAGAGCCGCGACGTGGAGGTCGCCGCGCATGCAAGCGAGTAGGGCGGCCACGGCGATGGCGGCGCCACTGGCGGTGAACGCGTGCACGCCCCAGGCGGCCGCGCGGCGTCGGGTCAGCGAGTGGGGAGGCAAGTCGACGCTCACTTCGCCCCTGAGCATACCAGAGCCGCTATATTCGCTGTCCACGGAGGTTCTGCGGCGATGGCCGAGGCCCAGCGGGCACATCCCCAAGAGCGCGCCGACCAGCTGGTAGAAACGCTGCGGGTCGAGCACCTGCGCCAGGGGCAGGACACCTTCCTGACCACCCGTGCCGATACGGTCCTCGGGTGGGCGCGGAAGTACTCGATGTTCATCTACCCGTTCGTGACGGCTTGCTGCGGGATGGAGTTCATGTCGGTTGCAGGCCCGCGTTACGATTCCGACCGCTTCGGGTGCGCGCTGCCTCGGTTTTCGCCCCGGCAGTCCGATCTGCTGATGGTCGTGGGCACGATCACCCATCGCCAGGCGCCGATCCTGAAGAAGGTCTACGACCAGATGGCCGAGCCCAAGTGGGTCATCGCATTCGGGGCGTGCACCTGCTCGGGCGGGCCCTACGACAACTATGCGACCGTGCAGGGGATCGACACGATCATTCCGGTGGATGTGTACATCCCCGGCTGTCCGCCCCGGCCCGAAGCCGTGCTCGACGGGCTGATCAAGCTCCAGGCGCGGGTCCAGGCAGAAAAGGTGCCCCCGACCGGGCGGCATGTCGAACTCGACGCAGACGGCAAACGCCGGGCCGACGAGCCCAGCGTCTGATCGGGATGCCGGAGGAAATCAAGTGAGCGGGGATCGTTTCGATTGGGTCGTCATCGGTTCGGGGCCGGGCGGCTACGTGGCGGCGATTCGAGCCGCGCAGCTCGGTCACCGCGTGGCCGTCGTCGAAGAGGATCGCCCGGGAGGCGTCTGCCTGAACTGGGGCTGCATCCCGTCGAAGGCACTCTTGACCGGCGCGGAACTGGTGGAGAACCTCCGCAAACACGGAGAGACATTCGGGATCAAAGCCGGGAACCTGGAACTCGACTACTCGAAAGCGGTCGATCACAGCCGGAAGACTTCGGACCGTCTTTGCAAAGGCGTCCAGGGCCTTCTGAAGAAGAACCAGATCGAGCTCGTCGCGGGTCGGGGCCGCGTGGCGGGGCCGCACTCCGTCGAGGTCTCGGACCCGGCGAATCGCGTGCTCGAGGCCGAGCGGATTCTCGTCGCGACCGGGTCGGCCGAGTGGGTGCCGCCCGGTCTCGAGGTCGACGGGGATACGGTGCTGACCTCTCGCGAGGCGCTCGAGATGCGCGATGTCCCGGAGCGCCTGGTGGTCATCGGCGCGGGCGCGGTAGGAATCGAGTTCGCGTACGTATACGCGATGTACGGCGCGCAGGTGACCGTCGTCGAGATGATGGATCAGATGATTCCGGGTGCCGACCCGGACGTGGCTCAGGTGCTGCAACGGGAGTTTCGCCGCAAGGGCATCGACGTTCGGCTGGGCACCCGCTTCGAGAAGCTCGAGCGCGGGAGCGCCGGGCTCGGTGTCGCCATCTCGAGCGAGAAGGGAAACGAAGAACTCTCGGCGGATCGGGTGCTCGCGGCGATCGGCCGGCGTCCCCGCTCGGCTGGGCTGGGCCTCGAGGAGGCCGGGGTCGAGCTCGACGAGCGCGGCTTCGTGCGGGTCGACGCGCAGCTGCGCAGCTCCGTGCCTTCGATCGGAGCGATCGGCGACGTGGCCGGCGGCGCGCTCCTCGCGCACAAGGCGTCGGAGGAGGGGATCGCCGCGGTGGAGTTCGCGGCCGGGCTGACACGGCCGGCGCTGCACCACGACCGGATCCCGGCGTGCATCTATGCGCAGCCTCAGGTCGGCTGGGTGGGCCTCAGTGAGGCGGCCGCTCGCGAGCGCTACGGCAACGACCTCAAGGTCGGCAAGTTCCCGTTCACAGCCTCCGGCAAGGCACTCGCCGCCGGGCACTCCGCCGGATTCGCCAAGATCCTCGCGGAGCCCGAGTACGGGGCGATCGTCGGTGCCCACGTCGTCGGGGTCGGGGCGACCGAGCTGATCGCCGAAATCGGATTGGCACTGACCCTCGAGGCGACGACGGACGAAGTCGCTGCCACCTGCCACGCGCATCCGACGCTCTCGGAAGCGATCCTCGAGGCCACGCTGGCCGCCGAAGGTCGCGCGATCAATTTCTAGTCGGTGCCTTCCGATAGACGGGGCCGGGAGACGGAAAACATGAGTATCTCTGTGGATTTGCCGGAGCTTGGTGAGAGTGTCCTCGAAGGGACGGTCTCGCGTTGGCTCGTGAAGGAAGGCGACGCAGTCGAACTCGATCAGCCGATCGTCGAAGTCACCACCGACAAGGTGGACGCCGAGATCCCGGCTCCCGTGGCCGGCGTGATCGAGGCGCTGCTAGTGGCCGAGGGCGACGTGGTCGAGGTCGGCGCAGCCCTCGCCCGGATCGGCGATGGCTCTGGGGCTTCGGCCGCTCCGCCGGCCAAGGTCGCACCGCAGGCGGCTTCGGCCGCTGCTGCGCCAGTGACGGCGCCGCCTCCGCCGGTCGCTCCCGCGGCCGATGGGCCTCGCGCGACGCCGGTCGCGCGCAAGGCGGCGGCCGCCACGGGGGTCGACCTTCGCGCCGCAGAGCCGACGGGCGCCGGGGGCCGTGTGACCCGGGCCGATGTCGAACGGGCCGCGGCCGCGCCGGCCTCGAGCCCCAGTGCCGCTCCGTCTGCGGCGAGTCCCGCTCCGGCCGCAGCGCGTCGTTCGCGGGTTCCCGACTTCGGCCACTACGCGGTCCAGGAGGGCGATCTGGTCACTCCGATGTCGCCGCTCCGCCGGCTCGTCGCGCAGCACATGGTCTTCTCCAAGCAGAACGCGCCTCATGTCGGCACGGTCGCCGAGGCAGATCTGGGTGGCGTATCCGCGGTTCGTGCGGCGGCGAAGTCGGCGTTTCGCGAGAGCCACGGCATCTCGCTCTCGTTCCTGCCGTTCATCGTGCACGCCACGGTGCGGGCGCTGCGAGAGAACCCGCAGCTGAATGCGTCGGTGGTCGAGGACTCGATCGTGCAAAAGCGCGACATCCATGTCGGCATCGCGGTCGAGACGGAGAAGGGACTCGTGGTACCCGTCGTGCGCCACGCCGACCGGCTCTCGGTGGCCGGCCTCGCGGCCGCGATCGAGGATCTGTCGAGCCGGGCCCGCAGCAAGCGGCTCTCGGCCGACGATCTGCAGGGGGGCACGTTCACGGTCTCGAACCCGGGCCGAAAGGGAAACCTCTACGGCTTCGCGATCATCAACCAGCCCCAGGTCGGAATCCTGCGGATGGGCGAGATCGTCAAACGCCCGGTGGTCCGGGAGGTCGACGGCTCCGATGCCATCTTGATCCGGCCGATGATGCACATCGCGCTCTCGTACGATCACCGCGCGGTCGACGGCTCGCCGGCCAATGCGTTCCTCTGGCGCGTGAAGGACCTCCTCGAGGAGGCCGACTTCGACGTCTGAGCGTCGCCCGGTACGCGGTTCGATGGCAAGCTCAGGCGGCTTCCGATGACGTTGGCGACCGAGTGGCTGGGGACGGTCCGCTACGGCGAGGCGCTGGCCCTGCAGGAGCAGGCGGTGATCGACCGGCGTGCAGGCCGGACCGGAGACCGCCTGTTGCTCCTCGAACACCCGGCGGTCGTGACGCTGGGGCGGAACTCGCACGAGGAGCATCTCCTGACGCCGCGCGCCGAACTGCGGGCTCGAGGCGTGGACGTCCACGAAATTCCCCGGGGCGGCGACGTCACGTATCACGGGCCGGGACAGCTCGTCGGCTATCTGATCCTCGATCTCGAGCCCCGCGGACGGGATGTCGATCGGCTGCTCCGGAGCATCGAGGCGGCCCTCGTCGACGCCGCAGGTGAGCTGGGGCTTGCGGCGGGTACTCTCTCCGGCATGACGGGTGTCTTCATGAGGGGCTCAGAGCAGACGGAGTCCAAGCCGACTGGCCGCGTTCCGGCTCGGAAGCTGGCCTCGATCGGGCTGGGCCTGCGCCAGTGGGTCAGCTGGCACGGTTTCGCGCTGAATGTGAGCGTCGATCCGGCCGACTTCGGAGACATCGTGCCGTGCGGCTTGCACGGTGTCGAGATGACCTCGGTGGCTGCGGAACTCGGGGCCCGCACGCCCGCCGAGCTGGGCTCTCTCGCGCGACACGCCGTCGAGCGCGCGTGTACGGAGCACCTGGGATGAGCGAGACGCCGCGCGTGCCGCGCCCGGCTCACAACCGCGAGACGCCGGTCTTGCGCGAGGATCGCCCGGACTGGCTCAAGGTGCGGGTCCACGCCTCGCCCGAGGTCGACCGGCTGCGGGCGCTCGTGAAGGACGAGCAGCTCCACACCGTCTGCCAGTCGGCGGCGTGCCCGAACCTCGGCGAGTGTTGGGCGCGGGGGACCGCGACCTTCATGATCGGCGGCAATCTCTGTACCCGGCGGTGCGGGTTCTGTGACGTGCTGACGGGCCGCCCGGCGCCGCTCGATCCGGACGAACCCGATCGGGTCGCCCGTGCGGTGGCCGCCCTCGGCCTGAAATTCGCCGTCGTCACTTGTGTCGCGCGGGACGATCTGCCCGACGGGGGCGCCGGTCAGATGGCGGCGACCGTCCGTGCCATCCGCCGGGAGTGCCCGGACACCGGGCTCGAAGTGCTGATCGCGGACTACGGAGGTTCGGAGGCGGCTCTCGCGGCTGTGCTCGAGGCCGGCCCCGATGTGCTGAACCACAATCTCGAGACCGTCGAGCGCCTCCATCGGCGCGTCCGTCCGGCGGCGTCTTACGAACGATCGCTCGCGGTTTTGCGGCGGAGCGGAGAACTCCGCCCGGACATTCCGACCAAGAGCGGCATGATGCTGGGGCTCGGAGAGCAGGACGGGGAGGTGGAGCAGGCGCTGCGCGATCTACTCGGAGCCGGGGTTCGCCTGCTGACGCTCGGGCAGTACCTGCGACCTTCGCCGGACCATCTCCCGCTCGAACGCTGGGTGACTCCGGCCGAGTTCGACGCGTGGGCGGAGCGGGCACGCGCTCTCGGGTTCGCCGAGGTCGCGGCCGGGCCGCTGGTGCGCAGCTCGTATCGGGCCGAACAGTTGGCCCGGGCCGACGAGCCTGGAGCGAACGGGACCCAGATCGACGATTCGCTCGCTGCTGGGTCCTGATCGGCTACGTTCGGCGCCGATGACGGCTCGCGTGGTCAAGGTCAAGCGCCACGAGCAGCTCACGTGGGTGGAGCGTCTCTATCTGCCCATGATCGCGCGCGGGTTGTGGGTCACGGCGTCGCACTTCTTCCGCAATCTGGCCGGCTACGTGGTGGGTCGCCCGCGCACGTTCGTCGTGCAATACCCCGAAGAGCGGGTCGACTACGCGGATGCGTTCCGGGGCATGCCGGTGCTCGTCCAGCTCGAGAGCGGGCAGCCGCGCTGCGTCGCGTGTGGCCTGTGTGAGTTCGCGTGTCCGACCGATTGCATCACGATCGTTCCCGGAGAGCTCGAGAACGCCGGGATCGAGCGCTATCCGGAGCAGTTCGACATCGATATGTCGCGCTGCATGTTCTGCGGGCTGTGTGAAGAGGCCTGTCCGGAAGAAGCGATCGTGATGAGCCGAGAGGTCGAGATCGGTGCCTTCGACCGCGCTTCGCTCGTCTTCGACAAGGACCAGCTCCTCGTTCCCGAGCCGTTGCTGGCGCGGCGCCTCGCGTTCTTGCGGGGCGAGTACGAGCGGCCGTGAGCGACTTCGGCTCGGTCTCCCTGCGTCGCTTGCAGGACGCCTTCCCGGACGCGCTGCTCGGGAGCCACGCGGACGTAGGCGACGCCACCGTGACGCTCGACCCGGCCCAGCTGGTGGCGGTGATGCGCTTCTTGCGGGACGACGAGGTCACCGCGTTCGAGATGTTGATGGACCTGACCGCCGTCGACTATCTCGGCAAGCGAGAGACGCGCTTCGAGGTGGTCTACCACCTGTACTCGGTGGCCCGTGGCCACAGGCTGCGCGTGAAAGTGGCCGTGCCCGAGTCCGCTCCCGAGGTGGCTTCGCTGTGCCCCATCTGGCCGGCGGCCAACTGGATGGAGCGCGAGGTCTGGGATCTCTACGGCATCCGCTTCGAGGGCCATCCGGACCTGCGCCGGCTGCTGCTCTATGAGGAGTTCGAGGGGCATCCGCTCCGCAAGGACTATCCGAAGACCGGGCGCCAGCCGCTGATCGGGCCGCGGGGCTGACGCGATGGCGAGCGAAACACTCCAGCCCGGCGCTCCGTCGGTTCGCGCGGCGGCCGCGGACCTCGAACGCGACCTGCACACCGACCACCAGGTGCTCAACATGGGCCCGTCGCATCCGGCGACGCACGGGACGGTCAAATTCCTGATCGAGCTCGACGGCGAGACGATCGTCGACCTCGACATTCAGGTCGGGTACCTGCATCGCGGATTCGAGAAGGAATGCGAGAGCGGATCGTGGTACAAGGCGATCCCGTACACGGATCGCCTCAACTACAACTCCGCGATCCTGTGCAATCTCGGCTACTGCCTGGCGGTCGAGAAGTTGCTGCAGATCGAAACGCCGGAGCGCTGCCAGTGGTTGCGGGTTCTCGCCGGCGAGCTCTCGCGGATCGGCGACCACCTGACCCGCTGCGGTGCCGCGTGTCTCGAACTTCAGGCGATGACGCCGTTTCTGTACGGGATCGAGGCGCGGGAGCTCAACTGGGACCTCCAGGAGCAGCTTTGCGGTGCGCGGGTGACGTCGAACTACATCCGCCTCGGCGGCGTGAAACACGGGATGCCCGAATCGTTCCCCACGCACTTTCGGAAGGTCGTCGGATCGACCCGCAAGTTGCTGGCGGACTTCGAGAAGGTCGTCACCCGGAATCGGATCTTCGTCGATCGCCTGAAGGGCACTGGCATCATCTCGCGCGAAGAGTGTCTCCGCTATGCCGTGACAGGCCCGATGCTGCGCTCGGCCGGGGTGCCGCTCGACCTGCGCAAGGACGAGCCGTACCTCGTGTACGACCAGGTGGATTTCGACGTGCCGATCGGTGAGGTGGGCGACAACTACGATCGCTATCTCGTCTGCGTGGAAGAGATCCACCAAAGCCTCCGGATCGCGGAGCAGTGCGTCGAGCGGCTCGAGGAGCTGGGGGCGGGTCCGGTCGACGTCGCGGATGCGCGCGTACGTTGGCCGGCCAAGGGGCAGGTCTTCAACCGGATGGAAGAGATGATCCAGCAGTTCAAGTCCGTCACGGAGGGACCGCGCGTGCCCGAAGGCGAGGCATACACGGCGATCGAATCGGCCAATGGCGAGTTGGGGTTCTACGTCGTGTCCGACGGCGGCCCGATCCCGTGGAAGGTGCGTTGCCGGCCGCCGAGCCTGCTGAACCTGCAGCCGATGCCGGGAATGGTGCGGGGCGCGATGCTGCCCGATCTGATCCCCACATTCGACTTCATCAACATGATCGGCGGCGAGTGCGACCGGTGAGGCGCGTCCATTGATGGATCGGGCCGCGGTTTGGCAGCGCTACGGACCGCCCCGCAGCCAGGACGGGAGCGCCAACGAGCCCCGCAGCCACGAAGCCTGCGGAGTCACCTGGAACGAACGCTGGCGCTACGCCGATCCGGACGGCGCCGGCTGGGATCGCCTCGTGTTCTGGTACCGCTACGACCTCCGCGGCGTGTTCCGGGTATGGGCGGACGGAACCTACGAGGCCGAACTGGGCGCGCCGAGCTGATGCCGTCGCCCCTCCGGCCGCCGCCGCCTGTCGGGCCGCGTCCGCCCGGGCCGCCTCCGCTCGAGCCGTTCGGCCTCGTGCTACATCACGACGGACGCTGGAGCCACGAAGGCCAGCCGATTCGGAATCGCCGATTGCGGGAGCACTTCGATCACTCGGTCCGCTACCTGCCGGACGAAGGCAAGTACGTGGTCACGCTGCGGCATTTCCGCGGTGAAGTGGAGGTCGAGGAGGCCGGGTTCTTCGTCCGCGCGATCGATGCGGAGACAGGTCACATCCAGCTCTCGGATCGCACCGAGGAGGCGCTGGAGACGAGTTCGCTGCGGCCCTCTCCGCGCGACGGCGCGCTCCTCTGTACGGTGAAACGCGCGCTTGCGCCGGAAGGTGTGGCCGCCCGCTTCACGCACGCGGCGCAAGCCGACTTGCTCCAGCTCGCGGAAGACACACCGGAAGGCCCCGCCCTCCGCCTCGCAGGCACCCTCCACCCCCTCCGAATTTAGAAACGGGGACGGTCTTAAGAAGTTTAGAAATTCGCAATTTCTAAACTTCTTAAGACCGTCCCCGGATTTAGTTGTGAGTCAGAAGGGGAGGCTGAGGGCGTTCGTGACGAACCGGACGAGTGGGACGGCCTTCTTCCAGTCCCGCGCGAGACGCGTGGCGAAGTCGGGCGCGCAGGTGTCCTTCTCCGTGAGGTTCGCGACGGCGATGAAGCTCTTGCGCTTCAGGTCCTCGATGAACGGGTGGTCTGCGTCGTAGCCGCGCGGGGGCCGCTTGAGCGTCTCGCCGTCGAGATCCCAGCACGCCCGGAACGCCTTGCCGTGCGCGGCCTTCTTCCACGCAGCCGGATCTTCGACGATCGCGTCGCGAATCGCGGCGGTCGTCGGCCCGTCGGGATGCCAGATTCCGGCGCCGACGAACACGTTCCCCGGTTCGAGGTGGAGGTAGAGGCCCGGCGCATACGCATCCTTCGCAGCCTCGTGACGAAAGTGGATGCCGGTGTGCGTTTTGTACGGACTCTTGTCCTTCGAGAAGCGAACGTCCCGGTGGATCCGGAAGAGGGACCCTCCGGAAGGACGTGGGTCTGCCACGAGATTCGGGCTGAGCTTCTCGAGCGGCTTCGCAAAGGCTGCGATGAATTGCAGCGCCGGGAGCTTCACCTCCTCGTCGTAGCGCTGCTTGTTCGCTTGGAACCAGTCGCGGTCGTTTTCCTTGGCGAGATCGCGCAGGAAACGGAAGAGGCTCGGTCGGAAGGGGGGGATGGCCATGGGAGGACTCCGCGGGACCGGGGCGAGGCGAGCCTACCACGCGCTACTCTTTTTCCGCTGCCGCCCCCGGCGCGCGGGGCGGGCGCCGGGAGGATCCGATGGGCGAGTTCGACTACGAGGGCATGAAGAAGGGCATCTTCGCCCAGCTCGAGAACGACAAGATGGCGGGGCTCGATCTCGCGGACCTCGAGGACGCGATGAGTCACCCCGAGGCGAAGAACACCGTCGCGGAGCTGATGCCGATCGAGGCCGCCTCGGTCCAGCAGGGGCAGCCGGCCCCGGACTTCACACTGCCGTGGCTCGCCGGTCACGCAGGGGGTCCCGGGGAGACGTTCACGTTGTCGGAGAAGCGCGGGCAGCGTCCGGTGGCGCTGATCTTCGGCTCGTACACCTGACCTCCCTTCCGGGCCCAGTCTGGGTCCCTCAACCGCATTTATCGCCAGTACCAGGATCAGGTCGACTTCGTGGTGATCTACCTGAAGGAGATCCACCCGACCGACGGCTGGCAGGTGAAGGAGAACGAGCAGGACGCCGTGCTCTTCACCCAGCACGAATCGATGGAAGAGCGCGTGGAGGTCGGCGAGGCTTGCATGCTCAAGCTGGCGCTCGAGATGCCAGCGGTGGTCGACGAGATGGACGACGCGGTGGGTCGCGCGTACGCAGGCATGCCCGAGCGCCTCTACCTGGTCGGTCGCGACGGCAACGTCGCGTACAAGGGCGGCATGGGCCCGATGTTCTTTCGGCCCCAGGAGTGGGACGAGGCGATCGCCGCGTATCTCGCCGAGAGCTGACGGGAGCGCTCCGCGCTAGGCCGCCTCTCGCAGCCGGAGCCGGGTCGGGCCCCGCACGAGGAACGAGTCGTGCCAGCCGCGCTCGGTGTCGGCGCACTCGAGCTGCGGCAGCAGCGGAGCGAGGGCTTCGAGGGCGCTCGTGGCTTCGAGCCGTGCGAGGGCTGCACCGAGGCAGAAGTGCGCCCCGAAGCCGAAGCCGAGATGGCCGCGGGTGTCGCGTCCCGGCTGGAAGTGGTCGGCGTCCGGGAAGCGCCGCTCGTCGCGGTTCGCCGACCCGAGGATCGCGGCCACTGTGGAGCCCTTTGGGATCGCGGTGCCGGCCACCTGCGTGTCGCGCGTCGCGCTGCGGAAGACCATCTGGACCGGCGCGTTGAAACGCAGGGTCTCCTCCATGACGAGCGGGACCCGCCCGGGATCGGCCGCCAGCGCCGCCCGCTCTTCTGGATGATCCAGCAGCGCGCGCACCGCGTTTCCGATCAGGTTCGTCGTGGTCTCGTTTCCGGCGACCAGGAGCAACATCACGAACTGCACGACTTCGAACGTCGTGAGCGCCGCGTCTCCCTCCTGCGACGCGAGCAGGGTGCTGATCAGGTCGTCGCCCGGTGCCTTTCGGCGTTCACGGATCGTCCGGGAGAGATAGGAGGCGAGCGCCTCGAGTGCGGCTTCCGTGTCGGGGTGCGGCGGATCGGGATACGTCGTGCGTTTCGGGCCGCTCGAACCGGCGATGATCTCGTCGCTCCACGACTTGAACTCGCGCATCCGTTCCGGTTCGACGCCGAGCATCTCGGCGATGATCGTCACCGGCAGCGGGGTGGCGAAGTCGTGCACGACGTCGAACGGCTCGCCCGCCCGGAGCGGCGCCAGCAGTTCCTCGGTGAGGGACCGGACGCGCGGCTCCCAGCTCGTGATCTGGCGGGGCGTGAACCCGCGATTGACGACCGTCCGGAGACTGCTGTGGGGCTTGCCGTCCGCCGCGATGAGCATCCGCTCCCTGCCGAATTTCAGGACATTGACTCGCACTTTCCAGGCGAATCGCACGAGGAACTTGATCCCGTCCCAGTTGAGCGGCGGCGGCTTTTCGGAGCCCCCATTCATCAACACCGAGAACATCGCCCGAGACGAAAATGTGTCGGGATCCTTCAGGACGGCGACGACGTCGTCATAACGCGACACGCACCATGTCCCGGAGTCGGGAGACCGATGGATCGGCGCTTCCTCGCGAAGCTGTCGGTACGCGCCGTACGGGTCACTGCGCCAGGACGAGTCGAAAGGCTCGAAGTCTACGGTCATGGGTCTCCCGGAGGGAGGGCGCACCCGGGAGTGTACGGCGTTAGAGTCGGGCGAGCACGGCCTGGGTCGCGAGAACCCCCGCCGCGACGCCGAGGAAGCCGAGGGCCAGGCTGGCGGCGGCATAGAGCCCTGCGGTCGTCCATTGGCCATTCTGTGCCAGGACGAAGAGTTCGACGCCGAATGCCGAGAAGGTGGTGAAGCCGCCGAGGAAACCGCCCACGAGTGCGATCCGCCACTCGGGCGCCAGCACTCGCTCTTCCTCGAAGATGGCGAAGAGGACTCCGATGGCGAGGCAGCCGAGGACGTTGACGAGCAGCGTGCCCCACGGCAGCGCGCGCACGGGGAACAGGCCAGCGAGCGCGACGCGCGCGAGCGCGCCAGCCCCTCCCATCGCGAACACCCAGATCCACTTCACAGCCCGAACGCTAGCAAGCGTTCGCAAGCGGCGGCGCTAGCAAGCGTTCGAAGGGGAAGGGCTAGCAAGCGTTCGCGAGGGAAGGGCATCGGGTGCCTGCTAGAGTGCTTCCCTTCGATGGCGAACCCGCAAATTCCCGGTGCAGGCGAGGTCCCGCTGCGCGCCGACTACGGGGTCGGTTCCTACCGACGGCAGATTCGGGTGCGTGCCCGGGAAGGTGCGGTCGACGCCGAGCTCGAGGATGACTTCCATCGCTTTGCGTTGCGCGTCGAACATGACGGGCAGCGGGTCAATGCCGTGCCGGCCGCGGCGCGGCGCTACCCGTGGACGACGTGTCCCGGTGCGGTGGCGGTGCTGGAGCGACTCATCGGTCTGCCGCTGACCGAATCGCATGCGGCGGTGCGCGCGTACAGCAGTCAGCGGATGCACTGCACTCATTTGTTCGATCTGGCCGCTCTGGCGATTGCGTGTGCGGCGCGCGGCGACGCGGGTGTGGACTACCGGGTCGAAGTGCCGGACAGCGATGGCAGCGGCCGTGTCGTTCGCCTCGAGCGGAACGATGAGCTTTGCCTCGAATGGCACCTCGAGGACACGCGGATCGTTTCGCCGACGCGGGCTCCCTTTGCGGGGGTCGCGCTGGTCGGAGGGTTCGGGGACTGGGCGGAGTCGGAACTCGGGCCGGCGGACGCGGAAGCCGCGCTCGTCCTACGGCGGGCGATCTTCATCGCGATCGGGCGCCGCTTCGACTTCGAGCGCATCGAGCTTGCGACGGCCTTCGCCAACACCGCGGCCGCATGCCACAGCTTCAATCCCGGCGTCCGCGAACACGCGGTTCGCGCCCACGGCATGGTTCGCGACTTCAGCGACCGCCCTGCAGACCTGCTGCAGGTTTCGCTCGAGCCCTGAGTCGGCTCAGACTCGCAGGCGCCGCTCCGGGTCCGTGGCGTTGGAGGCGTGGCCGGATTGGCCCCAGCCGAGCTCGGGAAGGCCCGTCTGGTGCGCGAACTCGGGGATCGCGTGGGGGAGGCGGCGAAGGGCTTCCTTTGGGTGGTGCGGGGCGATTCGGACGCTGGCCCCGAAACCGATTGACGCCCGGCGTCCTGCAAGGTACCCACACTCCTCCCTTGGGCGCCGTGGCCAAGTGGTAAGGCAGAGGACTGCAAATCCTTTATCCCCGGTTCGAATCCGGGCGGCGCCTCCAGGATCACCGGGTCGAGTTCTGTCGGTCCGGGTCGACTCGAACGCTCGCGCGACTTGCGGGCAACGTTAGCCGCGAACGCGAACGGCCTCCGGGTCGTACGGCGCGCGAAAGTGGATCGTCGCCGGCACCCGGCGGGTCGCAACCTCGAGTTCGTAGCGTCCCTCGCGAAGCGTACGAGGCGTAGCGGGCGCCGGGCTGGAGACGTAGCCGAGCCCGAGCCCCACGCCGAGCGTATGGCCGAAGCCGCCGCTGGTCAGCCAGCCGACGCGCTCGCCGTCCCGATAGATCGTCTCCCGGCCGAGCAGCACGACGCCGGAATCCTCGACCCGGAAGCCCATGAGGCGGCGGCGGCAACCGGCGCGTCGTTCCGCCTCGAGAGCCTCGCGGCCTCGAAACGGAACGTCGCCAGCGAGCTTGGTCGCCCACCCGAGACCCGCTTCGAGCGGCGTCGAATCCGCCGTCAGGTCCGAGCCCCAAGCGCGGTAGCTCTTCTCGAGTCGCAGGCTCTCGATCGCGCGGTACCCGGCGTGCTTGAGGCCGAAGCGGGCGCCGGCTCGCACGAGAGCTTCGAAGACTTCGACCGCGCCCGCGATCGGGATGTGCAGCTCCCACCCGAGTTCGCCGACGTAGGTCACGCGCACCGCGCGCACGGCATGCCCGGCCAACGTGAGCGTCTGCTGGCTCAGATAGGGGAACGCTGCGTTCGAAACGTCCTCCGTTGCAACCGCCGCGAACACGTCGCGCGCCCGTGGCCCCATCAATGCCAACACGGAGAAGCGCTCGGTGACATCCTCGATCGTCACGTCCGCCCGCGGGTCGAGCTGGCTCGCGATCCAGTGGTGATCGTGGGTCGCGAAACCGGTGCCCGTCACCAGGTAGAAGTGATCGTCCGCGAGCCGGGTCACTGTGAGGTCGCACTCGATGCCGCCGCGCGCGTTGAGGAGCTGGGTGTAGGTCACGGCGCCGGGTGGTTTTCGCACGTCGGCGGCGCAGATCCAATCGAGCGCGCGTTCGGCACCGGCGCCACGGACTTCGAACTTCGCGAACGACGTCTGGTCGAACAGGGCGACCCGCTCGCGAGCGGCGCGATGCTCCGCGGCGACATGGGGGAACCAGTTGCCGCGCCCGAACGTGTATTCGTCCTTGGGCTCGACGCCCTCGGGCGCGAACCAATTGGGCCGTTCCCAGCCGAGCTTCTCGCCGAAGCACGCCCCCGCGGCGGCGAGGTGCTCGTACAGCGGCGATCGGCGCAGTGGACGGCCGCTGTCGTGTTCCTCGAGGGGCCAGGCGATCGTGTAGTGCTTGCCGTAGTTTTCGAGCGTTCGGCTCGCGACCCAGCCGGGCTCGCGGTGCGGTGCGCCGAATCGCCGGATGTCGACCGGCCACAGGTCTTCGGGAGCCTCGCCGGCCTCGATCCACTCGGCGAGCACCTTCCCGGCGCCGCCTCCCGCGGCGATTCCATACGCGTTGAACCCGGCCCCGACGAAGAACCCCGGGAGTTCGGGAGCCTCGCCGAGAATGAAATTGCCGTCGGGAGTGAAGGCTTCGGCCCCGTTCACGAGCTGCCGGATTCCGACGTGGAGCAGGGCCGGAAGCCGCTCGACGGCGAGGTCTGCGAGCTGCTGGAAATGTTCGAAGTCCGGTGGCAGGAGCTCGCCCGGCGGCTCTGCGTACGGGTCACAAGGTTTCGGGTTCGGCTCGTAACCGCCCATGACGACGCCGCCGACCTCCTCCTTGTAGTAGGTGAGCCGGTCGGGGTCTCGCAAGGTCGGGAGTCCGGGAGTGATGCCGTCGATGGGCTCACTGATCAAGAACTGATGCTCCACCGAGACCACCGGCACAGTCACCCCGGCGAGGGCTCCGAGTTCGCCCGCCCAGCGCCCGGCACAGTTCACGACGATCTCGCAGGCGATGGAGCCACGATCGGTTTCGACCCCGGAGACCCTGCCGGCCTCGTGGGAAACGCCGGTGACACCGCAGCGTTCGATCAGGTGTGCGCCGTGAGCCCGTGCTCCCCGGGCCAACGCGCTGGCAATGTCTGCAGGGCTCGCCGAGCCATCCGTCGGGACGAAAGCTGCGCCCACGAGGTCATGTGTTCGCATCAGCGGCCACAACTGCTGCGCCTCGCTCGGGGTGAGGAGATGCATGTCGAGCCCGAAGCTACGCGCCGTGGTCGCCTGCCTTTCGAGTTCTGTCAGGCGTTCCGCGTTGCATGCGAGGCGGAGTCCGCCGCAGCGCTTCCAACCCGTCGCCTGCCCGGTCTCTGCTTCGAGCGTCTCGTACAGAGCCACCGAGTGGCCGAGTAGACGTGTAATGGTGGCAGAGGACCGCAACTGGCCGACGAGGCCTGCCGCGTGAAACGTGCTGCCGCTCGTCAGCGAATGCCTCTCGAGCAACACCACGTCGCCGAATCCGCGCTTGGCCAGGTGATAGGCGGTCGAGCAGCCGACGATGCCGCCGCCCACGACCACGACCCGCGCGTGCGTCGGGAACGGGCGAGCGTTCGGGCGCCTCAAGGTAGGGCGCGTCAAGTTCGGAGGAACGCGGCGAACGCCACGTCGAAGCGCGCGAGGGTCTCGGTCGTGTAGCCCGGATAGTCGAAGTCGAGGGTCGAGTGGATTTCGGAGATCGCGCTCCAAAGCGCTTCACGCAGCAGGGAGGCGCACTTCATCGCTTCGTAGGAGCGCCGCAACGCAGGGTCGATGTGCCCGAAGTAGCTCTCGATCAGCCAGTCCTCCTGGGCCGAATCGAGGCCGTTGTTGGACGCGAGACCGCCCAGGTCGAAAAGTGGACTTCCCCAGCCTGCGTACTCCCAGTCGATCAGCCAGAGTCGTTTTCCATCGTCCAGAAAGTTGGCTGCCAGCAGGTCGTTGTGCCCAAATACGGTCTCCGAGGGGCCCACGGCGCGCTCGAGAGTGTCGGCCGCGGCAAAGAAACGTGGCGCCTCTCCTGCGAGGCGGCTGTCGTCCGTGCCGAGTCGGTGTGCGTAGTCTCGCACCACGTGGAAAACCCAGAACGCGAGCGTCGGCCCTCGCAGGTGCCCGGGGAGTTCGAGGTGGGCGCGGCGAACCAGTTCGAGCGCGCGCGCGAGGGTGGCTTGTCGGCGGAGATCGCTGGCCTCGAGTGGTTTTCCGTCGATGAAACGGAGCACCAACGCACCGGGGGCCTCGTGCACGACCTCCGGAGCGAGCCCGGCCGCCGCGGCCGCCCGACTCGCGGCAGCCTCGTTGAAGCGCATGACTCCGTGGTGGAGAATGTCTTTCCCGATGCGGACGAAGAAGGAACTCCCGGCGTCCTCTACGCGAAAGTTCGCGTTGGTGATCCCGCCGCCGACCGGCTGTGGGTCGACCGTGCCCTGCCAGCAGTTCAAGCTTGCAGCGACTTCTCTCGGCTCGGCAGGGCGGACCATCGCGGGGATCCTACCAGCTCGTCGCTCATGGAGAGCGCGGCGACGGGATCAGAACCCGTAGCGTGCGGCGAAGAACGCGCCGTAGCTCCACTTGCCTTCGAAGCGGCCGAAGGCCGCGCCGGGCCGGAAGACCGAGGCGATGAACTCGAACTCCAGGCGCTCCCACTCTTCGAGCGCGAGCACGAGGTCGACTTCGTGGCCGATGTCGGGAGACCGGCCAGTGAGGTCGACGTCGATGCGCGCGTCGCGCAGGAATGGCGCTGCGTCGACCTGCCGGTAGTAGTGGTAGACGAGGTCGAGCGAGCTCGACTGGAGCAGGGAGATGCCCGCGCCGAGCGTCAGGATCCGGAGGTTCGAGAGTTCGGGGTCGAGCAGCACGCCGTAGGCGTTGAAGCGCTCGACGCCCCCGAATCCCGCTTCGTTGTCGTGGAGATTCGTCTGGCGGTACGCGCGGTCGTCCCCGCTCTCCGGGTGCGAATCTCCTGCCCCCTGCGCGTACGCGACGAAGAAACGCGGCTCGAATGCCCAGTTCGGCAGCCATTCGACGCCGACATCGAAGCCCCAGCCGCGCACGTCACGATGGATGACCTCTTCGAGCACGCTGCGGCTGCGGGAGATGTCGTCGAATTCGAGGAAGTCCTCGTCGCCCCAGACGTAGCCGGCGTCGAGCCAGTAGCCGAGCAACCCGCGCGAGTCGAGATCGAACACCCCCATCACGCGCGCGCCGAGCCAGGTGAGATTCGCGTCCGAGTCGTCCTCGCGCTCGAGCGACACCACGGCGCCCGCTCGCTCGGTGGGCGAGTGATCGCGCTGGTGCAGCGCGAAGAACTCGAACCCGTGGTCCACGGCGAAATCCCAGGAACCCTCCGCAAGCACTCGGAAGACCCGATCGTTCTCCGGCTCGACGAAGCTGCGGTCGGAACGTTCCGAGCCGAGCTCTCGCGCGACGGCGATCGTGACGTCCCAGGCGTCGGCTTCCCACTCGAGGCGGGCCGCATCGAGCTCTGTGTTCCACCACCAGCGCCGCTCGTCCTCGAAGTCGAGCCGGCCGATATCGAAGTTCAGCGGGAGGCCGAAGAGCTCTTCGCTGTAGAGCCACATTTCACCGCGTTCGACATAGAAATCCGAGACGTCCTCGAGCGCGCCTCCGAGGATGTCTTCTTCCCAGGTCAAACCGACTTGCGCGAAGATGGAGAGTGCTGGGCCGAAGCTGTAGAACGCCTCGACCTCGAAGCTGCTCTCCACCAGGAAGCGGTCGCGTTCTCGGGCGTCTTCTTCGAGGAAGAAACGCCTGACGTAGGCAGCGCTGGTGTCGATCTCCCCGCTGACGAACAGTGGCCGACCGCGCACTTCGATGCTCCACGGGTCGAGCGGGCGTCGCTTGTCTTCGCGCTCGGTCAGTCGCTGACGCAGCCCGTTGTCTTCCTCTTCTTCGTCGGAAGATCCCTGGCCGAAAGCGGTTCCGGCCCCGGCGAGAACCAGGACCAGCGAGAGCAGAAGCGAGATGGCGCGCAGGGAGTCTGCCTAGCGTTGCTCGACCGGGAGGAGCAGATCTTCGAGGAAGAACGCGGAGAGGGCGGCTCGCCCGCTCAGATTCGACTTCGAGTAGACGCTCCGCGCCTGCTGCCGGACGGTCGCCTCGCTGGCATCGCGCAGAGACCCGATTTCGCGATGCGAGAGCCCCTTCAGCAGGAGCATCGCCACTTCACGCTCGGCGGGCGTCAAGCTCCAGCGGTCGAACTGCGCGTCGATGGCCGACCCGAGCCCCTTGAGGAGTTCGCGCATGTCGGCCCGCCACTCGGCGCCTTCGGCCCGCGCGACCTCGAGATCTCGAATGAGGGTCAGCTGCTCCTTGTGCTGACGGTTCATTCGATTCATCAGGTAGATGACGCCCGCGGCGGTCATCACGATGAGAGTCGGTTCGACGAGCTCCCAGAGAATCTCGTTGAGCGTCATGCCCGGCTCTTCGAGGATTTCGAGGGTGATCAGCAAACCGATGCCGGCGATCACCGCCAACACCGCCAGGATCTTTCCCCTCAGGGTTCCTTCGTCGTCCATTGCTCGGTCTCCTCGGCTCGCTCGCGAGCCCCGGAGGGTCTGCGGTGAAGGAGGACCTCACCTCTAGACCCCCACACGTTGGCAGGATCGCTCGGGGGAGCAACCGCTCTCCGGCCTTCCTCCCGATCGCACCTACCTTTTGTACGGGGGCGGGCAGGCCGAACATCCGACGAAAGGCTGACAGGCCTCTCCGCGCCATCCTACGGATGGCGTATGAGGCGAGAAATGTATCCAAAACAGTTACTTACGAATTCGAAGCAAGCTACTCGGCGCGTCGGAGCAGGGCACGTAGTTCGGAGACAGTCGGAACGCCCCAGCGTGTGGCGAGAACTTGCCCGCGCGCGTTCGCGACCAAACTCACAGGCAGGCCGTCGCGACCCAGTGTTTCGCGGATCCAGGCCTCGATCTTCGGAATGTCCAGGGTGGGGTCGGGCTCGAGCAATCGATAGGCGGGTTGGTGCCGCTCTCGCCACGCGTCGAGTTCTCGCACGGTATCCGCGTCGTCGATGGGCAACCCCAGGCGTCGCTCGGGGAGAGAAACTCGTTGAGGAGACGCGGAGCGTGCACCACCCCCGCCTGGGTGCTCAAGTGGCGCCGCTGCACCAGTTCAGCCACGAGCATCTGCGCTGCATACGTCGAGACGTAGATGTCGAGCAGCTCGCCTCCGTCCACATCTACGGCCGAGACCGAGCCGACAAGGTTTGGAATTCGGCCGTGGATCCGGTCGGATCGGTCCACGAAACGCTCGCCGTCGTTCTCGAACAATCTGCTCGCGGAAAGGGTCCGCCCGACGAAGACGTCCGGATCTCCGTCGTTGTCCCTCAGCCGGGCTCGGCTTCGTCCCCGGGACGGTGGCGCACCAGCCCGCGGTACGCCTGACTCGGTGAGCGGTTCTCGTAGAGGACGCCGTAGACCTCGCGGGCGATCGGCAGCTCGATGTCGTGTTGTTTCGCGAGCTCGAGCACGACGCGCGTCGTCTTCACGCCCTCGGCGACCATGTGCATGTCCTCGATGATCTCGTCGATGCTGCGGCCTTTGCCCAGCTGCTCGCCGACGTGGCGATTGCGACTCTGGGGGCTGATGCAGGTCGCGACGAGGTCGCCCATTCCGGCGAGGCCGGCGAAGGTCTCCGCGCGGCCTCCCATCGCGACACCGAGCCGTTGCATCTCGGCCAGCCCCCGGGTGATCACGGCCGACCGCGTGTTGTCTCCGACTCCGATGCCGTCTCCCATGCCGGTCGCGATCGCGATCACGTTCTTGAGCGCCCCGCCGAGTTCGCAACCGACCACGTCGCGGTTCGTGTACACGCGGAAGAGACCCGAGTGGAAGACGTCCTGAATTTGCCGAGCGACCATTTCGTCTTCGATCGCGACCACGCTCGCGGCCGCGAAGCCGGACATGATTTCCTTGGCGAGGTTCGGACCGGTCAGCACCCCGGCGCGCCGGTCCGGCAGCATCTCCTGGATGACCTCGGTCATCCGCAGGTGCGAACCCTCTTCGAGACCCTTTGCGAGGCTGATCACCGGGACCCACGGTCGGATGTGCTTGGCCACTTCCTCGAGGACGCTGCGGAGCCCATGGGACGGGACTCCCAATGCGACGAGGTCGGCCTCGCGAACCGCCTCCTCGATCGAATTCGTGGCCCTGAGATCGGGCGGCAGCTTGTAGCCGGGCAGGTAGCGCTCGTTGGTGTGCTCGCGCTGGATCTCCTCGACCTGATCGTTCCGCCTGGACCAGATCACGGTGGGCACGTTGTGGCTCGCCAGGGTGGCGACGGTCGTGCCCCAGGATCCGGCTCCGAGCACCGCGGTGCGAAGGGTCATCGCGATTCTCCTTGGCTCAGCTCGAGAGGACTTCGAGGTATTGGTTCCGCACCGCTTCGATCTCGTCGTCCAGCTGCTCGCGGGTCCAGCCCGAAGTCTCGATCGGAGGCAGCACGACGGCCTCGACGATGGCCGGGCGCATGACGACGGCGCCGCGTGGCAGGACGTCGAGGGCGTTACGGAACACGATCGGCACGATGGGTACGCCCGCCTGCATGGCGATGTGGAACGCACCCTTCTTGAAGCGGCCGAGCGTGGGCGTCTTCGAGCGGGTGCCTTCGGGCGCGATCGCGATCGAGCGCCCGTCGCGCAGGGCCTGGACCGCCGGCGCCATGGCCTCGATCGCCTTCTCCCGATCGGAGCGGTCGATGAAGACGACGCCCGCGGCGCCGAAGACGGGGCCGAACACCGGATTGTTGCGGATTTCCTTCTTGCCGATGCCGGTCACGTCCCGGCGCAGCAGCTTGAGCACGAGGACCACGTCGACGGCGCTCTGATGGTTGAAGATGAACACGGCGGGCCGATGCGACCAGACGTGTTCCTCCCCCTCGATCCGGAGGTCGATGCCGGCGAGCGCGGTCGAAAGCTCGGCCCAGGTCGACCCCGCGACGTTGACGCCGTCGCGCCGCGAACGATTGAAGAGCGCGACGCCGAGTCCGGCGATCGCCGAGGGGACGAGACTGGCGTGTGCGAGGACCGTCCGTGCGAGCTGTTCGGCGCCCGGAGTCCCGCGGCTGGTGAATCGACGCACCGGCCAGCTCCGATCCCTCGCGTGGCCAGTCAGGCGCCCATCCGGGTTGAGCGGGCGAGGCCGCCCGACGGCTTCGAGGAGCGGGAGGTCGTCGAAGCTGTCGGTGTAGAAATACGACTCGGCCAGGTCGATGTCGTACTCGTCGGCGAGTTCCCCGGCGTAGTGTGCCTTGCCTTCCTGCCAACAGGTGGGGTGCACGACACTCCCGGTGAAGACGCCATCCTCGACCTCGAGCTGGGTACACATCACGTGCTCGATGCCGAGATCCCTCGCGAAGGGTTCGACCTGGTAGCGGGTGGCCGACGAAACGATTCCGACGGTGTGTCCGCGTTCCTGATGAGCTTTCACGAGGGCGCGCGCTTCGGGATAGACCGCGGTGGCGAGATGCTTGTCGAAGACCTCCTGGCCGACCTCTTCGAGGACGCGCTCGCTGAGGCCCCGATAGGCGGCGGTGGTGGCGGCCAGGAAGCCGGAGAATCCGATCCGACCGAGCCCGAAGCTGAGCGCTCCGAGCAGACCTTCGCTGAGTTCGCGGGGGGACATCCTTCCGGTGACGAGGCGCTCCCGAAAGAACGCCGTGGCCGAGAAGCCGGCGAGCAGCGTCTGGTCGAGGTCGAAGAATGCGCCGACCTTCGGACCGGAGGGCCCCTGCTGGATTTCACGAGTGAGTTCGCGGTGGAGGGTCATCGGAGCCTTCATTCGAACAGGTGTTCTCGCGGCCGGGGGGCACCGGGTTCCTGCTCCTGGCCAGTATGCCAGAGCGGACCCGCTCGCGGGGAATGGTCGGCTCTCGCAGAGGGCCGTCGATTCGCAGATGGGTTCGGCTGGATTCTGAGCCCCTCCCGGCGGTTTCGACGTCCGGAGGTGCCCCCAAAGTCCCGGAAGCGACTATGTTCTGTCTCCCACGAAGACAAGGGATGAGCCTGTGGCGGAACCCGAACTCGAGGTTCTGTACGACAACGCGCCGATCGGCATGTGCGTGCTGGATCGCGAGCTGCGATTCGTGCGCGCGAACGATCGGTTCGCGGCGCTTCACGGTCGCTCGGTGGGTGAGGTGGTGGGCCGGCTCCTCTCCGACGTCACCCCCGAAGCGATCCGAGAGGAGGCCTTGCGCGTCGCCAAGCACGTGCTCTCGACCGGAGAGCCTGTGGTCGATCTCGAGTTGAACGCCCCTCGAGCCGAGGATGAGGGTGAGGAGCGCTGGTGGCTGGTGAATTGCCACGCGCTCACGGCCGCGGGCCACGTCAGCGGAATCGCGGTCGTGATTCAAGACGTGACGACGCGCAAGCAGGTCGAGCGGGAAGCCGCACGAAGGCTCGACGAGCTGGAGTCTCTCTATCGGAGTGCGCCGGTGGGGTTGGCGCATATGGACCGGGATCTCCGCTATGTGCGCGTCAACGAGAGGCTCGCGCAGATGAACGGGCTGAGCGCGCGAGAGCATCTCGGTCGGCGCCTGCGGGACATCAGCCGCGAGGCCGCGAAGGCCGTCGAGCCCCTCTTGAAGAGCGTCGTCGAAAGCGGCCTCCGGATGAACCACATCGAGACACTCGCGCGAGCGCCGTCGAGCGGGGTGGTACGCAGCTACGTGCTCGATCTCGAACCCGTGAAGGACGCGAGTGGACTCGTCCAGGGGGTCGTCGTGGCGCTCCACGATGTGACGAACCTGAAGCGTGCCGAGGCCACGGCGCGCGCGCGGCTCGAAGAACTGGACTCCCTTTACCGCAATGCACCGGTCGGGTTGGCCCTCGTCGACGCCGACCTGCGTTTCGTGCGCGCGAACGAACGGATGAGCTTGCTCACCGGGTCGATCGGAACTGCGCTCGCGGGACGACCGCTCGAGGAGATCGTCCCGCCCGAGGGCGACTGGGTGGTGCAGGAACTCGCCCGGGTGCTCGAGACCGGACATCCGGCCCGGAACCTTCAGTTGCGCGGGCTCAGGAGCAGCTCGTCTGGGGACCGACGATCGATGCGAATCGATCTCGAGCCTGCGACTGACGCGGACGGAGAAGTGACCGGAGTCGTCGCGGTCCTGCACGACGAGTCGGACCTGCGGCGTGCCGAGGAGGAGGCGCAAGAGAACATCGCGCTGGCGAAGGCACAAGTTTCCGAGCTCGAGGCGGTCTACGCACTCGCGCCGGTCGGGCTCGGGTTGATCGACGATCGGCTGCGCTTCGTGCGGGTCAACGAGCGCCTGGCCGCACTCCTCGGCCGCTCGGTGAACGAATTCACGGGTCGCGATGTCGGTGAAATGTCAGGCGCGCTCGCTGGCGAGCTCCGGACGGCTCTCGAGTCGGTGCTCGCGACCGGTTCCGCGTGGGCCGATCAGCGAATCGAGGTCATCGGAGTTTGCTATCGATTCGATCACCATCCGGTGAAGGCCGCCGACGGCTCCGTCCACGCGATCGTCACCTGCGCACAGAGCCTTCCGCCGAGCTGAAGGTCCAATCCGCGACTGCCCGCGAGAGAGAGGTCGAGTGTTCGAGCTGGAGCCGTCCGAAGAGCTGGCGATTCTCGTCGAGACGGCACGGAACTTCGCTGCGGAAGAGTTGAGTCCCCACGAACGAGGGCACGAAGCTGCACGGGGCCCGAGCGCAAGCGCGCTCTCCGCGTACGCGCAGATAGGGCTCGCGGGGCTGGAGGTTCCCGAAATATCCGGAGGCGCCGGTCTCGGGGCCGTCGCTCGTGCGCTCGTCGGGGAGGAGCTGGGCGCCGGAGATCCGGGTGCGGCACTGGCGCTCGATTCGCTCGGGCCGGTCGCCGCCGCGCTGCTCGAAGTGGGCGGGGAGGGTGCCTTTGCCGAACTTGCCGAGCCGCTGCTCGGCGTGGCGGGTTCGCGCGCGTGGCTGGCGGCGCCGGGTGACGCGACGCTCGTACGCGACGGAGATCGCGTGCGCGGCCAGGTCCCCTGGGTTCCGTCCGAGCGGGTCGACCTCTTGCTGGTGCTCGAGCCGGAGGGGGCGTTCGCGGTGACCGAGGGAATCGAAGTGCGGTCGCTCCCGGGTGCCGGCTTGCGCGCGGCCGGCGCGGCGGAACTCCACCTCGAGGGAGCGCCGGTGATGGCGCTGCGCGGGGATGCGGCGGCCTCGGCCCGTGCGCTCGGTCGCGCCCGCTTGCACGCGAATGGCCTGTTGTTGGGAGTGCTCCGGCAAGCCGTCGAGTTCGCGTCGGGATACGCCCAGGAGCGAGTGGCCTTCGGTCGGCCGATCGCCCATCACCAGGCGCTGGCGTTTCTGCTGACGGACATGCGCATGGCCGTCGACGGGGCGCGCTGGTTGCTGTGGGAAGCGGCCTGGCGGGCAGATGCGGGGCTCGACTTCGCGGGTTCCGCCGCGTCCGCGTTCGTCGAAGCCGTCGAGGCGTCGCGGCTCGTCGGTCCCGCAGCTGTCCAGGTGCTCGGCGGGCATGGCTTCATGCAGGATTATCCGGTGGAAAAGGCGATGCGTGAAGCGCGGGTGCTCGGCTTGCTCTTCGGCGGGATCGACGCCGCTCGCGAGGACGCGGGTCGGGCGTGGCTCGCCTCGGATCTCCCTCTCACATTCTCGCACGGCGAGGTTCGTTGATGCGTTTCGCGGGAGGTGCGTGATGGACTTCGAAGTTCCGCCCGAGGTGGGCGCGCGTCTCGCGAAAGTCCGCGAGTGGGGAAGGGCGGCGATCCGGCCCGCCGGTCTCGAAGCCGATCGAAACGGCGCTCCGCTTCCGGCAGACCACCCGTACTTCGTGTCGTGCCTCGAGCGCGGCGAGGGCCGCACGCGTTGGCCCGGGCCCGGGCGGAAGGGACGGCCGTCCGAGCCGGGAGCGACGGTGCGCACGCTCCTGCTGGCCGAAGAATGCGCGTATTGGGATCGGGGCGTGATCATCGCGAGCCCCGGCCCGGGCCTGCCGGAGGGCAACGTGCTCTCGATGGGTACGGACGAGCAGAGGGAGCGATTCCTCGGGCCGTTCCTCGAACCGGACCGACCGCGCTGGGCCTGTTTTGCGATGACCGAGCCGGGCGCTGGCTCGGACGCGGCGGCGATTCGAACCCTGGCGCGTCGCGACGGTTCGCATTGGATTCTGGATGGGGCGAAGTGCTTCATCGGGAACGCGAGCCGCGCCGACTGGATCCTCGTGCAGGCGACGCTCGATCCCGAGAAGGGCCGTTCTGCACAGCGCGCGTTCTTCGTGGAGAACGGAACGCCGGGTCTCGGCCCGTTCAAGATCGAGAAGAAGATGGGCCTCAAGGCGTACGAGTCGACCTCTTTCGGGCTCGAGGAAGTGCGGGTTCCGGACAGCCACCTGCTCGGGGGCGAGGCGCGTTACCAACGGAGCGCGGGCTTCAAGACTGCGATGGCGACGTTCAACGCCGGGCGTCCGGTCATCGCGGCCAACGCGGTAGGCATCGGCCGAGCCGCTCTCGACGAGGCCGTGGCGTTCGCCCGCGAGCACGACCGGGTCGACGATCCGCGCGTTCGAGATCGGATCGAAGCGATGGCGCGCCGCCTGAAGCTCGCCCGCCTCGTGTGCTTGCGAGCGGGCTGGTTGGCGGATCGGCAGCGCGCGAACATCGTCGAGGCCTCGATGTCGAAAGCGCTGGCCGCCCAGGTCGGGCAGGAGGCGACCGCAATGGGGATGGAACTCCTCGGGCTGGTCGGCGGCCGTGGGGACCACCTGATCGAGAAGCTCTACCGCGACGTGAAAGCGATGGACATCGTCGAGGGGACCGGCCAGATCCAACGGATGATCGTTGCACGCCAGCTCGTGGGTCTCCCGCGAGATCGAGGCTGAGGAGGACCCGGTGGCCGAACCCGCCGTGCTGTACGAAGTGGCGAACCATGTGGCGACGCTGACGCTCAATCGTCCGGACAACCGCAACAGCATGACGGCCGACCTGCTGTCTGGGTTGGCGGACGCGGTCGCCGAAGTGCGGGCGGACTCCGATGTACGATGCGTGATCATCACGGGCCGGGGACGCAGCTTCTGTGCAGGTGCAGACTTCCGCGAACGTCGCGGAGACGCTGCGGACGAGGAGTTTCAGGCCGCGCACGAGCGAAGCTATGCGACGTACTCCCACTTCCTTTCGATCCTCGATGTGGAAGTGCCGACTATCGCGGCGATGCAGGGGCACGCCATCGGCGGGGGCCTCGGTCTCGGCGTCGTCTGTGACTTGCGCGTGGCGAACGCGGACGCGCGCTATGGCGTGAACTTCGTGCAGCTCGGGCTGCACCCAGGGATGGCGACCACGTACCTCCTACCGCGGCTGATGGGCGTGCCGCGCGCGGTCGAGTTCTTGCTGACGGGCCGGATCGTCAGCGGCGCGGAAGCAGCGGAGGCGGGCCTCGTGCACTACGCGGAGGCCGAGGATGCAGTCCTCTCGCGCGCGCAGGCGCTCGCGGGAGAGATCGCCGCCGGCGCGCCTCTGGCGGTGCGCTGGACCAAGGAGGCGATCTACGACGGACTCGGCTGGGATCCCCGAACGGCGGCTCGGCGCGAAGCGCACCTGCAGTCGCGCAGCGCCGAGACCGAGGACTTCCGCGAGGGTGTCGCGGCGCTCCTCGAGCGGCGCCCGGCTCGTTTTCGAGGCCGCTGACCGGCCGTTCGGCGCGCGAAATGGCCTGGGTCGGGATCGCCCGAAGGGGCTACGCTGCTCCCATCCTGCGAGGCCTATTTTGACGCCCCCCGATCTCGACGTTCCCCCCAATCCCGACCCCGAGACGGGCGAGGTTCAGCTCTTCAGCGGTGAAGTCGCCGCGTGTCCGCAGCCGGTCTATCGCGGACTCCTCGAACAATGCCCATTCGCGCGCGCCGCGCTGGTCGGCACGCCGGTGCTCTCGCGCTACGAGGACGTGAAGTGGGCGCTCGCGCATCCGGAGATCTTCTCGTCCGAAATGGAGGCCCAGCTCGACCTCGGGACCGAGCGCCCGATGATCCCGCAGCAGATCGATCCGCCGGCTCAGACGCGCTACCGCAAGCTGCTCGATCCGCTGTTCTCGAGGAAGCGCATGCGCGCCTTCGAACCCCGGGTGCGCGAGCGCGCCGCACGACTGATCGATGGATTCGCAGCCGCGGGAGAGTGCGAGTACGACCAGGCCTTCGCGGTGCCGCTCCCGTGCAGCGCGTTTCTCGAAGTCATGGGTCTGCCGCAGGATGACCTCGGCCTGTTCCTCGAGCTCAAGGACTCGATCATCCGCCCCTGGACGAGGCTGACTCCGGAGGAGCAGAAGGTCGAGGGCCCGGAGGGGATGGCACGTCTCCAGGAGCTGGTCACCGGAGTCAAACACGCCGCGGGTCAGCAGATCTATCAATACTTCCGGGAGGTACTCGCGCAACGGGAGCGCGAGACGCGCGACGATCTGCTCGGCTTCCTCGTGCAGGCAGAAAAGGACGGTCAACCGCTCACGCGAAACGAGCAACTCGACATCTGCTTCCTGTTGCTCATCGCGGGTCTCGACACCGTCACCGCCACGCTGGGTTGCAACATGGTCTACCTGGCGTCGAACCCCGAGGCGCGCCGCCGCCTCGTGACAGAGCCCGGTCTACTCGATGGTGCGATCGAAGAATTGCTTCGCTGGGAGACTCCGGTGACCGGTGTCCCGCGGATCGTGAAACAGGAAGTCACGATTCACGGTGTCACACTGCAGCCCGGGGAGATGATTTCGCTGCTGCTCGGGGCTTCGAATCTCGACGCCGAAGAATTCGAGCAACCGGAGCGGGTCGATTTCGGGCGGGGCCAGAATCGCCACCTGGCCTTCGGCGGCGGCGCTCATCGTTGCCTCGGCTCCCATCTCGCGAGGATGGAGTTGCGCGTCGGACTCGAAGAGTGGCATCAGCGCATCCCCGACTACCGTGTCGCCCCGGGAGCCGTGCCGACCTACAGCCCGGGGATTCGTGAAGTGACGTACCTCCCGCTCGAATGGACGCCCTGAGCCCCATCTCTTGCTCGGAAGCCGAGACGTCTTACTCGGAAGGCGGGAGAGTCAGCGAACGGGGAGATCGAGGTAGCGGTCGGGGTAGGGCTCTTCGCGGAGTGTGAAGTGCCACCACTTCAGCGGGTAGCTGCGAAACCCGTGGCGCTCGAGCATTTCTCGAAGCAGGCGCCGGTTGGCCGCTGCCGCGGCGGGAACCTCGCGCGAGTCGGTGTGGGAGCGCTCGTCGAAGAAGTCGAAGGGCGTTCCCATGTCGAGCGGACGAGGTGTGTCCCAGGTCATCGAGAGCAGCGAGACGTCGATCGAACTCCCGCGGCTGTGTGCCGAACGAGCGGCGATGTACCCGCGGGAGACGAGTTCGCGCTTCGGGACGAACGGATAGTGGCGGGCCCGGGTGGCCACATCCGGGTTTGCGACCCAATCGAGGACGTGGTCGACGGCGCGCTGAGGTCGATAGCAGTCGAAGATCACCAACGAGAGCCCGAGTGCTCTGATCTCCCGCTGAGCGGCGACCACGGCCTGGGCGGCCGGTTTGGTCAGGAGGCAGACCGGTGCTTCGTAGCCGGGAAGCTCCTCGCCCACGAAGTTGTCCGATCTCGCGTAGCGGATGTCGAGGGGGATCGTCGGCGCGAGCGAGGTCAGCGACACCAACCACACCGGCGCGCGGACGATCGGCGGGGGCGTCGTCGGAGCACAGCCGATGAGGGCGGCGAGCGCGACGAGAACCGAGACGAGTGCGGTCGATCGCCCCATCGCTGGCAATGATGACCGGTTTCGCAGCGAATGGCCGCACCCACGGCAAACTGGCGGCTTCGGCCGGATCGGAACGGGGGACGACTGCCGGGCTCTCGGCCGGTTCGACTGCCAGCCTCTCGCCCGGTTAGACTGCTCGCCGTTCATGGCGCGACTCCCCGAACGGTGGACCCGACTGCGGGCCGAAGACCCGCAACGCTTTCGCGTCGAGGTGGGTCTTGCGCTCCTCGCGGTCGTCTTGCTGCTGCGTCTGGCGTTCGGCGACAACCCCTGGCAGGACGGCCTCGCCGAACGAGCCGCCAAGGGAAAGGACGCGCGCCCGATCGACTATTGGGTCACCTACGGGTGGTGGGCGATCGCCGGAGCGCTCGGGGTCGTCGGTGCCTTCCTGGCGACGATCCCCCGTTGGCTGCCCGGAGAAGTCTTCGAGCGCACAGAGCTGCCGGCGCCCCGCGCAAGCGCCGCGTGGCGGGTCGCTCTCGCGGTCGTTCTCGTGACGGGAGCGGTGCTCGCGGGGTCGCGTCTCGACCAGGGCATGTGGCAAGACGAGGAGCATACGATTCGCGGCTACGTCGCGGGCGGCTACCTCGCTGATGACGACGGAGAGCTGCGCTTCTGGGGTGCCAAGTGGCGCGATGCGCTGCTCTACGACTGGGGGCCGAACAACTCCATCGTGTACAGCGTCGTCACACGCTCCGTCCATCAGGCTTGGCAGGGGGTGGTTCGCCCGCAGGACGAGCGACCGCGCGAGTGGTTGGTGCGCTTGCCGGCGTTCGCCTTTGGAATTCTCTCTCTCGCGGCGGTTGCGTGGCTGGGCGCCTGGCTCGGCTTTCCGTGGGCCGGCGTCACGGCTTCGGCGCTGCTCGCGCTGCACCCGTGGCATCTCCGTTACACGAGTGAGGTTCGCGGCTACACGCTCGTGTTGCTTCTGACGGCGCTCGGTCCGGTCCTCCTGCTGCGCGCGCTCCGACTCGGCACCTGGTCGCGCTGGTGTGCCTACGGGGCGGCCCAGCTGGCTCTGCTTTGGACGTATCCCAGTGCGATCTATCCGGTGGCCGCGTTGAATGGGGCGGCGCTCGCAATGCTCTGGAGGCTGCACGGATCGCCGCGGGTCGCGCCGACTCCGTGGCTGCGTTTCCTGTGCGTACAGGTCTGGGGCGGTGCAGCCTGGCTCGTCTTCATGGCGGGAAACATCGCGATCATGAGGGAGTATCTGGCGTCCAAGACGCCGAGGAGTCTGGGGCTTCCCTGGTTGCAAGAGTTCGGGAGCCAGCTCGTCTCGGGCACCGTGTGGCGTCACGGGCACGGTCTCGCGGATCCGATCTATCCGGAGTTGGTGCGCCGCGCGGTCGAGGCGCCGATCGCGTTCGAGGTCTGGTTGATCGGGACCGGCCTGTTCGTCTTGCTCGGGGCGATCCGGATCGCCCGTGAGGTCCGCTTCGGTGTCGTGTGGCTCTGCGTGCTGCTGCTTCCGGCACCGATGGGCTGGGCGGTCTCGGCTCTGCGCGAGGACTTCCTGTACACGAGAAACCTGATCTTCGCGCTTCCGATGCTCGCACTCGTCGCCGCGGTCGGGCTCGAGTCTGCTCGCGTCCTGTATCAGAAGAAGGGGGGCGTCGGCGTGCTGGCCGGTGCGACGGTCATCGCTTGGGGGCTCGGGTACGCATGGGCGTCGGAACCCGCACGCGTCGCGCTGCGAAGTCGCGCCTTTCAGCCGTACCGCGATGCCGTGGAGGTGACGCGGCCGCTCGACCCGTTCGCGCCCGGACAGGCCGACATCCTGACCGCTTCATTCTCCGGGGAGCCGTTCTACTACGACCCGTTCGTGCGGATGATCGAAGAAGAGAGTGAGCTTCGCGAGCTGATGGCGCGGGCTCGCGCGGGCGACCTGCCGTTGTTCGTGAATCTCGGGCGCATCGAGCTGGCCCGGCGCCGCAAGCCGGAGTTGACTGCGCTGGTCGAGCAATCCGCCGCGTTCGAAGAGGTGGCGGTGTTCCACGGCTTCGCGCCGAAGTTTACGCAGCGGGTCTACCGCTTCCGCCAGGAGCCCTAGCAGGGTTCTTCAGCAACCTGCTAACAGGGTTCTGCGCCACCCTGCAGGTTGGTGCCCGGGGGAGGACTCGAACCTCCACGGCCAGTGGCCAGGCGATTTTAAGTCGCCCGCGTCTGCCAGTTTCGCCACCCGGGCTAGTAAACCAGGCCGCTGAGATCTCCGTGCATGCGGCTGCGAACTTCGTCGATCTCGAGCAGTTCTTCGAGCGCATCGCGATCGAGAAGGGTGGTGCGCTGGTAGCCGAGATCGGGAAGCTCGAGTTCTAGCCGAAAGATCTCGCGCGGGGAGGTGAAGACGCGGCGTACGCGGACGCTTTCGCAGCCTCCCTCCTGGAGGATCTGCTCGATGAGCGAGTCGAGGATGCGCTGGACCCTGCGATCGCCACCGAGCGTGGGGTCGCCGATCGCGTCGAACGAGCGATTGCGGCTCGCGATTTTGTAGCTCCCGGGGATCGCCATGACCCGGGAAGCATACCGGCTCGCGACGCGAGCGTTCAAGCGCGAACATGGAATTTGCTCATGCAGGGGCGGGTCGCGTCCCTCGAGGGAGCGCGTTTCGACTTCCTCGCGCAGCGAGATTTCGAGATCGCGCCGACGGCTGCCACCGTCGGAAGAACGCCGTCCGGGCGATGGGCGGTCAGTCCTCAGCACTGTCGTCGAGAAACGACCGCAAAGCCTCGAGCTGCTCGGCTGCGGCTCCCAGGAATTCGACGCCGACGCCGATGGCGCGCGAGTCGTTGTGCGGACCCACGATCACCTTGGACCAGGCGACGCGTCCCACCGCTTCGAGGGGACGTCCATCGGGCAGATGCAGCTCGAGGAGGACCCGTCTGCCGGGCGACGGAGGTTCGGTCGTCTTGATGTAGAGGCCGCCTCGCGAGAGATTCGCGCAGACCTCTCTCGTGGCGCGGAAGAAAGGGCGTCCCGTGTTCGGGTCGGTTTCGGGGTCGATCGTCGAGATTCGGACGGGCAGGGCGACGTCGACGCGACGATGGCGGCGGGCCGCGATCGCGAGTTCGTCGGGGTCGGTCTCGTGGCCGTCGGCGACGACGGCTTCGGGCGAGCCGGTGGTGCTCTTCGGGTCATTCGGTTCCATGGCTTCTCTCCCCTTTAGCAACTCATCGGTGAGCACGGGTACGCAGCTTGAGCGCAGTGTTTCCGCCAAATCCGCGTGGGTGCGGGCTCTTGCCCCCGCGCCCGGGTTCGCGAGACCTCTCAAGCGCGTGCCGGTGTGGGACGAAGGAACCACTGGACCGTCGTGACACGCGGGGCGCGCGCTCGCGGCCCGAGGCGGATTCCGAGGGGATGCGAAGATGCCGATGCCTCGCCCGACAGGGACACCCCCGGTGCCGACCCTAGAGCCGGTACCGATCGATTCCGCGATTCGCAGTGCGCTGGGGCTGGGAAGCTCGGAGACGCTTCATCTGCGCGATCGGGGCACCCACACACTTCTGCTCGAGCGGCGGGATGGTTCGCATGCCGGGATCGCGGCCGGTGGGGTGGCGGCGCTGCGAGCGGAGATCGATCGCTTTCCTCTCGCCGACGTGTTCGCCTGGCTCGAGTCTTCGGGGCGTTCCGGACTGCTTCGGTTCGGCCACCGTGATCACGAGAAGGTCGTCTATCTCCACCGCGGTGAGGTGGTGTTCGCTTCGTCCAATCAAATGGTCGACCGGCTCGGCGAATGCCTGCTGCGCGCCGGAGTCATCAGTCTCGAACAGCTACGCGACGCCGAGCGCTGCTTTCAGCCGCCTGCACGTTTCGGCAAGGTGCTCGTCGAACGCGGGTTCCTGACGCCTCGCGAGCTCTGGAACGGCGTGAAGTATCAGGTCGAGGAGATCGTGCGGTCCCTCTTCGCGTATTCCGCCGGCACCGCGCACTTCTTCGACGGAGACGTGCAGCCCGACAACGTCGTGCGCCTGGCGCTCCCGACGCGTCGCCTGGTCGAGGAGGGTGTGCAGCGGGCCGAGGAGCTGCGCAAGTTCCTCACGGTGCTCGACAGCCCGCGCGTCCTGCTCGCGGTCGTTCGCGACAGTCACATTCCTCTCGCGCGCAGTGAGCGGCGGCTCGTCGATGCGATCGCTGATGAGCCGCGTTTCGCGCCGATCTGTGAGGGGTTGGGCCTCGAGCGCGAAGCCGCGGCTCGCTCGATCCAGTTGCTCCGGTTGGTCGGTGCGATCAAGCTCATTCGCTCCGACCACGATGCAGAACTCCCGGGCTCCGCGGATCTGGACGCCGGTGCGGTGGATCGGATTCGCGAGACCGTTGAGCGATTCGCCAAGCTCATTGGGATCCTCGCCGGGCCGCTGGCCGCAGCGGAGGGCGAGGCCCCGGTCGCCGAGCGCCTGGGGCGGACTCTCGAAGAGGCGGCCGGACGCTATCCCGAGCTGTTGGCGGGGGCGTCGATCGGCCCGGGCCCGAGTCTCCTGGTCGAGCCGGTCGTGCAGCGAGCCCTCCGGCTGACGAGCGAGCGTGAGGAACAGGTTTCGACGGCGCTGCTGGAGCTCGTCTCCTATCTCGAGTTCGAGTTGAAGAACCATCCGCAAATCCACGACGCCGACGCGATCCTCTCGTCTGCTGCGCCGTTGCGTTCGGGGATCTCTCTCTAGGCAGAGGGCCGCCTACGGGTCACTGCGGGGTTCTGCTTCGGGAGGGGTTCCTTGGCACCCTGCTAAAGTCGGGCGCTTGGAGCCGATGCGTCTCTACGGATTTCACGCGGTCCGCGAGGCCCTGCGCGCGCGCCGGCGTCCCCTGCACCGACTGCTGCTTCGCGAAGGGCCGCGCCGCCCGGGGGCGGCCGAACTGGCCCGCCTGGCCGAGGATGCCGGGGTCCCGACCTCCTGGGAGCCCGAATCCGCCTTGGCGCGAGGACTGCCCCAAGGCGTTCCGACCCAGGGATTCGTCCTCGAATGTGGCCCGTTGCCCGACCTGGGGCTCGACGAGCTGCTCGCTGCGGGCAAGCCGGGCTCCCGCCTCGTCGTGCTGCTCGACGCCGTAGAGGATCCGCAGAACGTGGGCGCCATTCTTCGGGTGGCCGATGCCGCGGGGGCGACCGGGCTCGTAATGGCGAATCGCCGCTCCCCTCCGCTCGGGGCGGCGGTGGCCCGCGCGAGTGCAGGGGCCCTCGAGTGGCTGCCTGTGGTGCATGTGGTGAATTTACCCCGGACCTTACGATCCGCGCGCGAGCAGGGCTTCTGGCTGCTCGGCTTGGATCCGGAGGGCGAGCCGCTGTTCTCGGTCCCGGATCGGGTCTGGGAGGGCGACCTGGTTCTCGCGCTCGGAGCCGAAGGGCGCGGGCTGCGCCCAGGGGTCGCAAAGCAGCTGGATCATCGACTGCAGATCCCGATGGAAGGCCGTGTCGCATCGCTGAATGTGAGCACTGCGGCCGCGGTGGGGCTCTTTGAGGCCAGACGACGCCGGGATGCTCGAAGTCAGCGCGGGTAGGACTCGTGATCCCCGAGGGGTGCCCCTGGGATTCCCCTTGATGGATGGGGACTTGCACTCTATCTTTCCGCGCGGTCAGGGCGAGCTGGCGTAGCTCAACTGGTAGAGCATCGGATTTGTAATCCGAAGGTTAAGGGTTCGAGTCCCCTCGCCAGCTCCATCCAAATAGGGCGGTGGTGCGGGGTCACGAGGCGGTCTTTTTCGAGTGCGCTCGTCGTGGATTTGCGGAGTTGAAGCACAGCGTCGCTACCGGCGGGGGATTCGTTAGAGTCACGCGCGATCACACAAGCTTAGAGGCGCACTCTCCTTGCTTCGCAGAGAGGGCCCACCGAACGACGGTGGGTTTCTAACCGCGACGCAGTGGGTTTGTACGCGTTAGTCGATGCCGGCCGGTGTATGCCGGTCTACGTCATACGTCAGGGATCCACGGCTTCGGAGAGGTACCGAAGTGGTTAAACGGGGCAGACTGTAAATCTGCTGGCGCAAGCCTACGGAGGTTCGAACCCTCCCCTCTCCACCACCGCAGAAAGAGCGGCGAAGTTGAGCAAGAAATGAATTCAGCGGGAATAGCTCAGTTGGCTAGAGCATCAGCCTTCCAAGCTGAGGGTCGCGGGTTCGAGTCCCGTTTCCCGCTCCACATCATTCCGGGGCAGCAGTCACAAGGACAGTCACCGCTCACGTAGCTCAGTCGGTAGAGCACTTCCTTGGTAAGGAAGAGGTCACCGGTTCAAATCCGGTCGTGAGCTCCAGCCGAATCGAATCTCGCGACGAGACTCAACAACAAAGGGACACAGAGAGACGTCATGGCCAAGGAGAAGTTCGAGCGCAACAAGCCCCACGTGAACGTGGGGACGATTGGTCACGTGGACCACGGGAAGACGACGTTGACAGCGGCGATCACTTCTCGTCAGGCGCACAAGGGTCTGGCTGAGAAGGTGGACTTCGCGAACATCGACAAGGCCCCCGAGGAGCGTGAGCGCGGGATTACGATTGCGACGGCGCATGTGGAGTATCAGACGGCCGCTCGTCACTACGCCCACGTGGACTGCCCGGGTCACGCGGACTACGTGAAGAACATGATCACGGGCGCTGCGCAGATGGACGGTGCGGTGCTGGTGGTTTCGGCCGCGGACGGTCCGATGCCGCAGACGCGTGAGCACGTTCTTCTTGCGAAGCAGGTGAACGTTCCGCACATCGTGGTGTTCATGAACAAGGTCGACCAGGTGGACGACGAAGAGCTTCTGGAGCTGGTGGAGCTGGAAGTTCGTGAGTTGCTCTCGGCGTACGACTTTCCGGGCGACGACATTCCGATCATTCAGGGTTCGGCGCTGAAGGCGGGCGAAGACTCCACGAACGATGAGGCCAACAAGTGCATCGACGAGCTGATGGATGCGCTGGACGCTCACATTCCGGAGCCTGAGCGGGCGCTGGACCGTCCGTTCCTGATGCCGGTGGAAGACGTTTTTTCGATCACGGGCCGGGGCACGGTGGTGACGGGCCGGATCGAGCAGGGGAAGGTGAACACGGGCGACGAGGTCGAGATCGTTGGCGTGAAGGACACGACGAAGTCGGTGGTGACGGGCGTGGAGATGTTCCGGAAGATCCTGGATGAGGGTCTGGCCGGGGACAACGTCGGTTGCCTGCTGCGGGGCACTGCGAAGGAAGACGTGGAGCGGGGTCAGGTTCTGGCGAAGCCGGGGTCGATCACACCGCACACGAAGTTCAAGGCGCAGGCGTACGTGCTGACGAAGGACGAGGGCGGACGTCACACGCCGTTCTTCACCGGGTATCGGCCGCAGTTCTACTTCCGTACGACGGACGTGACGGGTGTCGCGCATCTCCCGGAAGGGACGGAGATGGTGATGCCGGGTGACAACATCGAGATGACGGTGGAGTTGATCACTCCGATCGCGATGGACAAGGAGCAGCGCTTCGCGATCCGCGAGGGAGGCCGAACGGTCGGCTCCGGCGTGGTGATCGAGGTCGTCGAGTAGCAACCGCTGAAGGCCGCGGGAGAGCGCCCGCGGCAGATTCGAAGCAATAGAGGCGCGTAGCACAACTGGTAGTGCACCGGTCTCCAAAACCGGCGGTTGGGGGTTCGAGCCCCTCCGCGCCTGCCAGAGTCGGGAACGGGTCGAGGAGCCCAAGGTCGAAGGTGGAGTGGAATCCGGCAATCTGGGTGCGTGACGCGAGGCAGTACGCCCTCGACGTCCGTTCCGAGTTTCGCAAGGTCACCTGGCCTGCGCAGCGAGAGTATGTGGGGGGAACTGTCGGCGTGATCGTGATCGTGGCTGTCATCGCTATTGCTCTCGGCCTCATCGACGTGGGTCTCGGGGCCGCGATGCGGGTGATTCTCCCGTGAGCGGTCCGGAAGCCGGGGGCGGCGCGATGACGAAGAAGTGGTACATCGTCCATACGTACTCGGGTCACGAGGCGAAGGCGAAGCAGTCGCTCATCGAGCGGGCAAAGGCCCTCGGCAAAGAAGACGCCTTCGACGAGATCCTGATTCCCGAAGAAACGGTGCTCGAGATCGCAAAGGGCGGCGAGCGCCGAACCTCGAAGAGGAAGTTCTTTCCCGGCTACATCCTGGTGCACATGGATCTCAACGATGAGACCTGGCACATCGTGAAGGACACGCCCAAGGTCACCGGTTTCGTCGGGGGCGGCGAGCGGCCGACTCCGGTCGACGACGAAGAAGTCTCGCGGATGACCCAGCAGATGAAGGAAGGGGCGGTCAAGCCCAAGCCCAAGATTAGTTTCGAAGAGGGGGAGAGCGTGCGAGTCATCACTGGCCCGTTCGCGAACTTCGCCGGCTTCGTGGATGAAGTGCTCGCGGACAAAGAGAAGGTCCGCGTCATGGTTCAGGTGTTCGGTCGGGCCACCCCGGTGATGCTCGACTACACGAACGTCGAAAAGGCCTGACGGCCGCCCACAGGATCGGGGAGGTCGGCGCTCGGAGCCGTCCGTAGACCCGCCAGGGAGTGAGGAAAAATGGCGAAGAAAGTCATCGCTGTGGTGAAGTTGCAGTGCCCGGCAGGGGCGGCGAATCCGTCGCCGCCCGTCGGACCGGCACTCGGTCAGCACGGTCTCAACATCATGGACTTCTGCAAGGCGTTCAACGCGCGTACGCAGGACAAGCAGGGGCTGATCATCCCGGCCGTGATCACGGTCTATGCAGACCGGAGCTTCACGTTCGAGCTGAAGACCCCGCCCGCCGCCGTGCTGCTGAAGAAAGCGGCGAAGGTCGAGAAGGGGTCGGGCGAGCCGAACCGGGACAAGGTGGGCACGGTGACTCAGGCGCAGGTGCGTGAGATCGCTGAGATGAAAATGCCCGACCTGAACGCTCACGATATCGACGCGGCGATGAAGATCATCGCGGGAACTGCGCGGTCGATGGGCCTCGACGTCGAAGGAGCGGCCTGATGGCGCAGAGCAAGCGCTACCGACAGAGTGCCGAAGGTATCGAAGCTCGTCTCTACGGCTTGACCGAGGCTTTCGAGGCGATCGACAGCACGCCGGCCGCCAAGTTCGACGAGTCCGTCGACATTGCGATGAACCTCGGAGTCGATCCGAAGCACGCCGACCAGATGGTGCGCGGCGCGATCGTGCTGCCGCACGGGACCGGCAAGGACACCCGTGTGCTCGTTTTCGCCAAGGGTGAGAAGGAGCAGGAAGCCCGGGATGCCGGCGCGGACCACGTCGGCGCCGAAGAGATTGCCAAGAAGATTCAAGACGAAGGCTGGATGGAGTTCGACCGAGTGATCGCGACTCCCGACATGATGGGTGTGGTCGGTCGACTCGGTCGGGTTCTCGGCCCGCGCGGGCTGATGCCGAATCCGAAGCTCGGGACCGTCACGCAGGACGTCGCCAAGGCCGTTTCCGAGAGCAAGGCCGGCAAGGTCGAGTACCGCGTCGACAAGACCGGCATCGTACACTGCTCGATCGGCAAACGATCGTTCGGAGCCGAGAAGCTGGCGGCAAATGCCGGGGCTCTGATCGACGCCGTCCTGAAGGCCAAGCCCGCGGCCACCAAGGGCACCTATCTCAAGAAGATTGCGCTCTCGACCACCATGGGGCCCTGCGTTCGCGTCGACCCCGGCGCCGTCGGCGCGGCTTAGGGGAACGAGGATGCTGACTCGAGCACAGAAAGAAACGGCGGTCGACGAGCTGCGCGGCCGATTCGGTCGGGCCACCGGAGTCTTCGTCGCCGACTATCGCGGCCTCTCGGTTGGTCAGGTGAACGAGCTGCGTGTCAAGCTGCGCCAGCTGGGCGACGACTACGAATATCAGGTCGCCAAGAACTCGCTCTTGAAGCGCGCTACGGAAGGCGAGGGCGTCGCCGTGCTGGCCGACCACTTTACCGGTCCGACGGCGATCGCGTTCAGTTATGCCGAGCCCGTCGGGCTGGCCAAGGCGCTGGTCGACTACGCCAAGGACAACGAGGCTTTCGAGATCAAGGCTGGCTTCATGGACGGCCAGCCGCTCGACACCTCGGAGATCGCAACGCTCGCGACACTCCCGAGTCTCGATGAGCTGCGCGGAAAGTTGGTGGGTTTGCTTCAGGCACCCGCCCAGAAGATCGCGGTCGTGCTGCAGGCACCGGCTGCACAGCTCGCGCGTGTCATGGAAGCGCGCCGGGCACAACTCGAGGCTCAAGGCGATCAATAGAGTCCGTGCGGCGCGTCACGCCGCGGATGGTTTCAACAGGCGGGAGGGCATTGCCCGATCGAACCGCCGCAGTCAGGAAAGGTTGAAAGACAATGGCTGATCTAAGTGCAATTGCCGACCAGCTCAGTGAGCTGACCGTGATGGAGGCCGCAGAGCTCTCCACGCTTCTGGAAGAGAAGTGGGGCGTGAGTGCGGCGGCTCCGGTGGCCGTGGCCGCCGGCCCGGCCGGAGGCGGAGAAGCCGTCGCCGAAGAGAAGGATGAGTTCGACGTGATCTTGCTCGCCGCGGGCGACAAGAAGATCCAGGTCATCAAGGAGGTCCGTGCGATCACGGGCCTCGGTCTCAAAGAGGCCAAGGAACTCGTCGAAGGCGCTCCGAAGGCCGTGAAGGAGGCCGTCTCGAAAGATGAGGCGGCCAAGTTCAAGGCGCAGATCGAGGCCGCTGGCGGCCAGGTCGACGTCAAGTAGTGAAGACGGGCATCCCGGTTCGTGCCGGGATGTCCGAGGCGCCGCAGGCCAGAAGCCTGTGGGCGCCGCGAGAGCGCTGTTTGTCAGCGTGACCCGTACGAGTCCAGGGAACCCCGACCCAGGGAGGGCACCAAGCCCATGCCCGAAATCCAGTTCTCCGAAAATGCCCCGCGCGTCCGCAAGGACTTCTCGAAGATTGCGCGGATCCTTGAGATCCCCGATCTCATCGAGATCCAGAAGCAGTCGTTCGAGCGCTTCTTGCAGACACGTGTGGAGCCCGAGAAGCGCGAGAGCACGGGACTTCAGGCGGTGTTCAACTCCGTCTTCCCGATCAAGGACTTCAATGACACGGCTTCGCTGGAGTTCGTCGGGTACACGCTCGAAGAACCGAAGTACGACGTGCAGGAGTGCCTGCAGCGCGGGATGACGTACGCCGCGCCGTTCAAGGTCACCATCCGATTGGTGGCCTGGGACGAGGCGGAAGGCTCACAGACGATCCGCGACGTGAAGGAGCAAGAGGTCTACTTCGGGGAAATCCCGATCATGACCGACAACGGCACCTTCATCATCAACGGGACCGAGCGGGTCATCGTTTCCCAGCTCCATCGCTCCCCGGGCATCTTCTTCGACACTTCCACGTCGACGACGGTGAGCGCGGCCGGCAAACGCATCTACTCGTGTCGGATCATTCCGTACCGCGGTTCGTGGCTCGACCTCGAGTTCGATCACAAGGATCTGCTGTACGCGCGGATCGATCGGCGCCGCAAGATCCTCGTGACCGTGCTGCTGAAGGCGCTCGGGTACACGTCCGAAGATCTGCTCACCTACTTCTACACGCCCGAGGAAATTCGGATCGACGGCAAGCGCATCCTGAAGAAGGTCGCGCCTGGAAATCTGATCGGGCAGCGCTGCACCCGCGAAGTCAAGGACGACGCGGGCAACGTGCTGGTGCGCAAGGACCGAAAGTTCACCACTGCCGCCGTGCGCAAGATCCGGGAAGCGAAGATCGAGTGGATCCAGGTCGCACCCGAAGACATCATTCGCGACGACACTGTGCGCCGGGTCGTGCCGATCGACCTCGTCGACGAGAACACCGGTGAGGTGCTCATCGAGTCGAACGAGGACCTGACCCAGGAGCATCTCGACGAACTGAAGGCGCGGGACATCAACGAGTTCCAGCTCCTCTATCTCGACCCGCTCATCACGGGAACGGCGCTCCGGGACACGCTGCTCGCGGATAAGACCGTCACGCGTGAAGAGGCGATCATCGACATCTATCGCCGGCTGCGCCCGGGCGATCCGCCGACGATCGATACCGCGACGAATCTCTTCAACAACCTGTTCTTCAACGGGGAGCGGTACGACCTCTCGCGGGTCGGCCGCCTGAAGCTGAACCACAAGCTCACGTTCGACCCGGACGACCGGGTGATCTCGCGCCCGCAGGGCGAGAAGGGACCGGAGGAGGAGGTGCCGCTCGGCGAGCTCCTGACGCTCCGCCCGGACGACATCCTCGCTGCGGTCAAGTACCTCGTCGACCTCAAGAACGGATCCGATCCCGACAAGCGCATCGACGACATCGATCACCTCGGCAACCGCCGGGTGCGCGTCGTCGGTGAGCTGCTCGAGAATCAGTACCGGATCGGTCTGGTGCGCATGGAGCGAGCGATCAAGGAGCGAATGTCGCTCCAAGAGATCGAGACACTGATGCCCCACGACTTGATCAACTCCAAGCCCGTCTCGGCGGTCATCAAGGAGTTCTTCGGGTCGAGCCAGCTCTCGCAGTTCATGGACCAGACCAACCCGCTCTCGGCGGTGACGCACAAGCGTCGCCTGTCGGCGCTCGGGCCCGGCGGTCTGACTCGCGAGCGTGCCGGCTTCGAGGTGCGCGACGTGCATCCGACCCACTATGGTCGGATCTGTCCGATCGAGACGCCGGAAGGCCCGAACATCGGTCTCATCGCTTCGCTCTCGACGTTTGCCCGCGTGAACGATTTCGGGTTCATCGAGACGCCCTATCGCGTCGTCGATGGAGAGCGTGTCACGAGCGAGGTCAAGTACCTCTCGGCACTCGAGGAGGAGCGACTCACGATCGCGCAGGCGAACGCTGTGCTCGACGACGAGGGCCGGTTCCAGAGCGAGACGGTCTGGGCGCGCAAGACGAGCGACTCCCAGATGGTGCCGCCCGCTGAGATCGAGATGATGGACGTGTCGCCGAACCAGCTGGTCTCGGTTGCGGCGTCTCTGATTCCGTTCCTCGAGAACGACGACGCGAACCGCGCACTCATGGGTTCGAACATGATGCGGCAAGCCGTTCCGCTCCTGCGGACGCAGGCTCCGTTCGTCGGAACCGGCATGGAGAGTGTGGTCGCCCGGGATTCCGGTGTCACAGTCGTCGGCCAGCGTGCCGGCACCGTGGTCGCCGTCGATGCCGGACGGATCGTCATCAAGCCGGACGAAGACGACGGAACCGGGTCGAACGTCGACATCATCAGCCTGATCAAATATCAGCGCTCCAATCAGAACACCTGCATCAACCAGAAGCCGATCGTCAAGGTCGGCGACTCGGTCAAGCGGGGACAGGTGATCGCCGACGGTCCCGCGACCGAACGGGGAGAGTTGGCCCTTGGCCGCAACGCGCTCATCGCGTTCATGCCTTGGGGCGGATACAACTTCGAGGACTCGATCCTCGTCTCCGAGAAGATGGTCAAGGACGATCTCTTCACCTCGGTTCACATCGAGGAGTTCGAGGCGGTCGCTCGCGACACGAAGCTCGGCAAGGAAGAGATCACGCGAGACATCCCGAACGTTGGAGAGGAAGCACTCCGCGACCTCGACGAGGCGGGCATCGTGCGGATCGGCGCCGAAGTGAAGTCCGACGACATCATGGTCGGGAAGATCACGCCGAAGGGGGAGACGCAGCTCTCTCCCGAGGAGCGCCTGCTCCGCGCGATCTTCGGTGAGAAGGCCGGCGACGTGCGCGACACGTCACTCCGGGTTCCGCCGGGCGTCTCGGGCACGGTCATCGGTGCACGGGTCTTCTCGCGCCGAGGGGTCGAGAAGGACGAGCGCGCGCGCGCGATCGAAGAGGCCGAAGTCGAGAGGCTCCGGAAGGATCAGGAAGACGAGGTCCAGATCATCCGCGAGAACGCGCTGGTGAAGGTCCGCGAGCTTCTGGTCGGCAAGCAGGCGGCGAACCGCGTGGGCGATGAGCGTCGTCAGGAGACGTGGATCGAATCGGGCGACACCGTCAGCACGGAGGCCCTCACGAAGGTGCCGCTGCGCCGCTGGCGCGAAGTGCAGGTGACGGACTCCGCGGCCCAGGGCCAGGTGGATCGGATCCTCGAGAGCGTCGAAGAGCAGGCCAATGTCATCAGGACCGTGTTCGACGAGAAGATCGCTCGCCTCAAGAAGGGCGACGAGCTTCCGCCGGGCGTCTTCAAGATGGTCAAGGTGTACGTGGCCATCAAGCGCAAGCTGTCGGTCGGCGACAAGATGGCCGGTCGGCACGGCAACAAGGGTGTCATCTCGCGGATCCTTCCCGAGGAAGACATGCCCTACACGGCGGACGGCAGCCCGATCGACATCGTGCTCAATCCGCTCGGTGTGCCTTCGCGGATGAACATCGGGCAGGTCCTCGAGGTCCATCTCGGTTGGGCCGCGCGAGGCTTGGGCGACCAGGTCAATGCGATGATCGAGGCGAAGACGGCTCCGGATGTGCTCCGCGAGAAACTCAAGACGGTGTACTCGGATGAGAACATCTCTCGCGTACTCGACGGTGCGTCGGAGGAGTCGCTGCGGTCCCTTGCACACAACGTGCGCGATGGGGTCCACATGGCGACCGCCGTGTTCGACGGCGCGAAGGAAGACGAGATCAAAAAGGAGCTCGCGCGTGCGGAGCTCCCGCTCAACGGCCAGACCGTCCTGTTCGACGGCCGGAACGGCAATCCCTTCGACAACGATGTCACCATCGGCATTCTCTACATGCTGAAACTCCACCACCTCGCGGACGACAAGATCCACGCGCGGAGCATCGGGCCCTACAGCCTGGTCACCCAGCAGCCGCTGGGCGGCAAGGCCCAGTTCGGTGGCCAGCGTCTCGGTGAGATGGAGGTGTGGGCGATGGAAGCGTACGGCGCGGCCTACAGCCTCCAGGAGTTCCTGACCGTGAAGTCGGACGACGTGCTGGGTCGGACCCGCATGTACGAATCGATCGTAAAGGGTGAGAACTCGTTGGAGCCCGGCCTGCCCGAGGCCTTCAACGTGATCGTCAAGGAGCTCCAGGCGCTCGGCCTCGACGTGGAGCTGATGGAAGACAAGGAGCTCTGACCCTGCCCGGGTCAGAGCCGATGCTGGAAGAAATGGAACTCCGAGCCTGTCCGGCTCGGAGTTCAGACCAACCGTACGACCGGAGGTAGATCGACTTGCGCGACCTCTACAACCTGTTCGAAAAGCCCAAGGATCCGCTCGCGTTCAACGCGATCCGAATCTCGCTCGCCTCTCCGGAGAAGATCCGAGAGTGGTCGTTTGGCGAGGTGAAGAAGCCGGAGACCATCAACTACCGGACGTTCAAGCCGGAACGCGATGGCCTCTTCTGCGCGAAGATCTTCGGGCCGGTCAAAGACTACGAGTGCAACTGCGGCAAGTACAAGCGCATGAAGCACCGGGGGGTCGTCTGCGAAAAGTGCGGCGTCGAGGTCATCCAGTCCAAGGTGCGCCGGGAGCGGATGGGTCATATCACCCTCGCCACGCCGGTCGCGCACATCTGGTTCCTCAAGTCGCTGCCTTCGCGAATCGGGAACATTCTCGAGATCACGCTTCGCGATCTGGAGCGTGTGCTCTACTTCGAGGCGTATGTCGTCACCGATCCGGGCGACACGGATCTGCGTGTGGCCGAGCTCCTCAGCGAGGAGCAACTCGCAGAGGCCAAGGAACAGTACGGCCGGGATGCGTTCGACTATGGCATCGGGGCCGAGGCCGTGCGGGAGATGCTCGGCTCTCTCGACGTCGAAGAAGAGTCGAAGGTCTGTCGCGCCGAGATGAAAGAGGCGACGAGCGAGGCGAAGCGCAAGAAGCTCGCCAAGCGCCTCAAGGTGCTCGACGCGTTCCGCGAGTCGGGGAACCTGCCGGAGCACATGATCCTCGAGGTCATTCCGGTCATTCCGCCCGATCTGCGTCCTCTCGTGCCCCTCGACGGGGGCCGCTTCGCGACGAGCGATCTCAATGATCTCTACCGGCGCGTGATCAACCGGAACAATCGACTCAAGCGCCTCATCGAGCTCAACGCTCCGGAGGTCATCATCCGCAACGAGAAGCGGATGCTGCAGGAGGCGGTCGATGCGTTGTTCGACAACGGTCGCCGCGGTCGCGTCATCACGGGTCCGAGCAAGCGCCCGCTGAAGTCACTCTCCGACATGCTCAAGGGCAAGCAGGGTCGGTTCCGTCAGAACCTGCTCGGCAAGCGCGTCGACTATTCGGGTCGTTCGGTGATCGTGGCCGGCCCCGAGCTGCGCTTGCATCAGTGCGGCCTGCCGAGCCGAATGGCTCTCGAGCTGTTCAAGCCGTTCATCTACTCGAAGCTCGAGCAGCGCGGCTACGTGACGACCATCAAGGCCGCCAAGAAGATGGTCGAGCGCGAGCGTCCGGAGGTCTGGGACATCCTGGCGGAGGTCATCAAGGAGCACCCGGTCCTGCTGAACCGGGCACCGACCCTTCACCGCCTCGGCATGCAGGCATTCGAGCCGATGCTGATCGACGGCAAGGCGATCCAGCTCCATCCGTTGGTCTGCAAGGCGTTCAACGCTGACTTCGACGGCGACCAGATGGCGGTGCACGTGCCGCTCTCGGTCGAAGCGCAGATCGAAGCGCGCGTGCTCATGATGTCGACGAATAACATCCTGAGCCCGGCGACCGGGAGGCCGATCATCGATCCGAGCCAGGACATCGTCCTCGGTTGCTACTACATGACCCGTCAGCGCCCCGGCGCACGCGGCGAGGGCATGCGTTTCTCGGGATCGGAGGAGGTCGGCATCGCACACGAAGCTGGCGAGATCGACATCCACGCCGGAATCCACGTGCGCCTGGCCGGCGATCTGGTCGAGACCACCGTCGGGCGAGTGCTGCTCTCTGACATCGTCCCCGACGAGATTCCGTACGCCGTCATCAACAAGGTGATGGACAAAAAGGCGCTCGGCGAGCTGATCGACCAGGCGTATCGCCTACTCGGGAACAAGGCGACCGTACTGCTCGCGGATCGTCTGCGGACGCTCGGTTACACGCACGCGACGCGCGCGGGCATCTCGATCTGCGTCGACGACATGCACATTCCGGGCGAGAAGGAGCGGCACATCAGCGCCGCGAACGAGCAGGTCGCGGAGGTCTACGCGCAGTACCAGGAAGGTCTGATCAGCGACGGTGAGCGCTACAACAAGGTGATCGACATCTGGGCCGAGACGACGGAGCGGATCGCCGGTCAGCTGCTCGACAACCTGGGCACTGACATCGTGACGAACGCCGATGGCGAGAAGACGCGCGTACCGAGCTTCAACTCCATCTACATGATGGCGGACTCGGGTGCGCGTGGCTCTGCCCAGCAGATTCGGCAGCTCGCCGGAATGCGGGGTCTGATGGCCAAGCCGTCGGGCGAGATCATCGAGACGCCGATCACCTCGAACTTCCGAGAGGGGCTGTCGGTCCTCCAGTACTTCATCTCGACGCACGGTGCGCGGAAGGGTCTCGCGGACACGGCGCTCAAGACCGCGAACTCCGGGTACCTGACGCGACGTCTCGTCGATGTCGCGCAGGACGTGATCATCCGGGAGGAGGATTGCGGAACCGAAGCGGGCATCGAGGTCGGTGCGCTCGTCGAGGGTGGCGAGATCATCGAGACGATCGAGGAACGAATCCTCGGTCGCGTCGGTCTCGAAGACGTGCACGATCCGGTCACCGGCGAGGTGCTGCTGCCCGCGGGTATTGAGATCGACGAAGATCGCGCGCGGATGATCCGGGAAGCCGGGATCGAGACGATCATCATCCGCTCGGTGCTCACCTGCGCGACCAAGCGTGGCATCTGCGGGAACTGCTACGGACGCGACCTGGCGCGCGGCGAGATGGTCAATCTCGGCGAGGCGGTCGGAGTCATCGCTGCGCAGTCGATTGGAGAACCGGGAACGCAGCTCACGATGCGGACCTTCCACATCGGTGGTACCGCGACGCGGCGTGCCGAGCAGTCGCAGCACGAGTCGAGCAGCGAGGGCGAGGCCCGATTCCACACGGTGCGGGTCGTGAAAGACCGGGATGGTCGGACGATTGCGATGAACCGAAACGGTGAGATCGGGATCTACGACAGCAGCGGTCGGGAGCGCGAGCGCTATCCGGTCGTCTACGGAGCCCATGTCAAGATCGAGGACGGCCAGGCCGTCAAGCCGGGCACGGTGCTGCTCGCATGGGATCCATTCGCGAACCCGATTCTCAGCGAGACCACCGGAATTTTGCAGTTCCACGACGTCGTCGAAGGGTCGACGATGCAGGAACAGGTGGACGAGTTCACCGGAATTTCGTCCAAGGTGATCGTCGAGCCCAAGGACCCTGATCTGCGACCGCGGGTGACCGTGGTCGACGATGCGGGAGAGCCCGTGTCTCGGGATCTGCTGCTGCCCGTCGGGGCCTACCTCTCGATGCCGGCAGGCGAAGGCGTCGCAGCCGGTGACATTGTCGCCAAGATCCCGCGCGAGAGCAGCAAGACGAAGGACATCACGGGCGGTCTGCCCCGGGTGGCCGAGCTCTTCGAGGCCCGCAAGCCGAAGGAGACCGCCATCGTGACGGAGATCCTCGGCACCGTGAGCTTTGGGCCCGACTCACGCGGCAAGCGCCGGGTGATCGTCACTCCGCCCGAAGAGGACGGCGAGCCGAGGGAGTATCTCATCCCGAAGGGCAAGCACATCAGCGTGCACGAGGGTGACCGCGTGCGCCCAGGCGAGTCGCTGATGGATGGGTCCTCGAACCCGCACGACATTCTCGCGATCAAGGGTGAGCGAGAGCTCGCCAAGTACATGGTCGACGAGGTCCAGGAGGTCTATCGGCTCCAGGGTGTGAAGATCAACGACAAGCACATCGAAATCATCGTGCGCCAGATGCTGCGCAAGGTGCGAGTGAAGAACGTCGGCGACACCGACTTCCTCGTCGGTGAGCACGTCGACAAGCAGATCTTCGCCCACGCGAACGCGCTGATGGAAGAAGAGGGACGCGAGCTCGCGACCGCAGAGTCGTTGCTGCTGGGCATCACCAAGGCATCGCTCTCGACAGAGTCGTTCATCTCCGCTGCGTCGTTCCAGGAGACCACGAAGGTCCTCACCGAGGCCGCGATCTGGGGCAAGACGGATCACCTGCACGGGCTCAAGGAGAACGTGATCATGGGTCGCCTGGTCCCCGCTGGGACCGGAATGTCCCGCTATCACAACATCGGAGTCCAGATCGACGCTCCGGATGAGCTGCTGGGCGAACTCGACGACGCCGGAAGCGGCCTCGAGCCCGCTCCGAGCCTGTCGCCCGAGGGGGAGGAGCCGGTTCTACAGGCTGCCCCGACCACGGAAGGGGACGACCTGATCGGCTGATTCGAATATGACGATGTCGGATTCGAGGAATTCCCTCGGGGACGACGATCGGCCGGAGCGGGCCCGCCCTGGGACCCTCTCCGACAAGTTGACACGACCCCTAACGCCGCTAGCATGCGGCGGTTTCTGGACCTCTGGGCATCCCTGAACGGAGCTCCCGGAGCGCCGGAGAGAGCGCCCGCGGCGACCCCGCCACCGGCCTCTCCGATGCTCGGAGTGATCTGCAAGGGGTGGCCCGTCTCTACGGGAACATCCCGAAAGATCCGGAAAGATCCGGTGACCGGTAACCGGTCACCGGTAAGAAGCCGGCAAGAATTTAGAAAGAAGCGGAGCAGGGCCGAACCGCCTCTCCGCACGACCTGCCGACCTGTTCGGCACTGACTTCGATTGGGTTGGAGACTGCATGCCTACAGTTCAGCAGCTCGTTCGCAAAGGACGCCGCGCACAGCGCAGGGGTTCGAAGTCTCCGGACCTCGATGCCTCCCCGCAGAGACGTGGTGTCTGTGTCCGCGTCGCCACGCAGACTCCGAAGAAGCCGAACTCGGCGCTTCGCAAGGTGGCTCGTGTGCGCTTGACCAACGGGCGCGAAGTCTGGGCTTACATTCCGGGCGTTGGCCACAACCTCCAGGAGCACTCTGTGGTGCTCGTGCGAGGCGGCCGCGTGAAGGATCTGCCGGGCGTTCGGTACCACGTCGTCCGCGGCACGCTCGACACGATGGGCGTTGCGGATCGCAATCAGAGCCGTTCGAAGTACGGGGCCAAGCGACCTAAGTAACCACCGGGTTTCCCGGGAGAGAGTGCATGCCGCGACGACGCGAAGTACCCAAGCGACAGATTCAGCCCGACCCGAAGTACGGCGACCGTATGGTCGGCCGCTTCACCAGTGTCCTCATGCGGGGCGGGAAGAAGAGCACGGCCGAGTCCTGCATCTATGGGGCTTTCGGCGAGATCGAAGACAAGACGCGCAATGACCCTCTGGCGATGTTCCGCCGGGCCCTCGACAATGTTCGCCCGCGCGTCGAGGTGAAGTCCCGCCGCGTGGGGGGTGCGACCTATCAGGTCCCGATCGAGGTGCGTCCGGAGCGCGCGACGTCGCTCGCGATGCGCTGGTTGATCATGTCCGCCCGCAGCCGGGCCGGGAAGAGTATGCGTGAGAAGCTCGCCAACGAGCTGATCGACGCTGCCAACGAACGCGGCGAAGCCGTCAAGAAGCGCGAAGACACCCACCGGATGGCGGAGGCCAACAAGGCCTTCTCGCACTACCGCTGGTAGCCGGAAGAACCGGTATTCCATCATGCCCCGCACCCACCCCCTCGAGCGCACGCGCAATATCGGCATCATGGCGCATATCGACGCGGGGAAGACCACGACCACCGAGCGGATCCTGTTCTACACGGGCGTCACGCATCGGATGGGCGAGGTTCACGACGGCGCGGCGGTCATGGACTGGATGGAGCAGGAGCAGGAGCGCGGGATCACGATCACGTCGGCCGCGACGACTTGCGAGTGGAACGACCATCGCGTGAACATCATCGACACCCCGGGCCATGTGGACTTCACGGTCGAAGTCGAACGCTCGCTCCGAGTTCTCGACGGGGCGATCGGAGTGTTCTGTGGTGTCGCCGGTGTGGAGCCGCAGTCTGAGACGGTCTGGCGTCAGGCCGACCGCTACGCCGTGCCCCGGATCGCATTCGTCAACAAGATGGACCGCATCGGGGCGGACTTCGCGAATGTGGTGGGCATGATCGAGGACCGTTTGGGTGCCCGGCCGATTCCGGTCCAGGTTCCGATCGGCAGTGAAGATGCGTTTCGAGGCGTCGTCGACGTGATCGAACAGCAGGCATGGGTCTGGAACACCGACGACCTCGGCGCAACGCCGACGGCCGCGGACGTGCCGGGCGAACTGCAAGATGTCGTGGCGAGCGCACGCGAGCGTGTCGTCGAAGCGGCCGCTGACTTCGATGACGATCTGATGGCTCACTACCTCGAAGGCACCGCGATCACCGGCGAAGAGATCCGCAAGGCGCTTCGCGAGGGGACGCTGCGCCTCGAGATCGTGCCGGTGCTCTGCGGCAGCGCGTTCAAGAACAAGGGCGTGCAGCCGCTGCTCGATGCGATTATTGAATACCTCCCGTCACCGCTCGACGTCCCGGCGATCGAGGGCGTCCGTCCGAAAGATGGCGAGACCGTCACCCGCAAGGCGGACGACTCGGAGCCCTTTGCCGCGCTGGTCTTCAAGCTGATGTCCGACAAGCACGTGGGCCATCTCACCTATCTCCGGGTCTATTCCGGCCAGGCGAAAGCTGGGGATCAGATTCTCAACGTCGCTCGGGGCAAGAAGCAGCGCATCGGCCGACTGCTCAAGATGCACGCGAACAAGCGAGAAGAACTCGAAGAGGTCTACGCCGGCGACATCGTCGCGGCCGTCGGTCTGAAAGAAGCCGCGACGGGCGAGACTCTCGCCGCGATCAACGCGCCGATTCTGCTCGAGTCCGTCGACTTTCCCGAGCCTGTCATTTCGATTGCGATCGAGCCGAAGACCAAGGCCGACATGGATCGCCTCGGGCAGTCGCTCGATCGCCTCACGCAGGAAGATCCGTCGTTCCGGGTCGAGACCGATCCCGACACCGGCCAGACCTTGATCTCGGGGATGGGCGAGCTCCATCTCGAGATCATCACGGACCGCCTCGTTCGTGAGTTCGGAGTGCAGGCCAACGTCGGCAAGCCGCAGGTTGCCTACAAGGAAACGATCACCGAACAGATCCTCGTCGAGGGTCGCTACATCAAGCAGAGTGGCGGCTCCGGGGACTACGGTGTCGTGAAGCTCGAGGTCGGCCCGGGCGAGGCCGGATCCGGCTTCACGTTCGAGAATGCGGTGAAGGGCGGGGCGATTCCGAAGGAATTCATCCCGGCGATCGAGCAGGGTTGCGAGGAGGCCGGCCAGAGCGGCGAGCTCGGCGGTTATCCGGTCGTCGACGTGGCCGTGCGCCTGATCGACGGACAGACCCACGATGTCGACTCTTCGGAGCGCTCTTTCAAGATCGCGGCGTCGATGGGTATGCGCGAAGCGCTCCGCAAGGCGGGCCCCGTGCTTCTCGAGCCGAACATGGCCGTCGAAGTCGTTACGCCCGAAGATTTTGTCGGCCCTGTGCAAGGCGACCTCAGCAGCCGGCGTGGGCAGTTGACTGGATTGGAGCCCCGTTCCGGCGCTCAGGTCCTCACCGCCCAGGTTCCGCTGGCGACGATGTTCGGGTACGTCAACAGCTTGCGTTCGATGACGCAGGGGCGGGCGACGTACACGATGCAGTTTTCCCACTACGACCGCGTGCCGGAAGACGTGGCCCGGAAGCTCACAGGCTTCTAGGCAACCCGGCAACTCGCGACCCGAAAAAGACAGGAGACGGTCATGGCCAAGGAGAAGTTCGAGCGCAACAAGCCCCACGTGAACGTGGGGACGATTGGTCACGTGGACCACGGGAAGACGACGTTGACAGCGGCGATCACTTCTCGTCAGGCGCACAAGGGTCTGGCTGAGAAGGTGGACTTCGCGAACATCGACAAGGCCCCCGAGGAGCGTGAGCGCGGGATTACGATTGCGACGGCGCATGTGGAGTATCAGACGGCCGCTCGTCACTACGCCCACGTGGACTGCCCGGGTCACGCGGACTACGTGAAGAACATGATCACGGGCGCTGCGCAGATGGACGGTGCGGTGCTGGTGGTTTCGGCCGCGGACGGTCCGATGCCGCAGACGCGTGAGCACGTTCTTCTTGCGAAGCAGGTGAACGTTCCGCACATCGTGGTGTTCATGAACAAGGTCGACCAGGTGGACGACGAAGAGCTTCTGGAGCTGGTGGAGCTGGAAGTTCGTGAGTTGCTCTCGGCGTACGACTTTCCGGGCGACGACATTCCGATCATTCAGGGTTCGGCGCTGAAGGCGGGCGAAGACTCCACGAACGATGAGGCCAACAAGTGCATCGACGAGCTGATGGATGCGCTGGACGCTCACATTCCGGAGCCTGAGCGGGCGCTGGACCGTCCGTTCCTGATGCCGGTGGAAGACGTTTTTTCGATCACGGGCCGGGGCACGGTGGTGACGGGCCGGATCGAGCAGGGGAAGGTGAACACGGGCGACGAGGTCGAGATCGTTGGCGTGAAGGACACGACGAAGTCGGTGGTGACGGGCGTGGAGATGTTCCGGAAGATCCTGGATGAGGGTCTGGCCGGGGACAACGTCGGTTGCCTGCTGCGGGGCACTGCGAAGGAAGACGTGGAGCGGGGTCAGGTTCTGGCGAAGCCGGGGTCGATCACACCGCACACGAAGTTCAAGGCGCAGGCGTACGTGCTGACGAAGGACGAGGGCGGACGTCACACGCCGTTCTTCACCGGGTATCGGCCGCAGTTCTACTTCCGTACGACGGACGTGACGGGTGTCGCGCATCTCCCGGAAGGGACGGAGATGGTGATGCCGGGTGACAACATCGAGATGACGGTGGAGTTGATCACTCCGATCGCGATGGACAAGGAGCAGCGCTTCGCGATCCGCGAGGGAGGCCGAACGGTCGGCTCCGGCGTGGTGATCGAGGTCGTCGAGTAGCGAACGATTCATTGGCGGCGCATCGCGTCGTCACCGTAGAAAGACCCAAATCGCGCTCAGAAAGCTGAGTGAGAGAGACGAGAATGGCCGAAGCCGCCGCACAAAAAATCAGAATTCGCATGAAGGCGTACGACTTCAAGCTCCTCGACCAGAGCGTGAGCGAGATCGTCGACACTGCCATGCGTACGGGAGCCCGGGTCGCCGGGCCGATCCCGCTGCCGACCACGATCAATAAGTACACCGTGCTGCGCGGGCCTCACATCGACAAGAAGTCGCGCGAGCAGTTCGAGGTGCGGACGCACAAACGACTGATCGACATTCTCGACCCGACCCCGCAGACCGTGGACGCGCTGATGAAGCTCGAACTCGCGGCTGGTGTGGATGTGGAGATCAAGCTCTAGTCATGGCGACTGTGGACCTTCAAAAGACAGGCGGCGGAACCGCAGGCAGTGTCGAGCTCGACCCGATCGTGTTCGAGGCGAGCGTGCGCCCGCACCTGTTCCATGCAGAGGTGCGTCGGCAACTGAGCGCGAAGCGCGCCGGCACGCACTCGACCAAGAATCGCGCGGCAGTGTCCGGTGGAGGCGCCAAGCCGTACCGGCAGAAGGGCACCGGTCGCGCACGTCAGGGTACGACGCGCGCCGCACAGTTCGCTGGCGGCGGTGCGGTGTTCGGGCCGGTTCCCCGGGGCTACGAGCACAGCCTCAACAAGAAGACCCGCCGAGCGGCGCTCCGCGGCGCACTGTCGCTCCGCCTGAGCGAAGGCTCGCTCGTCGTGGTCGACACGATCGCGCTCGAAGCTCCGAAGACTCGCGATCTCGTCAGCATGCTCACGGGCCTCGATCTCGGTGACTCAGTGCTCATCGTGGTCGCGGCAGAAGACGCGACGCTGCTGAAGGCGGCTCGCAATCTGAAGAAAACGGACATCATCCTGCCCGCAGGGCTCAACGTCTACGATGTGCTCCGGCACAAACGTCTCGTGATCACGAGAGAGGCACTCGATGCCGTCCAGGCGCGCCTCGGGGACGAAGCAAAGGAGGGCGGGGAGTGAACGTCAGTGATGTCATCAAGCGGCCTCTCGTCACAGAGAAGAGCACGATCGCTCGTGACGACCGCAACGTCGTGACGTTTGCGGTCGACCCGCGTGCGAACAAGCACGAGATCCGCCATGCGGTGGAATCGCTCTTCGAAGTGAAGGTCACAGAGGTCCGTACGATTCGAATGCCCAGAAAATCACGACGCGTCGGCAAGTTTCAGGGCCGCCGCGCGGAATGGAAGAAGGCCATGGTCCGTCTCGCCGAGGGCCAGGCAATCGAATTCTTCGAGGGAGTGTAGGAGCCTCACCATGGCTATCCGCAAGTACAAGCCCACATCGCCCGGCCGCCGCCGGATGAGCATCACGACCTTCGATGAGGTGACGCGCGACCGTCCGGAGCGCTCTCTGGTCGAAGGTCGCGTGACCAAGACCGGCGGTCGCAACGTCAATGGTCGCGTCACCATCTGGCAGCGCGGAGGCGGGCACAAGCGCCGCTATCGCCGCATCGACTTCCGCCGCGAGAAGGTCGGCATTCCGGCCAAGGTCGCAGCCATCGAGTACGACCCGAACCGGTCCGCTCACATTGCGCTGCTCCACTATCGCGACGGCGAGAAGCGCTACATCCCGGCACCGACCGGCGTGACGGTCGGCGACGAACTCGTCTCCGGGCCCGAAGCTGAGATTCGGCCTGGGAACGCACTCCCGCTCGGACTGATCCCGCTCGGCACGGTCCTCCACGCCGTCGAGATGAAGCCCGGCAAGGGCGCGCAGCTGGTGCGCGCGGCCGGTGGGAGCGCCCAGCTGATGGCTCGCGAGGGCGACTACGTCACCCTCCGAATGCCCTCAGGCGAGAACCGGCTGATCCACGTCCGGTGTCAGGCGACGATTGGCCAGGTCGGGAACCTCGATCATGAGAACCAGCGCATCGGCAAGGCGGGGCGTTCCCGTTGGCTCGGGCGCCGCCCGAACGTGCGCGGTGTCGCAATGAATCCGGTCGACCATCCGATGGGAGGCGGCGAAGGCCGCTCGTCGGGTGGCCGCCATCCGTGTACGCCGTGGGGCAAACCCACGAAGGGTCACAAGACCCGCAAGAATCACCGCAGCGACAAGTACATCGTGAAGCGGCGGGGGAAGAAGTAGGCGATGGCGAGATCTCTGAAGAAGGGCCCCTTCGTCGACCCGAGCCTGCAGCGCAAGGTCGAGGCGGCGGTCGGTGGTGGTGCCAAAGGTGTCATTCGCACCTGGTCACGGCGCTCGATGATCACTCCCGAGATGATCGGACTGACGTTTCACGTTCATAACGGCAAGCTGTTCATGCCGGTGTACGTGAGCGAGAACATGGTCGGGCACCGGCTCGGCGAGTTCGCACCGACCCGGAAGTTCACTGGGCACGCCACGGACAAGAAGGTCAAGCGGTGATGGCGGTCAAGGCATCGCTCTCCAACTTTCATGTCAGCGCGACCAAAGCGCGGCTGCTTGCCAATCTGGTGCGCGGGCGTGGTGTGGACGAAGTGCTCACTACCCTCGACCTGTCAGCCAAGGGTTTTGCCCGTCCCCTGGCGAAACTCGTGCGCTCAGCCGTGGCGAATGCAGAAGACAAGAACAACCGCGACAAGGCGGGGATCGACGTAGACAATCTGTTCGTTCAGACGATCACGGTCGACGAGGGTCCGTCCATGTGGCGAATTCGCGCCCGGGCACAGGGCCGTGCAGCCTGGATCCAGAAGCGCACGAGTCATATCACCGTCGTGCTGGACGAGCGGTAGGAGAAGGCGTGGGACAAAAAGTACATCCCTACGGGTTTCGCTTGGGAACCATCTACGGTTGGAAGTCCAACTGGTTCACCGAGAAGAAGTATGCGGATCAGGTCCAGGAAGACCATGAGATCCGTCGCTTCATCAAGAAGAAGCTCTATCACGCCGGCATCTCGAAGGTCGTCATCGACCGGACCGGTGACAAGATCGTGTTGAACATCCATACCGCGCGGCCCGGGATCCTGATCGGGAAGCGCGGTGCGGAGGTCGAGACCCTCCGCAACGAACTCGCCCGCTTCACCGCGAGCGAGATTTTCGTCAACATTCGAGAGATCCGGAAGGCGGAACTCGATGCGCAGCTGGTGGCCGAGAACATCGCCCTCCAGCTGGAGCGCCGAGTCGCATTCCGCCGCGCGATGAAGAAGGCAATCACGTCGACGATGAAGTTCGGCGCCGGCGGGATTCGACTCGAGTGTGCGGGCCGGCTCGGCGGCGCGGAGATGGGTCGTCGCGAGCGCTATCTCGAAGGCCGTGTCCCGCTCCATACGCTGCGGGCGGATATCGACTTCGGTATCGCCCAGGCCAAAACGACGTACGGAATCATCGGAGTGAAGTGCTGGATCTTCAAGGGTGAGGTCGTCGACAAGGATGCGCGTGATCGCTCCTTGTCCGAGCGCATCCAGGAAGACCCGCTGAGGTAGTCATGCTTCAACCCAAGAAGGTCAAGCACCGCAAGGTGATGAAGGGTCGCAATCGCGGCAAGGCGTGGCGGGGAAGTTCCGTCTCGTTCGGCGAGTACGGTTTGCAGGCGCTCGAACAGTGTCGCCTGACCGCGCGCCAGATCGAGGCAGCCCGGATCGCGATGACCCGCCACGTGAAGCGCGGCGGGAAGATCTGGATCCGCGTGTTCCCCGACAAGCCGATCACGAAAAAGCCCGCTGAAACCCGGATGGGTAAGGGCAAGGGCAACCCGGAAGAGTGGGTAGCCGTGGTGCGCCCGGGACGGATGCTCTATGAGATGGAGGGAGTCGCACCCGACGTCGCGCGCGAAGCCTTTCGCCTCGCCGCGCACAAGCTTCCGGTTCCGACGCGCTTCGTGACGCGGGAGGAGATCTGATGCCGGCGGGTGAGCTCAACAGTCTTTCCGTAGACGAGCTGCAGACGAAGTCCACCGAGCTCCGCTCGGAGCTCTTCAACGTGCGAGTCAAGCAGGCCACCGGACAGTTGGAAGACACGTCACAGCTCGGGAGTCTGCGCCGTCAGATCGCCCGGGTACTGACCGTGATCCGCGAGAAGCGGGGAGCCGAGTAGTGAAGAATCGCGGGCAGAGAAGAACGCTCGTCGGCCAGGTCGTGAGCGACAAGATGGATAAAACCGTCGTGGTGCGCGTCGAACGACTCGTGCAGGACGCCCAGTACCAGAAGTACGTGCGGCGCTATTCACGATTCATGGCACACGACGAAGAAAACAACTGTGGTGTCGGAGACCGGGTGCGCATCATTGAGCACCGGCCGCTTTCCAAGCGCAAGCGCTGGAAGGTCCAAGAGACACTCACCAAGGCTACGGGGGTCTAGCCGCAGCCATGATCCAGACGGAGTCCACCCTCGAGGTGGCTGACAACAGCGGAGCCCGAAAGGTCGCCTGCATTCGCGTGCTCGGTGGCACACGGCGCCGTTACGCTTCGGTCGGGGACATCATCGTGGTCACCGTGAAGGACGCGATCCCGAATGCCCGCGTCAAGAAGGGTGAGGTGCGTCGAGCAGTCGTCGTCCGCACGAAGAAGGGGATCTCACGGCGGGATGGGTCGCATATCCGCTTCGACGACAACGCGGCAGTCTTGCTCGATACGGCCAAGGAGCCGGTCGGAACGAGAATCTTTGGCCCGGTGGCCCGCGAACTGCGCGCCGCCCGGTTCATGAAGATCATCTCGCTGGCGCCGGAGGTGCTCTGATGGGCTCGCGTCTGCTCGATCGGTACCGCGCCGAGGTGCGTGGCAAGCTCTCCGAAGAGTTCGGTTACGGGAACATCCACCAGGTTCCGACACTGACGAAGATCGTCGTCAACGTCGGCCTCGGTGAGGCCACCCAGAATCCGAAGCTCCTCGAGCGTGCCAGTGAAGAGATGGGGCTGATCACCGGCCAGAAAGCGGTCATTCGCAAGGCCCGGAAGTCGGTCGCGAACTTCAAGCTCCGCCAGGGCCAGCCGATCGGCTGCTCGGTCACGCTTCGCGGGATCCGGATGTGGGAGTTCTTCGATCGTCTCACGAACGTCGCGCTACCGCGTGTTCGTGACTACAAGGGCAGCTCGCCGAAGGCCTTCGACGGCCGCGGCAATTACACCCTTGGAATTCGCGAGCAGATCATCTTCCCCGAGGTCGACTACGACAAGGTCGAGAAGATCACGGGCATGAACGTCACCGTTTGCACGTCGGCGCGAACCGATGCCGAGGCCAAGTCACTGCTTGCCAACCTCGGCATGCCGTTCCGCCAGTAGGACCGCCGCCATGATGACAGACCCGATCGCAGACATGCTCACGCGCATCCGCAATGCCGGAACCGCGCGCCACGCACACACCCTCTGTCCGTCTTCGAAGATGAAGCTGGCGGTAGCCAAGGTGTTGGTGGAAGAGGGCTTCCTCGACTCTTGTTCCCTGCTCGCAGAAGAGGGTCGTCCTTTTCTGAAGCTGGGCATCCGGTACGACGACGAGGGGATGCCCTTCATCGATCGGATCCGCCGGATCAGCTCGCCTGGCTGTCGCGTCTATGTCGGGGTGGCCGACATCCCGAAGGTTCGAGCCGGCCTCGGCTCAGCCGTGCTCTCCACGCCGAAGGGCGTCCTCTCCGATCGCACCGCGCGCGCCGAGAACGTCGGCGGCGAGGTTCTCTGCGAGGTCTACTAGCCATGTCACGGATCGGAAAGCAGGCAGTCATTCTCCCCGATGGGGTGAAGGTCGAAACCAAGGACTCGCACGTCCAGGTGACAGGGCCGAAGGGCACTCTCGCCGAGCGTCTGCCGCTGGCGATCGGTGTCGAACTCGAAGACGGCGGCCTGCGACTCCAGCGCGCGAACGAAAAGAAAGAGACGCGAGCGGCTCACGGTCTCGCTCGCGCGCTCGTGTCGAACATGGTGACGGGCGTGACCGAAGGCTTCTCGCGCGAACTGGAGATCCAGGGCGTCGGGTACCGCGCGGAAGCGGCCGGAAAGACGCTCAAGTTGGCGCTCGGCTTCTCCCACCCGGTGGACATGGCCGTGCCCGAGGGACTCAAGGTGTCGGTGCAGGACAATCGGATTCGCATCGAAGGAATCGACAAGCAGCAGGTGGGACAGTTTGCTGCCGATATCCGGCGACTGCGCCCGCCCGAGCCCTACAAGGGCAAAGGCATCCGCTACGTGAACGAACAGGTAAGGCGTAAGGTCGGCAAGGCCGGAACCGCCTGAGGAAATCATGCAGAGGAAGGTCCGCAATCAGACTCGAGCAAAGCGGCTGGCACGCAAGGGCCGCGTTTCACGCTCTATCGAGCGCTCGAGTCTCCCCAGACTGACGGTGTTTCGGAGCTCGAAGCACATGTATGCACAACTCGACGACCCGATGAGCGGCCGTACACTGGCGACAGTGTCGACGCGTTCGAAGGATCTCGGACTGGCGGCCACGGGCAATATCGACGCGGCCAAGCGAGTCGGTCAGGCCATCGCAGAGGCCGCCCGTTCCAAGCAAATCGAACAGGTCGTCTTCAACCGCAACGGATTTCTCTACCACGGGCGCGTCAAGGCAGTTGCCGACGCCGCCCGAGAGGCTGGACTCAGGTTCTGATATGGCAAGAGAACGTCGACGCGAACGACTGAACGCAAACGAATACGAACTCACGGACCGCGTGGTCCACATCAACCGTGTGGCAAAGGTGGTGAAGGGTGGACGTCGGTTCTCCTTCAGCGCCCTCGTCGTGGTCGGGGATGGGGCCGGTGTGGTCGGTGTCGGGCTCGGCAAGGCCGGTGAGGTCCCGGAAGCCATCCGCAAGGGTGTCGAACGGGCTCGCAAGAACATCATCCGGATCCCGCTCGTCCAGGGGACACTGCCGCACGAGGCGCTCGGACGCTTCGGGGCGGGACGCGTCCTGCTGCGGCCGGCGTCGTCCGGAACCGGTGTGATCGCCGGTGGCGGCGTTCGTGCCGTCGTCGAGTCGGCCGGAGTCCGCGACATTCTCACCAAGACCCTGGGCACGAACAACCCGCATAACGTGGTGAACGCCACGATGCAGGCGCTCCGCGAACTTCGCGACCCCGAAGAGCGGTTGGCGAGTCTGGGCCGGTCATGAGTGACGGCAAGACGATTCGCGTGACGCAGACCAAGAGCGTCATCGGCTACGACCGGCGCCAGCGAGCCACGCTTCGCGGGCTCGGCCTGCGCAGGATGCATCACTCGGTCACTCTCGAGGACACGCCGTCCGTGCGCGGGATGATCACCAAGGTGTTGCATCTCGTCCGGGTGGAGGACTAGGCATGCTCGATCAACTCACTCCGCGTCCCGGTGCGCTGCACCGCCCCAAGCGGGTCGGTCGCGGGCCCGGTAGTGGAATCGGCAAGACTGCAGGTCGAGGTGTGAAGGGGCAGGGCAAGCGCTCCGCTGGCACGCCGACCCCCGCGGCGTTCGAAGGCGGCCAGATGCCCCTCGTCCGTCGCCTTCCGAAGCGTGGCTTCCACAATCTCCACAGGAAGGCCGTCGAAGTCCTGAATGTGGGCGTCCTGGCCGGACTCGGCGACGGTGCCACCGTCGACGCGGCGACTCTCGCCTCGCGCGGGCTGATCCCGGGCAAGGCCGGAATCGTCAAGCTCCTCGGAGACGGGGACGCACCGAAGAATCTGACTGTCCGGTTGCACCGGATCAGCGCCAGCGCCCGCCAGAAGATCGAGGCGGCCGGCGGCACCGTGGAGATCGTGGGTTGATCGGAGGCGTCCAGAACATCGGCAGAATCCCGGAGCTTCAGCGCCGGATCCTGTTCACGTTCGGCATGCTCGCCGTCTATCGGGTGGGCTCCCACATCGTGACCCCGGGCATCGACCCGGAGGTCGTGCGGGCCACGTTCGACCGCATGTCGGGAACCATCTTCTCCCTGTTCAACGTCTTCTCGGGCGGGGCCCTGGAGCAGCTCTCGATCTTCGCGCTGGGCATCATGCCCTACATCAGTTCGTCGATCATCATGCAGCTTCTGACTGTGGTCATTCCCCAGCTCGAAGCTCTGAAGAAAGAAGGCGAGCAAGGCCAGAAGAAGATCACGCAGTACACCCGCTACGGAACGATCGTTCTCGCGCTCTTCCAGGGCTTTCTGATCGCGAGCGCGCTCGAGGGTGGGCAGCTCGGCGAGGGCGCGGTCCGTGATCCAGGTTGGGCCTTTCGCCTGATGTGCATGATCACGCTCACCTCCGGGACGGCGTTCATCATGTGGCTGGGTGAGCAGATCACCGAGCGCGGGATCGGCAACGGGATCTCCCTGATCATCTTCGCGGGCATCGTCATCGGGATTCCCGGCGGGATCGCCCAGATCTACGAGCTGATCACGACCGACCAGTTCTCGCTGCTTCAGGCTCTGATCCTGGTCGGGATCATCGTGGTCATCACCGGATTCGTCGTGTTCGTCGAACGCGGGCAGCGCCGCATCCCGATCCAACACGCGAAGCGTGTGGTCGGTCGCAAGATGACGCAGGGAGGCACCAGCTACTTCCCGCTGCGGGTGAACACCGCGAACGTCATCCCGCCGATTTTCGCGTCGTCGATCCTGATGTTCCCCGTGACGATCGGCCAGTTCTCGGACTCGCAAGCCGTCAACGACTTCTTCCAGGACTACCTCTTTCCTGGCGGCCTCCTCTACAACTTCGTCTACGTCGCCCTGATCATCTTCTTCTGTTTCTTCTACACGGCGATTGTGATCAATCCCGTCGACGTCGCGGACAACATCAAGAAGTCGGGTGGGTTCATCCCCGGTATTCGGCCCGGCAAGCGCACGGCCGAGTTCATCGACCACGTGCTGTCGCGCATCACCGCCGTCGGCGCGATCTATGTGGCGGCGATCTGCCTGGTGCCGGTGATCCTGTCCCAACAATTCGACGTGCCGTTCTACTTCGGGGGCACGGCCCTGCTCATCATCGTCGGGGTGGGCCTCGACCTGATCGGCCAGATCGAGTCGCACCTCGTCTCCCGCCAATACGAAGGCTTCGCTGGCGCCGGCCGAACCCGAGGGAGGATCGGCCGATGACCCCCTCGAGTCACACGCTGGCCCACACAGCCTCCCCGATTTCGCGTCTTCGCGAGGGGAGGATCGGCCGATGACCGCCCTCCGCTTGCTGTTGCTCGGGCCTCCCGGAGCCGGGAAGGGCACCCAAGCCCGGATCCTCGTCGAGGAGCACGGGATTCCTCAGGTTTCGACCGGCGACATGCTCCGGGCAGCGGTGGCCGCAGGGACCCCTGTGGGGGCCAAGGCCCAGTCCTACATGGACGCGGGAGAGCTGGTTCCGGACGCCGTGGTCATCGGGGTGGCGGAAGAGCGTCTTGGGATGGATGATGCATCCCGCGGGTTCATTCTCGACGGGTTTCCGCGCACCGTGGTGCAGGCCGAATCTCTCGATGGAATCCTCGACCGGCTAGGGACCAAGCTCGAGCGATGTGTCTCGCTCGAGGTCGCAGAAGACGGCCTGGTCGCACGGCTGCTGAAGCGAGCCGACCTCGAGGACCGCAGCGACGACAACGAAGAGGCGATCCGGACGCGGATGCGGGAGTACCGCACCAAGACGGAGCCTCTGATCGACTACTACCGACAGAAGGGCGTGCTCGTCGAAGTCTCCGGGACCGGAGACGTGGACGAGGTCGCGCACCGAATTCGAGAGGCCGTGGCATGAAGGTGAGGGCTTCGGTGAAGAAAATGTGCGAGAAGTGCCGCGTCATTCGCCGACGCGGAGTCGTGCGAGTGATCTGCGAAAATCCCAAGCACAAGCAGCGACAGGGCTAGGAGGCCAAGATGGCACGCATCGCAGGCGTCGATCTCCCGAGGAGCAAGCGCATCGATATCGCGCTGACATACATCTTCGGGATCGGCCGAACGACGGCGAGGAAGATCTGCGAAAGGGCAGACGTTTCCGTCGAAACGAAGACTGACTTGCTCGGTGAAGGCGAGGTCATTCGACTCCGCGAAATCATCGAGCGCGAGACTACGGTCGAGGGTGACCTCCGCCGGCAGGTCTCACAGAACGTGAAGTTGCTGATGGATATTGGCTGCTACCGGGGGCTTCGGCACCGGCGTGGTCTGCCCGTCCGCGGCCAGCGAACTCACACCAACGCGCGCACTCGGAAGGGTCCGCGCAAGACGGTTGCCGGCAAGAAGAAGGCGCCGGCGAAGAAGTAAGGCATGGTAAAGAAGACCGGCAAGAAAAAGGTCAAGAAGAACATCGCGACGGGTGTGGCTCACATCCAGTCGACGTTCAACAACACCGTCGTGACGATCACCGACCCCGGTGGCGGAGCTCTCGCATGGTCGAGCGCTGGCCAGCAGGGTATGAAGGGCTCGCGAAAATCGACTCCGTACGCCGCACAGATGGCGGCCGAGGAATGCGCGAAGAAGGCCATGGAGCACGGTGTTCGCACCGTCAGTGTCTTCGTGAAGGGTCCGGGCGCCGGACGAGAATCGGCGCTTCGCGCGCTTTCCGCGGCGGGTCTGCGGGTCACGATGATCCGGGACGTCACCCCGGTCCCCCACAACGGCTGCCGGCCGCCCAAGCGGCGCCGGGTCTAGCGAGGCGAGAGTATGGCTCGGTATACGGGTGCGGTCTGTCGACTCTGTCGGCGTGAAGGCCAGAAGCTGTTTTTGAAGGGCGATCGCTGCTTCAGCGAGAAGTGCTCCGTCGACAAGCGCGGCTATCCGCCTGGCCAGCATGGTCAGGGGCGGACGCGCTTCTCCGACTTCGGGGTGCAGCTCCGCGAGAAGCAGAAGGTCAAGCGGATGTATGGGCTGCTCGAGAACCAGTTCGAGAGCACGATGAAGCGCGCGTCGCGGATGAAGGGGCGAGCCGGTGAAAACCTGCTGGTGTTGCTCGAGCGTCGGCTCGACAACGTGGTCTTTCGTCTCGGTTTCGCCACGTCGCGTGCCGAGGCTCGCCAGCTCGTTCGCCACGGCCACTTCTCGCTGAATGGTCACAAGACCACGATTCCGTCGCTGATGGTGAAGCCGGGACACAAGGTGTCGCTTCGCGAGAAGTCGCGGGAAGTGGCACGGGTTCAGGGAGCTCTCGAGGCTCTCGAAGAGTCGAGCGTCCCGCAGTGGCTCGAGATCGAGAAGACAACTTTCGAGGGCACCGTGAAGGCCCTCCCGACCCGAGAAGACGTCACGCTGCCGATCGAAGAGCAGCTGATCGTCGAACACTACTCTCGCTGACAACCTCTCCAGGTTCCGAGACAGGGGGCTATCGATGCAGGAAGAGACAATCGCGCGCAACTGGCGGCAACTGATCCGTCCGCGCCGGCTGGACTGCGAACAAGAAGAAGTCAATCCGACCTACGGGCAATTCTCGTGCGAACCGCTCGAGCGCGGATTCGGCCAGACTCTCGGGAACTCGCTTCGGCGGGTGCTCCTTTCGTCGCTGCAGGGCGCGTCGATCACGTCGGTGAAGATCACCGGCGTGCTCCACGAGTTCTCGACGATCCCGGGTGTCATCGAGGATGTCAGCGATATCGTGCTGAACTTGAAGGACGTGCGGCTCCGGATGCATTCCGATAGTCGCAAGACCCTCCGGCTGCACAGCCAGGGCGAAGGCATCATCACCGCGGGCGACCTCGTCAGCGCAGACTCTTCGGTCGACGTGATGAATCCGGAGCACAAGATCGCTTCCCTCTCGGCTGACGCAGACGTCGAGATGGAGGTCACCGTCGACATGGGCAAGGGTTACTCCCTCGCCGAGCACAACAAGGACGAGGAGATGCCGATCGGAACGATCCCGATCGACTCGGTCTTCTCGCCGGTCCGGAAGGTGAACTATCAGGTCACACCGGCCCGCGTTGGCCGCGAGACGGATTTCGATAGTCTGAATCTCGACATCTGGACGGACGGTTCGGTGGCTCCCGCGGATGCCCTCGCGTTCGCGGCGAAGATCCTCAAGGATCAGCTGAGCATCTTCATCAACTTCGAGGAGCCCGACGAGGTCACCGCTCCGGTTCTCGATGAAGGCGAGCCGATCAATCCGAACCTGTTCCGGTCGGTCGACGAGCTCGAACTCTCGGTGCGGTCTGCGAACTGCCTGCAGAACGCCAACATCCGCTACATCGGGGAGCTGGTTCAGCGAACCGAGGGCGAGATGCTGAAGACCAAGAACTTCGGCCGGAAGTCTCTCAACGAGATCAAGGACGTGCTGGCTTCGATGGACCTTCACCTCGGCATCCTCCTCGACAGTTTCCCGTCGCGGAAGGAGCTGGAGCAGCGTGCGCGGGAGCGCGAGGCCTGAGTCATGCGCCATCGTAAGCACGGAGGAAAGCTCAATCGGACGACGTCGCACCGGCTCGCGCTGATGCGCAACATGGTGACGTCGCTGCTCGAGCACGAACGGATCGAAACGACCGATGCGAAGGCCAAGTCGCTTCGCCGCGTCGCGGATCGCATGATCACGCTGGGCAAGCGAGGCACGCTGCACGCTCGCCGACAGGCGCTGTCGGTGATTCGGGACAAGGGTGTGACCGCGAAGTTGTTCGACGAACTCGCAGATCGGTATCGGGAGCGCCCGGGTGGCTACACGCGGGTGCTGAAGATCCGCCAGCGAGTCGGCGATGCGGCACCGCTCTCGATCATCGAGCTGGTCGACGGCAATCCCGGGGGCAGCGCCGGCGAGTAGCCGGCCACCAGATCTCAGATGGGCCGCGGGACCCTCCTGTTGGCCGTCGTGCTCGCTTTCGGGTCAGCGCTAGCGCTGCTGTTCGAGGGCCGCGGGATCGCGCCACTCGAGGTGGGCGATCCGGCGCCGCCGCTCGTCCTGCCCCAAATTGGTCCGGGCGAGCCGCTCGACATCGAGGACGCTCGGGGCCAGGTGGTGTTCCTGAACTTCTGGGCCACCTGGTGCAAGCCGTGTGAGGACGAGATGCCGGCGATGGAGCGGCTGCATCGGGAACTCGGCCCGAAGGGGCTCGCGATGTGGGCAGTGTCGGTAGACGACCGCGCGGAGCCGGTGGCAGAATTTCGCGAACGGCTCGGGCTGACGTTCCCGATCCTGCACGACCCCGGCAAGGCGGTCTCCGAGCGCTACGACGCCCGCCGGTTCCCGGAGAGCTGGATCGTCGGCCGCGACGGACGCCTCGTGGCGCGCTTCATCGGTCCTCGCGAGTGGGACTCACCGGTCTATCTCGAGCAGATCGCTGCTCTCCTCGCCGAAACCGGTTCCTGACCCGGGCGTGTTTCCAGCGGCTTCCGCATAGCGGGGAGTCGTCCCGCGGGGTATTCTGACCCGCGCCAATGCCTCGGGGGGGATGGAGTGCGGCGGCTCGCGATCACGTTGGGAATCCTGTGTGCGGCCATCGGATGGGCATTTGCCGATCCGGGCGCTGGCGTGCAGAACTGGCGGCAGCTTGGCCGCGATCTCGCGTCGGCGGAAGAGCGCGTCACCAGCCTTCGGGTCGAGATCGCTGGCCTCCAGGACCAGATCGATGCCCTCGAAAGCGACCCGCTCGCGATCGAAGCCGCGATTCGGACGGACCTGGGTCTGGCCCGAGAAGGCGAAACGGTGGTCCGTGTCGTGTATCCCGACCCGGACCTCGATCAGGCTCCGTAGGCCAGACACTTTGGGCGCAGAGCCCGCTCGGCGCGTACTGAGGCTGCCGAGCGATGTGGGACTCCTTGACGGCCCCCAGGCTGGGGGCGAGGTTGTGCCGCCATGCGCGAGCGGCTGGTCGAAGCGATCCAAGGCGCCCTCGAGACGCTGCTTGCCGAAGCGGGCGCCGAGGCCGAAGTCCCCGCATTTGCGGTCGATGTTCCGCGTCAGGCCGACCACGGTGACTTTGCGTGCAACGCCGCGATGCTGCTCGCTAAGGCGCTGCGCAAGCCCCCGCGTGAGATCGCGCAGCGGCTCGCGGAGGTGCTCGGAGATGCCGGGGGCCTGGTGGCCCGCACGGAGATCGCCGGTCCGGGCTTCCTGAACGTCTGGCTGGCCGGAGCCCGCTGGCAGGACGTCCTGGGTAGGGTCCTGGAGGCGGGCACCGAGTTCGGCTGCTCGGACACGCTGAAAGCTGCCCGAATCCAGGTCGAGTTCGTCTCCGCGAACCCGACGGGGCCTCTCAGTATCGGGCACGGCCGGCAGGCGGTTCTCGGCGATTGCATTGCTCGCCTGCTCGACGCGGTCGGCGCGGACGTGACTCGTGAGTACTACTTCAACAACGGCGGCCGACAGATGCGGGTGCTGGGAGACTCGGTCCGCGCGCGGTACCTGGAGCTCCTCGGTCGGGCGGCGGCCCCGCCCGTCGAAGCGTTGCGGGACAAGGAAGCGGCCTGGCCCGAGGAGATCGATGGGCTTCCCGTCGTGTTTCCGCGAGACGGTTATCAGGGTGACTACATCATCGAGATCGCTCGCGGCGTCCTGCAAGAGCACAGTGAGGGATGGATCGACGAGCCGGGTGAAGGGGGCTTTCGCGAAGTCGCCGAGTCCACGATTTTCGCCGAGATCAAGAAGTCCCTCGTGGCGATCGGAATCGAGCACGACGTCTACTTCAACGAGATGTCGCTCTACGAAGAGGGCCGCATCGAAGAAGTGCTGGGTGCACTGCGAGAGACCGGCAACGTTTACGACGAGGGCGGCGCGGTCTGGCTGCGCGCGACCGATCTCGGCCTGGCCCGGGATCGGGTGCTCGTGAAGAGCTCCGGCGAACCGACCTACATCCTTCCCGACATCGCCTATCACTGCGAGAAATTCAGGAGAGGTTTTGAGCGGGTGATCGACGTGATGGGTGCCGATCACATCGACCAGGTTCCGTTCGTTCGGGCAGCGGTGGCGCTGTTGGGAGAAGATCCCGAGCGCATCGAGATGGTGATGCATCAGTTCGTGACGCTGACGTCCGGCGGTCGCACCGTGAAACAGTCCACACGCGCCGCGACGTTCGTGACCATCGATGAAGTGCTCGAGCAAATCGGTTCCGACGTCTTTCGCTTCTTCATGATCCAGCGCAAGCCGGAAGCCCAGCTCGACTTCGACCTCGACCTGGCACGCGAAACGGACTGGACGAAGAATCCCGCCTACTACCTGCAGTACGCCCACGCGCGGACCTGCGGGATTCTGCGCCAGGCGGCTGCCCGAGAAATTGCAATCTGCGCACCCAGCGAGATCGATGCGGCGCGGCTCGAGCTCCCCGAGGAGATCGAGTTGCTGCGGAAGTTGTCTGAGTATCCCGAGGGGGTCGTTCGGGCCGCCGAGAGCCGCGAGCCTCACCACCTGGCTTACTACCTGCGCGAGCTGGCGGGCCTCTGGAACCCCTACGTGCAAGATGGCAAGCGACACCGGGTGCTCACGGACGACGAGGCGCTGACGCAAGCGAGGCTGGGCCTGTGCACGGCAGTGAGAATCGTCCTCGCGAACGGTCTGGGCCTGCTCGGCATGTCCGCGCCCGAGCAGCTCTGATGGCGCGTTCGAGTCGAAAGCGGCGCGCGCGTTCCGCAGCGCCCGGTTGGATCCAGACGATCGTCGGGGCGCTCGTGCTGCTCGTTGCCGGTTTCGGTGTCGGGCTCGTTGCGGGCGGAGCGCTCGAAGAGCCGGAACTCGTGGCCGCGCATGTGGCGGGGGAGACGGTCGAAGCGCCGCTTCCGAGTGATCTGCCGGAAGCCGATGCCGAGAGCCCTCTCGCCTCCGCGCTCGAACGGGTCGAGGCGGCACGGGAACGAGAACGGCCGCTCGGTGCCGCAGCTGAGCCCGCTGCACCCGGGCCCGCGGTATCGCCCCCGGCCGTCGCGAGTGCGCCGACTCCGACGGCGCCGCCCGCGCCCGTGCCGCGGTCGGGATTCTCCGTGCAGGTGGGTGCGTTCTCCGAGGTTTCGGGCGCGCAGCAGTTGGCCGATCGACTGCGGTCGCTGGAGTTCGCGGCGTACGTGGCGGAGGTCGACCTCGAGGGGCGCGCCGGAGCTCGCTACCGCGTGCGTGTGGGTCCGTTCAAGACACGGGAGGCCGCATCGGACGCGGCGGGCCGATTGCATTCCGAACAGCGCTTGCCCACCTGGGTTCTCACCGAGGAGGGCGCGTGAGCCCGGAGCCGCCTACGCCGGAGACCTGGCTGGTCACGGGGGCAGGGGGACAGCTCGGAGCCGCGCTCGTCGATTCTCTGGAACGCGGCGGTCGTCGAGTCGTCGGCCGGGACTCGGGTCTCGATGTCTGTGATACCGCAGCGGTCGCCGCAGAACTTCAGACGGCGGGTCCCGCTCCGCGAGCCCTCCTCAATGCGGCTGCGTATACCGACGTCGATGGTTGCGAGAGCAATCTGAGCCGAGCCGAAGCCGTCAATGCGGTGGCACCCGGAGAGCTCGCGACGATGTGCCTCGGCACGCGGACGCGCTTCGTCCACGTGTCCACGGACTTCGTGTTCGACGGGCACGGGGACCAGCCGCTGCGCGAGGACGCTCCCGTCGCCCCACTGTCCGCCTACGGGCGCACGAAGCTCTCCGGAGAGCGCGCGGTCGCCGCGGCGTCAGGGGAGGCCCTGACCGTGCGAACCGCCTGGGTGTTCGGGCGCGGCAAGAACTTCATCGCCGCGATCGTGCGCAAGGCCGCAGAGCTGGCAAAAGCCGGGGAGGGCGCCGGTCTCCGGATCGTGGCCGACCAGATCGGCTCCCCTACCTATGCTGAGGACCTCGCCCCGGCTCTCGTAGGGTTGGTGGAGCGTGGGGCCACCGGTCTCTATCATCTCGCGAATCAAGGCCAGGCGAGCCGGATCGAGCTTGCGCGGGTTGCCCTGTCTCTGGCGGGGCTCGACGTCCCGTGTGAGCCGGTGCCGACTTCGGAGTATCTGCTTCCTGCCGAGCGCCCCCTCTACACCGTGCTCGATTGCGGGAAGGCGGGGGGCCTGGGGGTGACCCTCCGGGATTGGAAAGAGGCCGTGAGCGACTATCTCGACGCCGATTTCTCTCCGCTCGTCTGAGCTGGCCGCCTGAAACCACGCCCGCGCGCACTGCGCGGACCGACACTGTCCACGAGACCCCTAGGAGCTGATCTTGGCCGACCATCGAGAGCCTCGAGCGTTGCGGCGCGCCCTGGTCACGGGCGCGGCCGGCTTTCTCGGCTCGCACCTCTGCCGCCGTCTCCTCGAAGAGGGACTCGAGGTGATCGGGTTCGACAATCTACTCACCGGTTCCATGGCGAACATCGAGGAGATGCTCGGTCACCCCCGCTTCTCGTTCGAACACTATGATGTCACGAATTTTCTGTACATCGACGGCCCGCTCGACGCGATCCTCCACTTCGCTTCGCCGGCAAGCCCGGCGGATTTCGAGCGGCTGCCGATCCAGATCCTGAAGGTGGGATCGCTCGGCACCCACAAGGCGCTCGGTCTGGCCAAGGCAAAGCAGGCGAGGTTCCTGCTGGCCAGTACTTCGGAGTGCTACGGCGACCCCGAAGTCAGCCCGCAGCCGGAGAGCTACTGGGGGAACGTCAATCCGATCGGCGTGCGCGGCGTCTATGACGAGGCGAAGCGCTTCGCCGAGGCCATGACGATGGCCTACCACCGCCACCACGGCGTGGACGTTCGGATCGTCCGGATCTTCAATACGTTCGGTCCGCGCATGCGGATCGACGATGGTCGGGCGATTCCAAATTTCTTCACGCAGGCGCTCCGCGGCGAAGACATCACGGTGTACGGGGATGGCTCGCAGACGCGCTCGATCTGCTATGTCGACGACCTCGTCGAAGGAATCTGGCGACTGCTGCGATCCGATCACGTCGGCCCGGTCAACATCGGAAGCCAGGCCGAAGTCTCGATGCTCGCGCTGGCGCAGAAAATCGTGAAGATGACCGGGAGCCGGAGCGAGGTCGTGTTCGGCCCGCTTCCCCCGGACGACCCGAAGGTACGCCGCCCGGACAGCTCTCTGGCACAGTCGGTGCTCGGCTGGGAGCCGCAGGTGTCGATCGAGACAGGGCTCGAACGCACCCGCGACTACTTCGTTTCGGCGCTCTCTGCGGACGGAGACGAGTCCAGTCGATGAGCCGAGAGCGAATCCGGAATTTCTGCATCGTGGCGCACATCGACCACGGCAAGAGCACGCTGGCCGACCGGCTGCTCGAGGCGACCGGCTCGCTGACGGACCGCGAACGGAAGGACCAGTTTCTCGACAAGATGGAGCTGGAGCGCGAACGCGGAATCACGATCAAGGCGCAGACGGCGCGTATCCACTTCCGCGCCGAAGATGGCGAGGAGTATCTGCTCAACCTGATCGACACTCCCGGCCACGTCGATTTCTCGTACGAGGTCTCCCGTGCGCTGCAGGCGTGCGAAGGCGCGGTCCTCGTCGTCGACGCATCGCAGGGAATCGAAGCTCAGACGCTGGCCAACGCTGGACTCGCGATCAACGCGGGCCTCGAGTTGGTGCCGATCGTCAACAAGATCGATCTTCCTGCTGCAGACCCCGACCGGGTGGCCGAGGAGATCGAGGAAGTCATCGGGCTCGATGCGGCCGACGTGATCCACGTTTCGGCGAAAGAGGGGAAGGGAATCCCTGAGCTGCTCCAGCGGGTGGTGGACGTGGTGCCTCCTCCAAGGGGTGATCCGGACGCGCCGCTTCGGGCGCTCGTCTTCGACGCGTGGTTCGACTCGTATGTCGGTGTCGCAGCGCTGGTGAGGGTCGTCGACGGATCGCTCGAGCGGCGCCAACGCGTGAAGCTGATGGCGCGCGACAGCGACCACGACGTCGACGATCTGCAGGTCATCGATCCCCACCCGCGTCGTGTCGAGCGGCTCGAAATGGGCGAGGTGGGCGTCGTCATTCCGGGAATCAAAAGCCTCGACGAAGTGCAGATCGGCGACACGCTGACGCTCGCGAAGGGGGGCGCCTCCGAGCCGCTTCCGGGCTTCCGGGAAGTCAAGCCGATGGTGTTCAGTGGGTTGTATCCGGTGGACCCGGACGCGTACGAAGACCTGAAGGCAGCGCTCGAAAAGCTCCGGATCAACGACGCTTCGTTCCGCTACGAGCCGGAGACGAGCGTCGCCCTTGGGTTCGGGTTCCGCTGCGGCTTTCTCGGCTTCCTGCACGGGGAAATCATCCAGGAGCGTCTCGAGCGGGAGTACGACCTGGACCTGATCATCACCGCCCCGACCGTGCGCTACAGGGTCGTGCCGAAATTCGGGGAGCCCTTCGAGATCGAGAGTCCCGCCGACCTGCCCGATGTCGGCGAGATCGATCGGATAGAGGAGCCAATGATCCTGGCCACGCTCCACGTGCCGCAGGAGCATCTCGGGGGTCTCCTCAAGCTCTGTCAGGATCGTCGCGGCAGCCAACAAGACCTCGAGGTCCACGGTGAGCGCGTCCAGGTCCGTTACGAACTCCCGCTCGCCGAGATCGTCTCGGACTTCCACGACCGGGTGAAGAGCGTGACGCGGGGCTACGGGTCCTACGACTACGACCTGCGCGGCTATCGCGCGGCCCACCTGGTGAAGCTCGATGTCCTGGTGAACGGCGAACCGGTGGACGCACTGTCGTTGATTGCCCACCGCGACAAAGCGCAATACCGGGGCGCGGAGCTGGCCAAGAAGCTCAAAGAGTTCATTCCGCGCCAGATGTTCGACGTCGCCATCCAGGCCGCAATCGGCTCGAAGGTGATCGCGCGGACGACCGTGAAGGCGCTCCGAAAGAACGTGACGGCGAAGTGCTACGGCGGTGACATCTCTCGGAAGCGAAAGCTCCTCGAAAAGCAGAAGGCAGGGAAGAAACGCATGAAGCAGGTTGGCAGCGTGGAGATCCCGCAGGAGGCCTTCCTCGCGGCGCTCCGTCTGGGCGACGAGTGAGTCCGGCAAAGGGCGCAGAGGATTCCGACGCGAACGGAGCGGGCGGGTTCCTGGAAGATCTACCGACGTTGGCGCTGGCCATCGCGATCGCCTTGTTCATCCGGACTTTCGCGTTCCAGTCGTTCTATGTGCCGTCGGACTCGATGTTTCCGACGCTGCTCATCGGCGATCACGTTTTCGTGACGAAGCTCGCCTACGGTTCGCGGGTGCCAGGGACCGAGTTTCGGGCGCCGGGCTATCGCGACGCTACCCGCGGAGACGTGGTGGTCTTTCAGCTCGCGCGCGGGGGGCGGAAGATCTATCCGCCCGACCACCGCCCGGACCTTCCGACGGAAGCGTTCATCAAGCGGCTCGTCGGGTTGCCTGGCGACACGATCGAGATCCGCGACGGCACCGTGTGGATCGATGGTCGGGAGTCTCCGCAGACGCCAACCGGCGAAAAGTTCACGGATCCCTCGGGCCGGACGTTCGATGTCCTCGAGGAACAGCTCGGCGAATGCCGGCACTTCATCCTCGACGATCCGAGGATCCCGCCGACCAACTTGCCGAAGCTCCAGATCCCAGAGGACCGGTACTTCTTTCTCGGGGACAACCGGGACAATTCGTACGACAGCCGGATGTGGGGCACCGCGCCGCTCTCGAGCGTCGAGGGGCCGGCTGGGCTGCTCTATTGGTCGTGGGATTGGACCGGGAGCTGGCTCTCGCTGCTGAATCCCGTCACCTGGTGGACCAACCTGACCCAGAAGATGCGTTGGAGTCGGATGGGAGACGTGATCTCCTGCGAGCCTCCCAGAGGGGCTACGGCCGACTGAGCGGAGCCAATTGACTGCGGCGGGTCGAGGTCGGTATCCTCCGCCGACGCCGAAGATCCGCTGCTTTGAGCTGATCGTCGTCTCCTTTTAAGACCGTCCTGAGAGGCGGGCAAAGGTGCGATCGTGACGAGCCACCCCCCCACCGAGAATCAGGCCACGGGCGCGCCGACGCGACCGGCCGAAGCCCGTGTCGTGCTCGATGACATCGGGATTCGCCGCGCGTTGATGCGAATCGCTCATGAGATCGTCGAGCGGAACGACGAACTCGACGGGCTCTACCTGGTGGGTGTCCCGAACGGGGGCGTTCCGCTGGCGCGCGAGCTCGCCGTCAACCTGGAGAGTCTCGCGGGCGCGAAACTCGCCGTGGGAATTCTCGACACGACGTTGTATCGAGACGACCTCGTCGGCAGCGGCGAGCGCCCCGCGTTGCGGCGAACCGAGATGCCGTCCGCGGTGGATGACCGGATCGTCGTTCTGGTCGACGATGTCGCCAGCACGGGTCGCACGGTGCGCGCGGCGATGGACGCACTGATGGACTTCGGCCGGCCGAGGTCGGTGCAGGTGGTCGCGCTGATCGACCGCGGACACCGCGAGCTTCCGATCCGGATCGACTACGTCGGGAAGAACATTCCGACCAATCGCGACGAGCGCGTGAAGCTGCGCGGCGTGGAGGGGACGCTGGATTGGCCCCTCGAGGTGGTCGTGCTGGCCCGGGAAGGGGGGGTGACAGAATGATGGGACGGGATCTCCTCGGGATCGAAGACCTCGAGCGGCACGAAGTCGAGAAGATTCTCGAGACCGCCCAGCGGATGCAGGAAGTCGGCCAGCGGGACGTCAAGAAAGTCCCGACGCTGCGCGGGCGGACGCTCATCAACCTGTTCTTCGAGTCGTCGACCCGGACGCTCATCAGCTTCGAGATCGCGGGCAAACGGCTCTCGGCCGATGTCGTCAATTTTTCGTCGACTCGCTCGAGCCTCAAGAAGGCCGAGACGATTCTCGACACCGCCAAGACGCTCGACGCGATGGATCCCGATGCAGTCGTCGTGCGGCACAGCGTCGCCGGGGTCCCGAAGCGAATCGCGGACGCGCTCGATGCGCCGGTGATCAACGCGGGAGACGGTGCTCACGAGCACCCGACCCAGGCGTTGCTCGACATGTTGACGGTGCTCGAGGAGAAGGGGCGAATCGATGGCCTGACCGTCGCGATCGTTGGCGACATCCTGCACTCGCGTGTCGCCCGGTCGAACATCTACGGCTTCCAAAAGCTCGGAGCCGAAGTCCGGGTCGTGGCGCCGCCGCCGATGATCCCGATCGGGATCGAGACGCTGGGCGTGAAGGCCTTCCCGTCGCTTCGCGAGGCCATCGATGGGGCGGACGTCGTGATCGTGCTGAGGATCCAGCGTGAGCGCCTGGAGGGTGCCTACGTGCCGAGTATTCGCGAGTACGCCGCGACCTTCGGGGTCGACCGGGCGGCACTTCGTTTCGCCAAGGACGACGTGATCGTCCTCCACCCCGGGCCCGTGAACCGAGGCGTGGAGCTCTCCCATGACCTGGCCGATCGCCGTCCGGGCGTGATCCTCGACCAGGTGCGCAACGGTGTCGCCCTGCGCATGGCCGTTCTCTATCTGTTCGCCGGGCGCCCCGATCGGCCCCCCCGCGAAGGAGGCATCACTTGACGCGCTTGCTGATCCAGGGAGGGCGCGTGCTCGACCCGTCGACGTCGCTCGACGAGGTCGCCGACGTGCTGATCGAAGACGGAGCGATCGCCGCGGTCGGAGCGGGCCTGGACGCGACCGGCGCCGAGCGGCTCGATGCCGCGGGGTGCTGGGTCGCCCCCGGTTTCGTTGATCTGCACACGCATCTGCGGGAGCCCGGGCAGGAATACAAGGAAGACATCGCTTCGGGCGGCCGTTCCGCTGCCGCCGGTGGTTTTGCCGCGATTGCCTGCATGGCGAATACGGACCCCGTGAACGACGACCCGTCGGTCACGGAGTACATCCTGGCGCGAGCACGCACGGACTCTCCGGTTCGAGTCTATCCGGTGGCGGCGGCGACGCGTGGCTTGGCGGGCGAAGTGATGACCGAGATGTCGGCCCTGCTCGAGGCGGGTGCGGTCGCGTTCAGTGATGACGGCAAGACGATCATGGACTCGGGCGTGATGCGCCGGGTGTTCGAATATTCGACTCTGGTGCACGCGCCGGTGATCGTTCACGCGGAAGACCGCTGTCTCGTTCGCGGCGGCGTCGTCAACGAAGGGCCCGTTTCGACTCGACTCGGCCTGCCGGGAAACCCCGCGGTGGCGGAGGCGGTTCACGTCGCGCGCGATCTGATGCTCGCGGAGGCGACCGGGGCGCACGTGCACATCGCCCACGTCTCGACCGCCCAGGCGGTCGACCTCTTGAGGAGTGCGCGACAACGCGGCGTGCACGCGACGGCGGAGGTGACCCCGCACCATCTCGCGCTCACCGATGAAGCCACCGCGGGCTACGACACGCACACGAAGATGGCACCGCCGCTGCGCTCGAACGTCGACGTTCTGGCGTGCCGCGCAGGGCTCGTCGACGGCACGATCGATGCGATTGCCACCGATCACGCGCCCCATGCGGTGCACGAAAAAGAGGTGGACTTCGTCGAGGCGCCTCCCGGGATCCTTGGGTTCGAGACCGCCGTACCCGTCACGCTCGACCTGGTGCGCGCCTCTGAGCTCACGCCGCTCGAGTGGGTCAGGCGTCTTTCGACGAACCCCGCCCGGATTCTCCGCAAGCCCGGGGGAAGGTTGGAAGTCGGCGTTCCCGCGGATGTCGTCGTCGTCGATCCGGAGCGGCGCTGGACCTATGACCCGGCGAAGGGTTTCTCGAAGAGTCGGAACTCGCCCTGGGCCGGTCAGGAAATGGAGGGCCGGCCCGTTGCCACCGTGGTGGGCGGACAAGTGGTCTATCACGTAGACCGAGGAGTGTTGATCCCTTGACTTTTTCTGCGGCGCTGCGGCCCGCTCGACTCGCGCTCGCCGATGGCACCGTCTATCGCGGCTACTCGCACGGTGCGGAAACCGTGCGGAGTGGCGAGGTGTGTTTCAACACCAGCCTGACGGGCTATCAGGAGATCCTCACGGACCCGTCCTATGCCGGTCAGATCGTCGTCATGACGTACACGCAGATCGGCAACGTCGGAGTGAACCCCGAGGACGAGGAATCTTCCAAGCCGTTCCTCGAGGGCTTCATCGTGAAGGAACTCTTCGACACGCCGAGCAATTGGCGGAGTCGTGAGTCGCTTTCCGGCTATCTCGCACGCCACGGTGTGCCGGCGGTGTCGGGAGTGGATACGCGGGCGCTCGTGCGGAGGATCCGGGACCACGGATTCCAGCAGGGGGTACTTTCGACGGACCCGGCCCACCAGGACGACGCGGCACTCGTGGAGCGTGCGCGCACGGCGCCGGCTCTCGACGGCAGGGACATGGTCGCCGAGGTGACGTGTTCGGAGCCCTACGTGTGGAACGAGGGAAGCTGGGCTGGGATCTCCGGCCAGCTGCCGCGTGCGGAGCGGCCCGGCCGGCTGCACAAGGTCGTCGCGTTCGACTTCGGAGTGAAGCGCAATATCCTTCGCCTTCTCTTCGAGCATGGGTTCGACGTGACCGTCGTCCCGGCGCGGACCTCTGCCGACGAAGTGCGGCGCCTCGAGCCGCACGCCGTGTTTCTTTCGAACGGCCCCGGGGATCCCGAGGGTGTCGAAGGGGTTCGTGAAACGGTGCGCGATCTCTCGCAGGAGTATCCGATGTTCGGGATCTGTCTCGGACATCAGATCCTCGGGTTGGCGCTCGGCGGAAGCACGCGCAAGCTCAAGTTCGGACACCACGGGGGCAATCAGCCCGGCCAGGATTGCATGACCGGGAAGGTCGCGATCTGCGCCGAGAATCATGGCTACGCGGTCGAAGCGGACTCGCTGCGCAGTGCTGGGGAGCCCGTGGAGATCACGCACGTGAACCTCAACGACGGCACCGTCGAGGGGTTCGCTCACAGCGAGCGTCCGGTCTTCTCCGTCCAGTACCACCCGGAGGCTTCCCCGGGACCGCACGATGCGGGTTACTTCTTCCAGCGCTTTCGGGACCTCGTCGACCGCCATCGGGACGGTCAGGCAGTGACTGGAGCCGACGTCGCGAAAGGTCGAGCCTGATGCCGCGCAGAGACGATATTCAGCGCATCCTGGTGATCGGGTCGGGCCCGATCGTGATCGGGCAGGCGTGCGAGTTCGACTACTCGGGCACCCAGGCGTGCAAGGCGCTGCGGGAAGAGGGATACGAGGTCATCCTCCTCAACTCGAACCCCGCAACGATCATGACGGACCCGGAGACGGCGAATCGCACGTACATCGAGCCGATGACCGTCGAGACCGTCATGCGGATCTTCGAGGCGGAGAAGCCCGACGCGCTCCTGCCGACGATCGGGGGCCAGACCGCACTCAACCTCGCGGTGGAAATCGCGGAGAGCGGGCTCCTCGATCAACACGGCGTGAAGCTCATTGGGGCGAACCTCGAGGCGATCCTCAAGGCCGAAGACCGCGGAAAATTCGCGGTGGCGATGCGGAAGATCGGCCTCGACCTCCCGTTGTCGGGCTATGCGCGGTCGCTCGAGGATGCGCGCCGTATCGTCGCGGACACCAAGATCCCGGCGATCATCCGCCCGAGCTTCACACTCGGCGGGGCCGGCGGGAGCATCTGTTATCGGGAGGAGGACTTCGACTCTCTCGTCACCTGGGCACTCGAGCAATCGCCGCGGCACGAATGCATGATCGAGCAAAGCGTCCTCGGCTGGAAGGAGTACGAGCTCGAAGTGATGCGCGACGTTGCGGACAACGTCGTCATCATCTGTTCGATCGAGAACTTCGATGCGATGGGGGTCCACACGGGCGACTCGATCACCGTCGCCCCGGCCCAGACGCTGACGGACAAGGAATATCAGGTGATGCGCGACGCATCGCTCGCGATCATCCGCGAGATCGGCGTCGATACGGGCGGGTCGAACATCCAGTTCGCGATCAATCCTGCGACGGGCGCGATGATCGTGATCGAGATGAACCCACGGGTGTCGCGGTCGTCCGCGCTCGCATCGAAAGCGACCGGGTTCCCGATCGCCAAAATGGCGGCGAAGCTCGCGGTCGGTCTGACTCTCGACGAGATCCGGAACGACATCACGAAAGAGACGCCCGCGAGTTTCGAGCCCACGATCGACTACGTCGTCACGAAGATCCCTCGTTTCACGTTCGAGAAGTTCCCGAGTGCGGACAACGTGCTCACCACGCAGATGAAGTCCGTCGGTGAAGCGATGGCAATCGGGCGGACCTTCAAGGAGAGCTTCCAGAAGGCGCTGCGTTCGCTCGAGATCGGCCACGCCGGTCTCGAACGACCTCAGGTGCCCGAGGGCCCAGCTGGCCTCGAGAAGCTCTGGGAGGACATCGATGTGCCGCGGCCGGGCCGGCCGTGGGCGATCGCCGAGGCCTTCCGACGCGGAGCGACGGTCGAAGAGGTTCACGAGCGCTCGTGGATCGATCCCTGGTTCCTCGGAAACCTGAAAGAAATCGTCGACGCCGAAGAGACGCTGCAGACTGCGCCGGCCAATAAGCGCGCCGACTGGCTGCGTCCGGCAAAGCAAATGGGGTTCTCGGATCGGCGTCTCGCCGATCTCTGGCACGTGTCCGAGAGCGAGGTACGGGCGCTTCGCCTCGAGCATGGAGTGACACCCGTCTACAAGAGGGTCGACACCTGCGCGGCGGAGTTCGAGGCGCACACGCCGTATCTCTACTCGACCTACGAAGAGGAATGCGAAGCCGAGCCGACGGATCGCCGCAAGATCATGATTCTCGGCGGCGGCCCGAACCGGATCGGTCAGGGGATCGAGTTCGACTACTGCTGCGTGCATGCCGCGTTCGCGCTGCGTGACGCCGGCATCGAGACGATCATGGTCAACTGCAACCCAGAGACCGTCTCGACCGACTACGACACCAGCGATCGCCTCTATTTCGAACCGCTCACGCTCGAAGACGTGCTCTCGATCGTCGCTCGGGAGAAGCCCGACGGGGTGATCGTCCAGTACGGCGGTCAGACGCCGCTGCGGCTGGCCATGAACCTCGAAGCGGCCGGTGTGCCGATCATTGGGACCCCGCCCGACGCGATCGACCGGGCGGAGGATCGCGAGCGCTTCGACGATCTGCTCGAGACGCTGGGCCTGCGCCGGCCGCCGGGCGGGATGGCGCGGAGCTTCGAGGAGGCCAGCGCCGCGGCGCGCCGAATCGGCTACCCGGTACTCGTGCGGCCGTCGTACGTACTCGGCGGCAGAGCGATGGAAATCTGCCACGACGAGGACGCCCTCGCGAACTACATGCGTTTCGCGGTTCGCGCCTCCCCGGAGCATCCGGTGCTCGTCGATAGGTTTCTCGCGGATGCAGTCGAGGTGGACGTCGATGCGATCTGTGACGGTGAGCGGGTGGTCGTCGGCGGCGTGATGGAACACATCGAGGAAGCCGGGGTGCACTCCGGCGACAGCGCATGTTCGCTGCCGCCGTACTCGCTCCCGAAGAATGTGGTGGACGAGATCGTCGAGTCGACGCGCCGGATGGCGCTCGAGCTCGGCGTGGTCGGCCTGATGAACATGCAGTACGCGGTGAAGGGTACGGACGTTTACGTGATCGAGGTGAATCCGCGCGCGTCGCGGACGGTTCCGTTCGTCTCGAAAGCGATCGGACGACCGTTCGCGAAGCTCGGAGCCCTGGTGATGGCGGGGACGTCGCTCGCGGAGCTCGACTTCACCGAAGAGATCTGGCCGCGCCACTTCTCCGTCAAGGAGGCGGTCTTCCCCTTCGTCAAGTTTCCGGGAGTCGACACGATCCTCGGGCCCGAGATGAAGAGCACCGGCGAGGTGATGGGGATCGACTCCGACTTCGGACGGGCCTACGCGAAGGCCCAGATCGAGGCTGGCAACCCGATCCCGAAAGGGGGCAGGGCGCTGGTGTCGATCCGCCGCGAGGATCGTGCCCGAATCGGAGAGGCGCTCCAGGATCTCGCCGCCGGTGGCTTCGAGCTCGTTGCGACTCCGGGCACTGCGCTGCTGGTGGAAGCGCTCGGGATTCCGGTGACGGTGGCGCCCAAAGTCGGAAACGGGCATCCCGACGTGGTGGAGCGCATCCACGCCGGGGAGATCGACGTCGTGTTCAACAGCGTCTCCTCCGAGGCCCAGGCCGTGCGCGACTCGGCGAGCATCCGCCGCGCGGCGCTGAATCGTGGGCTGCCCTACTTCACGACGCTCGCGGCGCTCCGCGCGGCGGGGGGAGCGGTCAAGGCGATGCAGCTCGGCTCGATCGGGATCCGCGCGATCCAGGAGATCCACCCCGATTCGTCCTCCTGACGCGGCGCTGCCGGGGACCGCGGCCAGCCCGTTCGCGGCGGGTCTCGAAGCGGCGCTTCGTCCGCTGCGGTTTGCGGCGCGCTCCGGCGAGTCCGCGGGGCGGGTCCGCGACCTCGAGGGCACCGTGCAGAGCGCGCTGGTGCAGGTCACAGAGCTCTCGATCCCGCCGGACCTGAAGGAAAGCCTCGGGCGCCTGATTGCGAGTCTCGACATCGGGTCCGAGGTCGATGGTGCGGGACGCGCTGCGCGGCTCGCGGTCGCGGAGCAGACGCTGACCGCCTGGGCAGTGCCGGCCTGGGGGCGCCAACTGCTCGAACGCACTCCAGAGGTGCTCCCGGGGGTGGGGCCGCGCCGGACGGCCGCCCTCGCTCGACGCGGACTCCGCACGATCGGCGATCTGCTCTTTCACCTGCCGACGCGCTACGACGACCGGAGCCGGTTGGCGAAGATCGGAGAGTTGCAGGTGGGACTCCGCGCGACGTTCGTCGGCGAGGTTCAGCTCGCGGACTTCGTGCGCGGCGGTCGGCGCGGGCGGATGTTCCAGGCGGTGCTGGGAGACGGGACGGGCACCGTCAATCTCAAGTGGTTTCGTGCAGGCGACGGAATCAAGAACCAGGTGAAGCGCGGTGAGCAGCTGCTCGTGACCGGTGACGTGAAACGCTTCCGCTTTTCCAAAGAGATCGTCCACCCGGAAGTCTCCTCCCTTCAGGAGAGTTCCGATCCGACGGCCGGGCTCGGGATCGTGGCAGACTACGGAGCCCTCGTGGGTGTGGCGCCGCGCACGCTCCGCAACACCGTCGAGAGCGCGGTCGAACACTACGTGGATCTCGCCGAGGGCTGGCTGCCGGATCGGATCGTCGCCGAGCATGAGCTGCCGGACGTGGCGACGGCGCTTGCGACGATCCACCGGCCGGCTGAGCAGGATGCGGTGGCCGAACTTCTCGAGCGCCGCGATCCAGCATTTCAGCGGCTGATTCTCGAGGAGCTCTATCTGCTCGAAGTAGGCTTGGTGATGCGTCAGGCGCATCGACGCGCAGAACCGGGCATTGCTCTCGCGCTCGAGGACGCCGACGCACGGGCGCTCGAGACCCGGTTGCCGTTCGAACTCACTGGGGCGCAACGGCGGGCGTGGGGGGAGATTCGTGCGGACCTCGCGCGCCCGCATCCGATGAACCGACTCCTCCAGGGCGATGTGGGAAGCGGCAAGACGGCCGTGGCGTGGCTGGCGGCGAGTGCGGCCGCCGCCGCAGGCCATCAGTCTGCACTGATGGCGCCGACCGAGCTGCTCGCGGAACAGCACGCTCGCACCCTCCGCGCGCTCGGGGCGACGCCGGCCGGGGAGTCCGGCACGGGGTCGGCGCTGCGCTTTGGGTTGCTCACGGCGTCTCAGCCGCGCCCGGTGACGGCCTCGCTTCTCGAAGCCGCGGCGAAGGGGGAGGTCGATTGCCTCGTCGGAACGCACGCGCTGGTCCAGCACGGTGTCCGGTTCGCCAGGCTCGGTCTGACGATCGTCGACGAGCAGCACCGCTTCGGAGTGCTGCAGCGCGCAGCGCTCACGGCGAAAGGCGCGGGTGGGCTGACCCCGCATGGCCTCGTGATGACCGCGACGCCGATCCCGAGGACCCTGGCGCTCACGCTGTACGGCGACCTCGACCTGAGCGTGATCGATGAACTGCCCCCGGGTCGTTCGCCCATCGTGACCGACGTCCTGCGCGATGGGGAGGGGCGGCGGGTTCTCGACCTGCTGCGAGAAACGATCGATCGAGGGGAACAGGCTTACGTCGTCTATCCGCTCGTCGAGGAGACCGAGCGTTCGGATCTGCGCGCGGCTACCGAGCAGGCGGATCGGATCCAGGCGGCGCTGCCGGGCGCGAAGGTCGACCTCGTGCACGGGCGTCTCGATGCCCCAGAGCGCTCGGAGGTGATACGTCGCTTCGGCGAGGGCGAGACCCAGGTGCTCGTCTCGACGACGGTCGTCGAGGTGGGGGTCGATGTCCCGACCGCCACTCTGATGATCGTCGAGCACGCGGAGCGCTTCGGCCTTGCGCAGCTTCACCAGCTTCGTGGACGCGTCGGTCGGGGGGCCGGGCAGGGGACCTGCATCCTGCTCGCGCGCGGCTCGAGTGCCGACAGTGAGGCACGGCTTCGGGCGATGCTCGAGACCCAGGACGGATTTCGAATCGCCGACGCCGATCTCCGTATCCGGGGCCCCGGCGAGTTTCTGGGAACTCGGCAGCACGGCAGGCTGCCCGATCTCCGCATCGCGGATCTCCTGCGGGATACACGGTGGGTCGCGGAGGCGCGAGAAGCGGCGCTTGCGACGGTGCGGGCGGACCCGGAGTTGGAGCGTGCGCCGGAGCTGTTCGAGGCCGTGCGGCGTCGCTGGGGGGAGCGGCTCGACCTGGCTGGCGTCGGGTGACCCCTTCCTTAGCTTTGGTGGCCGGTTCCGGGCCCTGCCGGAGGGCGGGGTCGGCCGATGGCTCGGCTCGACCTGGCGGGCGTCGGGTGACCCTTGCTTGGATCCATCGACGGGGCCGTGGAGTGGGGTCGGCCGATGGCTCGGCCGCTTGGGGGATCTCGCTTCGGCGTAGGTTCTTCGCGGCCTCCGCTTTATTCGGCCGACCCCACTCCACGGCCCCGTCTGGCATCGGGCGTAGGCGGTCCCGACGTCCGAGGACTCTCGCGGGGCTAGGGGGTGGAGAGGAAGTTTGCGACGGCTTTGTTCCAGTCTTTGGGGGATTCGAAGTAGGGGGAG